>Ga0209702_10000017_pt1 | contig 317337 bp, 260 predicted proteins | sample FRY01_FD_187210 | JGI IMG/M metagenome (GOLD analysis project Ga0209702, IMG submission 187210) | Freshwater microbial communities from Lake Fryxell liftoff mats and glacier meltwater in Antarctica - FRY-01 (SPAdes) (version 2) | ecosystem: Environmental > Aquatic > Freshwater > Ice > Glacier...
TTTGCCACGACCTCTTCAGGTCGGTGGCGCTTCCGTGTCATCAAACGCTTCATAAGAAACTCCTTCTGGCCCTTTGGCCTTGGTTAGTTTCCCATAAGCGGTGGTTCTGTATTGAGGTGCCCTGTCACTGGGGAGACAACGGCTACGGTCAAACCATCACGCCCGCATCAGCACAAACCCGCGTCACTCAAGTCGCTTGCGGCGGTTACCACACCTACGCGCTTGCCCCCCACTGGAGCGACTGCAATAGCAACGGCATCTTTGACGGCGACGATGTAACCAGTGGCGGCATGTCCGACCTTGACGGCAACGGGGTTCCCGACACCTGCCAGGGAGTCATTGAATACAACGACACCAGCCCCAACCTTGGCGTGCCAACCGCCAACATCGCGGTCAACTACAAATTCACTCTTCCCGCGCGCGCTGAAGTTGATGTGGTGCTTCAAATTCACGCCATTGGAGACTTTGACGCCAGCACCGAATACCTCACCGTGAAACTAAACGGCGTGACCAACAAAAGGCTCTTTGAAGTTGGCGGCGTGAATTGCCTCGGCGGTACGGTGAACAACGGCACCGTAACAATTCCAAAGGACACCTTTAACGCGTTTGTCGCTGCTGGCTCTTTGCTTGTGACGCTGCTTCCATCACCCGCTGTTACTGGTAGTGAGTGCGGCAACGGAAGCATGACTGTGGAAATGCGCTACACCGGCATCGGCCCCGACGGCGACTGCAACAACAACGGGCGCTTGGATGTTCGCGAGATGGGCGAGAATCCGTTGCTCGATCGCAATCACAACGGGCGAATTGACGCATGCGAAATCAGCGACGACCCTTCGCGCGATTGCAATCTAAACGGGCTCATTGATTCTTACGACATTGCCCAAGGCGCAGTGGATGACAACTTAAATGGCCGCGTTGATTTGTGCGAGTACGCCCGCGGTGACTTGGATCTGAGCGGCGAAGTAGATGTACAGTACCGTATGATTGCATAGACTCAAGACGGTACCCGTTGTTCATGGCCCGAAGTGTCATGCGAGGGTTGATCCAGCAGATCGAAGAGAAGACCAAAGGAGCGAAACAACCATGATAATTTCCTTACACCGCCAAGCTCGTACCACCCATGCGGTGCGTGCCGAGATTGCGTCCAGCTCGCAAGGGGCCTCTGCCTTAGCCGCTCGCTTTGGTGTCACGCCCGCCACCATCTATAAATGGAAATCGCGCGACTCGGTGCACGACCGCTCGCACACCGCGCACCGACTTCAAACCACGCTTACCCCAGCGCAGGAAGCCGTCGTCGTGGAGCTTCGCAAAACGCTGCTCCTGCCTCTGGATGATTTGCTCGCCGTGACCCGTGAATTTGTATGCAAAGATGTCTCGCGCTCTGGACTCCATCGCTGCCTGCATCGCCACGGCGTCGGGAACTTGGATGCGCTCAAACCAGTCGTCCCCAAAGAGACTCACAAGGCGTTCAAAGCCTACGAGCCAGGCTACCTGCACTTGGACATCAAATACCTGCCCCGAATGGCTGATGAGACCCGGCGGCGTTACCTGTTCGTGGCCATCGACCGCGCCACGCGGTGGGTGTTCGCGGCGATCAAGAAGGACAAGACATCCGCCAGCGCGTGCAGTTTCTTGAAGGCGTTGCATGCGGCCTGCCCCATCAAGATCACAAAGATCCTGACCGACAACGGGACAGAGTTTACTGACCGCCTGTTTGCCTCGCGTGAGCGCGACCCCAGCGGACGACACGAGTTTGACCTGCTGTGCCAGGAGTTTGGCATCGAGCACCGCTTGACCAGACCAAGAACGCCAAAAACCAATGGCATGGTCGAGCGCTTTAATGGGCGCATCAGCGATGTGCTCAACACGCACCACTTCGACTCCGCTGAGGATCTGGAGCAAACCTTGCTACGCTATGTCGCCATCTACGACCACCAACTTCCTCAATCCGCATTGAAGAGTAAAGCCCCAATACAGGCCATGAAGGACTGGTATGCATCTCATCCGCACCTCTTCAATAAACGACCTTATGATCGTACGGGATGTGACAAGTAGACACCAGCGACTTAAGCATTCTGCTGCTGTACTTGGGCGATGTGGAGAGCCCGATCGGCGATCTTGACGGCGATGGCGTGGTTACCAACGCAGATGTAAGCCTGATGCTTATGAATTTCGGGCCGGTGATTTGGTAGCAGCGCGAGTGAATTACTTTTTCGGTGCGTCGTCGTAGACCGGCACAGCTTCAAGCCACTCTTTTTGCCACAGGCGAAAGCCGCCTTCGAATGCGTTGGCGTTGTCGCCGGCGCGGCAGTTTTTGGGCATCTTCTTTAGGTTGGAAACATTGCCGCCACCGATCACAATTTCATCTGGAAGGATTGCGTTGAAAAGAATTTCGCAGACAGCTTCAATATGCTTGCGCCAATCTTTTTTACCCAAGCGCTTTAAGCCGCGCAGGCCAACATAATCTTCGAATGATTTATTTTTTCGATAAGGCATGTGCGCAAGTTCCATCGGCAACACCGAGTGATCGGCGATCAGGCACGAGCCCAACCCAGTGCCAAGACCTAGAAACAACATGCGTCCACCGTTGTAACTGCCCACCGCTTGCATGGCGGCGTCGTTGATAATTTTTACTGGCACACCAAAATCGGCGTCGAAATCAAAGTCCATCCAACCCGCAGCAAGATTTGCGGGATCGCGCACAGGCTTGTTGTTTCGAATCGGCGCTGGCAAACCAATGCTGATGCTGTCGAAGCGCCACTCCACTGCTAATTTTTTTACGCCATCCACCATCTGCTTTGGCGTAAGGGTTGGACCACTCACAAATTGACGCTTCTCGGGGTCGCTTGGAATGCGAATCTTTACATGGGTTCCGCCGATGTCGATGGCAAGCGTGCTTTTCATCGGGGTGAGAGTACACGCCAATAATGGAGTGAGGGTGCGAGTGCATGATTGGATTTTTTGCGTATTTACCGCGGTAATGCGCTTGCAGGCACTAACCATTCTTTGCAAAAGAGTAATTCGCGAACATGACCTTTGGCGATTTGCAAAATTTGTTCGTTGGTGTGACGGCCGCGCATTTCGATGCGGCTTGAGATGGCACCAGTGGGTGCGGGTTCGTCGATGGTGCGTTCAACAATTACAAAGTCGTCGGGTTTGCATAGTGCGGCTGGCGGCAGATGATCAGGTTGTTGGTTGCGATCAAAGCCGATGAGTGTTGCCTGCGGCATAGAGAAGCGATGCATTTCAAAGTCGGCGCGAAATCCACTTGGCACCCACACGCGATGACCAGCAACGGTGTCTTGTGCCTGCTGATCAAAGTTTGCCAGCGGAGGATCGAAGACACTTAAGAATGCACTTAACAACAGATACACCAACATGGTTGCCGGTGCCACACTTAACACAGTGAAGTTTGGCTTGATGATGGCAGTGATGGTGAAGGCAAGTGACACAACAAGCAGCGGCCAAAGCCACCACGGCAGCGCTTCGAATCCAAGTTGCATTGCCAAATGAAAGCTAAGCCAACCAAGTGCAAGCATGACCAATCCGCTTGCGATCAGACTAAGCACGAAAGCATTGCGACCAACATCGCGCCAACGCAACGCAAATAGAACGGCGAGTGCCGGCATGGCTTCTAGTAGGTAGCGGCCAGATCGTTGATTTGGCAGGCAAAAAACAATGAAAATTGCGAATACCCAAATCCACAGCAGACGCTCTTCGGGGCGCAGTGTACGGCGGTGTTTCCATGATTCAACCATCACGCCGAAAAGTGGAAACGCAAGCAGGCCAGCATTTAGAAACCAACTGCCTGCGAGTGTCCACACACTGTCGGCGCTCAAGAGAAGCCCTTGCAACCATGTGCCGAAGCCGCTGCCAATTTTGCCGATATTTTCACCCACCACAAACTCGCGCCAGATTTCGCGCGGCTGCGGATCAAGTGCAAACCATAACGAAAATATTACGATCGAAATTATGGCGATGATCGCCAAGCTTGGCATCGAGCGACGCACAAATACGCGCCACTGCCAACCCTGCTCGCTTGCATGCCACCACGCAAGACCCACGCCGATAGGCACAAGTTGCGCAAAACTTTTTGTAAGCAGTGCGATGCCAGTGATCACACCGATGATGATTGGAAATTGAATTCGTGATTGAAATGAACGCGGTCGCCACCACAGCATGGTGAAAAAGATTGCGAACACCCAGAATGTTTCTGGCGCATTTGTAAGAAATGGTCGGCCGTATCGATAGGTACTAAAGAAAGCCAGATACACAAGCGCCGCCAACATGCCGCTTGCAAGTTTTTGACCTGAAACCCGCCACGCCAAAACTCCCACTAAACCCGCAGTAGCAAAGGTAAATGCAACACTTGGCCAACGCAGCGAAAGCAGCGTCCAGTCGCGGCCCCATTCGGTCGAAAGTATGCCTTGCCAAAATAAAAGTGGCGGCTTGGTGTTGCGCATCTCTGCCATCTCACTTGCAAGCGGAAGCCAGTGGCCCGTCGCCGCAGTGACGCGTGTGATCTGCATGTACACCGCTTCGTCGCCGTTGCGCACAATGTTAATGCTGTTTAATCCATAGACATAGGTGCTGGTGGCAAGCAACAACGAAAGCATGGTGAGTGGAATTGCAATGCGTGCGTCATGCAAACTGTTGGCTTCGGGGTCGATGCCTTCGGTGCGCACATGACGAAATGTCCACAGATCATTTAATACGAAGTTTACGACGCATGCAAAGGCAATGGCTGCGGCGTTGGCCAGCAGATCTGGAAGCCACATCACGAAAATATTTGTCAGCACAATCTGCACGATAATGCCTGCAGAGTTTGCGGTGGCGTATTGTGTGTAGTGCGCAACAACAGGAAGATCGTTGCCGGCGCCACGGTCGCGCCAAGTCCATGTGCGGTTCCAGTAAAAGTTGTTGGTCATGCCTAGCGCGATACCAACCGCCATAGCTAGATTTAGTTTTAAGGTGTCAGATGGAATCGGTGAAAATAGCTTGTTTTTACAGAGCCAAATCGCGATCAGATTGATGGCGACGCCAGAGACACCAACCACGCCAAACTTAAAAAAGCGTTTGCGCTGCCGCCATGCCCACGCGATAACCGAGAAAATAATGTGCAGTGGATTGCTCATGCGCTTACGCAGTCGCCTGCAATTCGGTGGGAGTGGCATGCGGCAACATTTCGCGAACCTTGGCAAGAACCTGTGCTGGCAGAATTTGTTTCAGGCACTGGTTGTCGCCATCGCAAGGCGAGTTGCGGTGGTTGTAAGCAGTGAGACAAGGCGAGCATGGAAGTTGCGTGTAAAACGCAAAGGCATTGGGGCTCCAACTTTTATAGAGCGTGGGTGTCTCGGGACCAAAGAACACGATGGTGTGCAACGAAGTCATCGCTGCAAATTGTCCGGGGCCGCCATCGTTGGTGATTAACAAACTTGCGCGATGAAAAAGTGTCAGCAAATGACGCACCGAACGGGTGTAGCCGGCAAGGTTGACGCAATATTTATTTTGATCGCAGCCGGAGCGAATTTGTTCGGCAAGCGCGTGGTCTTCGGGCATGCCGATCACACCGATGGCGTAATTTTCAGCAAGCAAATTCTTTGCCGTTTGAATGTAGTGCGCCAATGGCCATGCACGAATTGCCAGCAATCCGCCGCTTGGATAGAGCAAAATCAATCGCTTACCAAGCAGCGTGGGATGATCGGCGTGCAGTTGCGCCACTTCGCGGTGCACTTCACCAGGCTGCGGTTGAAACACCGGTGGCGTAAATGTGTCGGCGACGCGACCGTCTTTACCACGCGGCCATGTGGTGCTATCTAATCCATCTGCAAGAGCAATAAGTTGATGCGAAAGATGTCGGTAAGGGTTGTAGGCGATTGGCGAAGTCATGCATGACCCGCGATACAAACCCTCTTGCGTGTAGCGATGAAAGCCCACGCGTTGGCCAGCACCAGAGAGCGCACTAAGTATCGCACTAATACGAGAGAAAAGTTCGCAGTCAACCACTGCGTCAAAGCGTGTGGCTCGCATTCGCTTAATCGCTCGGAATAAATCGGTGGCCAGATTTTGCAGCGAGGTGTCGCGAATAGTGATGATGTGTTCAGGCTTTACAACACCAAGTAAGTCCAGCAGTTGTTGGTTGCGCGCGAAGAGCATCGTGTGAATTTCGGCGGCGGGGTAGCGCTCGCGAAGACGACGAAACATGGGCTGCGCAAGAACGAGGCTTCCCATTTCGCTGAGTAAAATCACAAGAATGCGACGCGGCGGCGCAGGCGGAAATTTTCCAAGGATTAGGCTTTTTGCCGTGTACCACAGCGAAAGAGCGGCGCAGAGTGGAATGCCTGCCCATCGATCGACCAACCTTTGCAGTTGAACATTCATGGGTGTGTGTGGGCGTATGCCACCGCATGCCGATGCTATCGTGGTCGCATGATGCTGTTGCATCACCATGTCACCATGAACGACCGCGTGCGATCCACCCTGCTTCCCCCAATGTTGCTCGCCATCGGGCTTACCCTTGCCGCGTGGCGCGTGCCACGGGTGGCTCAACCCAACTTTGAAATTGCTTCGACCAGTGTTGCCAGTGATTTGGGCGCAGAAAAGTCGGTGGCGCAGCAAACTTTGGATGCGCAAGCGCAACCCGCATTTTCAATGTTGGCACTGGCGCAACCAACAGCGTCGGCGCATGCCTCGTCGATGGTGTGCATGCCGAATGGCGCGCTGTTGGTCGCATGGTTTGGCGGCGAACGCGAGGGTGCCAGCGATGTGTCAATTCAAATGGCACGAGTGAAAGTTGGCGAGGGTTCGGATGCAACGCAGGCTTCAATAGAGCAACAGTGGACTTCGCTGACGCGCCCGCAATTGCAAACACTTTCAAACCGCGTGATTCGCAAATTAGGAAATCCGGTTTTGTGGGTGGACGCTCAAGGCCAACTGCATATGTTCGTGGTGAGTGTGAGTTATGGCGGATGGTCTGGAAGTGCTGTGAATCATTTGGTTTCTGAAGATGCGGGAGTGACTTGGCAGAGCTCGCGACGCTTGGTTCTCTCGCCGTTTTTAAATCTAAGCACCATGGTTCGATGCCAGCCGGTGCGTATGACTGATGGTTCGATTGGATTGCCGGTGTATCACGAGTTCATTAAAAAATTCGGCATGTGGTTGCGCATGACCAACGAGGGACGCGTGGTGCAAGGCACGCGCATGCGGCAAACTTTCGGTGATTGGTTGCAGCCGACGGTGGTGCCGCTGGATGCGCAAAATGCGATTGCGTGCATGCGCTCGGCGACACCCAGCGATCGCATGATCGGAGTGTGTTCTAGTGGTGATGGAGGTCTGTCGTGGTTGCAGCAGCCACCACTTGCGATTTCGAATCCAGATTCCTCGATCGACATGATTCGACTGGCCGATGGAATGTTGTTATTGGCGGCGAATCCAATCGAAAGCGGTCGCAATGTGCTGCAACTTTTTTATTCGCGAGATGGCGGCGAAAGTTGGCTGGCATCAAAGACTGTGCAGCGCAGTGACGATACAGCGGCGGAATTTTCCTACCCATTTCTGGTGCAAGACGCTCGTGGCGTGATTCATCTTTCATACACATTCATGCGCAAGGGCATTCGAGTCTGCTCGTTCACGCCGCAGTGGTTGCATGGGCGAAACGATTCGGGGACGGGTGCGGATTCCGGGACGGGTGCGGATGTCGGAAATACTTCGCGGGCTGGCGCGGAGAAAATTGTGATTTCCCAGGGTGAAATACCTACTTCTTCTGACATGCATGCAGTCTGGCGTTTGATGAATCCACAGACCATGTATGGATTATTCGCGCAAGGAGTGATCGTTGCAGCGGTGATTCGATTGGTGTTTGCGCTGGTAACAGGCGTAAAGAAAAAAATACACGGCATGTCGTTGTGGATTCCCGTCGCGTTGGTGGTCGCGGGTTCGGTTGGCGGTGCCACCTTCGCGCAACACCTACGAGGCTTGTGGGGCGATCCGAGCATTGTCACTTGTTTGGTGTTGGTGTTGTTCACCTTGCAACCCTCGTGGCTTCCAGGTGTGCCGCGCCCCGCGTTGTGCCTAAGTATTGTTGGGTTGGTGATGATTCCGCTGTATCTACCGATTTTTCTTGGTGACTCGATTTTGCAACGCGACTTGTATGCGATGGGTTGGCAACCATCGTGCATGTTGATCGCCATTGGGTGTGCTGCTGTGATTTTATTTCGAAGTGCGCAACCACACTGGATGAATATCGTCACGCTTGCGCTGATCGCCTACGCGTGTGGACTGATGGAGAGCGACAATATGTGGGACTACTTAGTCGACCCGGGATTGTTGTTCACGATTGCGTTCTTTGGCTTTGCGGGAATCTGCACTTCACTCCAGCGACGCTTAAATGCGATTTGAGGGCCGTTGTAATTCAGTGCACTCTGGTGGCGTGGGCGCGGAATAACCAACTGGAAGCAGTGCTTCAATTTCGCAGCGACCTGCATACCAATTTTCGCCTTCAAGATTTGCTGATGGCGCATCACCAAGAACACTGATTGTAAGACTGACAATTGCGCGCACTGTGTGTTGAAAGTTTTTTATGGCTTCACGCATTCGTAGATCATGCAGGCTTGGATGCTTTGAGGCACAATATATTGATGCCCTCCACGACCTCACGATGTGCCGCTGTATTGAGAGTATTTCAACCACTGAGTCAGACCGCCGCGCAACTCTTTATTTTCTGCGCACTCGCCGCATATGTGGTGGGTTGCAAAAGCCAACCCAATGTTGGGCCAGGCAATTGGTTTGTTGGAAAGTGCATGGTGAATGGCGACGCGATTATGTTTGGCAGCGACGGCCCCACATGCGTGATGTGGCGGCTTCCAGTTTCAACAACTGATTGGGTGTGGCGCGTGAGTACCAACGGACAAACGCGCGAGTGGGCGGTGGAGCATCGTTACGCACATGCAAATGACGATCCCACGCAGGGCCAAGTGTGGTGGATCGGCGACAGCACCGGAAGTTGGAGCGGAACAATTTCGCCGGACAATCCGCGCAATGGTTGGGGCAAGCTGCCCACGCCGCCATTCGATGCTTTTGTGATTGCCGGTATGCCAGCCAATGGCGACGGACACATCGAGGGCAGTGGACAAAAGAGGGGCGATGAGATTTCGCTCACGCTGAAGTGGATCAAAGCCGACGGAAGTATGGGCAGCACCTACAAACTTCAGGGTCTTGGTCAGAATGAGCAGGAATATTTGAAGGCGATCAAAAAAATGAATGCCATGCCGCCGCCAATTGTGCAGCCATTTCCTCAGCGAAGTCCGTGAATGGGTTGTGTGAATGGAATGCGACGGTGGTTGCTCGACCATCTAAGTGACGATACTGTCGATGCGATCCACGCTGTCGAACCACGACAAATCCCAAGGCAAGTAAATAAATTTCAACTTCGCGTGGCTTCAGTAGGGGTAATGCTGCCATGCTTATGCAACTTTAAGTTGCTCGGTGCCGACACATTGGGCTTCGAGACAGGGTTCGCCATCTTCAAGCAGCATGGTTACAACTTCAGCAAGATTTGCTCTTAGCTCTTCTATCGTTGCGCCTTGAGAATGAGCGCCAGGCCAGCCTGGAATCAAGCCAACATACAAACCTGTTTGCTCGTCGCGTTCGATGACTGTCATGAATGATTTCATGCAATCATCCCAGACAAATACTGTGGATGTTTGAAAAAACATGCTTAATTTCCTGCGATACGCTGTCACCGTGGCATTGAGCAATCCTCCATCTTCAACCGTCTGGGACTACTCGCCCGCCCCTGAAAGTTTTCGACCCGAGATCGCTGAGCAGCACGAACTGTTTATCGGTGGAAAGTTTGTCAAGCCAAAGTCGGGCAAATACATGAAGGTGATCAATCCTGCGAATGAGCAGGTGATCACGCGTGTGGCCGAAGCTGGTAAGGCAGATGTTGCTGCGGCAGTTGAAGCGGCGACCAAAGCGCAGCGCGGTTGGAGTCGCATGAAGCCGCGCGATCGCGCAAAACTTTTATTTCGTGTGGCGCGACGATTGCAAGAACGCGCCCGAGAGTTTGCGGTGCTGGAGACGATGAACAACGGCAAGCCCATTCGCGAAAGCCGCGATGGCGATGTGCCAGAAAGTGCGAAACATTTTTTTCATCACGCTGGCTGGTGCGACAAATTACAGTACGCGATTCCCGGTGGTGGCGTTGGCAAACCAGTGGGAGTGTGTGGACAAATTATTCCCTGGAACTTTCCGCTGATGATGGCCGCATGGAAATTGGCGCCAGCGCTTGCCTGCGGAAATACCTGTGTTTTAAAGCCTGCTGAGACCACACCACTCACCGCGCTTCGCCTTGCGGAAATTTTTCGGGAAGTAGAAATGCCTGCAGGAGTGGTGAATATTTTGACTGGTGGACCAGAGACTGGAAAGTACATCACCGCACATACAGGCTTCAATAAAATTGCTTTTACCGGCAGCACCGAAGTTGGCAAGGCCATCATCAAGGCGTGCGCGGGTCGGCCTGTGCGCTTAACGATGGAACTTGGCGGCAAGGGCGCGCAAATTATTTTCGCCGACGCCGCGATCGATCAAGCAATTGAAAGCGCCGTGCAGGGTATTTTCTACAACGCGGGTCAGGTGTGTTGCGCGGGCAGCCGTTTGCTTGTTGAAGAAAGTATCGCCGATCAAGTGCGTGAGAAGCTACTGCAACGCATGGCCAATTTGCGAGTGGGTGATCCTCTGGATAAAAACACTGACATCGGCGCGATCAATAGCGCAAGCCAATGCGAGCGCATCAATCACTATGTGGAACTGGCGCGCACAGAAGGTGCGCAAGTTTTGCAGAGTTGCTGCGGCGACATGCCCGCGAAGGGTTTTTGGTGCAAGCCCACGCTGCTTGCGGGCGTGCAACCAAGTCACACCGTGGCGCGTGAGGAAATTTTTGGGCCCGTGGTGGCACTGATGACCTTCCGAACCGTGGATGAAGCAATTATGCGGGCAAACGACAGCATTTACGGGCTGAGTGCTGGCGTGTGGACAGAAAAAAGCGCGAAGATGTTCGAGGTCGCCCGCCGACTTCGCGCTGGCGTGGTGTGGTGTAACGGCTTCAACCTTTTTGATGCGGCCAGTCCGTTTGGCGGTGTGAAAGAGAGCGGCTTCGGTCGCGAAGGTGGACGCCACGGACTGCTGGAATATTTGGCGCACTAAAAAGGTAAACCATGAGCGACAACACAGATGAACGAGTGACAGTCTTAAAAACTCACAAGCTATTTATCAAGGGCGCGTATCCGCGTGGCGAGAGTGGTCGCACGCATGCGTTGCGTGATGCCGAGGGTGGATTACTTGCGCACCTGTGCACCGGTAGTCGCAAAGACACGCGCGAAGCTGTTGAAGCAGCGCGGGCAGCGCTTGCGTCATGGAGTGCCGCGACACCCTACTTGCGCGGACAAATTTTGTATCGCTTGGCAGAAATGTTGGAAAGTCGTGCCGCGGAAATTATGTCGGCGATTCGTGAGACCACCGGTCGCAGTGTTAAAAAGTCGCGCGCCGAAGTGCACGCCGGCATCGATCGCATTGTGTGCTTTGCGGGCTGGAGTGACAAGATCACCAGCGTGCTTGGAAATCAAAATCCGGTGGCGCAGCCTTTTTACAACTTCACAAGCCCCGAGCCTGTCGGCACAATCGGTGTGATTTGCCCTGAAAACTCGCCATTTCTTGGATTTGTAAGTATGTGGCTTCCAGCGTTATGCGCTGGCAACACGGTGGTGTGCATGGCCAGCGAGAGTCTTCCGCTGCCGGCGTTGTTGGTCGCCGAAAGTATGCCCAACAGTGATGTGCCCGCTGGTGTATTTAACTTGATCACTGGCTTGCGAAAAGAATTATTGCCCGCCTTCGCCGCGCACCGCGATCTTGATGGACTTGTCGCCAGCGCGGATGACAAAGAAAGCGCGATGTTGCGCGAACTCGGCGCCGACAACTTAAAGCGAGTGCGTGTGATCGAAGTGCAGACCGACTTTGAATGCAAAGAAACATGGGAGGGCCCCAAGGCTTTCCGTGGCGCAGTGGAATATAAGACCGTGTGGCATCCGATGAGTGTGGAGTGAGTGAGTGGGGGTTGAAGAAAGTGTGGTGTAGTTTCCACAAATAAGTTCTCCTATTTTTTGAAGAAAGAAATCATGAATCTGTTGAGCATGGTTGTTCTGGGTATAAAATGCTAACCATGTCGATTGATCATTCTTCAGAATGTCGGGAGGTTATTGCTGAAATTCGTAGGGTAATGGCTTTGCCCCATCCAATTCACGGAACTTTTATTGGACACTTTTTATTTCTTTGCTCTGTTTTACAAAATCAAAATTCAGGAACGAAGGGAGCGGGACTTACTGGTGGAGTGCAGCAGGAGAATCTTTGGTTTGAAATGTTGGAAGATGGGTCAAAACATTTTCAGAAAGAACCGACTGCTGGCACAAGTCCTACTCTTGATCATGATTATTATTTTAGGAACTACCCACTTTCACATAAAACAATTGGCTGGGGTGGAAGTGGAATGCTTGCACTTGCCTGGTCGAAAAATCCAGAGGGTGTCACCAAGCGGACTACATTTGAATCTTCTATGGTCATTGTTTCTACCCGCAAAACTGCTCAACGCGGTAAGTGGGTTGCACTTCAGACGGGGGTGTTCGTAATTCCAAAAAATATTTTAGAACAGAATGTCACTCTTACATTTAATAACAAATCTGACAGCATTATTACTGGTGATGATGCGATAAAATGTATGGATATCGCCGCCAAACTCGGCTTGTTTGCCCCCTTTACTTACGACCACACAACTGGTCGACATCGATATTTAAGCGTATGGCACGGGGGCGCAGAATCTGTTCGACAACAAAAACCTTAACTTTCTCTTGCAATGCCCGCGAATAAAGTTCCAAGTATTTCAGGATTGTCTTCAATACTTTTGGGTCTTGCTGAATCAAAAAGTGTTTTGGCTGCAAGTCGTACCACCCCCACATTCACCGCATTACCCAACTGCTTATATGCGGCACGATCCGACATAGCAGCATTCGAAAAAATTTCTGGTGGCATGCCCTGTAAGACGGCAGCCTCACGCGGAGTAAGCTTTCGATAATCAATAAAGTTTAAAATCTTGGGACCGATGATTGAAGTCTGACTGATTGCAACTAGGGCGGGCAAGTATGTGGGAGGCTTTACACGAATGCCGCTCGGTCGCATCTGAATTACAAGATCTTGAATCGTGCGATTCTCGCGAGTGGGATGATGTCGACGCGCTTGCCACTCAAACATCTGGCGAGAGGCTGGGAATTCATGCACCGTTAGGCCGTCAGAACCCCACTTCTGCTTCAGCCATGCATCAATTACATCTTTATGCTCGCAATAAAAGTTTGAATTCTTTTTTAAGAAGTCCGTTTCCCATTCGGGTAAGTCGGGTGATAAATTTGGCTTTACTCGAAACGCCGAGACCCAGATCGGAAACCCGGGAAGTGTCTCGGCGGGTATCAGTTTTACAAATGCATCCCACGCATCGAGCCATGTTCGCTCTTCTGGTCGCACTCGATAACTCTGAATATTTTCAATCAATTCATCAGGCTGCAAAATCTGGCGGATACTCCAACTTGATGTATGCCACTTGGAGAACTGGTCTCGTCGAAGAAGCGGTTGAGATTGAAGCCCGCGAACCTGCCCCTTACCTACAAACTCGCCGAGAATAAAAACTCGATCACGAACCTGCGGAGCACCACCCAACTCTGGTGGAATTAAATGTGGTGATAACACAACCGGTTCGGTTGCTACTCGGTAGCCAAGTTCGCGTAGAGATTCGATAATTGTTCGCCATGTTTCGGTGTGTCGTGGTCCAGCAATATTGCGAACATTTTCAAGAATCACAAAGGCCGGAGACTTCGCACGCAAGATTTCGAGGATGTCAAAGAAGAGTGTTCCGCGAGTTTGATCACGAATACCAAGCTGACCCCCAGACTTTGAAAATGGTTGGCAAGGAAATCCACCACACAGCACATCATGATCGGGGACCAACTGATTTATTTCATCTACTGATCTCGTACTGTTTTCATTTTCAATATCACGCCTAGTCAGAGAGCGAATATTTTCAATAAATTTTTCTGCGTTTAAATCTGGAAATGAGCTTGAATAAACCTTACGACACGCTTCATCCAACTCGCATGCCATGACACATTCCCCACCAAGCTGAGAAAGAGCATGATGAAACCCGCCGATACCTGCAAACAGATCGACAAAACGAAATTTTGGATTACTTTGAATCACACCACTAGCATAAACAGAACATTCACCCTTATAGAAGACGCAACACAAAAATTTGGCGCTCAAGGCCCATATTTGTTTGGCTTGCTTCCCTTCCCACTACCCCAGCAACCTCACCGCCGTGGGCATGCGGCCCTGCAAGTCGAAAATAACCAGCGTGTTCAGATTCAGCATCTTTTCCCTTGGTAATTCAACTACATCGCGACCATCGGCAAGGTCGTAACTGCCCACCAGTTGATCGTTCAACAGGATGTCGCCGCGGCTTAAGCCATCACATCGCAACGCGATTGGCGCATCGGTGAGAGTGGGCATTTTGAAAGTTGTCTGAAACCAACGCGGTTCGTTTCCATTGACCGCCTTGGCCTGCGACCAAGCTCCGCCGTCAGCCAGTGGTGGTTGCCAGCGCGCAAAACTCCATTGGGCTTGCTTGCCTTCAAGAATTTGCAGGCTGTTGAAGACACGGATTTTTTTTGCCATGCGCTGAACTTCTGCGGGTTGCGATTTGAATGGAATCAACAGCACTTCATTCTTGCCCGGCTGCAATCCAATTTTTGGCGCCTCACGCGTAGTGATTGGCAGCACCAAGCAATCACCAAGTTCGGATCGCCAATCAATCACCGCGTGTGGATTTCCATTTAATACAACAAGCGCATGGATAGATTCGCCTGATGCATCCAACACGATTGATTCTTTGCGTCGATGCTGCAACTGCAGGCGGACAGCGTGCGCGCTCATGGGTTCACCAGGCGCATATCCAGCAATAAATGCAGTGGATTTGAAGGGATCATGCATTGCCGCTTTGACCACTTGCGTTGTGCATGACATCAATTCAACACCGTGCGGCGCATTTGAAATTCCGGTCGCACGACCAGCGCTGGCTGTCGCCGCACTCTGGCCGCCCTGACGCGCTAGCACCACAAGGGTGCGCGAGCCCGCGGCAACTTTCAGCGGCAGCGACTGTTCGTGCAACGCGCCGAGAGATTTTGCATCAAGCCATGCTTGCATGAAACCCCTTGCGCCTGGCATGAACAACGCACTCTTGCCTTGCTTCCATTGAAGTCGGTACCAACCCCAGCCGGTGTAAGCGCCGCACGCTGTCAAACTTGCCGCGCCCTTCATTGGCGCAAATCGATCGCTGACGCCTCGTGTGTGATCCTGGCATGAAGCCGTCTGCCATTGATCAAACGCTTTCGCTGTTGGCTTGACTAATTTCGCGATTGGCGCGGACTTCATAACACCGTCGCTCAGTACACGCACCGCCCTTGTGAAACCATTCGCAAGTTGCACGCTGCCATCTGAAAGCACACGCTCGGCACCGACTACCAGCGAGTTGTGAAGCACAACGGTGGCGTCAATTTGCTGCTGATTGCAGACCACGATTACCATGCCCTGGTGTTTGATCACCAGTGGTTTTTCAGCGGAATGTGGCTGCGGAATCTGAAAATGTAACTCGCCGCCATTCATGCTGAGGGCGCCAGTGGCACCGGCCGGACCCTGCAACACCAACATGCTTTGATCGATCAACGCAAATGGAGAAAGATTGCACCAATCAAGGGTTGCGCGACCGTGAAGACTGACATCGAACAAGTACCAGCCCACCGGCGCGTCTCCAAGTTGCACATGTAAACGGCCACCTTCTTTTGTAATCAGCGTGGTCGCGTCGATGCGCTCGCCATCAGCTTTGTCGGCTCCACGAAACACAAAGTTCACGCGGCCCGCGCGGCCTTCAACAACAATCACGCTAAAGCCTCCTGGTTGCAACGCGTCGGGCGCTTGCACACTGGTCTGACGCGAGGCGTTCGCCTCGGCATACACATGACCAAAATGATTCGCAAAACTGACCATGCGGCGAAGCGAACGCAATGCCGGATTGGGTCGACCACCAGCATCCAGCAACGCAGGTACTGCATTGGAGCGATCGGTGCGCTGCACGCCGGGAAGAATGGGTTGTCCACCAGCGGCGAGTATCTGCCCCATGCGCGAGAGAAATTCCATGCCGATCGGCCATGCACTTGTGGTGCGTATCAAAGACTTCTCTTTTTGTACGCGCTTCAATTTAGAAGTTGAATAAACCGCAGAATTTCCAGTGTTTACCCCTCGGTTCGCGGTTTCGTGTTGCTGCGGATGCATGCCTTCGCTCTTCGCAACCTCCTCGCGAATCTCGATCAAGCGTGGCGCATTGGGCTGCACAGTTTGAAGTTGTCGAAGATGCGAGAAGAGATCGTTCCAGCCCTCCCAGATTTCAATGCAGCCTTGAACGCTTATCCAGAGACCGTTGTTGGTAAGAACTGGAACTGTAAATCCGCACTCGCGCACAAATCGCAGCAGCTCGGCGTGATACGCCACACCAACTTTTTCGTTGCCGCAATTCCAACCCTGTTCAATCTGCACGGCGAGCAACGCGCCGCCATCTTGCGCGCGACCACCGCCAAAACCTGCGTTACGCTGCGCAATTGTTGCCTGCAATGGAGCGACTTGCGCGGCGATCGCTTGAAAGAATTTACTTGTCCTTCCCATTACCACTTCGTTTACTTGGCGTGATTGAGCCCCCTGTTCCGCGGAAATCCACGCGGGAATACCGCCGCAATCAAAGGGTTCGCCAACCACTGGACCAATGCGTAACACAAGATGCATACCTTGTGCGGTGCACTCGCCTGTAAATGCTGCAAGATCAAGAGCGTGATCAAAACGAAATCGATCGCGCGAAATTTCGTGCAGACACCACGGCACACTCGCGCGAATAGTGTTGATACCCATTTGCTTAAGCGATGCGATCGCCGACGACCAGCGCTCGGGTGCGAGCAACGCATATTCCAAATTGGCGCCGACAAGCCAAAGTCGCCGCGTGTTCCAAATAAAACTTGAACCGTCGTAATTCAGCGTTGGCATAATTGAACACTTCGCACAAACAGTGCGCATGGACGCAAGTGGCTTCAAGAAAGAATTCATGAAAATGAATCACCTGTGATACACTTTACTTCTGTGCAATCTTGCAACTCTCTATCTGAACGATATTTCCATCGAAGTTGCTTTTTGCTTGCATTTTTGCTTTGCTTTTGTTTAAACGCATTCACCCACGCGACTGCGCAAACCACCCCTGTTGGAAACGCTGCCGATTCCTGGCGAGCCTTAAGGCCTTTACTGCTTCCGCAGAGTGCCAGCAACCCCAAAGGATTGCTCACAGAAGAGCAGTGGGATGAATTTCAAAATGATTTAAGTGAAGAAATACTTTCCCCTGAGAAAATGGAACTACGAAAGCTTCGGGTTTCACAGTTGCAACCGCTGCTTACATTGATTCATGAAGCTGCGGCACAGCCTCGGTGTGACTTTGAATACGACCATTCGAAGGGATTTGATTTGGTTATGCCTGAACTAGTTGAAATGCGAAAAGCCGCTCGTGTTCTAAGAACAGTTGGCAAAGTGCATCAAGATGATGGCGACATGCAAGGTTTTGTAGATTCACAATCTGCCATTGCGCACATTGCTTTGTTTCCAGGACAAAGCAAGATTTTGATAGGAAGCTTGGTTGGACAATCCATAGCAAATCTTTCAATGTTCAACATTGATTCTGCTATCGAAGATGGCTTGCTGTCTCAATCACAGGCGAAAGAACTGCTGCAATCAATTGAACCCTTCACCAACGAAGATGCATTTCATACCAACGATTGCATGATGACTGAGTATCAACTTTTAGAAGCCTCGTTTCGCAATGCGAACCCCAAAGAATCTTTGCTCAGCAACATAACGAAACGCCTAGATAGACAGCCAAATCTCGCTGAGGGTGACAACAACGAAGTTGATAACAATGAAGCACTGATCAAGTGCCTGCCGGTATGGAAACCGATTTATGAACAACTTGCTGTGGTAATGCGTGAACCCGATGCCATAAAGCGTGATGAAATGGAAAATAAATTAATGGCGCGCGTAGCAGCGCTTGAACCACCCGCAAATATGCTGAATCTTTTTTTACCCGCGGTTATGAAGACTGTAAACAGTCGCAACCAGACAAACACGAAGGCCCTCACACTTCAGCAGACGCTGAAGCAAATCAGTGAAGACCCTGACGCTGCTCTTCGATTTACATCGCTTGAGGTGCTGTGGTTGCGTATTGCGGCGCAAGCAAACGCGCTTTCAACTGATTCTCAAACGGCCGTAGAAATATTTCGCAACCAGGGCGCGGATAACGCTGGGCAATTTGCAAAGCCTGCTATGACTTGCCTGCAGCATTGTGATAAAACCATCTTCGCTTCCATGCGCTTGGCGGCGGCGCGCGGGGCCGCTCGGTTTAGTTTTCACAGGCGTGGTCTGCGGCTTTTAGAGAACGGCGCGCCAATGCTGAGCATGCTTGGTGGCCTTCGCGGTGCGGCGCGGCTATCGGCGGCACAATCAACTTTACTTGACACCGACAAAGCAATTTCGCAGATTGACCTTGTATTTGCAGTGATTGCTGCGCTTGCGATCGATCCATCACAGTCCAGTAGTTGCACCAGTGCAGCGATTGCAAAGGAATTGGTGCCAGCTGTTTGTGCGCTCGCTAAGCGTGCCGACATGACAACGGAGCGCAAAGAAAAATTGCAGGCCGCGGTGAACCGCATTCAGCGCACAGACCCATTTGGATTTAAAGCTTCTCTGCTTGCAGAGCGTAAACAACTGCGCAGCGAACTATATTGGATGAACCCTGAAAACCCCCAAGCACTTGCTCAGGATATTTCTCGTCGTAATGCTGAATGGGTGATGGCTGTACTCGTGGCAACCAACGATCCGGTGAACCAACAACAAGAGAGTGTGGGTGTATTGGTAGATACCAGCGATTTGTTTCCTGCTGATCGATTGCTGGCAGCAAAGATTGCAAATGAATCGCTGACGCAATTACTACTGAAGGCTCGCAATGAAATGAACCGACGCGATGAGTCGGATGATTCGGAGGTTGCATTGCCGGTAAAAGGCTCTGGGCTTTCCAAAATTGTTGTGGCACCACTGCGTGATCCGGCGATGGATTTACAAGAGGCACTCGAGACGCTGTCGAAACTCGATGCGGCGCTGCGTGGCGAGTAGTGTTGGCGAAGAGGCTTTAGTTGGTGAGAAACTTGCGAAACTCTGGACCCCATTTTTCACAGGCTTTTTGCGCTGTTCCAAGCGTGGAAAGTTTTTCTGCACTAAAGCGCTGCGTGTCCTGCGTGTTCATCCACGCTGCGACAACTTGCCCATCGACACCATCGGTGGCGAAAATTTCGCAGGCTGCGTAGCCATAGCCGCGCTTTAATATTTGAGACTGTGGCGCAACATTTAACAACGGATTATTCGGCTTCAGCGCGGTCATTTCCCCGCGAACCATCAGTACGCGAGCGCCAGTTCCGACAGTCGATTCAAGTGCCTTGGTCAAACTGGCTTGAAATCGTGTGCGCAGGTCTTCCAGTTCTTCTGGCTTTAACTTTAGATCACCGAGTTTGTCAGAATTCGACAATTCCACTTTCACCGAGCCGTATTGAGCCAAAGAAAATCCCTTTAGCTTGTAGATGGATGTTTCGTCATCGATCTTGGACTTGGTCATCGGCACGGTGAGCGGAATAAATCCTGTGCGAGCGATGGTGCCTGGACCACAACCGATAAACATGCTGGTGACGAAGGCGATTGCGACAACGCTGAGAGTTCTGTTGATGAAGTTCATCGGCGAAATGCTAGCGAGTCAATTGACTTAGCGAATAAAGCGCAGTGATCCAAAGTTGGGCACAATATTCAAACTGCGCGCCGCAGGATCTTTCATCTTAAGTCCAGCTCCAAGTGGATACGGCGCAGGAAAATAAACGCACCAAGCCTTGCCCACCAGAAGTTCGCCAGGCACCACAAAAGGCGCGTCAAATCCAATGGAATCCTTCAAGATGGGATGGGGCCGACCCCAAAAACGACCGTCGCGGCTGGCGGGACTATTGTCTCCAAGCAGCAGAAATTGATCGTCGTTTATTTTCGCTGGATTGGCGGGATCGCATGCGAACGCGCGGCCCACAACCAGGGGCCCGTTAATGGCGACTTGATTGCCGGGCAACAACATGCCGGGTTGGTAATACAGATCGCGATCGATGCGAAGATTGCGCACGATGAATGGACTACCTTCACAGATCCACGCCAGCGATTCGAAAGGCTTTGGTTTGTTGGCGACTGGGTCGAGTGCGTAGAGGTTCATGTCCACACCCGCTGCGACAAGTCGATCCCGTGGCGAAGTACCGCCGATGGTGAGTTCGTAAGGCAACTGAATCACGCGTCGGCCATTCACAAACAACCACACCGTCTGATCCACATGCCACACTTCAAGATGCACTACAGCGGGTGTTTCATCAAGCGCAACTTTTTGTTGCGCGAGTGGGTGTGCAGGCTTGTCGCTTTCACCATACGGCGTCACGCTTGCGAAGGCCTCGCCAAGGCGAACACCCGCTTCGATGCAGACACCGCGGGTGATCAGTTGCATGCGCGCAGCAAATTTATCAGTGTTTTTGGCTTCAAATGCTGCACTCATGCGAATGTCGCTCATTGGAAACTCCGGCGACCGTCGCCATGCGTTGTAGGCGTTCCAATCTGTAAGCGGCCAAGACTTTGCGTCATACTGTAGGGTGGTTTGGGTGGATTGCGACCATGACCAGTCGTGTCCAGAAAGTCCGCTCCACTGCCCGCGATCTTTTTCAAGCGGCTTCAGCGCAGGACCAGACCACGCGCGATGAAGCGACTGCTCTAAGCGTTGCAGATCGGCGGGTTGCCAATCGCTGCGCCACACAGGTTGCCACACTGCGCGCTGGATCATCTCGGGCTTGCGCTGAATTCGAAGGGCATCAGGCTTCGCATCAAGCGCGCCGGTGAACACATCGCCATCGGCAAGTACCAGCGATTCGTTAGACATTCCAACAAGTCGCTTGATGTAATTTTGCGTCTCCCCAATCGGGTCGGGCGGGTTCTTAAATACAGGAACATCCCAACGCTGCGGAGGAAATAAAACGGGAAGATATTTTAGGGTAAGCACTCGATCACCGCCCACGCTCTGCGCTCGCAACAAACCAACTTCGGCATCGCCTACGGGAAATTGGCGGGTGACCATCGGATCAAAAATCGGGGCTTTTGCGCTGGGTGCAGCGCCACTTTCAGCAAGTGGTCCGGCGTCAGCGTCGTAGGCGTAGCCGGTGTAATCGCCGCGCATTCGAAGATGCTGACCACGCAATGTGGGTGCCATCGAACCAGTTGGAATCACAAATCCTTCAAGCACAAATCCACGAAAGATCATCGCGACCACAAAGGCCACAAGCAATCCCTGCACCGTGTCGATCCAGTCGCCTTCATGCGAATGCGGGGCGGGAGCCCCAGAGTGATTGTTCACGGAAGAAGTTCCTCGACTGGCACCGCGATCTCGCGTTGATCCTCATCAAGACGCACCAACACAAGTTGCACTAAAATTTTCCCGTCAATCACCACGCCTGGACCATCTTCGGTGTTCACGCGCCTGCCTTTTTTGGGAAGCTTCTTCGCCAACTCCGCATAGGTTTCGTCTTCGTATCGCAAGCAGCACATCAGGCGACCGCAGCGACCGCTGATCTTCAATGGATCCAGTGTGGCTTTCTGGGTCTTGGCGCTTTTCATGCTGACAGGCTTGAGCACTTTGAGAAAATTTTTGCAGCAGCAATGTTGTCCGCACTTCTCATAGTCGGCCACCAGACGCGCTTCGTCGCGTGCTCCAATTTGATTGCCAAACACAGGTGTTTCAAAGGCTTTTGTAAGAGCTTGCACCAACGGCGCAACCTCAGGTCTCGATTCATCAAGCGCCATCCAATGCAGCGTAAGTAGTTCGCCTCCAAGTATCGCCTCTAACTCAACCAACTTAATAGGAAGATTAAATTCGCGGGCAACTTCATAGGCGCGATCACGGCGAGCGCGGGTGCTGGCTTGCAAGCGACTCCAATTTTCTAAGTCGGTCGAATCAGCAACACGCAACACTTCGCCCTCGTCGGTGAATGGAAAATCTTTGCCGCCAGAATGCTCGATGTATTTTCGAACTTCACTGCGCGAAACACTTTTGGAGCAACCACCATTACCGCAAGTGGTGGTCAGCATCTCGCCAAGTTCGGTGCCACGCGGCGTGCGTACGACCAACTTGCTTCCGCAACCCGGCTTGGCTTTTCCCTCGTATGGAAACTCGCCAACCATTCGACGCGCGCCATAGCGCACAACGATGCTGGTGGGCGCTTTCAGATTCGCATAAGTCTGCTCATCAGTCATCGCGCCGCCGCGTCGAGATGGATCGGCGTCTTCTTCAAAGATGGGTAATGGAATAATCGGCATGCGCGTGCGCAATCCTAACGCTATCTGCATCAGCAACGCTAGGTTTTCCCCTGATTTAGATCTGAGATTCCGTAATTATTTGAAGTGTTCAGATACACACATTATCTGTATTTGAATAGAATTTTCAGATGATTTCTTTCCACACCTCGCGGTCTTATTTACACACCAAAAATATTTTTGTCCTTGGTTCGCTCTTCATCATGTCGGTTGCATTTGCACCGCCACCAATCCCCAACGCGACGACGCCCGCGACAACAACCGCAGCGCCAGTGAATGAATGGCCCCAAACCATCACGAGCAACGGAAGCACCTACACGCTAAACGAACCGAGCTACGGCGGTATCACCGGCAACACCGTCACGCTGAAAAGTGTGTTGCAAGTAAAGCCGACAAGCGGCGCGCCTTCAACAGGCACCGCCACCATCACCGCGAATATGGCGCCAGCGGATGTGAATGGACTTGTCGAATTAAATAATTTCGCCGTGATCGGTGTTGATGGAATGGATGGAACAACCGTCACCACTTCACTTACTGGATTGCTCGCCAACATGGCGTTCACCGTGCCACTTGCAACGGTGGTGCAAGACATCACTCTTGATCAGACGCGCAGCGATAAGGGCTTGAGCAATCAAGTTCCAACCATCATTGTCACTGAGAAGCCAACCGTGTTAGTCAGTGTCGCTGGGCAACCCATGCTCTCGCCAGTGGCAAGCACAGGTTGGCAGAAAGTAAGCAATACGCCCTTTATTTTGCTTCAAAATACAAGTGGCGCGTGGTTTGTGCGCTTGGGCGCCAACACATGGATGACAAGCCAATCGCTTTCTGGTCCCTTTATTCAAAGCGCCTCGGCTGTACCACAACAAGTTGTCGACGCGCTTGGACAAGTGCCGCCACCACCAACCGCTGTCGGCAAAGACACGCATCAAACAGTGAAGGCGAACACCACGCCACCCAATGTGATTGTGGCGACCGCGCCAACGGTGCTGGTCAGCATCAATGGTCCGATCAAGACCGCGGCGGCGGGCAGGGGAATTTGGATTGTGACAAACACGCAACAAAATTTGTTGATCAGCGCGCGATCTCCAACATGTTGGGTGCTCGCGTCTGGTCGTTGGTTTAACTGCCCCACCCTGAATGGTCCTTGGGTTTGTGTGCTTGGTAAAGATCTTCCACCCGAATTCAAAACTTTAAAGCCTGATGGTGGAAAAATTTCGGCGATGATGGCGAGTGTGCCTGGCACAAACGAGGCAACCGAAGCCGTTGTGAATAGTGGTTTAGTTCGCACGGTGGTGCTTGATCGCAGCAACGCAAAGTGCGCAATTCAATTCGCCGGCGCGCCAGTGTTCGCACCCATCGAAGGCACCAATATGCGCTATGCGACCAACGCAAATCAGCCTGTGATTCAACTGGAAAACACGCTGTATTGCTGCGATTCGGCGGCGTGGTTTAGCGCCACCGATCCACTGGGGCCGTGGACGCTCTGCGCGCAAGTTCCTGAGGCCATTTATTCCATTCCACCAAGTTGCGCCATCTATGCCTGCACCTTTGTTCAGGTGTATGCAAGCGACGCGAACTCTGTCACCTTTGGATTCACTTCGGGCTATCTGGGCACTTACATTCAAGATGGTGGTGCTGTCTATGGAACGGGTTACAACTATGCCAGCACATCTGCGAACAATGGTTCGGTGCAGACATATCCGCAAACTTATGGAAGCGCCAACACCTACGACCAAGACACTGGAACCTACGCGCCGCCTTCAAGCTATGACACCAATGACTATAGCTACTACGGCTACTACCCTGCTGTCGAACCAAAGATCTACGGCGGTTACTACGGTGGATGGGGTTGGTACGGCGGCTACGACTCGGCCTATGCCTATGGCTACGGAAATTATGGCGCGTACAACAACTGGGGCAGGTACTACGACAATTGGCATCCAAATAATTATTGGAACAATGGTGCGAATGGTCTGAATAATGTTGGACGAAATAATTTTAATCGTTGGAACAACTCAAACAATCGCGTCAATGGCGCGGGCTTTGACAATGGTGATCTTTCGCGGGCAAACATGTGGGGCGCGGACAACAATGGTGTGAATAGAAATGGCTGGAATCGCGGAGTAAATGAGGTAAATGGCGTGGGCCGTGGAAATATCGGTCCGGGCTTCAACAACAACTTCGCGGATCGTGGTGAATGGAATCAGAGTGGTCAGCGGCCGATGAACAATCGGGCGAGTGGATTTCATCAAGCCAATCAAAATTTTAATCGCGGTGGCGAAGGCAATATGAATCGCGGTGGCGAAGGCAATATGAATCGTAGTAGCGGTGGTGAATCTCGGGGTGGTGGTGGTGGTGGTGGTGGTGGTGGTGGACGCCGCTGACACAACGAAGCGCCGACACAACAGGGTTTTGAAAAATATGCGCCGCTTTAAGAATCAGCGTTGCCTTCAAAAAGTCAGCAATGGCTTAAAATAAATTACGCCTTAAAAAATCGAAGACGCTTTAAAAAAATCACCGGCGCGGTGGTCGCTTACCATTTGGCTTCTTGCGAGCAGCACCAAAATCGCGTTTCGCATCGGATCGATTTCGTGGTTTGGCCGTTGATCGATCGGATGATCGTGAACCCGATCGTGTCGCTGGCTTCGCATCCGATCTTGCATCCGACTTGGTCTTCGCACCGCGCGGTGCATCACGACCAACATCTCGACGCCCCGGTGCTTTCGTGTCGCGCTTTTGAGAAGCCATTTCTTCACGGGCTTCAATTGCTCTGGAACTGCGACCACGCGTTGGCGCTTCGGATCGCTCTCGCATCGCGGCTTTGGTTCGAACACTGGGCAACTTTGCGCCGCGACCGCGTGTTGGCCTGGTGCTGACTTGCGGTTCATCTGAAACCTGCGCACCACTCTCGCCCTGAGCGAGTTGGGGTTTGTGCGGGGGTCGCTTATTTTGCCTTTGAACCGCACGATCTTCGCGGCTTTTCCAAATCTTTTGAGCACGCTTTGGCGCCGACTTTGCATAGGGCCTGGTGTGCTTGGGTGGTGGTGCAAGAGTTGGTGTGTGGCCGCCATCCATCGTGTCGTCCACACCTTGCACAATTTCTAATTCAAAATTGGAATCGCCGGTATCTTCGGCGCGCACTTTCGGTGGAGGACCGCCGCCGCCATCTTGCCAACGACGACGCGCGCTGAACTGCAACTTGATCGGCACTTCACTGAACGGCAACTCTTCGCGAAGGCGATTCAAAAAGTAGCGTTCGTACTGACCGGCGAAAAGATCGGGCTTGTTCACCACCATCGCGATGGTGGGTGGATTGATGGCGATCTGGCTCACATAAAATACCTTGGCCTTGGTACCAAGTTTGCTGCTGGGTCCACGCATCTCAAGAATGCGGCGCACGGCGGCGTTTACACGGCCGGTGCCCTCGCGGTGATTGGCTTGATCGCGCAACGAGAAGCTCATCGCCACAGCTTCGCGCAGACCGATGCCCGAGTGCGCGCTGACGAAACAGATTGGCGCAAACTCCAGCCCTGGAAATTCTTGCGTGAGATATTTTTGATAATCGGCGGGCTTGCGCTTCTTCTCGACCAGATCCCATTTGTTCACTACAAGAATGGTTGGCTTGAAACCTTCGTGCAGTTGCCCCGCAAGTTGCTTCTCGATTTGCGAGCTTTTCTCGGTGGCATCAAGCAAAAGCCAGGCCACATCGCAACGCGCAATAGCGTCGGTGGTGCGAGTGTTGGCGTAAAATTCGATATCTCCAGCCCAGCTTTTTCGTTTACGAATGCCGGCGGTATCAATCAGTGTGATCGCGCGACCCTGCATGTCGATGCGCACATCTACGCTGTCGCGAGTGGTGCCTGCGATCTCGCTCACAATCACCCGCGGTTCGCCAGCGAGTTGATTCACGATGCTGCTTTTGCCGGCGTTGCGGCGACCCACGATGGCGATGCCGAGATCGCTACCGGGCAACACTTCGTCAGTTTCATCTTCGCGCTTTGGAAGACGACCACAGATCACATCGCGAAGACGAGCGATGCCGTTACCGCTCATTGCACTCACGCACAGAGGCGCGCCAAAACCAAGTCGCGCACCCTCTTGCGCCGCGGCTTCAAGACTTCGGTCGTCAGCTTTGTTGGCGACCAGCATGGTTTTTTTTGCGAAGCCACGCTTGCGCAGCAACTCCGCAACAGTACGGTCGAGCGCCATCACGCCGTCGCGCACATCTACGGTGAACATGATCACATCTGCGGCGGCGGCGGCGGCCATGATTTGATTTTCAATATCCGCGGTCAAGCTGGTTAAATCTTTGCCGGCGTCGTCGATTCTATTTTTGTCGGTGGTATACACACCCCAGCCACCGGTGTCGATCACTTCGATCGCGCGCGCGCCACCATGCGTTGGCTTGAGCAAAATACTGGCGGAGATGCGATCCCTTGTGACCCCGGGAGTGGGGTCGACGATCGAAATCCGCTTGCCAGCAAGCCTGTTAAAAAGGCTGCTTTTTCCGACATTTGGACGACCGAGAATGGCGAGGCGTGGAAGCATGGATCGTGGATAGTACGAGAACCGCCCTTGATGCGATGGCATGCGAATGTTGGTCGCTTCCACGATGCGCGTGGCCACTCGCCAACCTTTATTGCGATGACTCGCCGGCGCGTGTACGCGAAGTAATTTTCTTTAACGCAAAAATTCAAAACCAACTTCACTTCGAAGTGGAAGAGAAAAGATCGCCGCCAGCGCGCTGCTATGAACAACGGCAACCACTGGATATCCGCCACTCACTGGATGATCCGGTCCAAGCACAACAGGTTGCCCATCAGGTGGAATTTGTATCGCACCCGCAATCATTGGAAACGAAGGTGACCCCTCGTTCGATGGATGCAGCGCAAGTGATTCCCCGCGCAGTCGCAGGCCCGTGCGATCACTTTGTGCGTCAATGATCCAATTCGTTTCTGTCAACGCCGCGAGATTGCACAGACGACTTGCGTGTGGGCCCGGAAGAATCGTAATTTTAATTTGCGGCGGCACCCGCATTGATGACGAATTTAAAATTTGCTCCTGCGTTGGCTCTTGTAGTGGCTGCTGAAACATCTGCCCAACTTGCAGCGCATCGCCAACCTGCAACCATCGGCCAAATTGTCCGCCAATTTTCGCGCTTGGCAAAAGTCCGCGGCCACCAAAGACAATCGACGCGTGAAAGCCCCCGCGCGCGGCAAGCAAGCGAAATCGCCGATCGCCAGCATTCACGCGAAACACTTCATCCTGCGCAAGCACGGTCGGTTGCTCGCCATCGCAACACAGCATTGCTGGTGTCAGCGCGCGCAATTCAAGTTGACCGAAAATTTCCAGGGCGGGTGCATTCGCTTGATTACCCAACGATTCATTCAACGCACGCAACATGCGTGGAGCAAGCACGCCTCCGCGCGGAAGACATTGCATAAGAAATCCTGGTCGACCAAGATCTTGAATCGCAGAAGGACCGAGTGCGTGAGTGACCTTGAAGGCGCTCACGGTGTGGCCTCGCGAAAAATAATTTCATCACCATGCTGAAATAACGCTCCTTGTCTTGGCGGATGCGCGCGAAACAATTCCACTCCCACGGTCTGCGCCAGCAACCACCAACCACCCGGTGAATCATCGGGATAGATCGCGACATAGGGTCCACCCGCAGCGAATGTTCCGCCAGCCACACGAGGTCGAATCAGTTCGCGGCGTGGAAGTTGCAAGGCTTGCGGAAGGCCCCGCAAATAGGCGAAGCCGGGACGAAATCCAAGGAAGCTGACTTGATATATCGGCTGCATGTACAACTGCGCCAGTGTGCGCGCGTTGTGACCGAGGCGCGCGCAAGCCTGTTCAAGATCTTCGCCATTCCAGCGCAGAATAATCGTGTGCTGACACGGAGGAAAAATAATTTGTGTTGCTGGCGCAATCGAATGTGTCGCAGGAAATGCTTGATTGAAAGGCATTACCAACACATGCTGCTCAGCAAGATAAACATCTTCCAGATCATTGCGCTGCTGCAAATAGTGCAGCACGAGGCTGCGATCTTCGGGTTGCAGATGATCGATCAAAGCCAACATTGCACGGTCGCCATAGGGAACAAAGTGAAGCGTGATCACGAGAGCCACTCCCACAGCAAGCGCAAGATTTCTGAGGCCTGTGGATTGTCGCCGTGCACACAAAGTGTTTCAAAATCACCGCCGCCACACAAGGCTTTCGCCTGCGCAAGCGCGATCACTGGATCGCTGATCATCGCGCCAGATTTTGTGCGGTCGCGAAGTGTGCCATCAGTTTCATAGACGCGGTCAGCGAAAGCTTCGCGATAAAACACAACACCGCACTGATGCGCAGCGGCTTGCAAGAAACCATTCGGTGGACCGACTAGGCGCAGTGCGTGTGGCTCCGCCTCGGCCGCGATCGTGGCAAGAAGTTGCGCCAGATGCGGCGATTGATTGGCATCGTGATACAGCGCGCCATGCGGCTTTAACGAGACCAGCGGCACGCCCACCGACGACGCGATCTGGGCGAGTCCGCACATTTGCGCATGCAAACTTTCAGCAAGATCGCTGATGGGGATTTTTATGGACACACGCCCAAAATTTTCTCGGTCTGGATAGGAAGGATGTGCTCCCGCCGCGGTACCGGCTTGTTGTACCTGCAAAAGCGTGCGCCGCATGGTGTGCGCATCACCCGCATGACCGCCGGCGGCGATGTGCAAAATATGGGCGTGACACGCGAAGTCGTCGGGTTCGTCCACGCGTTCACCGGCGTCGATGTTCAACAAGCAATGCACGGTGCGCAGCGTAGTGTTCGCTACGACTCGCGTGATGCTGATCATTTATAGACTTCGCGTATGCAATTTAATTTCATTGTTCGTGCCGTCGTTGTCATCGCATTCGCCACCGTTGGCTATGGCTGCTCGCCGGCAGGAAAGTCTGCAGCATTGCTAGTCGAACTGAATGGCACTCACGCCGATTTTGGAGTCGCCGCTTTGGCCGGGGCGCAACTTGCCGCCGCTCGTGGTGATGTGAAGGCGGTCACTTCGCAAAAAACATTTGTGCCTATCACCTTGGTGCAGGGCGATATTGCAAATTCGCCAACCGCTGTCGCGCAACAGTTGCAACCAGAATGCATCGTTGGAATTGGATGCAATGATTCAGATACAGCGTTGGCAGTTGTTCCCACATTCACCAGGGCTGGTAAGCCCTTCATGATCATTGGCGCGTCGGATCCGAAACTTCCGAATCAATGTGGTCGCAATGTTTTCATGGCGTGCTTTGGTGATGATGCGCAGGCGCACGCGGCGGCGCTGTATGCTGGTAAAACTTTCGGCAAGCGTGCGGTGCTGGTCTTTGATTCCAAACTTGATTACACCCGTGGTTTATCGCGATATTTCGCTGACTTTTTCACCAAATTGCGTGGAAGCATTGTGGCTCGAATTGATCTACGAGATGCGGATGCGGGCGCCAACATCGCGGCGCTGGCGACCAAGGATGGTGTTGACTTTGTGTATCTGGCGACGGATCCATCATCGTTCGAAATCGCGCTCGCGCTGATTCGCGCTGTGTTGCCGACCACGCCAATCATGGGTGGTGATGGACTTGATTGCAGTTATCTTGACCTCGCACCGGCGCATCTGACCGACCGAGTTTATTTCACAACCCATGCGTGGTTTGGAATGGGTGCGACACCCGAGGCGCTCGCGTTTGCGCAGGCTTACACCAACGCCTATGGCACGCCGCCGCCAAATGGATTTGCCGCGCTTGGGTATGACGCCACCATGATGGTGCAGATGGCGATGAACACGGCTGGCGAATCTGCGATCACAACGCCTGCCGATGTTGCGAAAGCGATTGGAAAAATTCAAGGCTATCGGGGGGCGAGTGGAACTATTTCGTATACCGATGGGCCCGTGCCGCGCAAGGATGTTTGGATTCTGCGAATGAACAAAGGTCGTCGCGGACTTGCAACGCGAATTCCATCGGGTGATTTGTGATTGGTCTGTGAGGCTTGCATTCCGAGCGAGGCTTGCGGACATGGCGCACCCCGCTTGCGATCAGCTCAATCCGAAGTGTTTAGGCTGGATTTCGAATCACGCGAAAGCCAAGTGTTGCTTCGCGCGTCGCTGGAAGTGAAGTGGATCGACTATCGCATTTGGCGCAGACTGGACAGTTAAACCAGCTACCTCCACGAAAAACTTGCATCGCGCCGGCGCCTGCGGCGGGATCAAAGCACCACTCCCATACATTTCCATGCATGTCGTACAAGCCCCATGCGTTTGGTTTTTTACCGGCGACTGTGTGCGTGCTGCCGCTTGATTGATCGCGACTCCACGAAAATTCACCGATCACAAGTTCATCACCGCCAAATCCCCACGCGGTGGTGGTTCCCGCGCGACAGGCGTATTCCCATTCCGCTTCGGATGGAATGCGCCAACCTTCGCCGCCAATATCTTTCACAATGGCAAATTCAAGTCCACCGTCGGTGCGACGAGCTGTGCGCGAAAGCTCGTAGCGTGGAGCCAGACCTTCGCGCTTCGAACGCGCATTGCAATATTCCGCCGCGTCAAACAGGGTCACTTGCTCCACCGGACGAAGCGCGGCATCGGCGGACTGCACGAATTTTGATGGGTTTCTATGCAGTGTATTTTGAAATTCGCCCTGCGTGATTTCAGTGCGACTCATCAGGGCTGGCTCTGCAAAAGTGATCTGAGTGCCAGCGCGCTTGGTCACTCCATCAGCCTCAAGTTGTCCGGTGCCTTGGTCAAGCGCGCTCATGGTGAACTTGCCAGCGGGAATCTTGACTGTGTCATGTGTGTCGGAATTTTGAGAAACCGAATCTTGCGTAACCGATTCTCGAGCAACCAAATTCCGACTCGCTGTATTTGCGGCCACCACACATGCGGCACACAGAATGATTGTGTGAGTAATCACGGAATTATTTTTTTCGCGTAATGCTCTGCCGTGAACCAATCTGCGGTAAAAGTAATCGCTGGTTCAGGCACAATCACGATACTGCCCGGCGCGCCCATGGGTATGACACCACCGCGTGGTGGCGGCATCCCATCTTCGCGCCAACCGCGTTCACCTCCGCGTCGCATCTGGCCATCTGCGCCGATGATCGGCATGTGTTTCTCCGCCCATGAAATTTCCATGCGCTTCACTTTCCCGCTGAGTGAATCGATCATGACTGAAATTTTATTTGGTTCTACGGGGGCGCCTTGCGCACGAGTCGCCTGCAACAATTCTGTACCGGGATCGAGATTTGATTCAAGATTTCTGCTCCATTGCCAACCAGGCTGCAGCCCTGTCTCCAGCATTTCTGCCATGTCCACGATCAAGCCACCACGCGGACTTTGAATCCACACGGGCCACGGACGATCACAGGGTTCTGTATGTACAACTCCGCGCGGGTCGATGCTCCAACTGGTGTCGCCGTTGCGACCGCGAATTTCTTCCGCGCCATGTGGCATGCGAAGCATCAACACGATGTGCTTCGCATCACGCACATCAAGCGTGCCCGACAACAGCGGACGATCCGAATCTTTTCCCGGCGGCGTCAACAGAAACATCACGCGGCGATCACTGGATGCTCGCTCTTGCGTAGCGATGGCGCGAGCGCGGTCGGCGGCATTTACCTGCTGGGGACCCGAGACAAACGCCGCGATCAATAACGCGGCCACTGCGAGCAGTCCGCCACCGGTTCGTGCGAAGCGGCCCCAGGCAAATCCTGTGGTGTGCTGTTGGTGTAGGCACTGCGCAAGGCGTTGCATGCGACGCTCGCCCATGATTGGCAACTCGTTGCGCGTGACCAGCAGCGCATGCACGCACAGGTCGCGTGCGTGCGATTGTAGATCGATCTCGCCTGCATTGATATTTTCTTCTCTCTGGTTCATGCGAACAATCCCTTTCGATGCAGGCACTCGGCGATCATCGCCCGCGCCCGTTGCATTCGTTTTTTCACAGTCTCAATATTTTCCTTCACCTGCTCGGCAATTTGCGCGATGGGTTGACCATTGCGGTATGCAAGGTCAATCGCGGTCGCGTAGGGCTCGGTAAGTTTGTCAACGCATGCCTGCAACTCATCAAGTCGCTCGCGAAAGTCGGTGCCCGCGGGTCCCTCAAATTGCGTCACCTGCGCCGCCACCGCTTCAAGCAATGGTTCACTGGCGATCTGCTGACGCGCGCGGTAATGCTCAAGCACAACATATTTCGCGATGCCACGAAGCCACGGACCAAAGGGACGCTGGTGGTCGTAGTCGCCGAGACGACGCCACGCACGCAACATGGTCTCTTGAAAAATATCATCGGCCGCCGAAGCGTCGATGCTTGTAGCGCGCAAATACGACATCAATCGATCGGTGTGCTCGCGTGCGAGAATTTCAAAAAGAACTTGTGCGGAGGGTTGGGACATGTGCTGCAGATATTTCTATTGAATAATGACTCTGGGTTTTTCTTTTAAATAATTTTTATCGGGGTGGTGATGTTGCAACTAGAAGTTTAAAAGCATCAGGGCAAGATCGCCATTGCCCACCACGCCATCCAGATCGAAATCACCTGGACCTCGCGAACCATAGTTCAACAACATCACGGCAATGTCACCAAAATCTGAGCTGCCGCTTTCGTCAAGATCGAATGGGTTATAAGTAACCGCCCCCGTTGGCACAACGACCTTGCCACCACCAGCGCCAGTGTTCGCAGTGTCCACCACGCCGTAGTAACTCGGACCGATGATGTATGGATATTCAGGAGAACCCGCGGCATCCAGTGTGACGAAGTAGGCGTATGTGCCCTGCGGAAATTCCGGTGTCACGCACACGCGGCCATTTGAAAGATCAAGATCACCAAGGTTTGTCACCAGTTCGTAATCCTCAATGTAATAACCGAGTGGATACATAGTGCTGATTGCTGGACCATAATTTGCAGAGGTAAGCACTGTTCCGTTGGCAAGCGTGGTACGAGTTGTGATGCTGCGTTTGCGATAACTGGATTTGATGCGACGAATCTCGCCGCTTCCATCTGTGTTGGTGTAGCCGTAGGGTCCGTAGATTGGATATCCATCAAATGCGAATCCAACAATCGCCGAATGCATCTGCGAAGATTCGGTAAACATGCAATTTGCATTTTGGTGATTGTGATATTCAACCATCGCGGGATGGCCACCACAGGCGTCGAAGCCCGGGCCCTCCACAATGATCGCGTTCTGATGCCACACATTTTTGTTGTTGTAACTGCGCGCATCGCTGGCGTTGAAAATGGTGACGCCGTTCACCCACACGCCGATATGACCAAGGCCGGTCGCGGTCTTGGTGCCAGTCTTGGGTTGAGGATTGCGCGCGATTCGAAATGTCCAATTGCCATCGGTGGGTGAGCCGGGATTGCCTGGCCACGGACCGATGCTGTAACTTGGAATTCCGCTCGAGCTGGCATAGACATAGGTGTCGTTGTATTTCACACCGCGCACATCTGCGAACAGGCCGCCGTAACCGGTGGCATCGAGCACATTGATTCGCCAACACTCAACCTGGGGTGGTGCGGCGTGAACCGTAGCCGTAGCAGCAAGAAGAGCGATTGAAATAGCGCCTAATACGCCTAATAGTAGAGTGGTCTTTTGCATAACAAATGTATTTGCATCAGCATGACAAGTGGGGGACACCGCGCTACGCACAATTTATGTTTTTAATAGGGAAAAACCGGTCATCGCCTTCGGTTGCTGCAATTTCAGCATAAAAAGTAGGGTGGGAGCAATATCAGCCAGTCGACCACCCTCGCGAAGAGTCGCGCCCTTCCAACGATCACCCACCACAGAGAGCGGCACGGTGTAATTGGTATGGGCGGTGTGCGGCGCGCCGGTCACTGGGTCTCGCATCTGTTCGGCGTTGCCGTGATCCGCAGTCACGATCGCTTCGCCGCCGCGAGCCAGTGTGGCGTTGATAATTTCTTGCACGCAACCATCCACAACTTCGCAGGCGTGAATGGTGGCTGGCAGTGAACCGGTGTGGCCAACCATGTCGGGGTTCGCAAAATTAACAATGATCAACGCTTCGCAATCCTTCGCGGCGATGCGCGCAAGCACGGCATCGCGCAGTGCACAAGCGCTCATCTGCGGCTTCATGTCATAGGTGGCGACATCACGCGGACTCGGAATAATTTCGCGATGCTCGCCAGGAAAGGGTTCTTCACGATAGTCGTTAAAGAAAAAAGTAACATGTGGAAATTTTTCTGTTTCGGCGCAACGAAATTGCGTCAAACCCGCGTCACTGACAACTTCGCCAAGAATGTGGTGCATCTTTGGAGGCCGCATAAAGATTGGATGCACTGGCAAGCCGCGTTCGTATTCACTCATGGTTGCGAAATACAAATTCTGTGGAGACGCGGCGCGCGCGAATCCGCCGCCCTGCACTGCCGCCCATTCCGCGTCTTTCATCATGAATGCCTTGCACAACTCGCGGGGGCGATCACCGCGAAAGTTGAAAAAAATCACACTGTCGCCATCGCGCACAACGCCTTCATCAAGCAGGCGTGTGGCTGGCATAAACTCGTCGCCTTGTTGCGTAGGGCTGATCGGATTGTCGATGTTTTTTTGCACAGCCGATAGCGCGTCAGTGGCGCGCGCGCCGGAGCGACCGCGGAGCAATTCATAGGCCTGCTGCACGCGTTCCCAACGATGATCGCGATCCATCGCGAGAGAGCGACCACAGATGGTGGCGATGCGCCCACCGGTTTTCGATAGCACCTGCTGCAACCACGGTATGTAGCGCAGCGAACCTTGCGCAGAAGTATCGCGACCATCGGTGAACACATGCACAAACAATCGGTCGCTTGGAAAACCAAGCGCATGCGCCAATTCAAGAATCGCCTGCAAGTGTGGAAGATCGCTGTGCACCTGACCATCGCTGAGCAAACCCATCACATGCACGCAACCATCGACGCCGGCTTTTTCAAATGCACGCAACAGGGTCGGATTGGCGGCAAATGCACCGCTGCGAATGGCGCGGGTGATGCGCATCAGTTCTTGATCTGTGATTCGACCAGCACCGATATTTTGATGGCCCACTTCACTGTTGCCCATCACCGGACCAGTGGGACCGATGGGTAAACCCACATCTTCGCCACTGGTTTTGATCAGCGTGGTCGGCCAGTCGCGCTGCAAGGCCTGCGCGCACGGGGTGTTTGCCAACTTCACCGCGTTGAAGGCGTCGTGTGTGGCATTGGGATTGGTCCCCCACCCATCGCGAATGATCAAGACCACTGGTCGAGGTGCGGCATCGGAAGTACCAACGCGTGTTGTGGTCATACTCGACAAGTGTAGAAACACCTTCGACCCATGAAGAAGATTTTTGCGACACACTCACGCTCTTCACATAGCAACAAAGCATTGGTGATTTGATTGTTCCCTGCTTCGAGCGATTGCCCGCGGGGGTTCGCTGCACTAATCTGCGGTGAATGCCAGAAACCACCACACCTACTCTCGATGCCGCAAGCGCCAGCGCGTTGCGAGATCGTTGGACTGATGTTCGCAATCGAGTGCAGGACGCGGCGAAGCGCACTGGTCGCAAATCTTCTGAAGTGATTCTGGTGGTGGTGACAAAAAGTGGAAGCATCGATCAAATTCGCGAACTGATCAATCTTGGTCAGGTTGATCTTGCGGAAAATCGCGTGCAACAACTTGCGCAACGCTCCGCCACGATTGGCGAGTGGCTTGGTCGACCGCGTGAAATGGATCCCAAGGCTGTTGCGCCCATCGTGCGCTGGCACATGGTGGGTTCTCTGCAGCGCAACAAGGTTCGCAAATGCATGGATGTCGCGCGATTGGTGCACGGCATGGATTCGCTTCGTCTTGCCGAAGAAATGCAGGCGGCTGCGTTGCGTCGAGCTACGCCCATGGAAATTTTGGTCGAGGTGAATGTGACCGGGGAAACCAACAAGGGCGGCATCGCGTCACCGGCCGTAAAGCACATGCTGGATCAAATTGGAACCATGCCCAACTTAAAGGTGCGGGGCTTGATGTGCATGGCTCCGCTGCAGGGTGGTCTTGATGCCGCGCGTTCTACCTTTGAACGCTGTCGCGAATTGTTTGATGATTGCTACCGCGCTGGCGCGGGTGGGGATCGCTTCGACATTCTAAGCATGGGCATGAGCAACGACTTTGAAGTGGCGATCGAATGCGGCGCGAACATGGTGCGTGTTGGCACTGCGGTCATCGGTCCGCCGCAAGTTGATGAGTCCTCCAACGAAGGTTGAGTTTGGTAGTCGGCCTACAAAAACAAACAACGGCTGTCGGTTACATTCATGCGATGAATTCCAGATCGTGGAGTGCCGCGTTGCGTGGACGATTCCTGGCCTTCGAAGGCCCGGATGGAAGCGGTAAAAGCACGCAAATTGTCCGCTTTCAAGAATGGGCAAACGCGCAAAATGTTTCGCTGACACTGGTGCGCGAGCCCGGTGGCACTGCGGTGGGCGAGCGGGTTCGACATATTTTGCTCGACCCGATGCACGCCGAGATGACAGTGCGCTGCGAAATGTTGCTGTACATGGCGGGTCGCGCGCAGCTTGTGCAAGAGCGAATCGAACCAGCGTTGAAGGCTGATCATTGTGTGCTCAGCGACCGCTTTGTCGGCAGCACACTGGCGTATCAAGGAGCCGCCGGTGGAATACCTGAAGATGAAATTCGCGCCGTCGCGCAGGTGGCGATCGGTGGTCGATGGCCGGATCTGAATGTGCTCTTCGATGTAGACACACAAATCGCCATGAAGCGCATGAGTCCATTGCTCGATCGCATGGAGAGCAAGGGCACAGAATTTCATCGAAGCGTTCGCAATGGTTATCTCGCCGAATCGCGCCGCGATCCAAAGCATTATTTGGTGATCGATGCCTCGCGCAATCCAGATGAAGTGTTTGATCAACTGATCGATGGACTGCGACGCTGGTGCGTTTCGCTCACTGGCGCCTGCGTGGAGTAGGCCGCGGGCTGTTCGCTTTGGTGGCCTCGCTGGGGTTGGATTCCTGACAACGCAGATTTAAATTTCGCACCCGCTGCAACATGCTTTCCATCTGCACGGGATCCATGTTGTGCAAATAAGCCATCGCCATCGCGTTGGTTTCGCTGAAACCCTCCAATGAAACTTGCGTGCCATCGGGGGTAAAACTAAAACTGCGCACATTCAGATCGGCGACCACCTGCATGGCTGCCAACACCTCGGGATCTTCGCGTGGTGTGCCGCCCACAAGCAACATCATCAGGCGACGCAATGCGGTCACATGCAATTCTTCGCCAAACTTTCGCGACTGCAGCACTTCGGCGTTCACGCGCTTCATGGTTTCAAGTGGCTGCGGTCGAACTTGCACCTCTTCACCATTGATGCGAAGTGCACGATTGCTGATCATCATCAGGGTCGCCACCATCGCGCGGCCGGTGCCAGCGTTGCCTGACGAAAAATGTTGCTCGTATGGAACCCCATCAAGTTCCGATTTTTCGGTTTGCTTGATGTTGATCTCTTCTTTTTCAAAGTCGACCGACAATCCGCGCACACCGATTTGATACATCATCCACATGGCGCATTGAAAGAGTGGATGATCGGTTGCAACCTTGGCTTTCATGCCCTCCGTAATCACATGACTACAAATTTTGGCGAAGGGTTCGCCAGCGGCAAGCGCGGGAATAATGTTGCCCGCCAAATGTAAAAACGGTGCGTTTTCCTGCGGAATAAGTTCGATGACCTGCGTGTTCACTTCAAAGTTTGGCATTGCGTTCTCGGGGGTTTCACAAATCTACATTCACTCGACAAGTGCGACGACGGCGTCGAAATCAACATGCATCCACAGTGATTGTCCGGCTCGACTGGTGCTTCGTGGATCAAGTTCGAACACCTTCAAGATACCCACGGATGTTTCCACCTGATGCTGCGCGGTCTCGCCAAGATAGACACTCTGCTTGCAACGACCTTGCAGCACGCCCGCGGTCTGCGTGATACGCAGCGACTCTGGTCGAATGCTCAGCGACACTTTCGCGCCGATCGTAAGGCCGGTGGTTGCACTGGGTATGGCACCAGCAGCGGTGTCGATCACACTTCCCTGCGCATCCGACGCGGCGACCGTGCCAGCGATAAAGTTGGTTTCTCCCATAAATTCTGCAACGAATCGATTGCGTGGCCGCTGATACAAATCGCGCGGGGCGCCCTGCTGCTGCACGCGACCATCGCGCAACAGCACGATGCCATCGGCCATGCTGAGCGCCTCTTTTTGGTCGTGGGTGACATACACCGCGGTCAATTTAATTTGATTGCAGATGCGATGAATTTCGCCACGCATCTCCAAGCGAAGTGTGGCATCGAGGTTGGAGAGCGGTTCGTCAAGCAGCAACACTTCGGGTCGAAACACAATCGCGCGTGCGAGTGCCACGCGTTGTTGCTGGCCGCCGCTGAGTTGATTGGGGGTGCGTTGCGCGTATTTTTCCATGCGTACCATCTCTAATGCCTGCATCACCCGGGTGTGTTGCTCGGCCGATGACACCTTACGAACCTGCAGTCCGAAAGCCACATTCTCAAAGACACTCATGTGCGGCCACAGCGCGTAACTTTGAAAGACCATGCCGGCGTTGCGTTTTTCCGCGGGCTCACGCGTAACAATGCGTTCACCAAACAATACTTCGCCGCTGGTGGGCTCTTGAAACCCCGCGATCATGCGAAGAATCGTGGTCTTGCCGCAACCCGATGGACCCAGCATAAAATAAAGCGCGCCGGCGGGTATCTGCAAATCGACATCATCCACGGCGACAACGCTGCCGAATTCGCGCCGCAGTTTTCGAAGGGTGATTGGAAGCACGGCTTTGCGAGTTTACGGGTTACGGGTTACGGCGATCAACGCTGCGCAATGCTTCCGATACGAGTGCGAATACGCACAAGATCGGGAACAGCCTGGCGCAAACTTCCTTCAAGACCGCTGCGCAATGCGCGATCCACTTGAAAGGCAGCGGCGCTGCTCTCCACCACTAATGTAAGTGTCCCGCCGCGAAATGTTTCTACGCTGCTGCACTGCTGCAACTCTGGCGGCGCGATGCGCGACCACGCGTCGGTAGCGGTGCCCATTGTTTTTTCCATGCGCCTAAGTTCGCGAGCAAAGCTTGCGACATCGCCCTTCACCACGCCGCCGCGCTCACGCCACGCACGCCATGATCCAAGTTGTTTGATGCGCTCGATGGGATCGGTCATGGTGTGAGCCCAAGTTGAAAAATTCCATCGGGCAATTGTCGCGCTGTGCCATCGCGATCAAGGCACGCGAGTGTTGTGTTACCCACGCACAGTAGTTCTTCACCGCGAAACAATTCGTAGGTGTGCTCGATCTTCACATGCCCCACATTGGTAAGCGTGGTTTCAAGACGAAGCAGATCGTCGTAGCGGGCGGGGCGACGATACTGCAACTGCATACGAACCACAGCGAGAAAGATTCCAGCCTGCTCCATGTTGCGGTAATTGCGGCCGGTGTCGCGCAAGAGTTCGGTGCGGCCTATCTCAAACCAAATTGGATAGACGGTGTGATGCACAACACCCATGGGGTCGCATTCACAATAACGCACGCGCATCTCGGCACTGCCTTTCATGCGCTTCAGCGTAGCGGATGACTTTGCAAATTCTACATGCTTCACGATGCAGTATTTCATCACCACAACATGCACCGTGCCGCGGAAAGTGGCGGCAACCGCGCGCGCTTGGGGCAGTAAAAAGGCTTACTTTCCAACGCAAAATCGAGAAAATATGCGCCCAAGAATATCGTCTGCGGCAAGGCGACCACTGATACCACCCAAACTTTCAAGCGCGCCATGCAGAGCTGCGGCAATCAATTCTGGGTGCGCGACTTGTCGACCTTGGCCAACCGCGCAAACTTGTTGCGTGGCATACAGATGATCGATGGCTTCATGAATCAGCGCGTGGTGGCGATCGGCAAGCACCATGCTCTCGCTCACCGTGGTGGCGCCAAGATTCTCCGCCGTGCGCGCAACGGCGTTGGTGAGTTGTTCAAGACCAGCGCCGGTCTTTGCGCTGGTACAGATGGCGTCGCCCGAATCAATCGTCGATGCCTGATCGCATTTGGTGCGAACTTGAATCGTGTTGTTGTTATGTGTTGAAGTGCTGGACGCGTCGGTTGAACATTGCAGCGTGATTGTGGCGCGGCGCATCGCATGATCGCGCATGCGTTGACCAAGCGCGTCAAGTCCAGAGGCGTCGTGCATCTCACCTGGCGCATCGACCAGCAATAATTCCAGGGCGCCGGTCTTGCCATGCACGCGCCATGGTTCCACCAACACATCGCGCGTAGTGCCCGCGACCTCGGCAACTACTGCGCGTTGTTGACCAAGCAGAGCATTCATTAATGCGCTTTTGCCAGCATTTGTGGGGCCCGAAAACACCACCCATGGTGCGCTGGCAAGACGCTCAAGCGGAACCGAACCATCAACCATTTTTTGTAACGCCGCGATTGCCGCAGCGATGCCATCACCAAGATCCTGCCGCGTGATCGCCACCACATCTTCTTGGTCGGTGAAATCAATGCCGGCCTCTACCAGCGCCAGCATGTCGGCGATCGCTTCGCTGATGTCATGCACACGCCTTCCCACCACACCGCTTCGCAACATCGCGGCGGCATGCACCTCGGCATCGGTGCGCGCGGCGATGGTGGCAGCGACACCCTCGGCCTGTTCAAGTGTGAGTCGACCCTGCTCAAATGCGCGCAGCGTGAATTCACCGGGCGCTGCAAGCCGCGTGCCGGGCGCCGCGTCGCACAATGCCGCGATCGTGCGTCGAATAATTTCTGTATGACCAGGCACCAGCAACTCGAATGAATCTTCGCCGGTGTAACTGCCCGGACCTGGCATACATGCCACATAACATGGAAGTTGCGCCGACTGTAATCGCAACAAAACGGCACGAACGCAGCGCCGAACCGTGCCCGCTGGCATTTGTAAATCCAGCGCTTTCAGTGCGGAAAATGCTTGGTTTCCACTCACACGCACCACCGCCATGCGACTGTCACCTGGCGCGCTAGCGTGCGCGACAATCACATCACGGCTGGCGCCCGCCGCCGCGCTCATGAGTTCAATCTCGGTCCTTAAACTTTTTCGACTGTCCACCCCTGCCCTGCGCACGCTTCATTGCGGCTTCATACAACTTACCCAAACGATCTTGCTTAGCGGGGTCGCGCTTCTTGGGGGTGAAGTCCATGCTCTCAATTTGTTTGCGCACGCGCTTACCCTCGATGATGCCAATGCAAGTGCTGGTCATGATGTATAGCGTCAATCCGCTCGGCGCCGTGTACAGCATCACCGGGAACAGAATCACCGTCATCCACTTCATCATCTTCTGCTGCTGAAGTTGCTCGGGTGTCATCGCGCCTGTGGTTGGAGGCGCCATATATTTTTGTTGCAAGAAGAAAACAAAAGCCATCAGTAATGGAATTAGGTTGATGCCGCCGAAGGTGATGGGCCATGTGATCAGTGGTTTGCTGAACTCAATAAAATGATCGGGCGAACTAAGGTCACCCAAGAATTGCCAATCTGCAAACTGCTGAAACAAGCCGAAAAACGCTGGCTTTTGCCGAAGTTCAAAGGCAAAGTACAACACCGCATACAACGCGATCCAAATCGGCATCTGCAAGAATGTTGGCAACATTCCACCCACGCATCCGGCGGGGTTGATGCCCTTCTCGCGGTACAGACGCATCTGTTCACCCTGTAATTTTTTCGCGTCGCCAGCATAGCGCTTCTGCAAGGCCTCTAGCTCAGGCTTAATCGCGGCCATGCCTTTTGTGACACGCGCCATCTGCACCTGGCTGTAACGGGTGACTGGATGCAATGCGGTTCGCACCATGATTACCAGCACGATGATTGCAAGACTCCAATCAAAGACCACATGGTCATGCAAGAACGCGAGCAGCATCACAATCAGATCAGCGAGCCATGAGAAAGTGCAAAAGCTGCAGCAGCCGCCGATCAGATACAGGATTAATCCATCCATCCGCAGCGACTGATAGGGCTGAAGACCATTCAACAATCGAGGATCAAGCGGGCCGGCGTAGACACCCATGTCGAAATTTGCCACGCCACCGGGTTGCACCGCCACAACTTGGCTGCGCAATTCGCTGAAAGCAACTTGATCCGCGCCAGCCATTGTGTCGGCGAGTGACCACACTTCTTCAACGGCTTGTAAAACTTTTTGTGTCGCGGGTTGCTTTGCGGCATCAACAACTGTGTTTGCCTCGGCGCCGCGGGCATGAACGGCCAGCGCGAAGTAACGATTGGTGGTTCCAAACCAACTTAATTCAAAGCCTTGTTGGCGCTGCTCCTCTTGTGGCCACAACTTTGGAGTGTTCGTGAGCGCCCGCTTCAACACATCCGCACGCTCGAACATTGCGCCATGCACCACTACATTTTGTCGGGTTGGATCGCGCTGCGGGCTGTAGAGATAGCCAAACTGAAAGCGCCGAATATCCATCATGCCACCGGCATCCTTCGAAAGATCACCGGGACCATACTGAATCCATCGCACCTTCAGCGGTCGCGATGAAGTGTTGGTGACACTCTGCGAAAGTTGCAGGTCATACGCGGTTCCACGAAACACAAACTTGCGGGTGATCTTCGCGATGACCGCGCCAGATGCGTCGGCGACTTCAGTTTCAAATTCACCCGCTGCATTTTCGCGCCACACAACGCCAAAGAGACTGACAAGTTCACCGTCTATCTCCACCGCGCGCGCGGCAAGCAGTGGCACCGCGAAACCTTGCAGGGCGCCCAGTGTGCGCAACTCATAACGAGCGGCATCGGGTGGAAGCGGCGGCGCATTCGCGTCGCCTCGCGCGATCGCTTCGTTGTGCACCCTTGCCATCTGGCGGTCATGTGCGGAAACCCAAAAGTCGCTGAACACAATGCGCTCGATGCCCGCCGCATTTTTGGAGAACTCCACCACAAACGGTTGCTTGGTGGGTTCAAGCGAGCCGATCGATTGTGGCACGAGTGGCGCCACCCCGCCTTGTGGCAAGCGCGCTTTGAATTGATTTGTTGCAGCAGCGGTGGTTGCCGATGCGGTGGTTGCCGATGCGGTTGTGGCAGTTATGTTCTGGATTGTCGCGGTCGTTGCGATGTCTGCCGCAGTTGTTGTCGCTTGCGCCGATGTTGCCACTGGCGCCGCCACGCTCTGCGCGACCTTGGTCGACCCTGGATCTATGCCGCCATTCTTCTTTGCGCCTGGACCATAAATCGCGGATAAAATAACTCCAGCCGCGGCGATCATGATTACCAACACGATTGGCCAACGCGGAAACTTGTGGGACTCGGTCACTTTTGCAGGCCCCTCTCGCAGGCGACTACCGTATGCGTGGGTGGTTTCCGTGACACAAAAAATCGTGTGATACATATTTTCATGGCTGCGTTTGACAAGCGGGGAAAGGTAACAGTTTGCTTGTCACTTTGGCTGAAACCCTACTCCCCGCCCCATCAATTTTTCTATTTGTTTCGGCTGTGAGCACCCTGCCACGCCGTTCATTCACGCTTCGATTACAGCGCTGGCATGATTTCAAGAGGCAAGGCTGAAGAAAAATTGTATAAAAATGTAGGCAAAACAATCGAAACTAAATTTTTCCCTGAATACTTGAAGGCTATCGACCCTCAAGCAAGCGTTCGCCCAACGAGCGGTAGCGGGCCTGTTCGTTGTCAATGTGGAGCAGTTCATCCGTTAGTTTTTCCATCCGATGCTGCGTCGCCCGCAATACGGCGAGTTGCGCATGATTATCCGCGACTACCTCCACATCGCCGCGTACACCCGACTGTTGTATCTGTTTGTTGATGTTGGTGATTTGTTCAAGAATGCTTTCTTGACTCTGGGTCTGTTGCATCTGCTGAAGTTGTAACGCGTGCTTCTCAAGTTCGCCGTGATACAACGAGGCCGCAACACGATCAATTTTTTTTCTCACTGCATCAATGTCGTATTGCACACGAAAAAACTGAACCGACTTGGCCACCATGTTGGGGGCGGTCGCTGGATTCTCGGGGGCGACCATCTCCACATCCATGATCGCGTAACTCGCGCGGGGATCAAGGTCGCGTGGTTGTCCAACAGAACCAGGATTCACCAGCACCTTCTCTGCAAGATCAAATTTCCAGGTCGCATTGCTCAATTCGGAGGGAGAATAAAATTCAGAGTGCTCGGTAAAAACCCCGGGAACATGGGTGTGACCGACCAAACAAAAATGCTCCACACATTTAAAAATTTCTAGGAGTTTGTTTGGAATGTCGACATCGGCTGGAAAAATATATTCGTTGATCGGGCGGCGTGGCGAACCGTGCACGCATAGAAATGGACCAACACTCACACGCACCCGCAATCGATTTAAAAACAACCAGTGCTTCTCAATCTCCAGTGGATCGGTGGTGGTGCTCGACTCAAATTGCCCGCGCGTCCAACGAGCGGCCTCGCTTGCAACCGCGTTGAAGTTGGTGGGTTCATACAACACCGCGAAATCGTGATTGCCAAGAAGAGTGAATGCGCAACGCTTCTGAACCACATCGAGACATTGCAATGGATCGGGTCCGTATCCGATCGTGTCACCAAGACACCAAATTTCATCACCCTTGCTGCAATCCACAGTCTGATCGATAGCCGCCATCACCACCTCGAGGGCGTCGATATTTCCATGGATGTCACTAATGAGGGCGATCTTCAATGGGTATATCCGATGGTGGGTGAGGGATGCTAGAGAACTAAGCAAAGACCGTCAAAGAAGCCGATGTTGGAGGGAATTTCCTGCATCAGCCCCCGCTTCGTTTCAACGACCATCGATCAGGCGGTCACCCAACCAATTTTGCAGTTCTTCAATCGCGTGGATTTTTTCAACCACTTTTTTCACATCGTATTCCAAACGAAAAAACTGAACCGACTTAGCGACCATCGTGGAGGTGGTGGATGCATCGCCGGATTCGATCATGTCGACCTCCATAATCGCGTAACTCGCCCTTGGATCCAGGTCGCGCGGTTGTCCCACGGATCCTGGATTCACAATCACCTTTTCATTGGGCTTCAATTTCCATGTCGCATCGTCCATCTCTTTGGGAGAATAAAAATCTCCGTCTCCGGTGAACACCCCTGGCACATGTGTGTGACCTACCAGGCAATATTTTTTGATTCGATGAAAGTTTTCACGCATTTTTATTGGGGCATTTTCGGCGTCTTCTGGAAAGAGATATTCATTGATCGGTCTACGCGGTGATCCATGCACGCATAAAAATGGCCCCTCCACTTCTCGGGCGCGAAGTTTTCCAAGAAACTCCCAACGCTTGATAGCGCCAACTCGATCGCGTTTGGCCTCGGCTTCAAATTGCGCACGAGTCCAGAACGCAGCCTGCTCCGCCGCGGCATTGAAATTGGTCGGCTCATACAGCACACCAAAATCATGGTTGCCAAGCAGCGCCCACTTACAACGCTTGGCCACCACATCCACGCATGCCACTGGATCTGGGCCGTAACCAATCGTGTCGCCCAGGCACCAAATCTGATCGCCCTTACTCGCGTCAATCTTGGCGTCGATAGCGGCCATCACCACCGCGAGGGCGTGCATGTTTCCGTGTATATCGCTGATGAGAGCAATTTTCAAAATAAAACTTTGGAAAGATAAAAGATGAAGATGAAGCTATAAAGATGAATCTGAAAGATGAAGATGAAGATGAAAGATGAATCATGCTAGAGCCGAGTGGCCACTCAGTCATCATGCCACTCGTGCGCACCGCCTTGTATGACAACGCTACGATAACCGCCCGCCTTGGAGGGCAATGGGCGATGCAAGCCCCATTCATTTCCTGAACATTTTTGGAGAACTTTCATCTATGGCCAATGAACCTGCTACCGCAACCTCACAGAACCACTTTGATTTGATTGTGATTGGTGGTGGTCCCGGCGGATATGTAGGTGCGATACGCGCCGCGCAATTGGGCAAGCGCGTGGCCTGTGTGGAGCGCAACAAACTCGGTGGCGTTTGTTTGAACTGGGGATGCATTCCGACCAAGGCGCTGTTGCATACCGCGAAGGTGTATCGCGAGGCATTCGGCCATGGTGCCGATCTTGGACTTGAAGTGGATCCAAAAGCCGTCAGGGTGAATTGGGAAAAAGTGATCGGCCGCAGCCGCACCGTGAGTGGTCAGTTGAATAGCGGCATCGGATTTTTATTGAAGAAAAATAAAATCGAACATGTGGTGGGTCACGCAAAAATTCTTGCTGGCACAAGCGCTGCGGGTTTATGCCGCGTGCAAGTTTCGGCAGCGGATGAAAATTATTACGCTGGCACCGGCAAGACCGCGGCGACCGACCGCGTGCTCACCGCGGATCGTGTGTTGATCGCAACGGGTGCTGCTCCACGGCAACTTGCTTTCGCACCCAACGATGGCACGACCATTATCAGTAGTTACGAAGCGATGATTCTTGCCAAGCGTCCGCAACGCATGATCGTGGTTGGCAGCGGCGCGATTGGCATGGAATTTGCCTACTTTTACAATGCTTTTGGAACCACGGTCACGGTGATCGAGATGCTCGACCGCATCCTTCCGCTTGAAGACGCCGACATCAGCAAGGCTGCGCAGAAAATTTTTGAGAAACAAGGCATCACCTTCCGCACCAACTTCGCGACCAAGGCTGTGGAGAAGACCGCTGCCGGTGTCAGGGTAACGATTGAAAATATGAGCGACAAAAAAACCGAGTGCGTCGAATGCGATGTGGTGTTGGTCGCGATCGGTGTGCAGGGTCGCACCGATGGTCTGGCCGATGCGTCGCTTGGCTTAAAGATGGACAGGGGATTGATCGCGACGGACTATCGAACCATCAAAGACAAGGCTACTTATCAAACAAGTGTTGCTGGTGTCTACGCGATTGGTGATGTGATTGGTCCACCGGCGCTGGCGCATGTGGCTAGCGAAGAGGCGGTGGTCGCGGTCGAGCGCATGTTCGGTCATCACTCGATCGGCATCGACTACGACTCCATTCCTGGTGCCACCTATTGCAATCCGCAGATCGCAAGTGTGGGCATGACTGAACAGGCCGCCAAGGAAAAAGGCTTAAAATATCACATCGGTGCCTACCAACTAAAAAGCCATGGCAAGGCCATCGCGGATGGTGTGAACGAGGGTCTTGTGAAGGTGATCACTGGTGAGCCCTACGGAGAAATTCTTGGAGCGCACATCGTTGGCGATAATGCCAGCGAACTGATTCACGAAATTTGTCTCGCTAAGCGACTTGAGGCCACCGCCGAAGATGTGATCACCACCATGCATGCACACCCAACCATGGCTGAAAGTATTCACGAAGCAGTGCTTGCGAGTGAGGGGCGCGCGATTCACGGCTAAGTTGTAGGGCTTGGGTTTTGAGGGAATGGGGGGTTTCTAGGTTTCAAGGTTTCTAGGTTTCTAGGTGTTTCTAGGTTTCTAGGTTTCAGGGTTTCAGGGTTTCTAGGTTTCAGGGTTTCAGGGTTTCAGGGTTTCAGGGTTTCAAGGCTTCTGGGTTTCAGGGCTTCAAAACTTTCTCGCATCTCCATTCTTAACGCGATTCTCTACGAACAATATTCTTTCGCCATAGTTGTCCACCGGCACATTACCAACGGTTCACCGCGCAACACCTGCGCATCTCTTATGGTGGTGAATGGGTGGTGTGCTGTGGGTGCAGAAGTTCATACTGCAGAGAAACTTCTTCAATGTGCATGAAATTTAGCTCTGCATTATCGACCCACCCAGAATCCGGATCACACTGCAACCGTGTGGGCGCGGTTCGCTGCCAGCCGCTTTGACAGCGAAAGGTTTGGTCGGCAATGCAGACGAAAGATGATCGACGCGAGCGACTTGCTCGACTTATTGATCTTGCGCGTGCGTATCGTGGTTGGACGCGCTTAGAAATCGCAAAAAAACTTGACCGGGATCCGGGAAAATTATTGCCAGAGAGTGGAAATCCGAAACTGGATCTTGTGGCCAGCCTTGCGGACGCACTGGACTGGCCAATCGGTGATGTCGCCGAAGATTTGGGCACCACATCGATCGAAGATGTTCCCAAACAAGATTTTGCGGTGCTTGATCAGGCGGCGTTGTCCTGCCACCGCGCGGGTGATTGGCGCGGCATGATTACTGCGGCAAAGCGCATGTTATTGCGGGCGGATTCACCAACGCAGCGCGCGTTGTCGTGCAATCGTGCGGCGGGTGGTTGCGATGGCCTGGGCTTGTACAACCGCGCGCTTCCTTTTCTACAAAATGGTTTGGTGGAACCTGGTTTACCCGAGGGTTTGCGCTTGATGTTGTCGGTGAATTTGGCAAATGCGCATTACGCCATGTGGCATCTGGTGGAAAGCCGCGCCACAAGTCGCGATGTACTTGATGTGCTTGCCGATCGCGAAGTGCATGAGCGACGCGATCGTGTATGTCGAGCTTTTGCGCGGTATGTGCGGGGTTCGAGTGCGCGGCGCATGGCGCAACTTGATTCCAAACGGGCGGCGGTACATGCGGCGGCGGCGCGTCCTGATGTACAGGAAGCCATGATCGAATATGAAGATCTGGCCGACACCTTTGGGGATGATCGCTACGCGGCGCTGGCCAATACATGTCGTGGTGCTTTGATCGAAGTGGATGCGATGATCGGTCACATCACTGGTGTTGAAGCGGTTGAACGATTGCAAGTCGCACTTGATCGCGTGATCGATGTTGCCGCACACGCGCCGGGTGATTGGCTTGAAAGTTGGGGCTGGTGGTGCATCTACGGATGCAATGTCACACTGCGGCATCTGCCGGCGAATCAGGTTTCGATGATGATGGCGATCTTCACCAACAAGGCGATGGAAATCGCGGATCGCCTGAATAATTGGAGTTTGCGTGAGCGTGCATTCAGTATGGAGATTTCGCGACGCGAGCATGCTTCGGAAGAACCGTGGGTGCTCGATCTTGATGAGGTTCGCGATCTTATCGGCACCATGGGTCGGTTCCCGGCGTTTCGTGACAAGGGTCATCACATTCTTCGCAATGCCCGTGTGATTACATTTGAAGGAGGCCCACGATGGATTGGCGCGTAAATCGTGACACCAGTATCGCGGCTGTATTTTCACTGGCTGGCGTGGTGGCCTTCGCAGGCTCGCGATCGGTTGTGACCGGTCCCGCTGCTGGCACTACCGATTCGATGGTCTCGGCCACGCTGCCCTGGTGGAAAAAATCGCTGGCGCACACAGTGCAAGAAGAATGGTTGTTCGCTCAACAAATGGATTCGCAATTCGGACCGCGTTGGCGAACAGCGCTTCCCGATAAATCCGTGGCAAAGATGTATCTGTCGTGGTTTCAAACACAGTCGGGAAACACCGTGCCATAGCCGTTGCCCCACAAGCTTCGTGCATGCATCCGCGACATCGGTCGGTGATCGCTGTGGTTTGAAGTGGCAGCAAATCTTCGGCGCTTTCACACTTGCCGCGCTGCGATTGCACCGTAGTATCGACACATGGATCGCGGCTTATTGCTTGTGCTGAGTGGACCCTCGGGTGTCGGTAAGACAACGATCGCGCATGAATTGCTGCGTCGCTTTGGCGGACATTTCAGTGTCAGTTGCACCACGCGCGCGCCATCGCCAGGCGAGCGGGATGGTGTGGATTATCGATTCATCAGTGAGGGCAGTTTTCAAGCCATGGTAAAGGACGACGCGTTTCTAGAACACGCCTTGGTGTTTGGTCGAAGCAGTTATGGAACTCCGCGTGCGCCGGTGGATGCCGCGCGCGCTGCTGGTGATTTGGTGGTGCTTGATATCGATGTGCAAGGTGCGGAGCAGGTGCACGGTAGAGTGCCAGACATGCTTGGAATTTTTATTCTTCCGCCAAACGAAGGGGTGTTGCTTGAGCGATTGCATCAACGCGGCCGCGAGGACGAGTCGGCAATTCAACGACGCTTCGCCGAAGCGCGCTCGGAGATGGATCGGGCGCGAAACAATAGAGTTTACAGCGCCTTTGTGGTGAATGATGATCTTGCCGGCGCCATCGAGCAGGTGGCGGAATTGGTCGCCGTTCGGCTCGCGCGCATCTCGGCATAGGCGGGCGCGCTTCGCGCAACACCGTGTGCTTGCGGCATACTGCGCAACATGATCACCGCGCTCACGCCTCCGGATCTTGGACTTGTTGTGCTTCCGCTTGCATTGGCTTGTGTCGCGCTGATACTGCTTGCCGCGTTGTACAACAGTTTGGCGATCGCGCGGGTGCGGGTGAAAAATGCTTTCTCGCAAATTGATGTGCAGTTGCGTCGCCGCCACGACCTGATTCCAAATCTTGTACAGGCAACCCGTGGATACATGGACCACGAACGCGCCACGCTGCAGGCGGTGATCCAAGCACGCGCGACCGCCGAGCAAGCGATGGGTGGACTCTCTGGAAATGGATTTCGGGGTGTGCGCGCTTTAGCAATCGCCTCCTTCGCACTCGATGGCGCGTTGCGTGGATTGATGGCGCGTATCGAGGCATATCCAGAATTGAAAGCCAGCGCCGTGATAGGCACGCTGCAAGAAGAACTGGTCACCACCGAAAATCGCGTGGCCTTCGCGCGCCAAGCTTTCAACGACGCGGTGATGCGCTTCAATGAGCGCGTGGTCACCTTTCCAAGCAATCTGATCGCTGGTTGGTTTGGATTCGAGCAATCAGAATTATGGGAAACCGAGTCTGGCACGCGTGAGGTTCCAAGCGCCTCGTTCGGAAGCAACGCGTGAATAATTTTGATTTCAAACTTGCAAGTCTGTCTTGGATGGTTACATCAGTAAATCCCCGGATCCGCGCATGCATTTTTTGAATCAGCAACACGCAACTGCGCCTTTGATGTTTACATCAGTAAATCCTCGGAGCAACCCGTGAATTTTTTCGATCATCAAGATGCAGCCGAGCGCAACACCCGCAGGCTGGTGATTTTGTTCGTGCTCAGCATTGTCGCGGTCATTCTGTTGCTGTATCTGCCCATCGCCTTCGCGCTTGCCAATCAAAATGAAGACTCGGGCAGCAGCGGGCAGGCGCCACCGTGGTGGGATGTGCAGGTTTTTCTTTGTATCGCCAGCGCCGCGACCGCCGTAATTATGCTCGGCGCCGGTGTGAAGCGGATGCAACTTCGTGGCGGTGGAAAGGCGGTTGCTGAATCGCTTGGTGGTACATGGTTGAATCCAGCAGGTGCCTCGCCATCCGAGCGTCGCCTGTTAGATGTGGTGGAAGAAATGTCGATTGCCAGCGGCATGCCCGTGCCACCGGTGTATGTGATCGACGATGAATCAATCAACGCCTTCGCCGCCGGCAACACCCCTAACGATGCGGTGCTTGGTTTCACACGCGCAGCCATCGAGCAACTTTCGCGCGATGAGATGCAGGGCGTAGTGGGACACGAGTTCAGCCACATCGCGCATGGTGATACGCGCTTGAATGTGCGGTTGGCCTGTGCGGTCGCGGGAGTGATGGTGATCGTGTTGATCGGTCGCGCCTTGCTCTACGCCGCGGGGCGCGTGCCGCGAAGCAGTTCCAAGAAAGGTGATGGCGGCGCTGGACTTATGATGATCGCGTTGTTGTTGCTGCTTGTTGGTGGACTCGGCGCGTTCTTTGGTCGCATTCTGCAAGCGGCAATCAGTCGTCAGCGGGAATTTTTGGCCGATGCAAGCGCGGCGCAATACACCCGCGACCCGGGCGCGCTTGCCAACGCGCTTCGGCGCATCGCGGGCATCGGTGACAATCACATGAATCAGGCGGCGGCCAGTGGCATGAATCATTTCTTCTTCACCAGCGCGTTAAATACTTGGCTTGCCACGCATCCACCGATTCAAGAGCGCATTCGTCGACTCGAGGGCTCGGCGCAGGTGATCGCGCAACCCACGCACAATGTTGATTCCACCATGCCCGCCACAGCAATGGGATTTGCATCGGCAAGCGCCGGCTTCCGTGGTGGTGGCGAGGCGGTCGCGCGTTATTTGAATCTGGTGCCCGATCACCTCGCGGGCATCGTCGACCGATGTGTGCCCACGATTGTTTCGCAGTCATGCCGCGAACCTTTCGATGCGCAGGCGGTGTTGTTGCTTTTCACATGGTCCGAGGATGAGGCGGTGCAAGAATCGCAACGGGAAATCGTGCAACGCTGCCTTGGACCTGCGATGGCGGCGATGGTTTCGCGTCTGCACATACCCATGCAATCACTGCAGGAATCATCGCGTTTAGTGGTGCTTGATCTGTGCATGCCAGCGCTTGCGCAACTTTCACAGCCGCAATACCAACGATTTCGCGATGCCCTTTCCAACACCATTCGCGCCGATGGAAAAGTGTCGCTGTTCGAGTGGACCATGCGCACGGTGTTGTCGCGGCGAGTGGAGGGTCGCTTCGGCGCGCTCGCCGATCGCCCTGGTTCAGCGTCGTTGTCATCGCGAACACACGATGTGTTGCTTCTGCTTTCAGCGCTTGCGTGGGCCGGTGGTCGTCAACGAGCGGCGCAGGCGTTGGCGAATGGACTGAATCAATTGCACATGTTGGCGACCAAGCCGCTGCCTGCCGAGCAATGCACGCTCGATGCCGTCGACGCGGCGCTTGAGCAACTCTGTCAACTCACCGAGCCCGCGCGCCACCGCTTGATGCAGGCTGTCGCGGCAACCATCACGGAGGATGAAAAAATAAATTCGGGGGAGCAGATGTTGACACGCGCCATCGCTGACCGGCTGAATGTAATGATTCCTCCTTTGCTTGCACATATCGACACGGGCGCGTTGTTGAATCCCTAGCATGCTGCCGATGTTCATTGCACAACGACAACACATACGGTTCGCGGCGCTGGTGCTGCTCTGCCTTGGTGCGTCGCTTGCCAGCTGCTCTACCACTCGAAAAACTGCCGCTACCGCTGCTGCCGATGTGAAATCCCTTCCGTTATTCAATGTTGGACTGATGGGAAGATGGATTTTAAATCCGGGTGATTGCGTCTTGCCCAAGCTCGCTGATCAAGAATTAAGGGATGCCTCTGAAACAATCGTTAGTCCCGCTGGCGCCGTGCTCACGCTTGCCGAGAGTGGGTCGATGATCGCGCGCGAGGGTGAATTTGTTCGCCGCGGCACCTGGAAATATGACGGCACATCGTTGCGCATTATTGTTGAGCCGCCGCCGCGACGCATCGAGATGGGATTTATTCCGGTGCTTCAAGCCGATCGCCTTACACTGAATGGTGCCGATGGCATGGTGCTTGTGTATCAACGCGATCCATTCATCGCGGTCAACAACACTCCTGTAATGCCATGACTTTGCACACCACAACCGACGCTGCGTTTTCTGTTTCCACCGGTGGCGACGCGCGCCAAGTGTGGATCATTCGCCACGCGCAAACAGGGTGGAGTGTGAATGGCCGCCACACCGGTCGCACGGATATTCCACTCACGCCCATCGGCATCGCGGCGGCGGAGGCCTTGCGACCCTGGGTGAAATCCGTTCGGTTTGAGCGGGTGCTCAGCAGTCCACTTTCGCGCGCGATGGAAACTGCGCGTCTCTGTGGTTTGCAGTCGCAGGTGCAACCCGAGCCGCTCTTGGTGGAATGGGATTACGGTGACTTTGAAGGTGTTACTTCCACACAAATTCAAGCCACCAACCCTGGCTGGGATTTGTGGCGCAATGGTTGCCCCAACGGAGAATCGCTTGCGCAAGTGCATGCGCGCGCGGTGGCGTTGCTTCAAAAAATCAATGAAACCACGGGAAATATCGCGCTCTTTTCGCACGGCCACTTCTCGCGGCTGATCATCGCCGAGTGGTTGCAGTTGCCAGCTTCGCGTGGAAGAAGTTTCGCCATTCGCGCCGGAAGCGTCACGGTGCTTGGTTTCGAGCACGCCAACCCTGTGATCTGGGCGGCCGGTGATATTCCCGGAACGCCGGGCGTTGGAAGATGAGTGGCACCATCGATGAACATGTCTACGGACCGGTGCGATTGCATCTGTATCACAAAGATCGCGCAGGTCTTGCCACCATCACACTCAGCGATCCGCGGCGTCGCAACGCGCTGGGTCCAGCGATGTTTGATGGACTCGAAACGACCATTCTGCAACTTGAAGCGCTGACCGCGGCGACGCGCTTTCATCCATTTCATCAGGCGCCACCAAGCGATGCTGTCCGCGTGATTATTCTGCAAGCAGAAGGAAGTTCGTTTTGCGCAGGCTTCGATATCGCACTGCTTGTGGATGATCCCGATCAACAACAACCATTGCTCGCGTCTTTTCTTCGTCGACTTGCTGGTTGTGTTCGTCGTCTTCGCGCGTTGCCTGCGGTCAGTATCGCATCGGTGCAAGGGTCGGCGCTTGCCGGCGGATGCGCGCTTGCCGCGGCCTGCGATCTTGCCGTCGCTTCACCCGACGCGCGCTTTGGTTATCCAACGCATGCGATCGGTCTTTCACCAGCCGTCAGTGGTCCAGTGTTAAATGCTCGGGTTGGTAGTGGCTCCACACGCTCGATGCTTCTGGGTGGAACAACAATGGACGCGACGGCCGCGTTGCGTTGTGGTCTGGTCTGCACATGTGCGCCAAGCAACGAGTCGCTTGCAGAGATTGTTATGGAAATGGCTTGTAAACTGCTAAATAAAGCACCGCACGCGCTCGCGGCTACCAAGCGTTGGTTGCAAGACCTTGATCACTCGATCGATCCAACCAACGCCAAGAGTGCGCTTGATGCAAGCCTGATCACTGTGGGCAGTGACGATTCGCGGCGCATGCTGCGCGAGGGCTGGCTGTCTCGTCAAAAAAATTAGTTCACGGCTACGCTTCACGCATGTCCGATCTTGTCACAACACATGCCGCGAATGGCATCTTCACACTCAGCCTGAATCGACCCGATGCGCGCAACGCGCTCTCTGTTGATTTGATCGCGGCGCTTGAAGATTCCATCTTAAAGGTTTCCGGCGACGCTGCTGCGCGAGTGTTGATTCTTCGCGGCGAAGGCAGGGCTTTTTGCGCTGGCATGGATCTTCGTGGTGTTCTGCATGACGCGGCGCACATGACATCCATGCTGCACGCGCTCGCCCGAGTTTCCCTCGCGCTGCGACGACTTTCAATTCCAGCCATCGCCTGCGTGCGTGGCGCCGCGATCGGTGGCGGATGCGGATTGATGGTCGCGTGCGATCTTGCCGTCACGCACGCTGAAGCAAAGTTGGGCTATCCGGAGGTTGATCTAGGAATCTGTCCTGCGGTTGTTGCCCCGCTTTTAATGCGTCGAATCGGCAGTGGAGCGGCGCGCGCGATGCTGCTCACCGGCGGCGTGGTGAATGGCACTGAAGCGCATCGACTTGGTTTGGCAACGCACCTTTGCATCGAATCGGATCTTGAAACTACCGCGCTTGATATCGCTGGAAAACTTTGCGCGGGCGGCGCGACGGCGCTGGCAACCACCAAGCGTTGGTTGTGTGAACTTGAACCAGAGATCAACGATCAGACCATGTGTCGGGCGGCGGATCTTTCGGCAACCATCATTCGTGGGCCAGAAGCGCAGCAACGCTTGAAATCGCGCTTTGAATCGGGGCAAACCACACCGCGTGATTGATGCGTTGGTGTTGGGGTTGGGGTACCGTACCGACATGGTTGCGTCATCTCCACTTCCATTTGAATCACGCGCTGATGGTGTGGTGGTGTTGCATCTGATTCCAAATCCAAACAAGTTGCGCGGCGGCGTGGTGGTGCTTGATCGTTGGTTGATCGACGCGCTTGATGCGTCGCTGCAAATAATTCATGTGATGAAGCCTGTGGGATTGGTGCTGGTCTCCGACAGCGAGCGTGTTTTTGTTGCGGGCGCTGATCTCGCCGAGATCGATGCACTTGATGACACGGCGTTGCACGCTTATTTACAGGCGGGTTCCACGGCATTTCAACGCATCTCGTCGCTGCCATGCCCCAGCGCCTGTGTCATTCACAAAGCCGCGCTGGGTGGTGGACTTGAACTGGCCATGCACTGTGACGCGCTTTTTTGCGTCACGCCACCGGCGGAAAAAAATTGGAAGGTCGGACTTCCAGAATGTGGTCTTCATATTTGTCCGGGTTGGGGCGGAACCGTGATGTTTCCAGCGCGCATTGAACCCGCGACCGCAATCGCTGCGACGATGCATGGGGTTCTCTTCGATGCGATCAGTCCACCGGTCGGTCTCTTTGAAAAATCTCTCTCCTCGAATGCCGATGCGCTTGCCGCGGCCGTTGCGTGGATACACGCGCACCCCCGCACGCTGTCAAACGCGCAACCCCGAAATGTTTGCGAGGCGCTGCGTCGCAAGGATGGCCGCGCTGCCATTCCGTTTGTTCGACCGCAGTCGGCGACCGCTGCCGCAATTGCGGTGCTTGACGCGGTGCAAGTTGGTTTGCTCGAGGGTTTCAATGCCGCCGTGCGACGCGAACAAACACACTTGGTCGATCTTCGCCACACACCCGAAGCGCGCGCGAAACTTGATGCGTTTCTCAAGCGTGGGTAGGCGCCACCAGCGCCGCACGCGGGCTTTCAAACCTGCACACTTCTTATGCGCTGTAAATTTGCGTCTATGCATAATTCATATGATGCATGGCCAAAATAAGGCTAAAAATCGGTGTTGAAGTCGTTGTGTTGAATATTTGAATGAATATCCACACCGCATATTCATCACAAAATACGCTCGGTGCATTGTGCCAATCCACGCAGGGGGGTTGAATGGTGTGTCATTTCAAGCCACGCATAAGGAGCCTCTCATGACCGCAACCGACCTCGCAAAAGACTTGAAGAATATCTCTGCGAAAGATCGCAAACAGATCGAGCAAGCGCAGGAAATGCTTGGCCCGGATCCAGAAACAATCGGCGTAGTTAAAAATTACTTTTGGGGAAACTTCCGCGAGAATCTGCTCTTCCCATATCCGGGTGGTGCGGCGGCGGATGAGACCGCGCGTTGCGATCAACTGCTTGCGGCGCTCGATCACTACATGCACTCCGAGCATCCGAGTTTCGAAATTGATCAGAAGCAGGAAATTCCACAATGGGTGATTCAACGACTCTTTGACATCGGCGTGCTGGGCATGACTATTCCGCGTGAATTCGGCGGTGGTGGATTTGGCATTACTAGTTACAACCGCGTGCTTGAACGCATCGGCAGAAGTTGCGGCAGCACCGCGGTGCTTGTTAGCGCGCATCAGTCGATTGGTTGCAAAGCAGTGATGTTGTTTGGAAACGACCAGCAGAAGCATTGCTATTTGCCGCGCATGGCCAAGAACACACTCAGCGCGTTTTGCCTAAGCGAACCGGGTGTTGGTTGCGACGCGGGTGGTCAAGAAACACGCTGTGAAAAGAGCCCGTGCGGCAAATTTTATATTTTGAATGGCGAGAAAAAATGGGCGACCAGCGGCTCGCTCGCTGGGCTTTTCACCGTGATGTGCAAACAAAAAGTGAAGGACGCGAAGACTGGCAAAGATAAAGATGTGGTCACCGCCCTTATTTGCACCCCCGATATGCAGGGGGTCGACATCTTCAGCCGCAACCGAAGTAAGTGTGGCATTCGCGGCACATGGCAGGCGCGCATCCGCTTGACTAATGTGCAAGTGCCTGTTGAAAATCTTCTGCATAAAGAGGGCCGCGGCCTGATCGTCGCGTTGACCTGCTTAAATTATGGGCGCTGCACACTCAGCGCCGGCATGCTTGGTGGCGCGGTGTACGCCTACGAGCAAGCGTGCAAGTGGGCGAAGTATCGCCACCAATTTGACCGCCCCATCGCTGAGTTTGATTTGATGCAGGAGAAGATCGCCCGCATGGGTGCCTACACCTACGCAATGGATGCGATGCTGTATGCGACCACTGGTTTCTTGGATCGACAAGACGATGACATCATGCTGGAAACCGCAGTTTGTAAGGTGTTTTGCAGCGAGATGGGATATCGCGTTGTAGACGACGCCATGCAAATCATGGGCGGCGAAAGTTACATGACCGAAAACAATATCGAACGCATCTGGCGTGACAGTCGCATCAATATCATCGTCGAGGGTGCGAACGAAGTGATGCACAGTTTTGTCTTCGCCTACGGCAGCAAGCAGCTTGGCGAGTGGATGCTTTCGATCAAGAAAAATCCATTTGGGTCGCTGGGTGGTGCGATGAAAATCGCCGGCGAACTTTTCTTGGGCATGCGCGGTGCCACCCCAAGCTTCTCAAAGATGCATCCACGACTTCACACCATGGCCGCGCAGACCATGCTGAACATTCGCGAGCATAGTCATCAGGTGAAGATGGCCTTCAAGCAATATGAGGAGCAATTGATCACCAACCAAATGGTGCAGGCGCGGCTCTCCATGTGCGCGGTGTGGATTCATGCCATCTTGTGCACGCTTTCAAAACTTGATCGCAATCTGCGCAACGGTCTTGATGGGGAGGCGTTGGCCTATGAAGTGGCTGTGGTTCGACACTTTGTATCGATGGCACACAACGGTATTCAAAACGAAATTCGCGCCATGCATGACAACACTGATTTCACCATGCGCGTGGCGGCGGCGGCGGCGCTGAAGCGAATTGATCAGTTTCCAAACGCGCATTACAGTATTCCAGAAAGCACTCCAGATGCGGCGCGTGGCACGGGTGCCAAGCCTGATCAAACACACATTCCGCAGTTTGGTTCGGACAGCGTCTTCACTGGCGACAAGGTTGGCGTGTAAATTTTCTTCATTCATCACCACACTCAGTTTAAAAGGAATATGTATTCATGAAACTTTTCGAGATGCTTGCAGATCAAGGCCACGAACGACTTACCTTTCATCATGATGAAGCAACAGGTCTTCGTGCGATCATCGCCATCCATAACTCCGTGCTTGGCAATGCGCTTGGGGGCACGCGTCGCTGGGCCTACACCGATGAAGCCGAAGCCGTCCGCGATGTGTTGCGTCTAAGCGAGGGCATGACCTACAAAGCTGCGGCCGCCGATCTGCCGATGGGTGGAGCGAAAAGCGTCATCCTTGCCAAGCCTGGTGTCGCTTCAACAGAGATTGAGGCGCGCGCGATGGGCCGATTTGTAAACACTTTCGGAGGTGCCTATATCGCCGCGGAAGATGTGGGAGTAACCCCACAATTTGTCGACTGGATGGCTCAGGAAACCGAGCATGTGATGGGTGGAGATTCGGTGAGTCATGGTGGTGATCCATCGCCATTCACAGCGCTTGGTTGCTTCAACGCGATGAAGGCTTGTCTGAAGCATCTTGGAAAAAAGGTTGACTTCGCAGGCCTCACTGTCGCGGTGCAGGGTGTTGGCGCGACCGGTTACTGCGTGGCCAAACTGTGCGCCGACGCTGGAGCGAGTGTGATTGTCACCGACACCAACCAGCTCAACTTACAGCGCGCATTGAAAGATCTTGGTGTGCAAGCTTCGAACAACGATATCTTTTCGACACCCTGCGACATTCTCGCTCCGTGCGCGCTGGGTGGCGTGCTTGATGAGAACACCATCCGAAATTTAAAGTGCACGATCGTCTGCGGCACCGCCAACAATCAGTTGCTAAAACCGATTGAAGATGGGGCGCGCATCAAGTCCGCTGGCGTGTTGTATGGGCCAGATTTCATCGTGAACGCGGCCGGCCTGATTCGCCTTGCTGGTTTGTACCTTGGTCTGACTGAGGCGCAAATCAACATCAAGATCGATCAGATCGAGCAAACCACCGCGACTGTTTTGAAAGAAGCTGGAAGCTTGCCCAGTGTCTACGAGGCGGCGGTCGCCTACGCCAAACGACGCATTGAGCAGGGAAAAACCAACAGAAACAACAAGTTCATCGCCGCTCGTTGAGTCTGTTGTCTCACACATAGAATCGATCGCGACATTACTTTGTGATTCACCAAGGAACAGAGCATGCCCATTCAGACCGTACTCACCAACACCATCCAGCATGTTTCGATCCTGGACGAGCATGGCAACTTCGACGCCCAACTTGGCAAGGGTTTAATTCCAGAGGCTGACCTGGTGAAGTTGTATGAGCACATGTGTGCGTGTCGGCAACTTGACGAGGTGGCCTTCAAGTTGCAACGCTCTGGACGCATGGGAACATATCCGCAAAACATGGGTCAAGAAGCAGCGAGTCTTGGCGCTGCGTATGTGTTGAACAATGACGATTGGTTGGTCACCTGCTACCGCGAAAATTGCGGCTTGTTCTGGCGCGGCATTCCGATGGAGAGTATCTTGTTGCACTGGATGGGTGATGAGCGTGGAAACGCAATGCCCCGCGCGCATTTTGCTACACCCATCGCCGTGCCCATCGGAACGCAAATGTTGCACGCCACGGGCTTGGCCTGGGCCAGTAAATATCGCGGCGAGAAACGCATCGCCTGCACTTTTTTCGGCGATGGCGCCACCAGCGAGGGCGACTTTCATGAGGCGATGAATTTCGCGGCGAACCTTGAAATACCCGTGGTTTTCTGCTGCCAAAACAACTTCTGGGCGATCAGTGTGCCGGGCAAAATTAATTGCAGCGCTCCCACCGTGGCGCAACGCGCGGTCGCGTATGGCATGGAGACCATTCAATGCGACGGCAACGATCTGTTTGCCGTGGTGCATTGTTTCCGACAAGCTGTTGAAAAAGTTCGCAAGACCGGACGCCCCTACTTCATCGAGGCCGTCACCTATCGACTTGGTGACCACACCACCGCGGATGATGCCAAGCGTTATCGTGACCAGGCTGAAGTGGATGCGTGGAAATCCCGTGACCCAATTCTTCGCCTGCGCGCCCACCTGATGAAGTTGTCGCTGTGGAATCAGACGAAGGAGGAGGCGCTTCTTCAGCGTGTTGAAATCGAAGTCGCCGCCGCCATCGAGCGCGCCGAAACTATCGCCGCGCCACCGCACACAGATTTCTTTGACAGCATGTACGAAACACTTCCTGCAGATTTGTTGTTGCAACGCAACACCATGCAAACGCATAGCATTGGACAAGATCCAAGCCAGATTGAAGGTGCCGTGATCGAACTTCCCGCCAAGGGCGCTCACTAAAGCGCACAAGTAAAGAACACCAATGGCAAACCTTACACTTGTTCAAGCAATCAACCTCGCACTTATCCAAGAGATGGAACGCGACGAACGCGTACTGTTGCTTGGTGAAGATATCGGCCTCAATGGCGGTGTTTTCCGCGTTACTGAGGGTCTGCATAAACGCTTCGGAGGCAAGCGTGTCGTGGATACTCCGCTTGCAGAGAGCGGCATTATCGGTACAGCGATCGGTCTTGCGATGGCGGGCTTGCGGCCGATTCCAGAGATTCAATTTGATGGATTCCTGGGGCCAGCCTATGACCAAATTTGCAGCCACGCAGCGCGCATGCGCACACGCACGCGATCGGCATTCACTGTGCCGCTCACCATTCGGGTGCCTGTGGGCGGTGGTATCCATGCGCCAGAGTTGCACAGTGATAGTCCCGAGACAATTTATATTCACACACCCGGTTTAAAAGTTGTAATGCCAAGCAGTCCATACGACGCAAAGGGATTGCTTATCTCCGCGATCCGCGATCCCGACCCGGTGATCTTTTTTGAACCCAAGCGTATCTATCGAGCCTTTCGCGAAGAGGTTCCAGAAGATGAATACACGCTGCCGCTTGGTAAGGCGCGAGTTGTGTGTGAAGGTGATCAAATGACCGTGATCAGTTGGGGCGCGAGTGTTGTGCAGTGCATGCAAGCCATCGAGCGCAGTGGTCGGGGCATCGAACTGATCGATCTGCGCACGCTGTATCCATTCGATATGGATGCTGTGGAGACCAGTGTGAAGAAAACTGGGCGCTGTGTGGTCGTGCATGAAGCCCCAAAAACCTGCGGATTTGGTGCTGAAATCGCCGCGCGCATCATGGAGCGATGCTTCTTGTATCTGGAGGCTCCGGTGCAACGGGTGACTGGTTTTGACACCATCATGCCCTACTACAAACTTGAACTTGATTACATGCCCGACGCCGATCGCATTGCGCGGGCGATCGAGGAGATAGCCGCCTACTAAGGCGATGGAAAAAACCATGGCAGGCATGAAACAACCAGATGATAAAAGTCACTTTCTTTTGCCAGACCTGGGCGAGGGTGTGCATGAAGCCGAACTGATTAAGTGGCGCGTGGGTGTTGGTGATGTTGTAAAAGAACATCAAACCATGGCCGACATGGAAACCGACAAGGCGTTGGTTGAAGTACCAAGCCCGTGGAGTGGCGTGATCAGCGAACTGTGTGGCAAAGAGGGTGAGATCATCAATGTTGGTTCGGTGTTGGTGCGCTATAAAATTGGCGCGGCGGTTGCGGCGGATGTGGTGAAGCCACTTCCTGTTACTGTGGTGCAAGTTCAAGCGAAAGCTCAGGCGACCAGCGGCTCTGCTTCCAAGCCTGTGGAATCCACCGAGGATGCTGGTACCGTGGTCGGCAGCATGAGTGGCTCGGTGGGTGTTCCAAGCCGCTTCACGCGAACCCATGAACATGAAGGCAGCGCACGAAACACTGCAAAATCGCTTGCAACTCCAGCGGTCCGTCGCATCGCGCGCGATCTTGGGGTGAACATTCAGGTTGTGCGTGGAACCGGTCGAGGCGGTCGTGTAACCGCGACCGATGTGGAATCGGCGAGTGGTGGCGCACGAGAGATCGCCCACGAAACCGCAGCGTCACGCATCGCGCAACCCGTCACTGTCGTGCAGCCAACGCAATTAGATGCCGCTCCACTTGCAATTCCAACCGCATCACCAGCACTGGCGATGCCAACAATCAACACCGATGGCATCAAGCAACGCATTCCGTTCCGAGGCATGCGCCGCAAGATCGCGCAGGCACTTGATCTTTCCATCAAGACCGCTGTGCACTTTACGGTGGTGGACACCGTTGATATCACCGCACTCGATCGCAAGCGCAAAGAATATGCCGCCGCACTTGGAACAAAACTTTCAATGCTTCCCTTTGTCATGTTGGCGGTCACCAAGGCTTTGCGAAAGCATCCGGCCCTGAACGCCAATGTGGATGATGTGAAAGAGGAAATTCTCTGGAAAGAACCCATCCACCTTGGGTGCGCCGTTGACACCGAGCATGGGCTGATGGTTCCGGTTATTCGAAACGCCGAGCGCTGTAGTGTGGGTGAGTTGGCCGCGGCCGTGCGTGGTGTGGCGAAGGCCTGCAAAGAACGAACAATCGCCCGCGAAGATTTGATCGGTGGAACCTTCACCATCAGCAATGTTGGTAGTTATGGCGGCACTTTTGCCACCCCAATCATCAATTATCCAGAGGTTGCGATTCTCGCTGTGGGCAAAGCGAAGGAGCAGGTGCTAACCAAGAATGGTGCGTTTTACGCGGGACTTGTGCTGCCACTTTCGCTTAGTTGTGACCATCGAGTTGTGGATGGGGCCGAGGGCGCCAGATTTCTTAACACTCTTGTTGGGTTGCTTGAGAATACTGAAAGCCTGCTTGGGTGATGCACAATTCTGCCTGCGAGCGGTAGACTCATCCATATGTTTCGTTCCATAGCATTCATCGCCTTGTGTGTGCCTGCCACTGTTTGCATGGCCATGCAGCAAAGCGCTCCGCCAATTCCAAAGGTGGAAACCCCAAATGGCTGGCCATTGATTGGTTACGGTCTTGCCGCTGTTCTTTTGCTCGCCGCAGTTTTTATAAGCATGAAGGCAGCCAATCGTGAGGACACTGAAGAATCAGGGGTAAAAATTCCATGAAAGCCCCTCCTCCAATCGCCCTGCTTCTTTTGAACGCGGCGTTAATAGCAACCCTTGCGTTTGTCTCGCTAGCGCCCACCGCCGATGCGCAACAAAATTCTAGGCCGCGTGGTCGCTATGGAATCGTGACGGGTTGGGTGTTAAGTTGTGACTCTGAGGTTGCCTATATCGTTGACGAAGCCAATCAAGAAGTTGTCGCGGTCACATGGGATGAGCGCGTGAAACAACTCACTGGAATGGGATATCGCAATATCGCCCAAGATTTCGCTTCTTTTCAACAGAATCGCTGAGAAACAAACCATGCACCTCGCACATTCATTGCTCTGGAATCGCACCGCACTCTCTTGCACAGCCTGTTTGTTCACGCTGTTAATCGCGCTGCAGATCATCCGCTCGCCCAATGCGCACGCGGATTCCATGCAGGGAAAAAGTGGCGTAAGCATCTCCACCATTCGCAATGGATATGGTTCGCAGTATTCATCACCCTCATGTTTGTGGGTGCTTGATGATACAAACGAGATGCTTTTTATTTATTACATTGAAAATGTTGGGGACAAGCGTCTACAGCGTCGTTATAGCGAAAGCCTTCCAAATCTATTTCGCCAAGCGCGAAACAACTAAACATGACCATGGGTGGTGCAACTACCCGATTCACGCCTATTGACGCCACTATGGTAAAGCGTCGTGTGGCGCACTTCACAAGTCGAAGCATCAAAACCAGCGCGAAGGCCTCTGGTTTGCGTTTGTGCATGAGCATGGTTGATTTGACCACGCTTGAGGGTAAAGACACACCTGAAAAAGTGCGCGCTCTTTGCGCGAAGGCGGCGAATCCGGCCGGCGGAAGTGGTGTGATGAAACAACCGGTGCCAGCCGTCGCTGCGGTGTGCGTCTATCCAAACCTTGTGCGCCTGGCTCGTGAATCGCTGCATAAAACTGGGGTAAAAGTCGCCTCGGTCGCCACCGGATTTCCAAGCGGTCAATATCCGCTTGATGTTCGACTTCGCGATGTCCGTGATGCGGTCGAGGCGGGCGCTGATGAAATCGACATGGTGATCAGTCGCGGACTCTTTCTCGCGGGTCAGTATGATCTTATCCGTCTGGAAATTCGCGAGACTAAGGCCGCCTGCGGCGACGCGCACCTGAAGATTATTTTGGAGACGGGCGAACTTGAAACTCTGGATAATGCCAGACGAGCCAGTGACCTTGCGATCGACGCGGTGATGTCGGTCAGTGGCGCGAAGCCGTTGCAAGACGGCGAGGTATTTATCAAGACCAGCACTGGAAAAGTGCAGCCTGCTGCCACCATGTCTGTGACACTGGTAATGTTGCAGGCGATCATGCAGTGCCACCTGCGGGGTGGTCCGCGTATCGGCATGAAGCCTGCGGGCGGAATTCGAAGAGCCAAAAGCGCGTTGCACTACCTGGTGATGGTGAAGGAAACTCTTGGCGATGCCTGGTTGTCACCGCATCTATTCCGGTTTGGAGCCAGCGCGCTTGCCAATGATCTGCTTCGACAAATATTAAAGTTGGAGCGCGGGACTTACGCGGCGGCTTGGGATTTGGCGGAATAAACCGCTGTTTTTTGGTTTTTACAATGTAAACATCGTGGTGTCGATCCTATGCAAACGCGGCACTGGTAAAAATCAGCGCCGCACATGCATCACACATTTCCAATCTCTGTACTCAATTGGACGCAGACGACGCATGGTGTTGCGCACCTTGGTCAATCCTTTGATAGTCAGTGGTTGCTTCTGCAACTCCAACAGCAAACTTGTTTCGAACAGGGTGGATTCGGTCCAGTCAACACTGGTGCAAAAACCAGAGACCGAGATCGCCTTGGTCACTCGCATAAATTTTCGGATGCGCGAAAGTGGTAGCGCCAACGCGTTGCAGCCGCCAATGTGAATGATGCGGTTCTTGCACTTGCCAGCAAGCAACAACTCCAGCTGATTAAGATTCATCCTTTCGTCGTGTCGGCGCACATCGCCTGGCAACAGCAGGCCCTTGCGTGTATGCATGGCCAACCACAAAATTTCATAGTTGGCATGTTTTTCTAAAAACCATTTGCGCAAATAGTGCTCAAGCTCGGCGCGGGTAGCGACATCGCGGTGAATGAATGGAACTTTGTAATCACTGTCGTGCAACAGGTGCAGCGCTGGTAGCACACTGATGGTGGAACTTAAACCAAACCACTCGGATTCAAGGCAAAAAATACCTTTTCTATAGATTAACATGGTTTATGGTTGCATGGGCATAGCGCCGCCCTGCTGCAGATGCATTGCCCACACAACGCCACCATGCAAATGTCGCAGAAAGTTTGCATCGGCGAAACATTCGGTGGTGTGTCCGAGCGCGGTGTACCACGAGCGCCCGTGTTGAACCGGGTGCTTCCATGCAATCGGGTGGTCGCCACCCATGTTGTGTTCGCCGGTTTGCGTGTCATCGATCGAGGCGAGTACTTCTACTTTCCCACGCGGATTCTCTTTGAATGCGTACCACTCATCTTCGTGGCGCCACGGATTGGGCAACCCGCGCGTGCTGATGTCATCGGTGACTTCAATCTGTATGTCTATTGGTATCACCTTGGTGTGATCGCGGAACCGCGCGCCGACCAGGGTGCCATACCACGGCCAACCAAATTCTGTGTCGGATGCCGCATGCACGCCAATAAACGATCCGCCGTTGTTGATGTAGTTTGTGAATGCGACCTGTTGCTCTTCATCAAGCACATCGCCGGTGGTGCTTAAAAATACCACCGCTTGATATCGCGCTAAATTTTCGGTGGTAAAATTGTGGGGATCCTCGGTGTGCTCGGTCACCCATTCGTCCTTGCCTATCTTCTGCAAAGCCAACACGCCAGCGGGAATGCTGCTGTGTCGATAGCCCATTGTGCGCGTGTACACCAGCAGGCGAGGCAATCCCTTGCTCGATGCATCATCAACCTGAAGCAGCGGTGGAACAGCATGCAAAGGTCTGCGAAACCGCTGCCAAATTACTCCTGCCGCAAGGGTGATGGCGACAATCAACAATGCTGTCACCCACTGTTGTTGTGGGTTGGTTTTTCCAGACATCAATCACAGTATGCCGCTTGGTTGAAGTTCGTGATAGGGCTACGATTCAACCCCATGATCTCGCCAGACCCCGCCATCAGTCGAACACTTGCGCGCCATCCACGCGCGCTTGGAGGTGACACCGCGCGAAATCTTCCAACGCCATCTGTCAGCTTGACCAACATGGTGTTGAACAATCTTGATGATGCCAGACAATCCATGGTGATTGGAAAAAAACCAGATTGGCTTCGCGCCCGCGTCGCTGGTGGTGATGGCTACCTGCGACTGAAGAGCATTATTGATCAACATAATCTGCACACAGTCTGCCAAGAAGCGAGTTGCCCGAACATGGGTGAATGTTGGAATCGGGGCAGCGCGACCATTATGATTCTTGGCGACACCTGCACGCGAAGCTGTGGTTTCTGTAATGTGAAAACAGGAAAGCCCGCGACGCTTGATATCGACGAGCCACGGCGCGTGGCCGAAAGCCTCGCTTTGATGGAATTGAAACATGTGGTGATCACCAGTGTGAATCGCGATGAACTACCAGATGGTGGCGCTGAAATTTGGGCTGAAACCATTCGCCGCACCCATGAAGCTTGTCCGCAGATGACGGTCGAGGTGTTGGTTGGTGATTTTTGTGGAGATACAAAAGCGATTCAAATTGTCTGTGATGCACGGCCGCGAATCATCAGTCACAACATGGAGACGGTGCGTCGAATGCATTCCGCCGTGCGTCCCCAGGCTCGCTATGAAAGATCGTTGGCGGTGTTGCACCAGTTCAAATCCTCTGGTCTGATCACCAAGACTGGAATTATGGTTGGCATTGGTGAGCGTGATGACGAGGTGCTTCAACTATTTGATGATGTTCAATCAGCAAGCCACGCCGATGTGATCACGATTGGACAATATCTACAACCCACCCGTAATCATTTGCCCATCGATCGTTGGGTGCATCCAGATCAATTTGCCATGATGAAGCGTGAGGCGCTCGCGCGAGGGTTTCGTCTCTGTGAAAGTGGTCCGTTGGTTCGAAGTAGTTACCACGCGGATGAACAAGCTGGCATGCTTGCGGATTGATTATTCGGCGGCAGTGCCGTCGCCAGAAAGAATGCCGGTGACCACTGGTCGCAATGGAAATTCTTTCAGGCTTTGGCGTAAATCATCCAGCGTGATTGCATCGATACGCCGCATTTCCTCATCCAGTGTCGCGTGTGGAAGGTTGTACGCCCACAACGATCCAAGCCGAGTCATGCGTCCGGCAGGTCGCTCGCCAGCAAGCGCGACGGCTGTCGCGATGCGAGCTTTGGCGCGATCAAGTTCTGCTTGTTCAAGCGAACCCTCTAGGTTGTCCATCTCCTGGATCAGCTTCGACTTCACTTCGGCGAGCGATTCTTTACTGCAAGCCGCAAGCACCAGGTACTCGCCAAGCCCATCGCGACCTTCGTAGTTGCATGTCGCCTCCTCAGCCAATCCGGTTTCAATAAGGCTCCAATACAAACGACTGCCCTCGCTATCACCAGCGATTTGCGCAACCAAACTTGCGGCATATCGGCGTGTATCGTTCAGCGCTGGAGCTGGCATCAACATGCCTATGTACGCACGGTTGAGATTTGGAAGCGTCTGCTCAAAGTGCGAAGTGTGTGGTTTGAATGTTGGGTGAGCGCGACCGGGCGTGCCCCTGGGCCAATCTCCACAAACAACACCGACCTGTTTCACCAGTAAATCAAAATCGATTTTTCCTGCGACCGCCAACGCCACAGTATCCGCTGCATAGCGATCGTGAAAATATTTCATCATCGCATCTCGCTGCAACGCCGCAATGGTTTCTTTGGTGCCAAGCACGCGATGCCCCATTGTGTGTCCTGTGTAATAGCTTTCCATCAACCGCTCGTACAGCGCCATGAATGGATTGTCTTCATACATCGCGATCTCTTCCAAAATCACGCATTTTTCCTCGTTGAAGTCGGTTTCTCGAAGCGATGGTCGAAGAATGTCCGCCAACATTTCCACTGCTTCCAATAGATACTCGGGAAGAACGTGCGCGTGAAAGCAGGTCATCTCGCCGCTTGTAAACGCGTTGTGACTCGCACCGATGCGATCGAAATCTTTGTTCACCTGCAACGCATCGCGCTTGTGTGAACCTTTAAACATCATGTGCTCAAGAAAGTGACTCACACCCATCTGGGGCGAGGGTTCGTCACGCGCACCCGTTCGCACAAAAAACCCGGCGGCGGCGGTGTGGGCGTTGGGGTCAATCTCCCCAAGAATCGTCAGGCCATTTGCAAGGGTTGCGGTTCGAACTGCTTCGGACATGGTGGAAGTCTACTTGCCATTTTTTATCGGATGCTTGTGCTGACGACACCAACCAAAACCTAGAAATTTTATCCTTCTTTTCAACTACCACCTCGCGTTGTGGCTGCCTGGATGAAACCTTTCGTTCAATGGATTTTATTCATAAATCAGAGGTGGATTCCACCAACTTTGGTGAACGAAACAATCGCTCTGCCTCGGATCGCAGAGATGGTCCGCGCATGACCGCTGCTGGTTCTCTGCTCTTTGCGTGGCATCACGATCATGAATCTGCTCAAAGCTTTCAAGCCTTTGATGTAAGCGAGAATGGTGCGCGCATCGAAGTAAGTTGCATGATTCCCGAGGGTATGACCGGGCTTGCGATCAGCCATCAGCCTTCGGGTGTTCGAATAAATCGACCAGCTGTGGTTGTGTGGTGCCGCCCTGTGCGAGATAACCGCGGAATTCTGTGCCACTACGAAGCGGGTATTCGTTTCTTCTAAAATTTCTCGACCACTCAACGGTCAGTGTGTAAACGGGGTCGTTGACTGCTTGTCGGAAGTCGACCGAACAACCAAGTCATGGTTTCGGGTTCTTCTCCAATCACATTTCGAAGATGCGCGGCCAGTAATTTATTGGCTCGTTGAATCGATTCCGCGTCGCTTGGCCACGCGCCACCACTCGCCGCCTGGAGTGCGATCAGAGTGCCACGACGGACACGCCAGGGTCCTTCTTTGCCGTCATCGATCACAAGGCGTGATTCGGATGGATCAAAAGCGAGTGTTTTTGCCGATGGATCTGGGTCTTTTAAATCTGGCTGCCAGCCGGACTGTTGCAGCAAACTCCATTGAAATTGGAGCATTGATTGTTCGGTGTCAACACCTTGGCCTAACGCTCGCAACAGTAATAATGTGTGATCAAATAAATCTGGGTGCGGATCAAGTGTGGGTAAGACACGACCCAAAATATCAGCCGCATACCAGCCGGCGCGATTGGCTGCGAGATCATCGCGAAGCCTTGGAAATGTTTCTTGAACATCCCACTCGGTCAGTGTGGCTAATTCGCCTTCCTGTTTTAATATCACACCAACTTCGCCACGCGTGAGCAGATCGAGCCCGCCACAAAAACTTCCGCGCTCACGCCGCGCACCTTTGGCAAGACCTCGAAAGCAACCAAGTCTCCGACCAAATATTCCAACTGTTTGACTTGTCTCGGAATAATCCCAGTGTCGTATGCAGATAGCTTGATCATGCTGTGTCGGCACCGACTGATCCTATGCATTTTGCTTTCGGGTGCGGTGGGTTTTGCTCAATGCTTGATGCTTGTGACCATGCTGTAATAAGAGATCTCCTTCTAGTCCTCATTACACCGACTTAGATTTGTGTGGGTGAGCAATTTCCACGCGATTTCGACCAGATTTTTTCGCTTGTAACAACGCGCGGTCCGCGGCTGCCACCAATTGCTCGGCGGTGGCGCCTTCTGAAAAATCTTGGATATCCGCCACTCCGAAACTAGCTGTCACAACCAGGTCTGGATGCCCGGCCCAGCCCTGTCGCTCGATAAGTAGGCGTTGACGATCGGCGACTTCGTGCGCCCGCTCGGCGTTGGTGCTTGGCAAAATCACGCCGAATTCCTCGCCGCCGTAGCGACAGGCGATGTCGCTTGTGCGGCCAGTGGAAAGAATTTGTGCAATGCGCTCGATCACTAAGTCACCAAATGGATGTCCGAACTGATCGTTCAACCTCTTAAATCCATCGACATCGCACATGATCAGCGAAAGGGGGCGGTCAAATCGTTGCGCTAAACATATTTCTTGTTGAAGGCGCTGATCAAAGTGACGACGATTCCAAAGACCGCTCAGGCTGTCGATCTGCGCGTGGCGCTCGAGCATCTTCACCAGATGTTGTGTTCGCAGAGCATTTCGAACGCGCGCAATAAGTTCGTTTATTTCAAATGGTTTCGTTATAAAATCGACGGCACCAAGATCTAGGCCTTGCACACGATCTGAACTGGAGCTGGTGGCGCTGATAAAAATCACGGCGATATCGCGAGTTTTTACATTTTCTTTTAAGCGGCGAAGCACTTCAAATCCGTTCATCTCATCAAGTGCAATATCCAGAAGAATCATCTCTGGAATCAAACATTCAGCCATGCGCAATCCATCCCTTGAATTCATCGCGCTGTGCAACACAAGCCGCTCGTTTTTTAGGCGTGCGTGTAAAAGTCGGTGGATAAGTTCAGAATCATCAATCGCAAGAACGCGTGGTGTGGGTTGTGTGTGTGGGGTGTGGTGTGATTCAGTCATGTGCTGTTCATTGTTCTATATCAACCAAGATTTTATGTGTGTGTTTAAGAAATTTAAACAAATCATTGAGATGCACGGGACTGGTAACACACCACTCTTTGCCACTCAGATCAATGCATTTTGGTAGCCCGTGTACTTCATGAAGATGTGGTGCTTTCACCATAAATAAGAGACTTACAATCGCCCACGATCTCATTTGGCTTACAAATTGCAAATTATTTTTAGAAGAAATTTGTTTTTTGTTCTTTTTTTCTCCATGCCGCTAGACATGCCGCTAGACTGGCAACTTCGCAAGCCTTGCCACGCGAAAGCGTTGCAAAAGGAGATTCACCATGGTTCCAAAGCCGCCGCCTCGTGAAGGGCAGATGGGCTTCCTATTCATCCCGCCCTATCGCATCCAAGGTGTTAGCGTCGCTGGCGAGGAAGCGGTTGTGCATGTGCCTGAACTTGATATTGCTTTTGATATCGGGCTTTGTCCGCGGCCCGTGCTTACCGCTAGCACAATCTGCCTCAGCCACGCGCATATGGATCATGTGGCTGGTTTGCCCTATTGGTTTAGCCAACGAAATTTTCAGAAGTTGGGTACGGGAAGGGTTTTATGTCATCCAAAGTTTGTAAAACCGCTTGAGGCGATGATGGCGAGTTGGATTGATTTGGAGCGCCAGAAGACTCCACACGAGATTATTGGTCTTGAACCTGGGATTGATTTTCAAATTCGGCCCAATGTATTTGTGCGTGGAATTGAAGTTAGCCATTCCGCCCCCAGTCTTGCGTTTGTGGTTTTGGAACACCGAAGCAAGCTGAAAGAGGAGTTTTATGGCATGCCTCAAGACCGACTTCGAGACCTAAAGTCTTCTGGCACAGAGATTACAAAAATTACGGAAATACCTTTGATTGCTTACACCGGTGATACTGAGATGGGGCCGTTTCTTCTTCGGGATGAATTTATCAATGCGCAGATTGTGATCACTGAATGTACTTTTTTTGACCCTGAGCATCGTGACCGGGCAAAAGTTGGCAAGCACCTGCATGTGGAAGACCTCCGAAATCTAATTCAACTTTGGAAGGCACCGAACATAGTTGTGGTTCATGTCAGCCGCCGTACCAACATGTTGTATGCGCGCGAGCGTCTGGCTGAAGCGGCGGGTGTGGATGCTGCTCGAGTTCATTTATTAATGGATCACAGAACCAATCGCCTGCGCTATGAACGACAGTCTGCTGTTGATGTTGTTCCGATTGTGGCTGATGTGTCATTGGGTCGTTCGAGAGTGTTACAAGGGGTTGCTGATCAACACGCAAAAAATTCTTCTGCTGATGTTGCTGCTGAAAAAAATATTGTGGCCGCTGATTCGGTGGAAACAAAGCCGACAACAATTTAAGTAAAAATATTTCTTTTTACTTGCATTGGATTTTGTCAACCTTGTGTTAAAAATATGGTTGACGGTCTCTGGGGTGGGCTCTACTGTGTCCACCCGCATCAACCTGATTGTTTGATGATGCGATTTATAAACAACTCTCTTGGATGATTTTATTTGTTTCTCGCTTCTGTTTTCATGCGTGGGTTTCTTTGTGGTTGTGCCATCGAATGAAAGTCTCTTGCCGAACCAGAAAGGTTTCTTAACTATGCCAATGTCAGATGAAAATCTTCAGAATGGAATGCACGCCTACTTACGGCGCAACCATCCTGAAATTTGCAGACATTGGTTTGATCGAATCGCGGTGCTTGGTTTGGATGGTGGCGTGCTTCGATTGCTTGTTGATGAACCAGTTCGATTGAAGTATCTGCAACGCACATGTGTCGCCGCCTTTACTGAAGCTGTCCAGTCAGTCACTGGTCGCTTGATTGCGGTTCGATTTATTGGAACAGATGGCGCTGTTGAAGAACCGCGCGATGCCTCGGTGCAACCTTCTGGACATGGTTCCGAGCAACCCATGTTGCTTGATGAGCAGATGGTGCTTAGCCCTGATTATTCCTTCGATGGGTTTGTTGTGGGTCCTGGAAATCGCCTTGCGCACGCTGCGGCAATGGCAATTACCGCGAAACTTGGGCGCGCTTATAACCCTTTCTTTGTGCATGGCGGCGTAGGTTTGGGAAAGACTCATTTATTACAAGCCATCTGTCAGCAACTGCTCCGACAACAACCAACCGCTCGCATCAGTTACATCAGTTGTCACACATTCATGGATGCTTTTCATGAGTGTGTGAAAGCTGGGCGCATGAATGAGTTTCGTCATCGCTTCCGCAATGTTGATTTGTTGGTGATTGACGATATTCATTTTCTGTCAAAGCATGAGCAGACGCAGGAGGAATTCTTTCACACCTTCAACGCGTTGCATCAGGCTGGCAAGCAAATCGTGCTGAGTTCAGACGCCGCGCCGGTGGAGATTCCAGACCTTGAAGAACGCCTGGTCAGCCGCTTTAACAGTGGACTTGTCGCGCGTGTCGAAAGGCCGTGCTATGAAACACGGGTGAATATTTTGAAGTCCAAGGCACGCCTACATAATCTGCAGATGCCCGATGAGGTGCCGGCGTACATCGCGGCGCGCATTGATTCCAACATTCGCGAGCTTGAGGGTGCGTTGACTAAGGTGCGCGGCTTAGCGATGGCGATGAATCGCGAGATCAATCTTGATCTTGCCAAGGAGGCGATTGGTGGCGATCCTCTTGGACACGGGAAAGGAAATCCGCAACCAAATATTCAGGCGATTCTTGACGCTGTGATTCGCTACTACGACATCAAACTGACTGATTTGCTTGGCAAGCGTCGGCACAAAAGTGTGGTGTTGCCACGACAAGTTTGCATGTGGCTTGCGCGTCGTCACACTCGATACAGCCTGGAAGAAATTGGTGGTTATTTGGGTGGCCGCGATCACACAACTGTGCTGCATGCAATACGAACTGTGAACACAAAACAAACACTTGATGAGCGACTGAAGGCTGATGTGGATCGAATTGAACAGGTGCTAAGTGGTCCGGTTGTTGAAGCTTGAATTGATTTTGTGCACATACAATTCACACTTGCCAACATTATTTAAGTTATATAACCAAACTGACACAGACATTTGTGGTGTTGGTTTCCTGTCGCCCTGATCTGCTTTCATAACTGTTTAGGTTTAATTTGGGTGACCTGTTGTGGGTGACCTTGGTGCCATCTCATACCAGCGTGTAGTTGTGATGTGTTAGTAGGATGACAATCGACAGGTAATCAACATGGTGTGTGTGTGTGAAGTTGTTGTGGATGCGCATGTTGTGTGTGAAACTAGAAATTATGCACATTCTGACAGGGCTCTCTTCTATGACTATGAATAGATCTCATTATTCATCTCTTCAATCAGAGAGAAGTCAATATGAATCACAATGTCCCTTTTTATTTCAGCGCTTTGGTCTTTGTGTTTGGCACGAAGTACAAAAAACAGTTGTTCGCTGTTGCACCTGTCGATGGGATAAAAGTTTTTTACAAACGCGACAAGGCAGTCCAGCTCGACCATACACCCGGTGAAGTTTTTGAAAGGTTCCCCACCCACCCGCTGCTGTTCGGTGATCTTGAATGGTGCTGCCCCCATGTTGCACAGCCTCGCGTAGTACATCACGAATCACTCGAACAAGTCGCTCGGCCTGCACCGGCGTCAATCTGCGCGCATGCATACACGGATGCAGACGCGCGCGAAATAATGATTCATCCGCGTAAATATTTCCAATACCAGCGGTAACGGCCTGATCAAGCAACACGGATTTAAGTGGTCGTGTAGAACCAGCGACTGCCGCTAGCAATTCGGTCGACCGAAGTAAGAGTGCATCTGGCCCAAGCTTATTCCAGGAGGTTTGTTGAATGCTCTCGATATTTGGATGTGATTCAAGCCAACCAAATCTTCGCGGATCGCGGTGTCGAAGAACAAGTTGCTCTCCAGATTTGCAGCGAATGTGCCAGATCGCATGCACATGTTTTTCTGGTTGCAGAAGCGAATCTTCCGCCAGCGGTAACAGGCGCAGTGAACCGCTCATGCCAAGATGCACAAGCAAACAACCATCCTGCATTGTCTCAATCACCATCTGCTTGCCATGTCGATGCAGTTGTTTAATCACGCTTCCAACCGGAAGCGGCATGTCACGCATCAGCCCACCAGTTGATGTATTTATAGTTCCGACCACATGCAAAATATCCTTGCGGTGCAGCGTCGCGCGCGTGACTACACCGGCACAGAGTTGCTGCGCCAGGGCGATTCGCAAACTCTCAATTTCCGGCAATTCTGGCACGCGGCAACTCTATACTCGCCACATGAATGAAATCCCAGCGATTGAAAATGGATTGACCCCCGACGAGGTTCTATGGTCCACACAGGCTGTGGAACGGGTGCGAAACGAAGTTCACAAAGTGATCGTGGGACAAGGTCGCGTGCTTGATGAAACACTGCTCGCATTGTTGTGTGGTGGACATGCGGTGGTGGAGGGAGTGCCTGGTTTGGCCAAAACTTTATTGATTGCGACATTGGCGCGCACACTCAGCATGCAATTCAGCAGAATTCAATTTACCCCCGATCTGATGCCTTCCGACATCACTGGCACCGAAGTGATCGAAGAAGATCGAACCAGCGGCACGCGTTCACTTCGATTTGTGCGTGGTCCGATTTTTTCAAATTTAGTTTTAGCCGACGAAATAAATCGCACGCCTCCCAAGACACAAGCCGCGCTGTTGGAGGCGATGCAAGAACGCCAGGTAACCGTGGGCGGTGTCGCACATCGATTGCCAAGCCCGTTTTTTGTGTTGGCCACACAAAATCCGATTGAACAAGAAGGCACCTACCCACTGCCCGAGGCGCAACTTGATCGATTCATGATGAACATTCATATTGGCTATCCGACCGAGGCTGAAGAATTAGAGATTGTCAGACGAACCACCGGCGAGACATCGGCGCAATCAAGCGCAGTGATGGATGCCATGGATCTTTCAAGGGTGCAAGCAGCGGTGCGTCGCATGCCGGTGCCAGAGCATGTGGCCAAGTACGCGTTAAGACTTGTGCGCGCCACACGCATCGGCGAGCGCGCAGAAAATGATTCCATGACTGAAGTACCAAAGATTGTGAAAGATTATGTTGCGTGGGGCGCTGGTCCACGGGCAAGTCAATTTCTGATTCTTGGCGCTAAGGCGAAGGCCCTGATGGCTGGTCACACCCATGTGTTGCCGGCACATTTACAAGCGATCGCGTTGCCAGTGCTTCGTCATCGAATTGTCACCAACTTTAATGCCGAAGCGGATGGTGTGACGAGCGAAATAATCGTTCAAAATTTACTTGATACAACACCGCTCGATCCAGCCGCTGATCGCCCTCCATTGAATCGGTTGATCAGGTGAGCACACCACTTCGGGCCGAGGCATATTTAGCGCCAGAAACACTGGCGCAATTGGCTCCATTTGAATTGCGCGCACGCATGCTGATCGATGGACTTGGCAGTGGCATGCACGCCAGTCCGCGCCAGGGTCAGGCGGTGGAGTTCTCTGAGCATCGCCCCTACACCCCCGGCGAATCACTTCGGCATCTTGACTGGAAAGTTTTTGGTCGCAGTGACAAATTATATTTAAAGCGTTACGAACAAGAGACCAATCTTGATGTGATGATCTTGGTCGACGCAAGCAGCAGCATGCGATTTGGAACCATCCAAAACAAATCTGGTTGGGGAGGCACCGACGCCGGCCGCACATCAATGCAGTGGACAAAGTTTGACTGCGCAGCCGCGATTACCGTGGCGCTCGCGCACCTATGTCTTGAACAACGCGACCGTGTCGGCATGACGGTGTACGCCGATGAGGTTCGCAGCACGGTTCGACGCAGTGGTGCAAGGGGCCAGTGGAGAAGTTTGGTGAAATCTCTTGCCACCGTAAAGGTGCAGGGTGTTGCACAACCAGCGCGCGCGATCGACCAAGTGATATCCACACTCTCTACACGCGCACTTATTTTCATCTTGAGTGATTTTCAACATCCGCTTGATGCGTTGCGTGATGGATTGGCCAAAACGCGGTTTCGCGGCCACGACATGGTGCTGGTGCGCATTCTTGATCGTAAAGAAATCAAGTTTCCATTGCAGGGATTGCGGCGATTTGAGGATATGGAGGGCCAGCCACCACTCGATGCGGATGCCGAGGTGATTCGTGAGGCATATCTGCACGAGCTTCAAAATTTTGACAATGAACTTGAAAAATTAGCCCGTAGTTTTTCATACGACATGCTTCGATTAGACAGTCATGATTCGGTGGGACCAGCCCTAGCGTCGTTGTTAAGTAAACGCGAAGTTGCGTGGCGAGCGCGGAAACGCCGATGAATTTTGCCAATCCAACATTAGCGTTGGCGGCTTTGTGCGCGGCCGGAATTCCACTTGTGTTGCATCTTGTATTAAGACGGCCACGCATCACTCCGTGGCCAAGCACCATGTTGCTGCGTCGCGCCATTGAAAAAGTACGCAGGCGACGAAGACTGGAGCGTTGGATACTTTTAGCGCTGCGCGCATTCGGCATCGCTTTGCTTGGCATCGCGATGGCAGGTCCTTTGTCCTTGTCGTGGCGTGGCGATCGGGCCAGCCGTGAATTGTTCGTGGTGATTGATGACGGCGCTACTTCGGCCGAGCGATTTTCAGGGGGCAGCACCGGCATGGATCGATTGAAACAACAATCAATTCAAGCGATCAATCTGCTGCAAGCTGGGGACACTGTGGCCATCATTTCTGCAGCTCAACCAGCGCACATGGTGATGCAACCAACAACCGACATCGAGCGCGCACGCAGGGTTGTTGAACAACTACAAACACAGCCAGTTCCAGCCGATATAAATGCCGCAATTGAAATAACACTTCCACCGAATGAACCAAGCAACACAGCGCGTCGCGAAGTGTTGCTCGCGAGTAGTTTTCGCCGTGGAAGTCTTGACATGGATCACCCACTTCCCGCGGCGTGGATTGAAAGAGCCCGCAATGTGCAGTGGACAAGTCTGCGGCCACCCGAACAAAGCAGCGAGAATCGCAGCGTGCAATCAGTGCGAGTTGGTCGAAGCACCACAGAACTACAGGGCAATAAAGACCTACCACTGCGTGTGGAACTGCGGCGAACATCTCAAAGCAACGCGGCGGTTGATTCAATCAATGTTCGGTCCCCATCAGGTGATTCGCTTGGCCGCGTGGATGTTGGGTGGGGCGATCGATCGACACAACTTCAAGTGGATGTGTCGGCCAGGGCGACGATCGACGGAGCCATGATGATCGAAGCAACACCAGATGCGCAGCCGCTTGACGATTCGGTTGCGGTGGTCGCGCCCGGGTCCGCCACTCCAAAGGTGATCGTGCTTGGTCGAAGAATTGGCGAGACGGATATTGTGCAGATGCCATCTTCCACATGGGTGGTGCGCGCACTTGAATCCACTGGTATTCAGCCTCAAGAGTTGGATCCAACATCGCTTTCGTTGCGGCCACCCAACGATGCCGAGGTCATCATTGTGTGCCGACCAGATCTTCTTGATGCATCGGGTTGGGGTTGGCTTGGCCGCTTTGTTCGTGATGGCGGAACCACCATACTGATGCCCGTCGCGGAATTAAAAAAACAAAATTGGATTGATGAACTTGATAGATCACTCGGCGTTTCGGTTTCATCACAAACCGAGATCATCGAAGGCACAATCAAACTTTCGGCGCGTCAACCACGCACAGCTATGTTTGCATTACTTGGCGCGGAACTTGACGCACTTACAGAACCCGTGAGCGTGCAACAACGAATGAACCTTGTAGTTGGCAACACCGACAACACCACCACACTTTTGTTTGAACAAGGGCAACCCGCCATGCTTACAAGTCGGCCACGCGACGGTCGAGGCGTGGTGATCACACTGGCATTTGCTCCCGAACTTTCTTGCAGCGATCTTCCACTTAAACCATTCATGGTTCCACTCTTTCAAGAGGCGGTGCGCGCTTCACGCCTGCTCGCCGCATCACAACAAGATTTGCGCAGTGGAGAAATCGGCTGGCTTGGTGTCTCGGCAAAAAACGCTTTGTTACAGCCACTTTCACAGGGTTTAAACAGCATTGAGATCGACGAAGAAGGTCGCACCACGACAGCAATTTCAGCGCCAGGTTTGTGGAAATTAAAACTTCGCGATGGTCGAGAACGATGGCTTGCGGTTCGACTTGATCCAGCGCGCGCCAGTATCGAGGCGGTCGATATGCCATCCATCGAAGCATGGCGAAAGGGTGTCGGAAATTGGAATGTGCTTGGCGAGACAACCAGCGACGCCTCGATCCCCAATCACGAAACCTCCGCATGGACACTACCACTTTTGATGATCGCCGCGTTGTGTCTGCTTGTTGAAACCGTGTGGTCGCGGGTTGGAAGCCCGCGCGCCCGTGGAGAAATTGAAGCAGTGGCCACATGAGCGAATGGTTCTCCAATTTTCTTGATGTACCACCAAGCCTCGCTGGTCAGGCTTGGCAAATTTCATTGCAGCGATCACCACCCACATGGCTAAGCGCGCTTGGCCTGTTGTTCATCATCACACTCGCCTGGCGGTCGTACACCGGACTTCGTGGCGCGCGCCTAGCGCGTGGATTTTTAAGTTTTATTCGAATCATCACCCTTACCTGCATCACACTTTTGTTGTTGGGTCCGATGATCGAGTGGCCACGCGAGCGCGTTGAACAAGATTGGGTGCATGTCATGATGGATCGAAGCGCCAGTATGCAGGTGAAGGACGAACACACCGCGAACGGTCAGCGTTGCACTCGCGATGAGCGGATTCGATCCATGTTGCAGGATCCCATCTGGACATCGTTGCGCTCTGAACACCAAGTTGATTTTTTCGCGATGTCGGCAGGCGCAGTTTCGTTCTCCGACACCCTGCATCCACCCGAAGCCACAGGAAATCGCACACTGATCGCCTCGGCGCTTGGACAGGTGATGCGCCAAGCTAACAATCGACCAACCAGCGCGATCGTGTTGGTCTCCGACGGCCGCACTCAAGACACGATTGATGCGGCGACACTGCGGCGATTCAAGATGCAATCGACACCCGTGTTCGTGGTGCCGCTGGGTGATCCCGCCGGTGTTGCAGATCGCGCGATTGTGGAGGTGGAGTTTCCGCAACGCGCATTTCCGAAAGATCGCGTGCCCGTGCAAATCACCGTGTCATCGGGCGATGCCTCGCCAGTGCGCATCGCGCTTCGTGACCGCGCGACAGGAAAGGTGATCGACGAACGCACCGAAAAACCAGGAGATGATCACCGCATTCGTATCACACTTACTGGCGAAAATTCAGATCCAGGCGAAGTGGATTGGCAGGTTGTGCTGCTTCCAGAAGGGCAAGATGCCGACGCTTCCAACGATATTCGCGAGGTTTCCGTCACATTTATGGATCGACCACTTCGCGTGTTGTATGTGGATGGATGGCCGCGTTGGGAATACCGTTATCTCAAAAATATTCTGCTTCGCGAAGAGGGCATGCAGAGTTCGGTGATGTTGCTCTCGGCCGATCGTGATTTTGCGCAGGAGGGAACCGCGCCACTATTGCGTTTACCAACCACCGCCGAGGAACTGGCGCCCTTCGATGTGATAGTGATCGGCGATGTGCCCGGAAGTTTTTTGGACGATGCGAAACAACGCTTGATTCGTGAACACATCGCCAAGCGCGGCGCTGGATTTTTGTGGATAGGTGGAGAGCGCAGCACACCCTCCTCGTGGGCGGGCACGCCACTTGAAGACCTGCTTCCATTTCGCGCATCAATGGATGTACAGCGTTGGGATGAACCAGTGTCGATGCAACCTACCGCACTCGCGCATCGACTTGGATTGTTGCAATTGGGCGACGACGAGCAACCGTGGCCAGAATCACTTGGTACGCATGGTGAATCATGGTCACAATTGGAATGGGCGCAGCGACTTGATCAAACATCCCTGAAGCCGACCGTTGAAACCTGGGCGATTGCTCACGCGGCGGCAAACACATCGACAAAAAAATCAGAGACCACTGCGCCACTGGTGGTTTCGATGCGATTTGGTGCGGGAACTGTTGCCTATGTGGGCACCGATGAAACCTGGCGTTGGCGTTATGGACGCGGCGAAACACTGCCCGAGCGATTTTGGATTCAAATTATTCGGCACCTTGCGCGAAACGGTTTGCGAAGCGAAGGTTCTGGTCCCATGCTTGAAGTCGAACCAAGCTCGGCTGCCGTGGATCAACCCGTCCGTGTTGTGCTTGATGGTTCATCTGGTGTGGAAGTTGATCGCGTGATCGTTGAAGCGCGCCGTGTGGATGGTGGCGAAGTGATCGAGCTTCCACTTCTTCCTGAAGGCAATGGTCGTTTTGCAACAGCGTGGTCAGCGCCGCGTGAAGGCAATTGGACGCTGCGTGTCACGCAACCAACAGTGCGCGGATCTGGGGAGGCGAAATTGCAGGTTCGATCAGAAGAACCAGAGCGTTTAGATGCGTCTCCGGATCATGCAACACTTGAACAAATTGCCCAAGCGACAGGTGGCCGCGTGATACAGCCATCCGAACTCGCATCATTGATAGACCTCGCGCCACACCGCTCGGTCACGATTCGTCAGCCCATCGAGCGGCCCCTGTGGGATCGCTGGCCGATCTACGCGCTGCTCACCACCCTTCTAGTCATCGAGTGGATGGGGCGACGATTGTTGCGGCTTACATAAGGCAAAACTCCGCGTTTTTGTGCATGTTTTTACTTTGAAATGCTTGGTTGATTGCTAGGCTTTATACGCGTGTCCTCCTCGCTTCTAAGCAAAGTCACCTCGCTTCACAAGCAAGCCATGTTGTTGGAGCGATCACGCGCCATCGCATGGATCACCACACTTGTGTTGGCCGTACTCGCGGTCGCAGTTGGTGTGGATCATCTTGTGCGTTGGCCATGGCCACTGCGTTGCGCAATCTTGATGGTCGGCCTGGTCGGCGTTGTGAATGTTGTTCGTCGCGCCGTGTTGCGAACATGGTTCAGTGCGCCCTCGATTCAAAGCGTCGCTGTTCGTATCGAGCACATCGAACCACGACTGCAAGGAACACTTGCAAGCGCCGTTGATTTTCAACAAGCAGGCGTTGATGCAACAAACACAATGGCGCGACAGGTGGTCGTGCACGCCGAACAGTTGTGGAATCAAACACAACCACAGCGACGACTTCGCCAGGCACCGGCTCTTCGAATCTGCGCACTCGGCGTGGTCGCACTGATCGCCTGGTGTGCGATGTTGGTCTGGCAACCCATTGACACATCAATCGGATTGCGGCGCACCCTTACACCATGGAGCAATGATCAATGGCCAGCACGGGTTGGAATTGAAAGTTCATTCACCAAGCAGTCGATTGCGCGCGGCGCTGCGATTCCACTTCGCGTTCGCGTGGTGCGCGGCGACCAACCCTCGCTTCGTGTGCAAGCCATGTGTCTGATCAAAAATGCGCAGGGTGAATCCACCGAACGCGAACTTGATCTTGTGCGTCAGGCCGATGGTGTGTTTGAACGCCCCGTTACCGCCGAGGGCGAGCAGATGCAAATCCAATTCATCGCACGAGATGCGCAAAGTGAACCCGTCACACTTTCAATTGTTACACCACCCACAATCGTGGGCGGCACACTGCACATTACATCACCGGCATATGCCAGCAACGATCACCCACCACTTCATACTTCATGGCAAGGCCTCCTGATTCCAGAAATCGGAAGTGTGCTTGGTGGAAGCCAAGTGCAGATGCAACTTCAACTCGCGGCACCCGCGCAGCCACCACTCAATGACGCTGGTGCCATCGATTCAACATGGCTTCAAAGCGTGGTGCGTATCAATGCAATGACTGGCGCCGTGTTACCAACACCAACCCTGACCACACAAGACGCGCAACACTGGACACTCGTCTGGCAAGCTCAAGAATCTATGGAAGTGCAGATCGATCCGCGCGATGCCCATGGTGTGCAAGCCCCAGAATCTCTGCGTCTTTCACTTCGTGTCACCATTGACCGCGAACCAACAGTTTTGGTGACTGAACCAGAGTCCGATGAAACAATCACGCCACAAGCAGTGATTCCGTTCACCATCGAAGCTTCGGACGATCTTGGTCTTGCATCGATCGGGTGGCGCGTGGATCGTCAGCAGCGTTCGGGCGAGCCAGCACCAACACAACTTTCAAACAGTCATCGCGCCTCTTCCTTGCGCGAGGATTTAATCAAAGAACGACTCAGCGCACCGGCATTGAAAGCGCGAAGTGGCGATGTGCTGTTGCTTCGTGGCGTCACCAACGATCGCTTTGAATCCCAGACCACACCACGCATCGCCATGCTGAGCGAGCCACGGCAACTTCGCGTTGTGGATCGAGAAGTTTTTGAGCGGCAGGTTCGTCAACAAACCAGCGCACTTCGACAGGCAGTGGCGAGGCTGGAGTCAGCGCAGCAAGAAATTGCGCGCACACCCGACACCACGACAGCATCACGAGCGCAGTCAGGACTCTCCGAACGCGTGCACCAGGCAAACACCAGCGCGAATCGGTTGGTGCAACGATTGATCCGTAACCAACTTCAAGAACTGTCGCTTACAGAAACGCTGCATGAAACGGCTCGTCTTGGCGATCAGGCCGAGTTGCAATCCACGCGGGCACAAGATCAACTTCGCAAGGCAAGCGCGGGCGATGCCGCGTCGGCGCAACAAGCGCGGACTTCCCAAGCCCAAGCCGAGCAATTATTGCGAGAGATGGTGGACTTGCTCGATCGCGATAATGACACCGCGGGCGCGCAACGACGCGCCGATCGACTGGCGGAAAATATCGCCAAGCTGCGCTCAGAATTGAAGGAAGCAAGTCGCTCGACGGCGGGTAAGTCGATAGAAGAACTCACAGCTTCAGAGCAACATGCGTTGCAAGAGCAAGCCACACAACAACGGGCGGCTGCGGACGAGGTGCGCGCCATGTTGGACGACCTTCATGCACGCGCAGAAAAAGTGCAGAGCAAAGATCGCGCGCAGGCACGCTCATTGCGGCAAGCAGCCGATGAAGGCGACAAAGGCCAAGCACCGCGCCACATGGATGAAGCTTCTGAGCGCACTGAACGCAATCAAACCACAGCGGCTGACGAATCCATGCAGGCCGCGGCCGAAGCTGTGCAACGCGTACGAGATGCGCTTCGCGAAGACAAGCGCGCGCGCACCGAGGATTTGCGCAGAAAACTCGCAAGTGTGGCCGAGTCGTTGCAGGCGTTGATTCTCTCCGCAGATTCCGCGGTGAAGGCGGTTGATGCAATTGTTGGTGAACCACCAGCGCCATCCGAGCCAGTCGTGATCAACCTTCTTCGCATCGCCCGCAACAGCGCAGCGATTTCCCAAGAGGCACAAGAGGGCGATAAAATCACACGCCTAGTTGCCAAGACAATTGATCGAGCCACAGATCGATTTGAAGCCAGCGTCACCGCTCTGCGCGCGCCTCCAATTTCCACCGACAAGGCGCACGATGCTCTCTCTCGCGGCGCCGACATTCTTCGAGAAGCATTGAAAGAAGTGCAAACGATTCAGAAAAAAGAATCTGAAAAATCCACAGAGCGTGAACGAGCGGACCTTGCGAAGATGTATCAACAACTTGCCACACAAGTGCGTTCAGTGCGCGAACTGACCATCACATCTCTTCCCCCCACCGGTGCCCCGATGGATCGACGCGCAACCGCTTCTCAACGGGAGCAGTCGATTCGCCTTCAGACAATCACGCAAAATTTTAGAAATGGGCCTAAAGCAGCACGAATTTTGAAGGATGCTGCAACCTTTCAGGCGGCGCACGAACGCATTGATAAAAATCTCACAACATGCTCCGCGTTGCTTCAGGATGCCAAGGCCGACAATCGAACCATTCGCAAACTCGACATCACTGCCGACACACTTGAATCACTCGCACTCGCATTGACCGATCCCGAGCAAGGCGAAGACCCATTTGCCGACGACAACAACAACAAAGCGGAGGATGGTGAAGGCGGCGGCGGTGGTGGCGGTGACGAAAATAATCTTCCGCCAATCGCCGAACTACGCCTGGTGCGCCATATGCAGGCACAGGTGAATAAACTGACAACAACACTCGACACCGCGCACACCGCCGGTCAGGTTGTTCATGACGAAATGAGCGATCTTGGCGCGATGCAAGACGAAGTTCGTCGTCTTGGTGAAGATTGGATTCAGCGCATGAAAAAGCGCAATGATAAAAAGAGCATCGAGCAAAAGTTGCAGCAAGAGACAACACCAGTCGACGGGTTCATGCATTCGATCATCGCGGTTGATGACACATCGCCAATAGCAGAGGCATCGAGTCAGTCGCCACCAGTGAATCAACCAGCGACCGCAACCACAACACCACCTTCTCAAGCGTCCACCCCCAAAACACTTGATGAATTGCTTGGACTTGATTCCGCCAAAGGCGAAGAAACCTCGGCACAGGCGCAACGAGATCGAAAATTAAACAAGGCGCTAAAAAAAGAAAACCTAAATGATCTCGCCACTTCCGCCACCGAAAGCATGCAACTCGCCACCATGCTTGTTGCCGACAAAAAAGAAACCGGAGTCGGAACACAACGGGTTCAAGCAGAAGCGCTGGCGAATTTAGATGCGCTGATTGATAGTGCGACGCAATTTCAGAAGCAACAGAAGCAACAGAAGCAGTCAAAACCAAAGAGCCTTTCATCACAATCAAAACCGAAGAAAAAAGGAAAACCCGGCGGCGACAAGCAAGAACAGGCATCGGCTGAAGAGCCCAAACCACAAGCCGCTGGCGATAAACAAAAGCAGGCATCTGAAAAAAGAAATTCAGACAGCACAAATGGCGAGCAAGTCGAACCACCCCCACCCGATGATGCGACGGCCGCGGCGAGCGGTGTTCTTGAAGAGGGTCGCAGCGAATGGGGAGGCTTGCCACAACGCATTCGTGAAATTATGTCACAGGCCAGGCGTGATCGCATCAGCGCCATCTATCAACAAGCGACCGAGGCGTACTATCGCCGCATGGCTGAGGAGCGAGCACCATGATGAGCACCATGATGAGCACCACGACAAGCAGTCCACCAAACACCATGTTTGCATACATATTTATATGGGTGATCGCGTTTCCATACGCCGTGATTTCTCCAAACACAACCCACTCACAGTTTGCCGCGCATTTACCACAAAATGAAATTCAGGCAAGCAAAGACAAATCAATTCAACACCCCGCGACTAACACCTCACCACTACAAACAACCCCCAACCCCGCGGTGGCTGTAACCCACACCACCCCACCAACATTCATTACATCCTCGACACAATTGGTCACACAACCACCAGCACCGCAATCACCAGCACCGCAATCACCAGCACCGCAATCACCAGCACCGCAATCACCAGCACCGCAATCACCAGCACCGCAATCACCAACACCGCAATCACCAACACTGCAAGATGTAACCGCCGCCGCTATAAAAATTCCACAAGGCGAAGTCGAGACCCAGCGTCCAACACACGCCGGCACAAGCGCGCAGAATCAACCGTCACATCAAGAGATGAACACCGAAAGCGAAGAAGCCACTCGCCGCGGTCTTCGCTATTTGGCCAGCATTCAAAACGATGACGGATCATTTGGCCGTGGGCGATTCGCGCGCCATGTCGGTATCACCGCGCTGTGCGGCCTTGCGTTTATGGCCGACGGAAGCGTTCCTGGCCGCGGTCCCTACGGTGATGTGGTGCGAAAATCCCTTGAATTTGTCCTTAAAAATGCCACTGAAACCGGATTGCTCGCTGCGGAAAATAGTCATGGGCCCATGTATGGACATGGCTTCGCAACACTTTTTCTTGGCGAGGTGTACGGTATGACTCCCGAAGACGGGCGCGTGCGCGACGCGTTGGTGCGAGCGGTTGAATTGATTGTGAATAGTCAAAACGAAGAGGGTGGCTGGCGTTATAACCCAGTTCCATATGACGCCGATGTCAGCGTGACCATTTGTGAAATCATGGGCCTTCGAAGCGCGCGCAACGCTGGCGTGAAAGTTCCAAAAGAAACCATCGACCGCGCAATTGCCTATGTGCGTGGTTGTCAAAATGGCGATGGTGGATTTCGATACATGAGCACCACGGGAACCAGTGCGTGGCCACGAACGGCCGCCGGTGTCGCCAGTTTATTTTACGCTGGCATCTATAGTGACGATTCAATCGATCGCGGACTTGGTTACCTTCAAATCAACGCGATACCCAATGGCGCGGGTCCAAATTCAGAACCGCATTATTTCTATGGACACTATTACGCCGTACAAAGCATGTATCTCGCAGGCGGAGCGTGGTGGAATGATTGGTGGCCGCGCATCCGCGATGAATTGGTCGAGAAGCAAAACGACCAGGGCGCCTGGGTGGATTATCAAGCAGGCCCCGCTTACAGCACCGCCATGAGCCTGATTATTTTGCAGATGCCCAAGCGATATCTACCAATTTTTCAGAAGTGAAAAACCACCACCACCATCTTGCCCTGCTTGCGGCGCAACTATTCACGCTGGCGGCACACGCACATTCTGTGGATGGTGGTTCGGCCATTACCACAGATGGCTTGATCGAACACATCAACGAAAATGCATTGAAGACGATTGGTTCGTCTTCGTGGCCTGCGTGGCAAGGGCTTCGTTTGATCGACACCCACACACGCGCCGACAACGATTCAGAAAGTGTGATGACACTCGACGATGGACAGCGCATCGTGGGTCGGTTTGAATCATCGCTCAGAGAACTTCGATGGCGCTCACATGAACTTGGTTCGTGTGCCGTTGATCTTGAGCGCGTTGTGTGGATTGGTCCACCAACAATCGCCCTACTCGCACCCCCAACCACTGATCGAATTATGCTGGTCAATGGCGATCATATCGATGGATTTTTAAGTGCGCTGGAGGCTGATCGTGGCGTGGCAATTGAAATTCCGAATCCAGAGTCCCCGTCAATTCGAACTGCAACCTGGGTCGAACTTTCAAAAGTGGCTTCGATTCAGATGGTTCCACACCAAACACAAACGCCGGGCTGGCGCATCTGGTTGCGCGACGGTGGTGTGGTGTTTGTTGACGCGTGGCAGCGTTTGGGCGATCAGGTGTCCCTAGAAGGCACTCATCTTCCAGGAATCTCCAGCTCATTGTCGCTTGCGTGGCGCGACATCGTCGCCGTGCAAGCAAGCAACGACTGCATTCAACCACTCGCGAACCAAGCATGTGTGGTGACAGAAGTCAGCGACACACCACGCCTGGCGCCAGCATGCGCGTTGATTTCACAAGGTACCGAACCACTCGACTTGCGCGCGATCGATTTGCATGGACCGGGCTCATTCACGATGGGTGTTCCCGCTGGCGATTACAACTTTCAAGCCACCATTGAAACACCACCGCAACTTGTCGGAAAAATAAACTGCCTTGTCACCATACTTGATGGTGAACGAGAGATGTTTAAGCAACACACCGACTCAGCAAGCAAACCGATTCACATTCACTTTCATGCTCAAGGCAAATCGCTTACGGTGATTCTTTCGGAGTCACAACAGGGAGCATTTGGTGCAGCAATTCGGCTGCAAGACTGCTGCTTTGTCGCTACTCATGCGACTGCACCACAACCCATTTCCCATCCATCCAGCGCTGAAATAGAGCCGGCCGCGTCGCGTCGACAGGGTCCAGGGTAAATCGCAAGGCACCATCTCGACAGGTGACACCACGCTTGGTGTCGGCCAGCACCGCGCCAAAGCGATCGCGGGTGAAGCGTTTCTGGCCAGTGCTTTGCACAACAAATTCTGGATGCACCCATTCACACAACGCTTGTGCGATGGGCCGCCACCCACCGTGATGCGGAAGTTCCATCGCCCACACCCGCAGAATGTCACGCCGAGCGAGATAGCGCGCGATCGCCTGATCCTGTGCATCACCAAGAAATAAAATCGCCGGCCTATCAACAAACGCCTGGTGGCACAGCAAAAAACCAAGACTGCCATCATTGACGGCCGTGGGAACAAATCCTTTCTGCGGATGCATCGCCAACCACACAACCGGGCCCTGTGTGATGGTGTCACCCTGCACCATGTATTCAATCACCACACCACGAGCGCGCAACCACGCCAGCAAAAATCCAGCAGCATTTGTCGGATCATTTGCGCGTTTCCACATCTCTGTCAGCACCACTCGCTGCAGACGAAACGCATTCACAATCTCAGGCAACGCGGAGTAATGATCCAAGTGCGGATGACTCACAATCATCGTGTCAATCGTTGTCACACCAATCGCCCGCAACGCAGGAACAACAACAGAAGTACCAACACTTGTTCGCGAGATTGAACCAGCGTCAAAGACAATTGTTTCCCCACCACACTGCACCACATGCACACTTCCATCACCAATTGCTAGAGCGGTCCAACACAACACATTAGGTTGAAGGGCCACCGTACCCCCATTGAATTGAAAGAGCGCGAGCATTGGCGCGCACCACCAACCCACAAGCACACACAACAACACGCATCGCTGCCAGTGTCGCGTGGCTGCGTTGAAACCCCATAGAACAAAGATCAACACCAGCGCGATCACCGCCCACCACCACGGCATCACCGCGACAACCATGTTGCACGCCGGCCATGTTCCAACACACCACACAGCATGAAGAAACATCCAGCCGAGCATCCACAGTATTTTTCCAAGCAACCATCCAAGCAACGGCACCCATCCACACACCACGGTCATTGATGCAATCACCGTTAAAATCGCCGCTAAAGGACCAAGCAGCGTGCTTGCCACCGCGCACCACGGGCTGATCGATCCAAACGCGAACAGCGTGATGGGCGTGGAAACCAACCACGCCGCGACACTCGCCGAGAACGCAAGCCTGCATCCACCAACCCACACCAATACTTTTTTATTTTCGCTCCGCCACGCTTCAGGCCAACACACCGACAACATTCGATCAACAGGCGTGGATCCATGTCGAAGCGCGAGCACCGCCATATAACTTAATTGAAATCCAGCGTTGTGCGCCGACCATGGGTCGATCATCAGCGTTCCAATCGCTGCGGTCGCTAGTAATCCATCGGCGCGCCAACCACGGCCAAGCGCCAATGATGAACCCGCCATCACACCGGCTACACCAGCCCGAAGCACCGACACTTCAACATCAACAATAATTAGAAAGAGAAACCCGGTGGCCATAAGCAGCCAGCCGCGACACCTCCAGTTCACGCCAAGAAGTTCCATCAGTACCACACATGCCGCAAATAAAACCGCGACATTAAAGCCACTAATCGCTAAAAAATGACTCAGACCCGTGCGTGAAAAATCGCGACGAAGCCCGGCGTAACCAGGCAGGCGACGACCTGTTGTCATAGCCACCACCAGTGTGGAAATTTCCCCACCCGGTTGCTCACCCATCGCGTTCAAAACATTCGTATCAGCGAACTGCTGCAACACGCCGCGCACATTGAAATACCACGCCGCCTGAACGACACATTCCGGCGCAGCTTCCAGTGAAATGCGACCAACCCACCTTCGTTGCCACGCGCCCTCGCGAAGATCTCGCTCACCAGGATTGCTTGGCGCCGAAGATGGAGTCAGCCAACCAACGCCCTGCACCCGATCACCAACACACAGATCACACGACTCGCCAGGAATCACAAGCGTGACAACACCAGTGGCCAGCGACACGCCGACACCATCATCAAAGCAAATTAATTGCGCGGTTGCGTGAAGTGTTGGCGAATCGGCTTGCGCTTGAAATGAATCAAGCACATCCATGTCCGCGTGATCTGGTGCCACAAATCGCTCGAGCATTCGCGCGCGAAATCGAACCATCGACGGATCATCCTTCGGAAACCCAACAACCATCGCCACATCGCTTCGTGTCAGCGCGTCGCCACCGCGAATAAATCCAATGCTCGCGGCGACAGCAAGTGCGAATGCGAAAGCGATCCAGCGATGCCTTCGAATCACACATGCTGTCGCAGCGAAAACGATTCCACCAACGCATGCGACATCCACACCAAGATCCGCACCGGGTGTCGCTGGCAAAGCCAAACCCCCGCAAGTTCCAGCGTATAAAGCGATCGCACAACAAAGTCCAGGCATTCCATCGCGCATGCGCACAGCGTGCCCGAGGATTTATATCAATCAGTCGCCGACTGCCTTTTTTCATTTGAAAGAATGCGTTCGAGCAGCGCTAACGCGCGACGACCATCAATCATGTCGCGCGCAACTCCCACAGCGTCTTTCCACGAGAGTCGAAGTCCACCAACCACCATCGCGACCGCCGCATTCAGAAGCAACATATCGCGCCTTGAATCCATGTCGTTCCCTTCAAGCAGTCCACGCGCGATCGCCACCGCGTCAGAGAGATTTTGCGCGGGCGGCGGCGGCGTGGCGTGCGATTGAATGCCGAACATTTCAGGCTTGAAGACACCCTCTTCCACCACACTTCCGCGATCCACCCGCAAAAACAGTGTTGGCGCGCAGACGCTTATTTCATCTAGCCCATCTTCACTGTGAATCACCAACGCTTCTACAGCACCGCGAGCTGCAAGCGTCTCGGCGACAGGCAACATGAACTTCACATCCCACACCCCAAGTAATTGACGCAACGCGCCAGCTGGATTTGTGAGCGGTCCGACTAAATTAAAAACTGTTGGAACACCAATCGCTTTGCGCACTCGTGCGGCGTATGCAGCGCCAGGATGATGCCGAGGCGCCATGCAAAAACAAAATCGTTCTTGGTCAAGCATGCGCGCCTCCTCCTCGGCGGTGGAATTGATATTAAATCCCATCGCGGCGAAAGTTTCCGCGCTTCCCAATCCAGTGCGTGAGCGATTACCGTGCTTGGCCGTTGGACATCCCGCTGCCGCCGCCACCAACGCGGCGAGTGTGCTGGTGTTAAAAACTTTCAGCGCGCCGCCAGTGCCACAGGTATCCAAGATTCGCTCGGGCGCGGTCTGCGCGGTCACGCGGATGGCGCAAGACATGAAAGCCTGCACAAAACCCAGTAATTCTTGCGTGGTTGGAATCCGCGGCATCATCGCGCGAAGCCACGCATGCAGGTCAGCATCCGCGACTTCTCCACGCATCACCGCTTGCATCGCCTCGCACGCTTGGGTGGTGGCAAGTGTTTCACCCCGCAGTAAAGTGGTGAGCGAATCTTTGCAGGCATTCGCGGAATTATGCTCGCTCGCCGGCATCATGTTCACAACGAATAGGCGGTAAGCAACTTCTGAACCTTCAACTGCTCTGGATTTATTTGCAGCGACTTGCGAAACGCCGTGCGAGCCTGTTCGGCCGCACCACCATCTTTGCGGCCACCCTGCAACCAGGTGTTCAACAGGTTCACACCAACACCATTCCAACCCTGCCAATACTTCACATCTACACGCACCGCTTCTCGGTAACTCTCTAAACTTTTTGCGTAGTCACCCAAGCGAAAGTAAGCCCAACCAAGGCGCTCCCAACTTACTGCTGCTGGCGCCACACGAACAAGCAGTGTCGCGGTGTTCACCGCCTCGCGATAACGCTTGCTTTGCGCGTAGGCATTGAGAAGATTCATTAACAACTGCGGTGTCGGTTCCATCAGCTCCGCGGCCATCTCATATTGAAGCACCGCATCTACTGGACGCCCAGCGCGCTCATACGCAACCCCAAGATTAATTCGTGCGATTCCAGATTCAGGCTTTAATTTCACTGCTTTTTCCGCGTAGGTCAATGCGCTTGAAGCCTCGTCAAGTTGCAAATAAGCCGACGCCATATTTAAGTTGGCATCAAAATCATCGGGACGAACAAGCAGTGCGCGATGGTAACTACGAATCGCGTCAATCAAACGATTGAGAACTTGCAGCGCCTTGCCGCGCCCAAAGTTAGCCTCAAAATTCGCCGAGTCAAGACTGACGGCATTTGCGTAGGCGGACTCAGCATCTTGCCATTCTTTTAAATTGGTATGCATGTCACCAACACCAACCCACGCATCCGGAAGTTTTGGATTGTCACGCAAAATTTCTTTAAAAAGAATCAGCGCCGCCTCGTAATCACCCCTGTCCGCTCGGTCGTTGGCGTTGGAAAGCGAAGCGGTTTCATCTGCAGAAGGTTTTTCGGGACCAAGCAACGAACTCTTTGGCACAGCCTCAGTTTCGCCACGAATGTGCTCCAGCGTGTTGGTCTTGCAGCCAGGCAGCCCACACAGTAATCCACACAACACAGCAGCGCAGATGATGGGGGTTATTTTTCGCGCTGCACCCATTACTTTCTTCGCAGCCGCACCGAGAATCAAGCGAAGTCGATGGGCATTTTCAAGATCCCACGCACGATCTTTGAACACACCTTCTTTTGGCGTCTCCATGATCATCGGAACCGTGTCCCATGCGCGATGCTTTAAAATCGCGGCAAACGCGGTGATTCCGCAGTTTCCATCACCGATGTGGGTGTGACGATCGCGCCTACTTCCACACTCACCAAGCGAGTCGTTGAGATGAAACACCTTCACATGTTCATCACCCAACTTCGCTCCGATGCTTTGAATCACCGCCTTCGCCGTGGACTCCGTATTCATGCGGTAGCCAGCAGCGACCGCGTGACAGGTGTCGATGCAATAACCAACACGCTCCGGATTCTTCACCATGTCGCGCACCATCGCAAGATGATCGAAGCGATAGCCAAGCGTGGTACCAGCGCCCACCGTATTTTCAAGACAGGTTATCACTCGATAACCAGCAAGATCCTTGTGCAATTCGTCAAGGCATTTCGCCAAGCGCTTCAGACCCTCACACTCATCAGCGGTTGGCGCCAGCTTCAACTCGTTCGGCTGATTGGTCGGACGCGGGGCACCAAGATGCGCGCCCGGATGAATCACACACAAACGAATCTTTAATTTTTCGCAACGCACCAATTCGCCGCGTTGAAGAAACATAGATTTTTTCCTGGCCATCGCATCGGGGCTAGCAAGATTTGTCAGGTAACTATTGTGACTGATCACATGATGATCATCAGGGTTGATCCAGCCAGCATCCTTGATCGCGGCGACCCACGCGGCGATATCCATTTTGGTCAGCAAATTCGGCTTCCATTGCCGATGATTCGCGGTGAAGAACTGCACGCAATTTAATCCAAGCGCCACCGCTTCTCGCACAGCGTTCGCTGCTCCCCCCGCGGCACTGCAATGACTTCCTATACGAGACATGCTCAGGTTCCAACCTCATTCAAAGCTCGAGCCGCCGTGACGATTCTCTCGGCGGTGCGCACCGCGGCGAATCCGGCCTCGGCATCCACGAATGGTTTGCGACCTGTTCGAATGGCATCCAGAAAATCTTGCAACTGAAGTTTCAGTGGTTCGCCAGCATCCACCTGCAGCGGCTCCATCGAAACAAGTTCCAACCAATTTACATTGCTCAAATCTTTTCCAGCCTTCAGGTCCGCGCGAATCTGATCCATTCGCGCGTGATTGGCGGTCTTGCGAACCACCGAACCCTTGCGCTCTTGAAAGTCCGCGCTGATGTAGGCATCAGGCGAAATCAACCGCATTTTTCGCTCGGTTTTCATCGCGAGACGGCTCGCCGTCACATTCGCCACGCATCGAAACCCCTCCTTGTTTTTAGGAAATGTAAGGCGTGCATTGCAGACATCTTCGCTCTCGCCAAGCACATTCACGGCACTGGCATCCACCCGTTCAGGCTCGGCTTCCATCAGCATTAACAACACATCGATATCGTGAATCATCATGTCCAGCACCACGCCAACATCGACGCTGCGAAATGTCATTGGGCTGATGCGGTCTACCTCGACAAAGCGCGGCATACCCAAGTTTAACTTTCGAATCGCCAACATCACTGGGTCATAGCGCACAACATGACCCACCTGCAATAGCGCACCACTTCGCGCGGCGGCGTCGGCGATGGCGCGGGCTTCGTCAACACTTGGCGCCAATGGTTTTTCAATCAAGCAATGCACGCCACTGGCCAGCAATTTTTCAGCAGCAGCGCGGTGGTGAATAGTTGGCGTCGCGATCACCACAACATCTACTCCAGCTTCGATCAAGGATTCCACCTGTTCGAAACCCTTACCACCGTATTTTTCAAGCATCTCGGCGCGGCGATCCGCATCACGGTCCACCACGCCAACCAGATCAAGCTGCTCGATTTGCGTGCCTAAGCGCACATGGTGGCGGCCCATTCGGCCAACACCAACAACGCCGTAACGAAGAGTTCCACTTACTTTCTTCACGCGGCGAAGGATAGTAGGTTCGGTCACTTTGGAGTGCGATAGCGATCAGATTCTTTGCTTGCCCGACGATGGTCTCGATCAACTGTTTCATGGGCATATGCAAGGCAATCCGAGATTCGCCATAACAATGTTGTCATAACCACCATGCCAAACAAGAATCCAAGATTTGAAAATGTAAGCATTGATCCAAGAAAAACACTCCCATCGAAACTCGAGTCATAATGATTGGCAAAGATTGCAAAAATCGGTAGAAGCACCACTCCAGCAAACCATAACCATGTCCACACAAGCACCAACCGCGCAATCTGTGGGTCGCGCAAATATTCGCCAATGCGACCAAGGTGCCGAAGCAACACAATCCACGAAATGTGCGCTAACAGTCCCACAAATACCGTTGCCACAAACAACCCGCTTGCAACTGGTGCCGCGGCAGCCGCACCCACAACAGGTGCGTTGTTTGTCTTCACCAAATCCACGATTCGCAGCACCACAAACAACCACCATACAAGCTGCATTGGCGCAATCCACCTGCGCCAGAGCGAACCTCGTTGCAATCGAAAGTTATCCGCACCCCTCGCTCCAATCGCACGAGTACAGATACATGCGATGACTGGTGCAACAACCGCCAACGGAATTATGCGCCACTCATTATCTATGCGCATGCTGATGCCAACACTTTCCAATAAAAAATTGCTCATACACAACCACAACACACCAGCAGCAATCAGTAACCCAGTGGCGACAAGAAATCGGAGAAAGATCGGTAGCACAAAGACCGGTCCCTCCAGATGTAATTCTCCATCTAGCCATTGCTGGCGTTGGGACTGTTTGTGTCCACACTCTGGGCAACGAAGCGGCGGCGGCGAGTCAGCAAGAATGTAATCACACCGTGCGCACCGTAGTGCCGGAGTGTTCATGAATTCGCCAATGCTCCGCGTTCCGATGCGCTGCGCTTGCTGCACGCAACAGCTTGTCGGAACATGCGAAGTCCAAGCGGTTCATCGCGGCGGTCGTCTGCAGAAAGTCGAGTCCACCATGGGTGTTGCGTCCATCGGGTGAAACGCTCGGGATGCGGCATCAAGCCAAAAACAAGCCCGGTTTCATCACAAATACCAGCGACCGCATGCATGCTTCCATTAAAATTTTCTGTCGCCGTGTAGCGCAACGCAATTTGTCCATTGGCATCAAGGCGCGCAAGTGTTGCAGCATCGGTGACAAATCTTCCCTCACCATGCGCGCTTGGAAGCATGTCAATGTCGGCGTTTGGTGATCCAGAAAATATTCCGCGCGTCCACACACACCGAGTATTGTTTGGAATTTCAACCCCGGTCCACGCGTCATTGAATCGACCCTCTTGGTTTGTTGCAAGCGCGATTGTTGGAGGCGCCGCCTCGCGTGGCCACGCCGCGGCATTGGGACCAGGCAGCAAACCAGCTTGCACAGCAATTTGAAATCCATTGCAAGGACAAATCATCGGAACACCCCGCGCAATCGCCTCGGCCAGCGCAGGATAAATTTGGCGCCGCATCAGCGCAGCCATCACGCGACCCGCCGCGATGTCGTCACCAAAACTAAATCCACCAGGCAGACCGATCAATTCAAATCCATCGACCAGCGAAGGTTGGCGTTGTAGCGCCCTTAATAAAATACTTTCTGGCTCTGCACCCGCTGCTGCAAATGCCCGCGAAAGTTCTAGATCGCAGTTGATACCAGGCGCAGTAATCACTAATGCTTTGGGCTTTGAATTCATTTCACCAGTCTTTTCCGCCCGATTGCCAGGCCACACGAAGTTGCTCGATCGAAATGGATTCCCCTGCCACCGCAAGACGATTCGATTCATCAAAGCGACCAATCACCGCATGCGGAAGCGACGCCAGTGATTGTTGCACGCTGTTTAAATTTTCTGGCGACACCTCAAGTAGATAGCGTGAAGGATCCTCACAAAATGCTCGCGCTTGAACATGTAGCACCGAAGCACACGGCATCGCATGAAGATCAATTTTTAAGCCTAATTCACCCGCGAAAGCCATCTCAGCCGCCGCCACCAACACGCCGCCCTCACTGCAATCGTGGGCGCTTGCGATCAGGCCGCGTTCGATGCAGCCCGCAACCGCACGCGCGATTTTTGGCCCCAACTTTAAATCTACTTCAGGCAACTTTGTGTCGACCGCGCCACCCGCGTCGTGCATGCCACCAAGCATCATCCGATGCGATCCGCCCATGCGGCCATGCGTCATGCCAACAATGAACAAAGCATTGCCCGCGCGCTTGGCGTCCATTGTGATGCATCGCTGTACATCTTTTACAATGCCAACACCAGAAATCAAAAGTGTTGGTGGAATCTGAATTGTCACGCCATCTTCAGTCGTGAACTGATTATTCAATGAATCCTTGCCGCTTATAAATGGCGTTCGATAGGCCAGTCCGCCATCAAGACAAGCTTGCGATGCGCGCAGCAAACTAGCCATGTTGCGTGGATCGTTACAACTTGGCCAGCAAAAATTATCCAGAATCGCAATGCGCTGCGCATCTGCTCCAACACACACCAGGTTGCGCACGCACTCATCGATTGCCGCAAGACCCATCCAATATGGATCAGCAGCAAGACCAGTTGCAAGTCCATTTGCAATCGCAACACCACGCACACTCTCTGGCACCGGTTGAATGACCGCAGCATCGCCGGGCGCACCACGCTTTCCAACCAATGGCTTGATCACACTGGTGCCCTGCACTTCGTGATCGTATTGACGAATGATCCACGCTTTGCTGGCGATGTTTGGATGCGCCAGTAATTGCATCAACGCTTCTGTCAAAGTAAGTGAAGGCTGATCCACCCGAGCAATCGGTGCTTGTGTCGCTGCCCAATCGGGATCCCACACCGCCTCGCGCGTTGGCATCGGGATCGCATTCTCTAAAAACACCGTAGAAAGCCTGCCCATTTCGAGACCGTTCCACAACAGCACCAAGTCGAGAGTGGGAGTGCCGAAGATTCCCAACTCACACATTTCCACACCATGCTGCTCAGCGAGCGCGCGCACGCTGTCGACTTTACTCTGCGGCACCGCAAGCACCATGCGTTCTTGCGCCTCGCTTATCCAAACTTCTGTCGGGGTGAGACCCGCGTACTTTAATGGCGCGCGGTCAAGATGAACGGTAGCGCCAAGCTTCGCCCCCATCTCACCGACCGCGCTAGAAAAACCACCAGCGCCACAATCCGTCACCGCACTGAATAGCGGACCGCCCACCGCATCACGCGCCGCAAGCAGCGCATCAAGCGTTTTCTTCTGCGTGATTGCATTTCCAATTTGAACCGCGTGTCCAAACTCATCGGCATGCGAGTCGGTTAATTCTGCACTTGAAAAAGTAGCACCGTGAATTCCATCTCGACCAGTGCGACCACCAAGCACCACGATCACATCACCCGCACTCGCCGCGCCACGAATAAATTCGCGCGGCATGATTCCAATAACACCGCAATACACCAGGGGATTGCCTACATAACGCCGATCAAACCACACCGCACCATTGAGCGTTGGAATACCCATGCGGTTTCCATAGTCACGCACACCACTCACAACCTGTCGAAGCACACGATCAGGTGGCAAGCAACCCCTTGGAACTTGCATCTCGCGTGGAGCCACACAAAACACATCGGTGCTTGCGATTGGTTTTGCCACAAGGCCGGTGCCCATCACATCGCGAATGCAACCACCAATGCCAGTCGCCGCCCCACCATAAGGCTCGATTGCGCTTGGGTGATTGTGGGTCTCAACTTTCATACACAATGCGTGATGCTCATCGAAGGCGATCACTCCAGCGTTGTCTACAAACACGCTTAAGCACCAATCAATCGCACCAGATTTTGCGGGGTCCATCAGTTGGTGCGTGGCACCAGCCACTGTGTACTTCAGCAAATTTTCTATCACCAACGCATCGCCATCGAGGTGATGTCCTGCAGCGACACCACCCTTAGGCAACATCGATGGCGATCCATCTGCAAGACCGCGCTCCACATAGCGCACCCGGCTTTTTAAAGTTTTGTGCACGCAATGCTCGCTCCAAGTTTGCGCGATGGTCTCCAATTCAATCTCGCGTGGCTCGCGCTTTTTCTCGCGGAATTCCCGCTGAATTGCCTGCATTTCTTCAAGACTTAAAAATAAATGCGCCTCGCGACTGAGTCGCACAAGCGCCGCATCATCAAGATTGCACAGCGCAACAAACCTCACTTCGGCAGTTCGAGCCTTCGCATCTGGAAAATGTTCAGGCATCCACGGCGCACTATGAACTGACTGCACCACCGGGTTGGCAAGCAAGCGCCGTGCAATTGCATCGGCCTGCGCAGCATCCACACCCACAAGATCCCACCGATCACCAGTGAGTACACGAACCTTCGCACCCACAAGTTGTTCGATCGCCAACTCCACACTCTTCGCTGCAGGGTCGGAGACACCCGCAAGCGGAAGCACTTCAATCACGCAACCCTGCGCCGCCGCCGCGCCAATCGTGATCTGCTGCGTTACAGGGTCGGCAAGCAACGCGTCGGCCACATGAAGCAAACCCGCAGCATCAAGCGTGCCCTCTAGCAAATAAACTTGCGCACTGCGAACCAGCGTTGGTGTCGCAAGATCTTTCTCTGCAGCCGCCCGCAATACCATGGCCGCTCCGCGTACATCGGGCATACCAGACTTTGGCCGCACTTCAACTCGTTGAACCACCGACATGCGCCGAGGATAGCGGCGAAATGAAAGCCTATTTCTGCAACGAAACAACACTTTTAATTTAGAACATTAACTGAAGCTGCGAACGCACGACAATTTGGTTGTCGCCACTGATGCGCCATCCGGCAGGAAGATTTTGCCAGGAGTAGCCAACACTGTTCAGTCCAAAGCCCACATCCGTGGTCCACTTTAAATCTTGTCCGTCGATGTACCAATTCACGCCAGCAGTGATCACTTGGAAGGGGGTTTGTTGTGCGACATCGGCAATAGCACCACCAATTCCGCGAAGTGAGTCGGAGTTATTGAATTGGATATATCCATATTCATAGCGTGCATACAGTTCCCACTTTGGCAAAATATAAATTGCGGGTTGCAACACAACTCCGTAGGCGTTTACATACCCAACATCCAACAGTGGTGTTGTGTTGGTTGTGCCGTTGATTGTGTTTGCATAAGCAGATTGCGCGTTAATGTAATTATAAAAACCACTGACAAAGATACTGGCCCCACCAAAGTTCCACTGCGAATCCAGGGTCCACGCATCCCAATAATTTTCAGAGGCTCCAATCGTCGATGTGTTTGTTAACTGATTCGGACTTGTTGCCTGTGTGTGATAGGAAAATCCAACAAGCATTCCCTGCTGCTCACCCACAGGGCTGGTCAGGCTGGTGAAATCTTTCCATGCACCATAAGGCTTCCATTCCAATCGGCTTGTTACGCTGTATGAAACCTGCTGTGTGTACCAGGGCGCATTCAGGGGTCGCCCTCCTACAAGATTCAAAGTTGTCCCATCAACATTGGAGGAACCACCATCATCCACCGATAGATTCCACCGGAAGTCATCACCCTGATATTGAAACTCAATGCCCTGCGTGTACCACAAACCAAAGTTGCGAACGATGCCCGAGCGGCTTACCGCCATCTGATTTTGTTCTGTGATTAATTGTTCGCGGGCATACGGCGAACGATATTGTCCAAAGCGCAAACTCCATTCATCGGAAAATCCAATTCGCGCCCACGCATCCAGTAAATACAACTGTCCGGATTCTGGTCCATTCGTAACATTTCCCAAATTGTCCGAGGTTGTTCCAAGTGCGAGATTATTATTCATCGACACATTCGTCTTTACCATGAACTCAATCGCGGGACTAAAGATGTGTCCCTTAAAAGTAAGTTCGTTGAACTGGCTGTCAAACCCATAGCGATTTTCGATAAGGTCCGGAACCGTATAGGGTGCCGAGGCAGCCTGGTTTCCATCCATATGATTCCACATAAACCGCGGCTGAATTAACCCATTCACCTGCAACTTAAATCGCCCATCAGGACTCGCCAAGAAAAATCCATCATTCCAGCCAGCGGTCATGGCATCCTGGCGCAAACTTGCCCGCGAATCCGCATCGGCGATCACATCAGCCACCACGCTTCGAATCTGGTCGGCGCGCTCTTGGCTAAGCCACTTCTCGCCCTCCAAAGCTTTCAGTTCACCTACCTGACCCTCAAGTGACTTGTTGCGACGCTCAAGGCTGTCGATGCGCTGCAATAAATTATCCAGGGTGGGTCCGTTGTCGGGCTTTGCGGCCTCGGTTTCACCCGCCGCCGCGCTAGCCAAGGCACCCGTGAAGCACGCCGCCGCAACGCCACAAATCATGCTGTAAATGCAAGCATGTGATGTGTTTGAAGTTCGCGCGCTGCTTCTAAACATAGTTCGGCATTCTACCAATTCAATTGAAATCAGCGGTCACACCCACAGGCATCACCGCTCCCACACAAACACTGGTGGGGAACCATCTGCATCGGCAATGCCCTCGTTGCTACCGCACATTCCGATATAAAAAATGCCCTCAAAGACAGATGAAGTCCAATTTAGAAAAGCAATTGCATTTGAATTCGCGAGACGACTTCGTTGCCGCCGCCGGTTGGCTCCACGCGGTAGTCGGTACCACCAATCGATTGACCGTAAATACCATTTGCAAACCACAGGGCCCCGCTGAATGTCCAACCAAAGTCAACGGTCAGCTTCAGATTTTTACTTCCGTTGAAGTAATAATTTGCATCAATTGTTGCAATGTTCACGCGGCCAGCGTTGAAGACATTCACGGTACCAACCGCAGTGCTGTTGATGGGAATATTGTTGTAACCCTCGTTGGTAGTTTCCATCCACTCCCAGCGGCCAAAGGCTTCCAACCCATCGGTCACGAAATACCCCCCCTGCAAGATCAGGCCGTATGTATTGATATTGCTGGTGCCCGAAGTGACGCCACCACCGGGTATGGAGTACGCGGTATTCATTACAAAGGCGCTGTAGATATTGGCTCCACCAAGATCCCATGACGCATCAACCGTCCACGATACGAAGGCACCATCAGAGTTTCCGTTCAGTGGAATATTTCCGTTCAAAAGATAGTTACTCGACTGCTCACCACCGCGTTGCCAGTTAAACGAGGCACCAATCATCAAACCAGCATCTTCTCCACGGAAACTAGTCATGTCGTCAAACTGTTTCCAGTTACCAACCGCCAACCACGCCACGCGTCCGGTTGCGGCCCACTCTGTGAAGCCAACACCGTTGTTGAGAGAACTAGAGGCAAGTTGTCCGTTGTTCACGCTTGAGACCGCACCCGCACCAGCGTTGTTTCCACCATCGTTGTAGCAAGCTTGAAACAAAAGATTCTCGCCACGCCATTCACCCATGATGCCCTGTGTGAACTTGGCGCTAAAAAGTTGATTCACATTTGAGCGTTCTACCGCAAGCTGATACTTGCTGCTGGTCTGTTCTTCTTTTAAGAATGGACTTTTAAACTGGCCCATCTGAAGAGAAAATCCGTTTCCAAGATCTTTACGAACATAGGCATCTTCTAGGTTCGCAATTTCACCACCAGCACCCAAGCCAGCGTTGTTGGTGTTGGTTGTTGTTGCGTTGGCCGAGTTCTGCGTATACGCAATTACAATCCGGTACTGCCAACTTGGATCCACAACATGTCCGCTGAAATCAAGCTTCATGCGGCGAATTTCAAAGCCGGTCGCACTCTTTTTATAACTGCCAGCCGCGGGTGCGGTAAGCCCTCGCGTTGTTCCCGACCCCGGATTTGAATTTAAAATATTGTTATCACGCGTGCTATAAAAACTTCCGGCCCATCGTGTTTGTAACTGGCCGCCAATTTTTAGTTTGAAGTTTCCATCTGGGCTCGCTAAGAAAAATCCCTTGTCGTAGCCACCGGTGGCTTGCGCGGCTTGCAGACTTGCGCGTGAATCCGCGTCGCCAAGCACATCATGCACAACTGATTTAATTTGTGCCGCACGCTCTTCGGTCAGCCATCTATCACCCTGAAGCGTCTTTACATCGCCAAGTTCAGATTGTAATTTTTTATTTTCAATTCGTAACTCAAGCATGCCACGCTCTAGTTCGGCGAGGCGTGCAAGGGTTGCATCGGTGGCGTCTGTCGCCGCAAATACGGTACCCACCACCGCCATGCTTGCAAGTAACACAATAAATTTAAAAGCCTTCATATATTTTCCTTTCATACATTTTCAATACTGCAGCAACCAGTAAACTTAATTCTGTACTTATGCAATCGGATGTTACGACTGCAGTAATTTTACAATTTAATTTAACCAAAAATTACGAACATAATGCATGGTTTGTACCAAGACCATACTTTATTTATATAAATTTAAGTTTCTTAACCCCAGTAAAAATTGTGACCATAAGCCCACAAGCGCACACCAAACAGAGCGGAACGCTGAACAAATTTATCTAAATATATTTCTAGAAAATCAATTGCAATTGGCTGCGAAACACAAGTTGTCCGCCACCACTCGCGCCCTCTGTTCGGTAATCGGCGCCCACAATGTTCTGACCGAAGATGCCATTTTGAAAAGTAACCGGTCCAAAGCTGACTCCAAAGTCACTAGAAAATTTTATGCCACGAGCCAAGTAACAGTTCGCACCGATTGTTGCAATGTTGTTTACCGAGGCGCTGTTGCTTGTGTTGTTGCTCACATTATTGCCAGCAAGATTGGTGTTGGTGTTGGCGATGTCCATCCACTCCCAGCGGCTAAACAATTCAATCTTGTCGGTGACAAAGTATCCACCTTGCAACACCACGCCGTAACTATTTATGTTGCCTTGTCCACCCGGCAAGCTGTAAGAACTATTCATCACCCACGCTGCATACACATTGGCACCACCCAAACTCCAGGTGGCATCCGTGGTCCAAGTAAGAAACATTCCATCTGCATCGCCGTTAGTAGGAATATTTTCGTTTGAGGTGTTGCCTTGTTGACCACCGCGTTGCCAGTTCATGGCGGCACCAAGCAAAATACCGGTGCCCTCTCTGGGCATACTGGTCATCTGATCAAATATTTCCCAATCACCAAGAGGCATAAATTCAGCGCGGCCCGTGAAAGCCCATTGCGTAAATCCAGCACCGCTGTTTTGCGCTGCAATTACATTGGTTCCAGAAATACTGCCTAGGTTTGCATTGTTGGCGCCGTCATTAAAGTTGGCAGTTAGTCGCACATTTTCACCGCGCCAATTTGCCTGAATGCCTTGCGTCCAACCGGTGCTAAATAACGCGTGTACCAACGAGCGTTCTACGGTTAGCAAATTCATACTGCTTATAATCCATTCGCGCAGCATCGGGCTTTTCATCTGCCCAATTCGCAGACTAAATCCATTTCCAAAATCTTTTTGAATTGCCGCATTTTCCATATTAACAAATCCTGCGCCCTGATCGCCTTGATTTACGCCACCACCACTCGCCGTTCTTGGGTCTGCATTTTCTCTATTACGTCCAAATGCCTGTTGATAAGCAAAGCTTAAAAAATACTGCCAGCTTGGATCAACAATATGACCGCTGAAAAATATTCGCGCCCTTCGCACAGCGAATCCATGGGCGGTCTTGGCAACACCCGCTTGATTGAATGTTTGTGGTGGCGTAGCCGAACCAATAGTGCTGTTGTTCATGTCGCGGCTACTCAGCCAGTTGTAGGAAAAACGGGTTTGCAAATGCGCGTTTACTTGCAACCGGAAATTTCCGTCAGGGCTGCTTATAAAAAAACCATCGTTATAGCCACCGGTCGCCGCACTTGTCTGCAAACTACTGCGAGTTTGTGCATCACTTAACACATCGTTTACCACTGCGCGTACGTGCTCAATGCGTTGAGTGTTTAGCCACCTGTCCCCTTGCGAAACCCGAAGTTGTTCAATCTCATTTCGTAGTTGGGCAATTTCTCTCTTTAAATCACCTTGGTCACTTTGGTCGCTTTGATTATTTTGGCTTTCTAGCGCCCGTGTGCAAACTTTTTCAGCACCGACGGCAGCCCCCTGCGCGAATGCACCAAGCGCTACAAATGCAAGGCAAGCCGTTGTAGTTAGCGCACACAGTTTGTTGTGTGAATGCGTGATTTGCCAACGAAGCACAACTTTAAATATATACAAAAAGGAAAACCCCACAGCCCTTGAAGGACTGTGGGGTTGAGTCTGAGTAAGACTGATCGAACTAGCCGATCAGTTGGATGACGCAATCTGAATCAGAACAGAAGCTGCAACTGAGCGCGAGCGACCAACTGGCCGCCGCCGTCCTTACCTTCTGTGCGGTAATCAGCACCGGCAATGTTCTGTCCGTACAGACCAGTTTGGAAGGTCACAGGGTTCCAGCTTACGCCGAAATCCGTGGTGAACTTCACATTCTTGCCACTGATGTACCAGTTTGCACCAACCGTGCCGATATTGTTTACAGCGGCATTATTTGGGGTGTTTGCGGAAACATTATTCGTTGCAACGCTATTATTTTTGTCCTGGATGTTCATCCATTCCCAACGGCCGAATAATTCGATCGTGTCGGTAATGAAGTAACCACCCTGAAGCACAGCACCGTATGAATTGATATTGCCATGGCCACCAGGCAAGCTACTGGAAGTATTCATAACCCACGCGCCGTAGATATTGGCACCGCCAAGATCCCAGGTTGCGTCGAGAGTCCAGGTTAGGAATTGACCATCGGCGTTGCCGTTGGCTGGAATAGCGTTTGTAGTAGTCAGATTACTCTGCTGACCACCACGCTGCAAGTTGATTGCAGCACCAACAAGCAAGCCAGACGCCTCGCCACGCATGCTGGTGAGATCATCAAACTGTGCCCAATTACCAAAGGCCATGAATTCACCACGACCCGTGAAGGCCCACTGCGTGAAGCCAACGCCGGCATTGGGTGTTGTATTCACATTCGTCCCAGAGACTGATCCAAGGTTGGCGTTATTACCGCCGTCATTGAAACTACCCATGGCGCGAATGTTGTCATTGTGCCAGTTCAGACCAATACCTTGAGTCCAACCAGTGTTGAACAGGGTGCTGACCAATGATCGTTCAACCGTAAGTTGATACTTACTGCTGACAATCCACTCGCGAAGCATCGCGCTTTTGAACTGACCAACCTGCACGCTGAAGCCGTTACCCATGTCCTTAAGGATGTAAGCATTCTCAAGACCGAAGTAGCCGGTTCCACCAGCAGTTGCTGGATCACCCTGGGTTACACCGCCACCACCTGCCGGGGCCGAAGTGGTATTCGAACCAAAGTACTGCTGATACGCGATCGTCACGGCGTACTGCCAGCTTGGATCAACGACATGGCCGCTGAACTCCAGCTTTGCACGACGAACTTCGAAGCCGTAGGCAGCTTTGGCGACGCCTTGGGTGTTGAAATTATTGGTTGGGGTTGAGACTCCAAGATTTGAACTCTTCGTCATATCACGATTACTTAACCAGTTATACGCATAACGGGTCTGCAGCTGGCCGCCGACATTCAACTTAAAGTTGCCATCTGGGCTGCTGAGGAAGAAACCCTTGTTCCAGCCTGCGGTCGCTTGTGCGGCCTGAAGGCTTGAGCGGGTATCGGCGTCCGAGAGGACATCCTGAACCACGCTGCGGATTTCTTGCGAACGCTGCTCGGTAAGCCACTTGTCGCCATTTGACGACTTCAATTCAGCGACTTCCTTCTTCAATTCTGCAATTTGTGACATTGCATCATTATTTGTCTCGATTGAAGCTGCGAATGCCGAACCGGCAAGCGCAGTACCAGCGAGAAGACCAACAAACTTTGTAAGACTCATTGTGAGTGCTCCTGTTTTAGAAACTTTTGGTCGTGGCCTTTGACCCTTGGCCCGTACCCGCGTCATCCACCTAACCGTCTGTGTCTATACCCCGACAGGCATAAACCGGTAGGCGTTCCCTCTATCGGTCCCACGGGGGCGATAGGTTGAGGGGCGAATGATAGCAATCTTCAAGAATGTGCAAGTGGCTTTTAGTAAAAAAGCCCACGGGATAGGTGAAATTGATGATGTGTTATGCCAGATGTTGTGTTGCAAGTTCATTTATCACAATCACTTGGGTCTATTTTGTGCATGCACGGTTGGCAACAAAACTTTTTTTATAAGGTTTTTTTGCATAGGAATAAGAAATTCCAGCGCCGATGAGATGTGATCGACTGGCCAAAGTTCAATTTTAAGCTCAGCGACTTTGCTTGGAATCTGCCCCGCAGGCATGGCGAGATAGCGAACTCCACGACGAGAGGCCGCTGCAATTCGTTGCTCCAAGTGCGAGCAGGGACGAATTTGCCCAGTTAAACCAACTTCTCCGATCGCAGCAAATGCTGCGGGAGCTGTTTTTCCCATGCGTGCGGCCGCAACGGCGAGTGCCACGGCTAGATCGGTGCCAGGTTCTTGCAGCTTTAGTCCGCCCGCAGCGCTGGCATACACATCCTGATCAGCCAAACGAAGACCGCCGTGTTGCTCTAGCACCGCGAGCAACATGGCGAGGCGATTACCATCTAAACCGCTGGCTTTTCGCTTGGCGCCACCAAGAATGCCGGTAGTTGTAAGCGCTTGAACTTCGGCGAGCAGGCAACGCGAACCAGCAAGCGCTGGCACCGCGACTGAGCCAGGGCGAGGTTCGAGCGATGGATCGGCTGCAAGCGTGCTTTCGTCAACTTGTTGAAGACCGCTGCCGGTCATTTCGAATAAGCCCACTTCAAAGGTGCTACCGAAGCGATTTTTAATTGCTCGAACGCCGCGGTGCGCGTGATGGCGATCGCCCTCGAAACTAAGCACTACATCCACCAAATGCTCGAGCAGTCGCGGGCCTGCGAGCAATCCGTCTTTGGTGACATGACCAATCATCACCACCACGCAGTTGCTGGTCTTTGCGAAACTAACAAGATCAAGTGCGCAACGACGCAACTGGCTCACGCTGCCCGGCACCGCGTCGATATCTGCGCGATGCACAAGTTGAATGGAATCCACCACCAACACGGCGGGCTGAACGCGTTTGGCTTGCTCAAGCACGCGCGCGAGATTTGTTTCTGCAAGCACATACAAATTTGCGTCGCGTTGTGCGAAGTTGGTGCCATCAAGACGCTCGGCGCGCAGACGAACTTGATGCGCGCTTTCTTCGCTGCTTGCGTACAACACGGTGGTGCCGGCATCGGCGAGCGCTGCCAAAGCCTGCAGCAGAAGCGTGCTTTTTCCAATGCCGGGATCGCCTCCAAGCAGCACCGCGGTGCCAGGAACAAATCCGCCACCAAGCACGCGATCGAATTCTTGCACACCTGTTGGCATGCGGGGAACGCGCGCGGCTTGCACTTGTCCAAGCGGCTCGGCGGTGGCGGGGGCTTGCGCTGCGGCTTCGCTTACTGGCAACGAACCCGGCGCGGCTTTGGCTTCGATAAATTGTTCGAGCGAATCCCACGCGCCACAATCAGGGCACTTGCCCATCCACTTAGGATGCACAGCGCCACATTGGCCACAAAGAAATTGAGCGCGAGACTTTGCCACGCGGGTGATTCTACTTTGATGCGCGGACACAATCGGGACAGAGTGCTTTTTTCCACCATTTATCTTGATTTGTGCAATAGATGGCGGCGGTATTTTTTAGAAATGCGCACACGGCGACACCGATCGAGTCGGAGATTCGATCGACATCGCACTGATTGTCGGGGTACGCACGCGGGTTGCGCAAGCATAATGTAGTGCATGGACGGCAGAACGCAAGGGCAACCCTCTACTTTGTTGTTGATTGTTCAACGGTGAAGCAGCGTGCGCGCCCTAAGATTATTGTGTGCAACGATCTCTTCAAACAATTGATGCGCTGTGGCAACTGCTGCGACTCGCAGTGATCACGCGCGGAAAATTTCGCGGGCGCTATTGGCATTGGCGATTTGAAACAGCTTTCGGAAGCGATCCCTCGCAGATGCCCTCGGCGCGACAACGCCTGCGCGCGATGTTGCGATTTGGTCATTGGGTTGGCCGCATGCGCAGACTTTCCAGCGACTGATCGAGCGCGTTTTCCGGCGAAGCGTTGACAGCAAGTATGCGATTAAAAATGTTGGTGGACGCATTCGCAACCGGCACCCGCGATTAAAAATGTCAGTGGATACTGAGCGGGCCTTGTCGGCGATCCGGAATCGCCGAATCATCAAGGGCGATCGGATGACGACTGACCGTACTTGGATTGTCAGAAGCAGGGCTAAATCGGCTTCCAATCATTGGTAAACGACGATTTGGATTACCTTGATTTGGAAGCATCGGCCCAAGCACATACACCATCGCGATGCACAACAGCGAGCCGGCCCAGATTGCGTGCATCCATCCCATGTAGGAAAAACCCGCGGTGATCAGCAGCATCAACAGCGCAGTTGGAATCATGCCTTCCCACGCGAGTCGCATTAATTGATCGAAACGAAATCGCGGAAGTGTCCAGCGAATTGCCATCGCGAAGGCAACCATACATACAACCTTGGCAAGCATCACGCCGATCTGCGCCACGATCAGAAGCGGTCCACCTTGCATTTGTAAATCCATCGCGCCACCGAAGGGATTCAAACTCCAGCCGCCCAAGAACAGCAAGCTAAAGAAGGCCGCGCCAGTGATGATGTGAAAATATTCCGCTAGAAAAAACATTGCGAAGCGCATACTGCTGTATTCGGTGTGATAGCCGCCGACCAATTCACTTTCGGCTTCGGCAAGATCAAAGGGAGTGCGATTGGCCTCCGCAAGCATGCAGGTGTAGAAAAGAATCGCCGCCACCGGTTGCTGCAAAATCATCCACATGCCGCGACCACCGGTCTGCGCACCGATGATGCCGTAAGGATCAAGCGTGCCCGCGGTAAGTACCACGCAAAGCAGCGCAAGACCCATTGGAATTTCATAACTAATCATCTGCGCACTGGCACGAAGTCCGCCAAGAAAACTAAATTTACTGTTGCTGGCCCAGCCACCAAGGGCCACGCCATACACACCCAAACTTGCGACCGCGAGCAGATAAATCATGCCCACATTCACCACCGCGCCAGCCATGCGCACAGTGATGCCCTCTACGCCAAGAGTTTTTGCAAGTCCAAATGGAAGTTGCGAAAGTTCAAGCGTGCCGCCCCACGGAACGATGGCGAAACTGATCATCGCCGGAATCATGATCAGCGTCGGCGCGACCATGAACAACGCTTTGTCCACGCCGCGAGGTGTGAACTCTTCCTTCATCAAGAATTTAAGTCCGTCGGCGATCGGTTGCAGTAAACCAAATGGACCGGTGCGATTGGGGCCGACGCGATCTTGCATCCACGAACTAAGTTTGCGCTCAAGCAGAATGCTGTAGGCGCAACCAACCAAGATCACATGCAGCATGACCACGATCATGATGATGCCAACAACAAATTGACAGAAGGCGGGAGTGGGCGCGACCCACGAAGGAAGATAGTGCGAAAAGTCTTGCAGGCCCATAAGGGTCGGCATTCTAGGGAGTGATGGCGAATCGGTGTGGGGCATTGGTATGTGCCTTGTGAGCGGCGCGCGCGAGGTGCGGAAAATAATCCTGAATCGCGAAGACATTCCACGGACCAGCCTGTATCGCAGTCATCGCCTGCACCGCGGCGCGCGCACCAGAGACGGTGGTAACGATTGGAATTCCGCTGCGCACCGCTTGCGCACGGATGCTTCCCTCATCGGTGTTGCCACCCTTGCGGGTAGCGGTGTTCAAAATTAAATTCACTTCACCACTTCGAATCAGATCAAGCACATTGGGTCGCGCACCCTCGGATATTTTTGGAAGCAAACGCGAGCCAATTTTTTGGCGCGCAAGTTCATCGTGCGTGCCTGACGAGGCGAACAGCGTGAAGCCAATGCGCAGCAGGGCGCGGGCAATTTCGGCGGCGTGGCGCTTGTCGTCGTTTCGAAACGAAAGAAAAACATTGCCGGTGGTTGGCAGCGTGACGCCCGCGGCCATCTGCGCTTTGGCGAAAGCAATCGGAAGACTTCGATCCGCGCCCATTACTTCGCCGGTGGAGCGCATCTCAGGACCAAGAATTACATCCACTCCAGGAAATTTGCTGAATGGGAAAACACTTTCCTTCACCGCAAAAAAGTTGGCGTCGGGTGCATCGTGCACATCAAGAGAATCAAGCGAGGCACCCATCATTACGCGTGCAGCGATGCGCGCATATGAAATTCCTTTAGCTTTGCTTACAAACGGAATCGTGCGGCTAGCTCGAGGATTTACCTCAATCACATAAATGCGATCATCCTTCACCGCCATTTGCACATTCATCAATCCGCGCACACACAAACGCATCGCCATCGCGATTGCTTGCTCGCGAATGCGGCGCACGGTGGCGGCCGGCAGCGAATAGGGAGGAATGGTGCAAGTGCTGTCACCCGAGTGAATGCCGGCTTCTTCAATGTGTTCCATCACGCCACAGACGATCGCGCGAGGGTTGTCGTTGCGTTGCGCAAGCAGCGTGCAGCGACTAAGCGCGTCGGGTTCGCAATCCGCAAGCACATCCACATCCACTTCGATGGCGTCACTTAGAAAGCGATCGATCAATACCGGCGCGTCAGCAAGTTCGCTGGCCATGATCGCGCTGCTCATGTAGCGGCGCAAACTTTCACTATCAAAGCAAGTCTCCATGCCGCGTCCACCAAGTACATAACTTGGACGCACCAACACCGGATAGCCGATGCGATCAGCGATCTCCACCGCCTGATCAAGTCCGTGCGCAATACCGCTTTCAGGTTGCAGAAGACCCAGCTGCTCGATCATCGCCTTGAAGCGATCGCGATCTTCGGCTTCGTCGATGCTGTTGATACCGGTGCCAATCAGAGGCACGCCGGCTTTCACAAGTCCGTGTGCAAGATTGAGCGGAGTTTGCCCACCAAATTGCGCGATTACGCCGGCGACATTGCCACTGCGTGTGGCCACATCAACACCGCCGCCGTTCAGTCGTTCGACAACATTTAACACATCTTCAAGAGTGAGCGGCTCGAAGAAAAGCAGATCGCTGGTGTCAAAGTCGGTGCTGACTGTTTCGGGATTGGAATTGATCATCACGCTTTCAACGCCCATGTCTTCGCAGGCGAACGCAGCTTGGCAACAGCAGTAATCAAATTCAATGCCCTGACCGATGCGGTTGGGACCGCCGCCAAGAATGATCACCTTTTTATTTTCGGTAATACGAATTTCATCGTCGATCACAGCGACGCCATGCACAAAACGCGGGCGCTCATAGGTGCTGTAAAAGTATGGCGTGATCGCATCGAACTCTGCGGCGCAGGTGTCGACCAGTTTGTAGACTGGCTGAATGCCCATGCTTTTGCGATGAGCGCGAACCTGCAAAATAGTCTGGGCGTCGATGCGACCCAGATACAGGTTGGCAAGTTGCGCGTCGCTAAATCCGCGGCGTTTGGCTTCAAAAAGAGTTTCGTGCGAAAGATCTTCTAGGCGCTTGTGTTCGCAGAGCACATCTTCAAATTCAACAAGTTCGCGAAGTTGATCGACAAACCAGAGGTCGTAGCCACTCAGTTGATGAATGCGCGAATTGCTCCAACCACTTCGAATGGCGTAGCGGATGTAATACAAACGGCCTTGACTTGGAACACTTAGTTTGCGCGCGATGGTCTCTTCGCTGATCGGCCAGTGCGGCTCGCTGCCATCATCTAAGCGTGGCGTGTCGCCGCGACGAGCCTCAAGCCAACGATCATTTCGATCAAGCCCAAATCCATGGCGCTTCACCTCCATGCTGCGAATTGCTTTTTGCAAAGCCTCTTGAAATGTGCGGCCAATGCTCATCGCTTCGCCAACAGATTTCATCTGCGTGGTAAGGCGCTCGTCGGCTTCAGGAAATTTTTCAAAGGTCCAGCGCGGCATTTTCACCACCACATAATCGATGCTGGGCTCGAAGCAGGCGCTGGTACTGCCAACCACATCGTTCTTTAATTCATCAAGTGTGTAGCCCACCGCCAACTTCGCCGCGATGCGCGCGATTGGAAATCCAGTGGCCTTGCTTGCCAACGCGCTGCTGCGACTTACTCGAGGATTCATCTCGATTACAACTTGCTCGCCAGTATTTGGATCGATGCCAAATTGCACATTGCTGCCGCCGGTTTCTACACCAACTGCGCGCATAATGGCGAAGGCCGCGTCGCGCATCTGCTGATATTCCTTGTCGGAAAGCGTCATGATGGGCGCCACCGTAATGCTGTCGCCGGTATGCACACCCATCGCGTCGATGTTCTCAATGCCGCAGACCACGATGCAGTTGTCGTTGCGATCGCGGATCACTTCAAGTTCATATTCTTTCCAGCCCAACACGCTTTGATCGATCAGCACTTGGCCGATCATGCTTGCGGAGACTCCACGCCGCACAATTTCTTCAACCTCTTCCATGTTGTAGGCGATGCCGCCGCCAGTGCCACCAAGCGTGAAGGCTGGACGAATGATTGCGGGCAAACCAATCTGCTGCACAAAAGTGCGGGCATCTTCCACATTGGTCACAGTGCGCGAGAGGGGTTGACGAAGGCCAAGGCCTTCAACAATTTTTCGAAATACTTCGCGGTCTTCGCCGCGTCGAATCGCCTCGCGACTGGCGCCGATCATGGCCACGCCAAGTTGTGCAAGCGTTCCATCATCATGCAGCGCGCAGGCGCAATTCAGCGCGGTCTGACCACCAAGTGTTGGCAGCAACGCGTCGATAGGATTTCCAAGTTCGCGTTCCTTCACAATAATTTTGCGCACGGCTTCGGCAGTGATCGGCTCGATGTAGGTGCGATCACTCAGCGCTGGATCGGTCATGATCGTTGCGGGATTGCTGTTCACCAACACAACGCGGTAGCCCTCCTCGCGCAACGCTTTGCACGCTTGCGTGCCGGAGTAATCAAATTCGCAGCCTTGTCCAATGACAATGGGACCACTACCGATGATCAGAATTGTGTGGATGTCGTCGCGTCGGGGCATAAAAAGGTTCAGGGCCTCGGCGGTAAATGTGCGGCGTGCTCCGAGCGGTTCGGTGCAAACGGTCGAAGTGTAGCGACACTGCGTGTAGATTCGCGGTTGTGATCGCATCCATTGAAGGAGAATTAATTTCAGCCATCGACGGCATCGTGCTGGTGCAAGTCGGCGCGGTCGCTTACGAAGTGCTTGTACCTGCGGCGGATGTCGCGGCATTGCAGTCGCAACACGGGGCAATTGTGCGATTTATCACCCTGCATTATTTAGAGGGCCAAGGTCAGGGCAGCAGTTTCTGGCCGCGACTGATTGGATTTCGTAGCGCCGACGATCGAGACTTTTTCAAATTATTTACCACTGTAAAAGGCATCGGCGTGCGCAAGGCGTTGCGCGCATTGCAGCGTCCATTCGCCGAAGTCGCTGGCGCGATTGCCAGTCGTGACGAGAAGGCGTTGACAGCGTTGCCAGAAATTGGCAAGAAGATGGCCGAGACCATTGTGGTTGAATTAAAGGACAAAGTGGCGCGATTTACGATGATGCAAGGCGGCGCGGGTGAGCGGGTTGCAACCGCGGTTGCGATTGGTTTTTCCGGCGCACCTGGTGATGCAGTGGTTGTGTTGATGCAACTTGGCGAACCACGCGCTACCGCCGAGCGACTGATCGAGCGCGCCTTGCAGCTTGAAGGCGACAAAGCCGCAGCCGAGGTGTTGGTTGCGGCGGCGCTGCGCATGCGTGGCGTTGCGTGAAATGCGTACATTCTCCACATGCGCTACGCGATGATCATGGCTGGCGGAAGTGGCACGCGCTTGTGGCCGATGAGCCGAAAGGCGCAGCCAAAGCAGTTACTTCCATTTATTGATGGCACAAGTCTTTTGCAGATTGCCGGCGATCGTCTTGAAGGCGTGGTGCCTTCGCAACGACGCTTGGTGTGCGCCTCGCAAAGTTATCGCGATCGAGTATTGCAAGCGGTACCCGCACTGTTGCCAGAGAATTGGTTGGGCGAGCCAGTCGGCCGCGACACGCTGAATGCTGTTGGATTCGCCGCCGCTGTGCTGGCCAAGCGCGATCCCGACGCAGTCTTTGCAGTGCTGACTTCGGATCATTTAATCACGCCGCACAATATTTTCGCCACGCGACTCGCCGAAGGATTTCGTCTTGTGGAAAGTGATCCAACACGCATGGTCACCTTCGGCATCACGCCAACATTCGCCGCCACAGGTTACGGTTATGTTCAACAAGGCGAGCCGATCGTCGGTTTTGATAACTGCTTTCAAGCGAAATGCTTCGTTGAAAAACCACAACGCGCTCGCGCCGAAGAATATATTGCCAGCGGTGACTTTCATTGGAACAGCGGCATGTTTGTCTTTCATGCTGCAAAATGTTTGCAGGCGATTGCCTGGTACAAGCCCGAACGCGCCGAAGGTCTGCGTCGAATCGCCGATGCGTGGCTGACACCACAACGCGATGCGGTGGTTGCAGAGGTCTATCCAACCCTTACAAAAATTAGCGTGGACTTTGGATTGATGGAACCCGCGAGTGAAGATTCGCGGCGCAGCATCGCGGTGGTTCCTATGCAGGTGGAATGGAAAGATGTTGGAAGTTGGCCGACATGGGGCGAGACCCTGCACGCCGACGCCGATGGAAATCGCGCCAACACTGCTACACAACACAGCGCTGCGAAAAATGTATTGGTTGCCAGCGATAATCCGAAACATCTTGTTAGTGTGATTGGCCTTGACAATGTGATCGTGGTGCACACCGCCGATGCAACCTTGGTCTGTCGCGCAGATTTAGCCGAGCAGGTAAAAGAAATTGCGGGGGCGGTGCCACCGGAATTGCAGTGAGCGCGGCGAAACCAATTCGATTGATGGCGATCGATGTCGGCGGCAAGCGCACTGGAATTGCAATGGGTGATTCACTTACACGAATGTCGATGCCGATCGAAGTGCTGCACTGCGCGCGTGGTCCAGCATTGTTGCAGGCGATCGAGAAGGCGATTCATCAACACGGTCCAGACGAGTTGGTGATGGGCTTGCCGCTAAACATGGATGGAAGCGAAGGCCCCGCCGTGAAACAAGCCCGTGAATTTGCGCAGCAGGTGCAACAGCGCTTCGGTTTACCCGTGCATTTACAAGATGAGCGTTTGAGCAGCTTCGAAGCCGATCAACGCATGGCCCAAACCGGTCGCACGCATGGCGAAAAGCGCGAACTTCGTGACGCACTTGCTGCCGCGGCGATCTTGGAAGACTTTCTGCGAAGTCGCAATGGCTGAGGGCATTTGCTGTGTAACCCAGTTGAACTGCAAACCCCCAGCGTGATTTCGCCACACAAATCTCTTAAATCACCAACGAATCATTAAAATACATTTAGTTCGGGAGGCACCGAAGTAACGCAAGCGCACAGACCAATCCTACTGGAGCCGGTAGCGGTAGCTGCCGTGTGATGCGCGGCGGCTACTGGGCCAGCAGCTCCTACTTCTGCCGTGCGTCGTTCCGCTTCTACAACTCGCCCGGCACTCGGGACTTCGGCATCGGGTTTCGAGTCGCGAGGAATCCGTAATTCCATTTTCCCATCTTCTCTCTTTCCTTTTCCTTCACTCAAAAACGCGCGCACCTAAACCCACTCACTTCGCCGCTTCGCACGCCGCGCGATCGAGATACCAACGCAGGTCGCCACCGATTGGTTGAATGCCAAGAATCGGCAAATCTTCGTAAGAGTCTTTCGCACTTGCGACACGCTTTAGCATGGGTCCCTTCGCCGCACCCAGTACAAGCACCGCAACAAATCGCGCAGCATTCAGAGTTTGATAGGTAAGCGTGATGCGCGGCGGCGGAGTCACAGTTGGCCCCTCACACAAACTTACCAAGCGATCGCGCACCTTCAGCACCGCGGTGTTTGGAAACAAACTTGCAGTGTGACCATTGTCGCCCATACCCAACAACACAAAATCAAGTCGATCTTGACCCTTCGCGCGAAGACCCAGTTGCTCGCGCAACTCGCGCTCGTAGGTGACATCGGGTGTTGCATCTTCTACTGGCATCGGATGCACATTTTCTGCGGGGATGCCCGAATGCTCAACCAAAATTTCGTGAATGTGTTTGAAATTATTTAGGTCGTTGTCGAAAGCGATGCGCCGCTCATCCACCATCCACAGATGCGTGCTCGGCCAAGGCATGGCGCGATAGCGTGGGTCGACCATTAATTTTTCATAGAACGGAAATGGCGTCTTGCCACCAGAAAGCGCCAGATGAAAATTTCCAAATTTGCCGACGCAGTTGATGGCTTGCATCATCAGATCAGCAGCGAGTGTGTCGAAGACGGCTTCGGCATCTTCGCGCGCTTCAATTCTTCCTCGCAACTTTGGTGCGTAGAGTGGCTCGGTTTCATCGGGCAATAAATCACTCATGGATTGGAAAGTACCAAGTGCGCAGCGGCATCAAGCGGGGTTGAACCAGGTGCGTCCATCGCGCGCCATTAAATCGTCGGCAGCCGTTGGCCCCCACGATCCAGCGGCGTAATTGCTGTGAATCGCACTGCGAATACCAGCGCTGCGTTGGTCCAAGAACGGCATGATCGCACGCCAGGCGCTTTCCACTTCAAGGCGATGCTTAAAAAGACTTTGGTCGCCACGCATCGCGTCGATCATCAACGGACCGTAGGCCTCGACCACTTCTACTTTGAAAGCTTTGTCGTAGTCCATCATCATTTCGACATCACAAATTCGCATCTCGCTGGGCGCCTTGGCGGCGAAGCGCAGACTGAAACGCTCGTTGGGTGCGATCTCGATCACCATGCGATTGCCAGAAAGCGCGCCGGGCATCGCAGTGCGAAACAGATTCGTCGCGGGTGGCTTGAACTGCACGACGATTTGCGTGCGCTTCGCGGCCATGCGTTTTCCAGTGCGTATATAGAAGGGCACTTTCGCCCATCGCCAATTTTCAAATTCCATGCGCATCGCCGCGAAAGTTTCGGTGGTGGTGTGTGGCTGTACGCCCTTCAGTTCGTGATAGGCCGCTTCGTCGTCGCTGGCGCCATACTGACCCAACGCACCGAAATTTTGCAGCTGCTTTAAGTCGGGCATTTGCAGCGCGTCGATTATTTTAATTTTCTCCGCGCGAATGTGATCAGCGCCAAAATCGGTGGGCGGCTCCATCGCCACAAAGGCAAGAACCTGCAACAAATGGCTTTGAATCATGTCGCGGATAGCGCCAGTGTTGTCATAGAAAGCGATGCGCTGCCCTACGCCAACAGTCTCCGCCGCGGTGATTTGCACATGATCGATGTAGCGATGATTCCACACCGGCTCGAAGATGCTGTTGGCGAATCGAAAGGCAAGCAGGCTTTGTACAACTTCTTTTCCAAGATAATGATCGATGCGGTAGATGGCGTCTTCCTCGAAGACACGACCCAGCGCGCGATTCAAACTTGCCGCCGATTCGTCGTCGCTGCCGAATGGTTTTTCAACGATGATGCGTTGCCACGAACGCCGTGTTTGATCCAAGCTGCACCAACGCCCTCCCTCCACTACCAAACCCGCGGCACCGATTTGCTCAACGATGGGCTCGTAGAGTTCGGGGGCAACGCTCATGAAAAAAAGTACATTGCCGCGGCAATCGTGTTTGGTACCCAGCGCGTCAATGCGCGCACCGATGCGTTGATAGGGTTCGGCGGTAGCGGCGTCGCCGGGTTCGTAGTGAATGCGCTGCGAAAATAATTTCCAAGACTCGGCATCAAATTTTGGAACCTGCTTCGCGATCCACGGCGCCAACTCATCGCGCCATTGCTGATCGGTTTTTTTGCTGCGACTCACCCCCAGAATGCATGTGGCTTTGCTCAGCGTGCCAGCGCGATCCATCTCATACATCGCTGGAATAAGTTTGCGCTGAGTCAGATCACCACTGGCTCCCAAAATCACCAACACGCACGGTTCGCCTGTTCGCATAGTGTGGAAAGAGTAGCGACTGTGAAATCAATATCGCTCCGCCGCTTACGCCGTGCGCGGGTTGCGTCGCACCACTGGCTTTGGCGCAACCCCACCCTCGCGCGGATGAAATTTTTGAATCACCAGGTGCAACTTGGAGCGATCCACATGTGTGTACACCTCGGTGGTGTTGATATCGCTGTGACCAAGAAGTTCTTGCACCACGCGAAGATCAGCGCCGCCAGCAAGTAGATGCGTTGCGAAACTATGTCGTAGTTTGTGCGGATGCACGCCATGCACTCGCGCGACCGCTGCATATTTGCGCACGATCTGCCAGACCGCCACGCGCTCGAGCGGTTTGCCGCTGAAGGAAAGAAACAATCGAAACTTGTCGCGTGCGTCTGGAAAGCGCGCGAGTTTCGGCCGCAACTCTTGTATATAAGCAACAATCGCGTCCACCGCAGGATCGCCCAGCGGCACCAAACGCTGCTTGTTTCCCTTTCCAAGAATCATCACGCTTGCCAGGGTTCGATTGAAATCATTCAGCTTCAGCGTGCCAACTTCACTTGCGCGCAAACCAGCGGCGTACATGGTTTCAAGTATCGCGCGGTCGCGCATCCATAATGCACCACACTCCGCGTTGGGCGCCTCCACCAATTTTCGCATCTCACCAGGCGTTAATACACCCGGCATTTTTTTCCATCGATGCGGACGCTCAAGCAAACGCGCAGGATCACGCGGCACGCGATGTTCTGCATGCAGCCATCGAAAGAAAACCCGAATGGTCGCCAGATGACGAGTGGTAGTGCTTGGATCCAAGCCACGCTCGCGACGCAAGCGCTGCAAATGATCAGCAAGATTTTGCATAGTCACTTCGTTTGGATGCTTCACACCATGCGCCACAAGATCCTCGGCCATCTGTCGAAGATCGCGGGCATATGCCTCCAATGTTGCGGGACTTAATCCCGTTTCAACATGAGCCCATGCGAGAAAATCACGCGCCCAGTTTGCGTATGGACAGGTTTCGGGCATGCACGGCACTCACGGTGATTGAAGTCGTGGACAGCGCCGGTGATTTTCGAACAACCGATTTTGGCGCGTCTACTGTTCCGTAGGCCAGCTCCATGTTCAATCGATGAAATGTTGCGCATCCATGTTGACCACCACAACAAACCGCAAACGCCTCTTCAACGCCGTGAAGCGTGAAGCGGTGATTGCATCGGCTGTCGCCCCGATCAATATGAGGGCAATGTGCTTGGTCGTGCATTGGATCGTTCGAAGTCACCATGGCTGGTCTTCCTGCATCGGCAGGCAGACCCTCGAAGGAACAAAGATAGGAAGAACGATCTACAGAATCCAGTGCGCGTCGATGCGTAGTTGTCGGTGTGCAGAGAAAAAACCCGCGTGCATGCCCTGAAGGCGGTTCCAACGAGGCGCATTGCCACAAAGTCCGCATATAAATGAGAGAGAAATTTTCAGCGATACGCGAGCGAGCGATCAAAATAGTGCAGTCCAGCGGCTTCGCGCGCCGCACGAAGGGTGGCTTCTGCGGTGATGTTGGCTTTCTCGCAACCCTTGCGAAGAATGCTCAGCACCACATCATCGTGACCCTCGAATTGCGCCCGTCGTTGTCGCATCGGTTCCAACAGAACATTGATTGCTTCGGCCACTTCTTTTTTCACATGGCCATCGCCAAGGTTGTCGCCGCGCGCGTAACGATCTTTTAATTCAGCCACTCGCGCAGCATCAGGCATGAAGGCATCCACATATTGAAAGAGCGCGTTGTGCGTGTCGCCAGGCTCGGTGGGGCTTTGACGACCAGTGAAAATTTTCATCACTTTCTTCTCGACTTCCTTCGCCGTATCGCTGATAAAAATTGCGTTGCCCAAACTTTTACTCATCTTGTTCTTGCCGTCGATGCCAACCAAGCGACCCACCGTGCCAACATCAGCAGTTGGTACAGGAAAAACTCCACCAAGTTTCACATGATCAGCATCCTCGGCGTGCTCGTTCACACCGCAATAGAGCAGGTTGAATCGCCGCGCCACCTCGCGCGTCATCTCAAGATGCGGCACCTGATCTTCGCCAACCGGAACACCAACCGGTCGAAACGAAAGAATGTCGCTCACTTGTCCAACAGCGTACAGAGGAAATCCAAAGCTATATGTTTCGCCAAGATCTTTAACTTTAATCTCATCCTTTAAAGTTGGATTTCGCATAACGCGGTTGAAGGGCAACAGCATCGCGAATAAAAAACACAGTTCATGAATTGCAGGAATCTCGCTTTGTAAAAAAATTGTGCTGGCATCCGGATCGATGCCCATCGCTAGATAATCGCGCACAATTTCCAGGCAGTCGCTTCGAATCTCGGCGCTGCGCTCGGCGCGGGTGGTGAAGGCGTGATAGTTGGCAATGATGAAATAACAATCGTGCGTGCGCTGCAATTCAACACGGCGCTTCACACTTCCAACCCAGTGTCCAAGATGCAATCGTCCAGTGGGCGTGTCACCCGTCAAGATGCGTGGCTTTGCATTCATTCATGGAAGCATAGAGAACAGCAGCAAATTTGCAGCGTTGAAGGCGGCGTGCGCGGCGAAGGGCGCGGCGATGCGGCCGCAACGCTCCATCAACCATCCAAGTGCGAAGCCAAGCGCCGCAAGCGCGGGCAACGCAGAAATGCGCGCGGTCTCTGGAATCGCGCTCCAATGCACCATTGCGAACATCACCGCGGTGATCGCGACGGCGGCCATGCGGGGAAGACGAAGATATTTTAATGCTTGCTGCACCGCGCCGCGCCACACCACCTCTTCGGCGAGCGGCGAAATGAAAACCACGACAACACAAATCGCCCACGCCGCTGGCTCGCGCGCGTGTTCACGCAGCATGGCAAGAGTGAAGTGCGCCACATCGGGTGTGGCACTTCCACCAAATGATTGCTGAATAAGGCTTCCAAAGTTAGAGAGCAACGACATGCAGGGCCACACGATCGCAAGTCCGAGGAGGCCGGCGAGTGCGGCGCGCATAATGGGCATGGCTGGCATTACGGGTAGTACAGATACAGCAGGCGCGGCAGACATGAGAGGCATTACAGATATGACAGGCCCGGTAGGAATTGTTCGCGTGGTTGCGACGGAGGTCGGTGTGTTGATTCGCAGTGTGAGCAACCAAGTACCAAGCGTGATGCTTGCAGAAATCAGCATTGCGGTTAGCGACAAGACCGGTGAAAGTTTTTCGCCTGACTGCGCGCCAAGCATCGAAAGCGCGAGCGTGGCGGCGAGGCCTGAGAGCAGTAATCCGCTGACAATGATTAACTGATCCGAAAAAAAATCGCAGCGCCACATGACGGGTCGATTTACCCGTAACCATCCTCGCTTCGCTGCGAACAGCAAGGCGAATAGAGCCCACGCGCCAAGCAGCAATAAGTTGAAGGCGCTTGGCGCCGTGGAGTTTGTTTGTAATGCTGCGGGGATTTCAGTGGCGGCATTTTCATCCCCAGCAATTTCTTCTGCCCCGATTTCTCCACGCGCGGATATAAATGCGCACAACGAATTTGCCATGGCACCAGACGCACTCCAAAGAATCGCGGCAAGAAAAAGAATTGAAGTCGCAGAGCGCATGGCACAACAGCCATTGGAGGCGCTTCGCGAGCAGGCGATGGCGATGCCGCCGACACGAAATTTTTTCCAAGCTATGGTGGCCCACGGATTTAAAAAACGCACGCGCATCATCGCTGAAGTGAAGCACAAAAGCCCATCCGCCGGAGTGATTCGCGACAACTTTGATCCAGTGGACATCGCGCAACGCTATCACGAGGCCGGCGCCTCGGCGATTAGTTGCCTGACAGATCAACCAGACTTTGGCGGCCATTTGGAATTCATCCAACAGATTCGCGAGCGCGTGCCGCTACCAGTGTTGCGAAAAGATTTCATCGTGGATCCCTGGCAAATTGTTGAAAGCCGCGTCGCTGGCGCTGATGCAATTTTGTTGATCGCCGAATGTCTGACCGAACGCGAGATTGTTGACTTTCAAATTCTCGCGGTTGAATTGGGTCTGACCACACTGCTCGAAGTGCATGATGTGGAGAGTTTGTACCGCGTGAAACCGCACATTGGATTTCCACATCCCGGTTACGCGCTGCTTGGCATCAACAACCGAAACTTGCGTTCAATGACCACCGATCTTGCACACACGCTTCGCATGGTGGATTTGATCGAAGATCGCTCGATCGTGGTCAGCGAGAGCGGTATTCAAACGCCAGAAGATTTGCGCAAGCTGCGCGAGCATGATGTGCATATGGCGTTGGTGGGCGAACATCTCATGAAGCAACCAGATCCAGGTGAAGCGTTGAGAGAATTGTTGCGCTTGTGAAGTGCACACACGAGTTGATTGGTGGGTTGAAGAACTGATGAAACAAGGGTCATTGGATCATCTGATCATCGAATCAATTCATCAATTCAATCAACCCATCATTCACACAATCAGCCGCTCCGCAATCTGAATCGCATTTAATGCCGCGCCTTTGAGCAGTTGATCCCCCACCACCCACAACGCAAGTCCGTGTCCATCGGTCGCACCAGCGTCAAGGCGAATACGCGAGACCAACACATCATCTTGCTCGGCGGCCATCAACGAATCGGCTGGCGAACCGACGCGTTCATCGATCACGCGCACGCCAGCGGCGGCGGCGAGCCCGGCACGCGCGGCTTCAACATCCACGCGCTTTGAAAATTCAAGATGCAGCGCAATCGCATGCGAACGCCGAACCGGCACACGCGCGCAGGTCACACTCACGCGAAGAGTGGGCAGCCCAAGAATGCGCCGCGCCTCGCGCACCAACTTAGTTTCTTCCTCATTGCTGCCATCGGGCAACAACGCGCTGTCATGGGGAAATACATTGAAAAGTGTCGGTCGCTTGAAGACCTTTGCTTCAAGTGGCGCACCCGCGCTCCACTGCCGCGCTTGCCCCTCCAATTCTTGCATTGCGGGAAGTCCAGCGCCGCTCACCGCTTGATAACTGCAGGCGTGCATGCGCACTAATCCAAAGAGAGCGTGCAGCGGCGCCGCGGCCATCATCGAAATAATTGTGGTGCAATTTGGATTCGCAACCAGCGTGGGGCGCGCATCAAGCAATGCGCCATTTACCTCTGGCACCACCAATGGAATTGCGACATCGTTTCGAAATGCACTGGAGTTGTCAACCACCACCGCGCCCGCAGCAATAAACTTTGGTGCCCACTCGCGGCTGGTCACGGCATCGGCGGCAAGAATTGCAACATCTACGCCATGCTCGGCGCCATCGACAAGTTCACAAACCTGCACATCGCCGTCGCCCCAGGCCATGCGTTCGCCAGCGCTTCGATGACTTGCCAACGCACGCAATTCTTGTATAGGAAATTTTCGATCATGCAATCGCAGCAACACTTCGCGACCCACGGCGCCGGTTGCTCCAACCACCGCGACCACACACGGCCGTTGCACCGACGAAGTGGAAGTTGTCACTGATGTGGTCCGACCAGATAAAATCGTCCGACATTCGCCTCGATGGTGGAGCCATCATCGCGCTGTAAAACATAACTTCCTTCCATCGTGCCCCACTGCGTTTGCAACGGAGCGAAACTGCTGTACTCAAATTTTTCGCCAGGACCAAGCACCGGATTGTGACCCACCACACCAAGTCCCTGCACTTCATGGCGCTCGCCATCGGCGTCCACGATCGACCAGCGACGACTTCGAAGTCGCACGCTTTCATTTCCATTGTTCTGAATCACAATGCGATAGTTGAATAAATATCGGTTGGTCGCTGGATCGCTATGCGAAGGCAAAAAATTCGGCTGCGCGCTCACATAAATGCCATGCGTTTCACATTCGCTTCCACGACATGCGTTGATTGCTTGTTCCTGTGTTCGCGTCATGACATTAAAGTATGCAGCAAACCTGGGAAAGCCAAGCACGCATTCATGAAATTGAAAATAAATTCAGCCCAAGACTTCCAAATATTTTAATTTGGACTCGGCCACGGGGACGGCTGGTGCATAAATTTGCCTATTCAAACCAGCCTTTTTTATGAATCCACACAGACCGGATGTCGTTATCGCTAATCACCGACCAGTCCAGGGTTTCGCGGCGACTGCGATGGCCAGGCGCATGAATCTGCAGAACCAGCGGCATGAAATCAGGAATTTTCATCATGGCAGTCAGCCCATTCGCACCCGTGATCGCTGCAAATCCATTTGGATCTGGTGGCAATCCATGCCGAGGCTCCTCCAAGGCAACCCAGGCGCCTTCGACAGGTGTGCCCTGTTTTTCATCAAGCACTTCAAAGCGCATCGCCTTCCACTTTAATTCGCGTGACTTCAGCGTCAGTGAGGTCGCGGTCTGATCGCGAACATCCGCATGGGCATCCGCACGCCCCGCCCCACGCACCGTGACGCGATTTCGAAATCCTGAAATGCATTCGATGGTCGCGTCGCCATCGTCGTTGGTGCGAATCATTTGCAGATCTGGAAATCCCCAGCCATCTTCAACACCAGGTGTTGGTAGATAAAGAAAAGTGCTGCTGAGAATTTCAACATCTGGCACCGACACGCCAGTGGTTGCGTCGACAACATGCACGGTCATTGGTGTGCGGGTGACCGGCTTTAGTTGCATCGAAACAACTTCGCCTTCCTTTAAATCTTCAAAGCGCAGGCGTGGTCGCGTGGCATCGCTGCGCATCGTCACTGGCATCTCGGTTTTGTATATCGCCACGCTTGTCGGTTCATAACCCGGGCGCAGCAGCGTGATATTAGTATTGAACGGCGGCACCCAAACACGCGCGTGTCCATTGGGTTGCGAAAGTACGGGTTGCTGTTTGCCAGGCAAAAGCGTCAATAGTGAAATGGAGTGCTTGTGCAAAGCAACACCATCCACTGGCGCGCCCGTCGCCGAATCATTCAACTGCATATCAAGCGGCTTTGGAAAGCAGGCGGCGGTCGCCAATGGAAGGCAACAAATTATTTTTCGCATCACACGCAACAGTCGCTCACCGAACCTGCACGCGTGATGCGATTTGATTGTGCCCGCTGTTTCCACTGATGCAAGCGTACGCATCCTTGCTTGCAGATGAAACTATTGTCGTAGAAAGCGTCGCTCCAACCACCGCCAATCCAGCGAGCGCGAGAGTTCCGATGATGCGCGCAAGCGCGGAGGCCATCACCGAGGAGCGGAAAGGCTGCGCTTCGCCAAGCCAACATCCAAGCGGAGCGATGGCGGCAACAAAAAAAATCCAGTGAGGGGTCGTATTGGTTTCATAAGCGAAACTTGTCGCGGCTCCAAGCACGGAACAACCAGCGATCACCAGTGTTCCAGTGAAGCCCGCATGCAATGTGTGGCGCGGATGAAAGACTGTCGCAGCAAGGCCAAGCATGCCGCAGGTGAACGATGCTGCGCCAAGAGTGATGGCGAGTTTCGCAAAACAGGTGAGCAAGGCGATTCCGCTGGTGCCAGCCAACGCGATGCTGAATGCGAACCAAGTGGAAAATCCGCCGCGATGCATTCCAATTGGAAGCAATAACGCGCTGACTGTGGCCAATGTAAGTGCGAGCAGCAATCGCGAATCAATCGCGCCCCACATTGGAATCGGCAATAAAAGCGCCGCGATCATCGCCGCGATCAAGCAGAAAACTGCGCGGCGCCCCCGAGTATTCACACTTCTCCCCGCCACGGCGCCAGCACAGGCGAGCGCAGCAACGGCAAGCGGAAACCACATCCAACCATTGGTCGGTGGAATGCCGCCGAACGAATCTTGACTCATCGCGCTTAGCACCAGTGCCAGCGCAAGCGCGGCACCGCATCGAGGCGAGGCGATGCGACGCGAAAGCACCACCAATGCAACTGCACACGCTGTCGGTAGGAACACAGAAAAAATAATCAGTTGTAATTCCATTGTGTTTGCGGGCGAAGGAGCGGGGATTTGAAAATGTGTTGTGGTTGGGGGACTCTGCGATGATTTTGAAATACAAGGTCGATTGGTTGTGGCTGCAATGTAGGCGGGTGATTTTGAAATTGCAGCCACGCCCGATGAATGTTCATACAAACACGGCGTGTCATGCGACCAGTGGAACGCGGGGCGAAAGACAATTCACAGAGAATTTAAAAATAATTTTGCGGGGTCGTTCAATGAAACCAATCCGAAAGCGCGGGGCTCACTCGCTGGTAGCCGGCGATGCCTCAAGACCAACAATCACCCCCACATTATTTCCAATCGCGCCCTTGTCCACTCCGTAGTTCACACCAAACTGCGAACGCTCTACTGTGAATGTTGCTTCAAAGCCGATTCGTTCTTCTTTGCCCATCTTCGCACGACCAGTGCATTCCACCTTCGCGGTGATCGGCTTGGTCATGCCACGCATCGTTAGATCACCAGTGACAAGCCACATGCCGTCAGCGCCCTTCTCGGCTTTTGTGCTTTTAAATGTCATCGCAGGAAATTCCTTCACGCTGAAAAAATCTGGACTTTTCAGATGGCCATCCAGTTTGCTGTTGCCACTTGAAACACTCGCGGTGTCGATGCTGATATTCATCGCCAGCGTGTCGGCGGTTGCGCCTGTTGTGGAAATAGTTCCAGTGACATTGTCGAAACGGCCCCAGAACATTCCAGCTCCAAGATGTTGCACGCGAAACATCGCCATCGAATGGACATCATCAACGCTCCAGATGCTTGCGGAGTTGTTTGTTGCAGTTGTGGCCGGAGTGGTCACGGATTGCTCGGGTGTTGAAACTAATTTTGTGCCTGGTGTCGTGACCAACTCCACAGTCTTTGCTGATCCAGTCGGCATGTTGCTTGGCGAGACATTCTCTTTATGTTCTCGTGAACCAAGATCGAGTGGTTTTGGTGTTGAACTTGTCGCGGCAACAAAGGTGATTCCAAGAAGAATTGCGATGATGGATGCGAGGCATGGTTTGCAGAACACGTGGTCTCCGTGGGGCTTGGTTGTTGGAAGTGAGTGGGATGATTAAATCTGTTCACCCGTAGTTTGGATGCAGTAGATTACAGAGTACAGATGGTTAAATTAATAAAGTCCTATAATAATAAGAAGAATTTGTTCCACGGGGAACGATTTATTAAAATCACTTGTTAAACTGCTCACGAAGCAAGGAGGCTTTAAAAATGACAACTGCACAGGATGCAAAAAGCGAATCGTCTGAAACCAACAAGCTACAAATTAAACTTGGTCGAGGATTGGGGCGGTTAATTCCCATTAAGCCAATTGCAGGCAAGCCAAGCGAAGATAATACAACCTTAGATAAATCTGGTGATGTTAAATCTGGTGATGTTAAATCTGGTGAATTAAAATCAGTCGAGCTCAATTTAGTTGGGTCTAAATTAACTGAGCTTGAGTCAAAACAAGCTGAAATTAAGCCAATTTCAAGCACGCCAGATGTTATTCCAAATTCCGCGGTCATTAGAAATGCGCAATTTATTGATGGCAATTCTATGGCTACAAATACAACTAAGCCGACACGCGAAGTTTCAGAAATAATTTCCGAAGCAACTATTCCCGTGCCAAATTTAGTTCAGTCGTCCAAATCTAACCCACAAACAACAAGCCAGAATAAAACACAAGTACAACAAGTAGCACAGCAATTAAGCACCGCAACACGAATCAATTTTCTGCCCACGGCCACGAAAGAATCTAAGTCTCTCGCAAACGGATTCCACCCACAAGAAGGCCGAAAAATTATGCAGATTGCGTTGGGATTAATTGTTCCAAACGCACGCCAGCCTCGCATGGAATTCGATCTAAAGTCGATCGAAGAGCTAGCCGATTCCATTCGCTCAGCCGGTCTTCTTCAGCCGGTCGTTGTGAGGCCATTTACAGGTGATTCCACAAGATTTGAGCTAATTGCTGGCGAGCGAAGGTGGCGGGCTTGTAAACACCTTGGATGGGCTGAAATCCCAGCCATTGTTACAAATGCAACGGATCAAGATGCGGGCATTTGGGCACTCATAGAGAATGTTCATCGCACAGATCTCAATCCCATGGATCGTGCCTTATCCCTGCAAAAACTAGCATCAGAGTTTCGACTTACTCACGAAGCATTGGCCGAACAGCTTGGGCTAAATCGTTCTTCGATTACCAATTTACTTCGACTTGCCGAACTCGATGAGACAACCGCAAGCTTGGTTCGAAAGGGTCATCTGACTCAAGGACACGCAAAAGCATTGCTTGGAATTTCAAATACCAAGACACGGACAACCATTGCAGAATCAGCAATTCGTGGCGATTGGTCAGTGCGTGCACTTGAACGCGAAGTGCAGAGAATGAACGAATCCACGGCAACTGTTCCACGGGGAACACAAGCCGGTAGACGCCGCACCAACATCGATGCACTTGAACGAAAACTGAGCCAGGCACTCGGTACCGATGTGAAAATTCAAACGGGGCGAAAGCCAAATACCGGTAAATTACAAATTGCTTTTTATTCACTCGAGCAATTCGAAGGAATTGTCTCCGCAATGGGTATTAAGCAAACACAGATGCATATAGAAAACTAGTTATAAGACTTTAATACAACCGAATAGTTTCACAAATCTCACCACCCTAAGCGTGGCACTAAATTTTCAATTTATTTTTCCTGCCTACACACCGCAGCAATCAATTTGTGATTCAACACATAGACAACAATATAAATCACAGTGCACCAGTCCAATCATCTCGCGCACTTCAACCACAGATCAAACCGCTTTTTAATTATTCACCAGCTGAAATTAAATCACCATCACCTGCAACACGATTCAACAGCACCCACGGAATGCCACGCGCATCAGATTCGCGCCATCACAAGCGTAGAAAAATTTCCCCGCACTTCACAACACGCACGACTTCATCCTCGCATTTCACGCAAAGTTACTGCGCGCCACGCGCCACACATCACGAACCACGCACAACACACCACGCACCCCGCACAACCCGTATTCACCACAAAAATTTAAACAGCGATGCAGTCAACCACCGACAAGCCAACATTTTTTCCACTTTCATCACAGGCAAAAATTCTCGCGCGAAATCAATTCGCACCAACCCCAGCGTCCACAGTGTTGCCCATGCCATTTTATTTTTGCGGCGGTTTATCCGCTACACATCGATCGGTAACAACTGCGCCGGCAACTCCACCGACAACCCAAGTTGTTCACGCACCATGCTTCCAAGCATTTCTCGCGCAGCTTGATCTCCATGGTTTAGCATTACACGCGGCGAACCACCCTCGCGTGATTCCAACCAATGCACCAGATCACCACGATCGGCGTGACCGCTGTAGCCCTCCAAATGCACACGCTCGGCCTTCACGGGAAAGATGCCTTCCTTTAATTCAATCAAACGCGCGCCATGCAAGATGCCATGACCAAGCGAACCAACCAGTTGGTGTCCAGCAAAAATAATTGCATTGCGTTCATCATCCACAAGCGCTGCCAAATGATGCAAGATTGGACCCGCATCAAGAAATCCACTGCCAGCAAGAATGACTCCAGGCGTTGATCCCGCAGCGACCTTTAAGCTATTGCGTCGATTGAAAATCTTGTGCAACGCGGAAAACTCAAGTGGATCTTCACCAGCCTGCGTCATGCGTTTGGGTTCAGCTGCAAGCAGATCTGGATTGCGTCCAATAATTTCAGAGGCGCGAATTGCCATCGCGGTATCCAGATACACCTTCATTCCATGCAGCGAATCATTGCGCGAAAGCTGCGCCAATCGCCACTGCACAAGTTGCGCGCGGCCAAGTGCGAATGTTGGAACCAGTATGCGGCCACCCCGAGATGCGACACGCTTTACGACTTCTCCAAGCGCCTCGGCCGCGGCGGTGTTGCGTGGAATATCTCGCAAGCCGTTGGTGCTTTCCATTACCACCACATCCACATTCGGCAAAGCAGGACGCACCCGCAACATCGGTCCTTCGTGCGGACCAAGATCACCAGAGAAAAGAATACTTTGTGTGACACCCGCATCGTCCCATGCAACTTCCACACTCGCCGATCCAATAATGTGCGAAGCATCATGCAAGCGCACGCGAAGTCCAGGACGAACTTCATGCCATGTGTCGTAGTGAATGCCATGCACTTGATGCAACACCTGCTCGACTTCGCGACCGGTGTACATCACGGGTGGTTGCATCTCACCGCGTTGCGGTTCGGAGGCGGGGGCGGGATCTACCACTCGAGCGATTGGCCCGGTGCCTTCCTTCCACTCATCAACACGAATCGCCTGAAGATTTGCGCTGCTTTTCAAGACACGCGGCAGCAACTCCGCGGTGATGTGCGTGCATAACACTGGCGCGTCGCATCTAAGTTTCGGCAGCATGCCGATGCGACCGCAGTGATCCACATGCGCATGTGTGACCACCACCGCATCGATCGTTGACCAACCAATGTCTGGCACCAACAAATTTCGTTGCTCTTGCGCTGGTGTCCCCTGAAACAATCCAAAGTCAATCACCACGCGCCCGCGCGGCGTGTGCAACAGTGTGCACGAACCAGTGACTTCACCCGCGGCTCCAAGCAGTGTGATGGTGGCTTTCCCTGACAAGCGACCGAGCATAGCGATCGGAGGAAGAATTGTGCGCGGCAGCAGAAATTTTCTCACGCATGCATCACGCCTTCACACGCACTTACCCCAAACACTGCGCGACCGCCGCCTTCAGATCCGCCTCCACCTGCGCACCCTGCGAAATAAACTCATGGCCGATGTAGCGTCGATAGCCAGCCTTGTACAAGGCCGAGATGATCGCGTGATAATTTAATTCTTGATCGGCATTCAGTGCGCCGCGACCGGGCACCCCCGCGGTGTGCACATGACGAATCCAATGCACATTGTCGGTCATGGTGCGGATCACATCACCATCCATGATTTGCATGTGGTAGATGTCGTAGAGCAAACCAAATGCGACATGCGTGACGGTGTGGCAAAGTTCGATGCCCCATTTCACATGGTCGCCCATCTGATCCTTGTGATCCACCCTGGAGTTCAGCAACTCCATCGCCATGCGCAAACCATTCGCCTCGGCGATGGGGATGAGTTGCTGCAAGCCAACCGAGCAATTCCACAAACCTGTCGAGTCCTCAAGACCCTCGCGATTACCCGCGAAAACAATCACCAATTCGCAACCCGCTTTGGAGATGCGTGGAAACAATTCTCGCGCGCGTCGCACAATCTCTTCATGATGCTCAAGACGATTTAAGCCCTTGGTGATCGTGCATGGACCATTGGCGATCACACATTGAAGTCCGTGTTCACGCACGCGCTCGATATCCGGCGGATCGAGAAGTTCGATGCTTTGCAGATTGCAACGCTTGGCAAGCCCGCACAATTCATCAATGCTGTATTTAGAAAGGCACCAACGACACACACTTTGACGAAGTCTCGGCGCATCGATCACCGGGGTCTGCGCGCTGTGCGGCATCGCAAAAACAGTAGGCGAAGAGAGCGCCGCTGCCGCACCCAAACCCGTCGCGATGAACTGGCGTCGATGCATCGAATTAAAGATATGCGCTCAGGGGCTCGCAACTACAAATCAAATTGCGATCACCGTAGGGATTATCAACTCGGCCAACTGGCGGCCAGAACTTACGATTTTTAACCCATGGCAATGGGTAGGCCGCGAGCGCGCGCGGGTAGGGGTGTTGCCATGCGTCGCTGCACACAGCCTCTGCGGTGTGCGGCGCATTCTTCAGCGGATTGTCCTTGCGATCAAGCGCCCCGCATTCGATATCAGAAATCTCCTTACGAATCTGAATCATTGATTCGCAGAAGCGATCCAGTTCTTCCTTCGACTCGCTTTCAGTCGGCTCGATCATCAGCGTGCCAGGCACTGGCCAACTCATGGTTGGCGCGTGAAATCCAAAGTCCATCAAACGCTTGGCGATATCGTCAATCTTCACATCGGCCATCTTGTCGAAGGGTCGGCAATCCACAATAAATTCGTGGGCGCAACGACCATTGGCGTTGGTGAAAAGAACATCAAAATGCCTTTCAAGACGCTTCGCCATGTAGTTGGCCGAAAGAATCGCGACCTGCGTCGCCTTGCGAAGACCATCGGCCCCCATCAACGAGACATACACCCAGCTGATTGGAAGAATGCTCGCGCTGCCATAGGGCGCCGCGCTCACCGGACCAATCGCGAGATCAGTTGTTCCCAGTGGTTTCACCACAGGATGTCCAGGCAAAAACTTGGCGAGATGCTTGGCCACACCAATCGGGCCAACACCAGGACCGCCACCACCATGTGGAATGCAGAAAGTTTTATGCAAATTGAGATGGCACACATCGGCTCCGATTTCGCCGGGGCGAGTCAATCCAACTTGCGCGTTCATGTTGGCGCCATCCATATACACCTGGCCACCATGCGCATGCACAACATCGCAGAGTTGTCGCACACGATCCTCGAACACACCATGCGTGCTTGGATAGGTCATCATGCAGCAGGCAAGATTTTTGGAATGCAATGCAGCCTTGCGCGTGAGATCATCAAGATCCACATCGCCCTCGGCGTCGCAACGCACCGCCACCACCTGCATACCCGCAACAATCGCGCTTGCGGGATTGGTTCCATGCGCGCTCTCTGGAATCAGGCACATTGTTCGATGCCCTTCGCCGCGATTTTCATGCCACGCGCGAATCACCATCAAGCCCGCGTATTCGCCCTGACTTCCTGAATTTGGTTGCAGACTTACCGCGGCGAATCCAGTGATATCGCAGAGCCATGCTTCAAGGGTACGGAACAATTCGGCGTAGCCCCTCCACTGATTCGCCGGTGCGAATGGATGCATGCGACCAAACTCCGGCCATGTCACCGGAATCATCTCGGTGGTGGCGTTTAGTTTCATCGTGCAACTGCCTAGCGGAATCATGCTGTGTGCCAAACTTAAATCTTTGCCCTGCAACGAAAAGATATAGCGCAGCAATTCAGTCTCGCTGTGAAAGCGATTGAAAATATCCTGCGCCATGAACACACTCTTGCGCTTCAACGCAGAGGGAATCGCATTGACCGCTTTCACATCAGCGACACGCGGCGCTTTCTGAGTAGTTCCAGCGGCGAAACATTCAAACAAATCTTGCAGATCCGCGGGCAGCACCGTCTCATCAAGTGCGACACTGAGCGTGCCATCGGCGAAGGGGCGCAAGTTGATGCGATGCGCCGCCGCGGCCTCAATCACTTTCGCCGCGGTCGTTCCACGCAGACGCACATGAACGGTGTCAAAATACGCGTCGGCCAACACATCGTGACCCAGCGCCTTTACACCAGCTGCCAGCGTGGTCGCCGCGCGATGCACACGCTCGGCGATGCGACGCAATCCATCAGGACCGTGATAAATGCCGTAAAAAGCAGCGATATTTGCAAGCAGCGCCTGCGCGGTGCAGATGTTGCTGGTGGCCTTGTCGCGGCGAATGTGTTGCTCGCGAGTTTGAATTGAAAGTCGCAGCGCGGGATGTCCATGCACATCGCGGCTGACTCCAACCAATCGACCGGGCATGCGTCGCACAAAAATATTCTTGGTCGCAAAGTAGGCGGCATGCGGACCACCAAATCCCATTGGCACGCCAAATCGTTGCATGGAACCAAGCGCGACATCCGCGCCAAGTTCGCCAGGCGGCGTGAGCAGCGTAAGCGCAAGCGGATCGCAGACCATCGCCACCAACGCGCCAGTCGCTTTCACCCTGCCGATCACGCCACGCCAATCAGTCACACGACCATCAGTGGATGGATACGCAAGCAACGCGCCGCAATAATCTTTCGCCGCAAAGTCTGCGGTGTTCGCATCGCCAATCACCAAGGTCACACCCAGACCCTTCGCGCGCGTCTTCACCACGGCGATTGTTTGCGGATGGCAATCCTCGGCGACGAAGAAAGACTTGCGCTTGCCTTCGCCAACACCAAGGCACAAGCTCATCGCCTCGGCCGCCGCGGTGGCTTCATCAAGAAGACTCGCGCCAGCGATTTCAAGTGCAGTCAACTCGGTGCAGATGGTTTGAAAATTAAGCAGACTTTCCAATCGACCCTGCGCAACCTCGGCTTGATACGGCGTGTACTGCGTGTACCAACCGGGATTCTCCAGCACATTGCGAAGAATCACTGTTGGAGTCAGACAATCGTTGTAACCCATGCCAATGTAATTTCTAAAAACTACATTCGTCTTTGCAAGCGCTTGAATCGCGGAGAGGCATTCGGCCTCGCCCCGCGTTTGAAATTTTCCAATATTGGTTGGATCCGTGATCGCAAGAGGCTTCGTGCTTAAAATTGAACCCGGCACAGTCGCCTTGGTCAGCGAATCCAGACTGTCATAACCAAGAAAGCCCAGCATCTCGGCGATATCGGCATCGCTTGGAGCAATATGTCTGCGCGCGAAACAATCAAGCGGCGCGAGATCATTGTGAAGGGCGGTCGTGGTTGTTGGCGAATGCTCGAGCATGGACATAGGAAATTAGTATAGAAGAGCGCAGGTTTTTTTCTTCATGCAACCAAAGGTGGATTTAACTCTATAGTGGTGACTCGCCTTTTCAAGGAGCCTTTATGCGATTGCCAAACTTATCGTGGTCCAGTCTCGCAGTCGCCTATGTATCGCTGATCGCGGTGCCTGCGGTCGCATTTTCGAGGCAAACCGCCCCCCCAGCCTCCGCACTCGCAAATTTTCCACAATCGGCGACTCCGCCCGACGCGCCGGCAGCACCCAAACTTGCACACGCCACCACTGGCCAGTTGATCGAAGGTGGAAAAGTAAATCCATACACCTATGAACCCAAGTCGCTCGCCGGCGACAGCAACGATCCCGCGCAAGTGGATTTGCACAAGTCGCTCGAGGCCATGGGTTCGATTGCGATCGAGTGGTATCAGCATGTGCAAACACTTTCCAATCCATTTTTTGAAGGACGCGTTCCCGGTTCACGCGGCAACGATCTCGCCGCGGAGTACATCGAATTTTATATGAAGCAAGAGGGGCTGACACCGGCCTTTCACACCACCGACACAGCGGGCAAAGAATCACCATCGTGGCGCCAGCCTTTCAAACTGCAAGGCGGTGCGCCCAAGGTTAAAAGTTGTGCGGTCACTCTCGCAACGCACGCGCTTGAGCGCGGCGTGGGCTTTCAAGTGCTTGGTTCAAGCGGAAGCGGCGAGGTGAACGCGCCCATCGTGTTCGCCGGTTACGCGATTGAAGAAGGAAAAAACAGTTACAACAACTTCACCGAAAAGCAAGATTTCAAAGGCAAAATTGTGATGTTTTTGCGTTACGAACCGCTTGATGCGGATGGTCGAAGCCAGTGGAGCGACCGTCGATTTTCCCCCGCGAGCGGCTTGCGAAATAAACTCGACGCGATCTCAGATCGCAATCCCGCCGCGATCATCATGGTGAATCCACCCGAGTGCAAAGAAGGCGCCAAAGAAATCGAGCAGACCGAGTCCAGCGTGTTTGGTCCAGGCTACGACATGCCCCTTGTGCAACTTTCATCCGAGGCGGCCGACAACCTGTTGCGTAAAGCCGACGCGCAGGGTCGCGGTCTGATGGACTTTCGAAAACTCGCCGACAAGCCCGATGCCAAATGCATCGAACTGAATCCCGATGTGAAGACCACGATTGAAGTGACAGTGGACGAGAACGGAATCCCCGCGCAAAATGTGGGGGGTGTTCTGCGCGGCAAGGGCACCTTGGCCGACGAGTGGGTGATCGTCGGTGCGCACTACGACCATGTTGGCATGGGTTACTTCGGCGCCGATCCGCAAAATAAAGGCAAACTTCATCCCGGCGCCGACGACAACGCCAGCGGCATCGGCGCCATGTTGTGCACCGCCCGCGCGATGCATGATTTCTACAACTCAAAAGAAGCACCAGCGGATTTACGCAGCGTGATTTTCCTTTCGTTTACAGCTGAAGAAAGCGGTCTTGATGGAAGTCGTGAATTTGTGAAGCATCCAATCATGCCTGCGGATCGCATCTGCGCGATGATCAATCTTGACATGGTTGGTCGCTTGCGTGGCGACGAGTTGGCAATGAGCGGAACCGGAACCGCTGAAAATTTTAGCGCCATCATTCGCCCCGCCATCGAGCGTGGTGGGTTGATCGTGCACGCTGATCCCGGTGGACGCGGCCCCAGCGATCACGCAAGTTTTTACGCCGCAGGCATTCCAGTACTTTTTCTTTTCACCGGCAATCATGGTGATTATCACAAGCCAACCGACCGTGGGTTCACCGTGAATCCTCTTGGCGCCGCGAAGATTGTTGGTCTTACAGAAGAGTTGACTAAGACACTCGCCACCGTTCCCGAGAAGCCAAAGTTCACCAGCACCGATGGCAAGAATGGAAGCGACCGTGGGTATGCAAGTGTGCGATTGGGAGTGGCGCCCTCGATGACTCGCCGCGACCAGCCGGGTTTGTTGCTCGATGATGTCAGCGCCGACACAACCGCGAGCGCGGCTGGTTTGAAAAAAGGCGATGTGATTTTAACGATCGCTCAAAAACCTATCGCCGACGCAGGTGGCTTGATGGAAGTATTGCGCGAACTAAAACCCGGCGATGTAGTGAAGATTACATTCATTCGCGATGGCAATGAACAAATCACAGATGCCACGATGAAGGCTTCTACCCCAGCCAAGTCTGCGAAATAAAAACCCGCACATTTCTTTTACCGCGCAATTTAATCCCAGCGAAAGACACCTTTGCGCCAGGCGTAGATGTAGGCAATCACGCTGGTCGCGATGAAGAAAAGAATGCGTCCCAGAAACAGCGAGGCCTCTGGGCTGCGTGGTTCGAGTTGTGAAAATGTGAGGGCCCACGGATAGAGGAAAATAATTTCCACATCGAAGACCAGGAAAGTCATCGCCACCACATAAAAGCGAATGTTAAATTTCTTGCGGGTGGTACCGATCGGATCCATACCACTTTCATAGGCCGTGCCTTTGGTGGCGCCGGTCGCACGCGGTCCAAGCAGATTGCTGATCACCAAATTTGCAACCGCGAACAGCATCGCCATTACAAATACGATGGCAATGGGCAGATAGGCGTCGGCTGAATTCACTGCAAGCATGGAGGAAGCGGGAATCATATGAATCGTCTGAATCATGTGGAGCGACATATTAGCGGCGACTCATGCATGGATTGCGCAGATTTATATGAATGCACGAATCTTCTGCATGTCTCCGTGCATGTCTAGTACATGTCTGGTGCATCTCCAAGCAAAAGGCCCTCGGTAAACACCAAGGGCCTTAGTCGGGGCGGCCGGATTCGAACCGACGACTTCCTGCACCCAAAGCAGGCGCTCTAGCCAAGCTGAGCTACGCCCCGTGCGAGAGCGGAAAGTCTACACACACTGCAAGTTAGATGGGAGTGCGAAATCCCATCGCGCGGACTGCGCACCAACCAATGGTGCCTTCGATGATCGCAAAATTTCCCAAGCCGATGCAGGCAATCGCCGGCCATATCGACCATGGCGGACCACCGCGATACCACCAGAGTAAAAGTGCGAAGCCGATCATCTCAATGATGGCACCCATGACAAGCCGCAGGGTTCGGCCACTTCTATCAATATTGCATTGCATTATTTCACCTTTATTTTAGAGAGATCTATTTTTGTCTTCGGCCATTTCATCGCAAAGCCTTCAAGCGTGTTACGCAATACTTTCGCCACCATCCAATCACGAAACCATTTGCGATTCGCAGGCACAATCCACCATGGCGCGTGATCGGTGCTGCAGCGCATCAACGCAATGTTGAACGCATCGATGTATTCCCTCCATAACTCACGCTCCTTCAGATCGGCCTCCGAAAATTTCCAATTTTTCGCCGGGTCGGCTAGGCGTTCTTGCAAGCGTTGCTTCTGCTCTTCGCGGCTTATCCACAGAAAAAACTTAACCGTGTGCGTGCCTTCATCCAACAGCATGCGTTCAAAGCCATTGATGGTTTCATAGCGGCGCTCCAGGCGTTTGCCACGCACAAGATTGTGCACACGCACCACCAGCACATCTTCGTAGTGGCTGCGGTTGAAGACTCCGATTTCACCACGGCGTGGACAGGCGTTGTGAACACGCCACAAGTAGTCATGTTCAATCTCCTCACCCGACGGCTTTTTGAATGGAGTCACCACGCAACCCTGCGGATTAAAACCAGTCATCACCCTTCGAATCACACCATCTTTGCCAGCAGTGTCGATGCCTTGCAGCACCACCAGCAGCGCGCGTTGGTCCTCGGCGTACAACTGTTGCTGCAAATGTTCGAGCGCCTGCAGATCTTTCGCCGTCTCCTCGCGCGCCGCATCTTTATCTAGACCGCCGTAAAAATCCGTGTCGATGGATTCAAGATCAACTTTGTCGCCGGGTTTTACACAAAGATGCTTGATGCGTTTCATGTGGTTCCTTGTCGATTAAAAATCGCAATTGCGCGGCGTGCGCGGAAATGGAATGCAATCACGGACATTGGTCAGACCCGTGGCGTAACTGATGGTTCGTTCAAAACCAAGCCCAAAACCAGCGTGGGGCACAGTTCCGTAGCGGCGCAGATCGCGGTACCACCAATAGGGCGCAGGATCCAGACCCATCGACTGAATGCGCGCGTCAAGCACATCCAAACGCTCTTCGCGTTGACTTCCACCAATAATTTCACCGATGCCTGGGGCCAGCACATCCATCGCAGCAACGGTGCGGCCATCGTCGTTCATGCGCATATAAAAAGCTTTGATGTCTTTGGGGTAATTCATCACCACCACTGGGCGGCCGACAATTTCCTCAGTGAGGCAACGCTCGTGCTCGCTTTGCATGTCCATGCCCCAACTCACCGGGTAATCAAACTTGCGTCCCTTCGCACAGACCGCTTCAAGTTGCTTGATCGCCTCGGTGTAATCCATGCGCTCAAAACTTGCCTTTACAAATTTCTCAAGCCGATCGACGCAGGTTTTGTCCACGCGCTCTGCCATGAAAGCCATGTCATCGGCGCGCTCATGCAGAAGCGTGGTGAACATGGCCTTCAGCAAACCTTCAGCAAGATCAGCATCCGCGGCAAGATCTGCAAATGCGATCTCGGGTTCGATCATCCAAAACTCAGCAAGATGTCGGCTGGTATTGCTGTTCTCCGCTCGAAATGTAGGACCAAATGTGTAGACCTTTGAAAGCGCCAGGCACCAACATTCCACATCCAGTTGCCCACTGACAGTGAGATGCGATTGCTTTCCGAAAAAATCTTTTTCAAAGTCAACCTTGCCATCGGCGGTGCGCGGCGGATTCATCGCATCAAGAGTGCTGACACGAAACATCTGCCCAGCACCTTCGCAATCACTGGCGGTGATGATGGGTGTATGCACCCATTGAAACTCACGCTCGCTAAAAAAGTGATGCACGCTCATCGCGAGGCAATGACGAATGCGACCGAGCGCACCGAATGTGTTGGTGCGCGGACGCAAGTGCGCCACTTCCCGCAAGTATTCATAGGTGTGCGCCTTGGGTTGAATGGGATAGGTGTCGGGGTCATCGACAAATCCATGCACCTTCAAGTGTGTCGTCTGCAATTCGAGCGACTGCGATTTGCCCTGTCCCCTCACCAATGTGCCTTCGGCTTCAATCGAGCAACCGGTGGTCAAGCGCATCACTTCGTCGGCGTAGTTTGCCAGCGTATTTGGCACCACCAACTGCAAAGCGGCTTGACAACTTCCGTCGGAAAGATTCACAAAGCTCAGTCCAGCTTTCGAATCGCGCCGCGTGCGAACCCAGCCCCGCACACTTACCAAAGTATTTTCGTGGGTCTGTGGATTTTTATTAATCGCAGCAACAGAGAGCGTGGTTGGCATAAAAACTCCGGTGGGGTTCGTGGGTGAGAGTGGCATCTTGGTTTGGAAAGCGCAGAAGGGCAACTCGGTCGAAATGGCAGGGTTGCGGCTTCAGGAACCCATCGTCCATCCAATGTTGTCTGCCCCCATGTTAAATTTTTAGTTTGTGGTCTAATTTAAGTCAATTTAAGCCAACTTAAATTTCAATATATCACGCGAGAAGTAACCACGATCGACAAAATTAGCCACACAATTGTGAATTTAGTCGTGTAATCATCGAATTAAAATCATGAGTTTATTGATATAAAGTTATAGGACACAAATAGTAAATTGGTACGCGGCTTGCTCTCTAGTTTTCTTCATGTTTGCCAGACGCCTAGATCCAAGCCACCCAAGTTCACTGGATGCAGCGTTTTCCGCATCCCAAGGCTTAGGCAACGCGCCCAGGCCACGCTTGAATTTGCTGTTGAGTTACGGCGGCTGGCGCGATGACGCTCTGGAGCGACAACTTCCACCATTGCTTCGTCCAATGGGAGTGCATTGCCTTGAAGCACGAACTGGCTCCGAAGCCGAGGATGTTCTTCGCCGCGAGCGCATCCATGTCGCCGTGGTGGATGTCAGTGTTCCAATGACCGATGGCGTGCTCGGTGCCGAGGCATCGGGTAGTCGCATTCTTCAAATTCTTCGTCGCCTTGATCAGCCACCGCCAACCGTGGTGGTGCGTCCCGCGCAGCCTTCGCAACGCGAAGCCACTCGCAGTTTGCAAGCCCTGCTGGCCGAAGGCGCATTCGCCGTTCTCGATCGACCGTTTCCTGTTGAGTCTTTGCTTGAAACGCTGCGGCGCATCTTGCAAAGACATTACGCAGGCACATGGCCAACAGGTCATGCGACTTAACTTCCGTTTTATCCATTCACCACATTTACAAGGAGACTGCAATGAAGGTTCGACCACTCGGAGACAAGATTCTCGTCAAGCGCGATGAGGCAGCGACAAAAACCGACAGCGGAATTTTTCTGCCAGAGAGCGCCAAGGACAAACCCAAGCAGGGCAAAGTCGTCGCCCTCGGCAGCGGACCACTCAACAAGGACACCGGCGCGCGTTTAAGTTTTAGCGTGAAGAAGGGTGACACCATCCTTTTCACCAGCTACTCGGGCACCGAAGTAAAGATCAACGACGAAACTTTCTTGATCATGAGCGAAGACGACATTCTCGGCGTGGTCGAGTGATCGACGCGCGATTCAACTGACTTGTAATTCAAACAAACACACTTTTAAAAGGATTCATTCAATGGCTGCAAAACAAATTTCATACGAAAACGAGGCACGCGAGCGCATTCTTCGCGGTGTTCAAAAATTGGCCCGCGCTGTCAAGGTCACCCTTGGTCCAGCCGGTCGCGTTGTCATACTTGAGAAAAGCTTCGGGGCTCCAACCGTAACCAAGGACGGCGTCACCGTCGCCAAGGAGATCGAACTGGAAGATGCCTACGAAAACATGGGCGCGCAAATGGTGAAGGAAGTGGCCACCAAGGCGAGCAAAGATGCTGGCGACGGAACCACCACCGCCACCATTTATGCGGAAGCAATTTTTCAAGAAGGCTTGAAGAACATCACCGCTGGCGCCAATGCCAACGCGGTGAAGCGTGGCATCGACGCTGCGGTTCGCACCGTGACCGATGAGCTTCGCAAGATGAGCAAGCCGGTAAAGGACAGCAAGGAAATCGCGCAGGTCGGAACTTGCAGCGCCAACCAAGACGCGAAGATCGGCAAGATCATTGCCGATGCGATGGACAAAGTTGGCAAAGATGGCGTGATCACGGTTGAAGAGGGCAAAAGCCTCGACACCGAAGTCGAACTGCTTGAAGGCATGCAATTCGACAAGGGTTGGCTGAGTCCGCACTTCGTCACCAATCAAGCCAACATGGAGACCGTGCTTGAAGACGCCTATGTGATGGTGCACGAGAAGAAGATCTCATCCGCGAAGGATTTGCTTCCAATCTTGGGCAAGATCGCTGAGAGCGGCAAGGCATTGTTGATCATCGCTGAAGATGTGGACAGCGAAGCATTGGCGACATTGGTTGTGAATAAGCTGCGTGGTGTGTTGAAGGTTTGCGCTGTGAAGGCGCCAGGCTTCGGCGATCGTCGCAAGGAAATGCTGAGCGATATCGCGACACTGGTCGGCGGTGAAGCGGTCTTTGAGGAACTCGGCATCACGCTGGAGAACCTGACGCTGAATCAACTTGGTCGCGCGAAGAAGATCACCGTTGCCAAAGAGACGACCACCATCGTTGAGGGCGCCGGCAAGACCAAGGACATTCAAGGTCGCATCGAGCAGATCAAGGGCCAGATGGAAAACACAAGCAGCGATTACGACCGCGAGAAGCTTCAAGAGCGCCTCGCCAAGCTCGCTGGTGGCGTGGCGCAAATTAATGTCGGTGCAGCCACCGAAGTTGAGATGAAAGAGAAGAAGGCTCGCGTTGAAGATGCGCTGCACGCTTGTCGTGCGGCGGTTGAAGAAGGCGTGTTGCCAGGCGGTGGCGTCTCTGTGATTCGCACCCGCAAGGCACTCGATCGTTTGGCGAAAAGTTTCACCAACGATGATGAGAAGGTTGGCGTGGACATTGTGCGCCGCGCGTTAAGCGCTCCCATCAAGCAGATCGCGATGAATGCCGGCGTAGATGGTTCAATCGTCGCACAAAAGGTGGAAGAGTCCACCGATCCAAACTTCGGCTACAACGCCCTCACCGGCGAGTACGAAGATTTGATCAAGAGTGGCGTGATTGTTCCGACCAAGGTGGAGCGCGTGGCTTTGCAGAATGCGGCGAGTATCGCCGGTCTTCTGTTGACCACAGATTGCGCGATCACCGAGATCAAGGACAAGAAGGCGGCGCCAGCAATGCCAGCCGGCGGCGGTGGTATGGAAGGTATGGGCGGCATGGATTTCTGATCCAACGAAGTCACCCACAAGCCCTTTCATTTCAGGCTTGAACACTTCACAAAAACAAGGCTCGGTATGCGGATGCATACCGAGCCTTTCTTATTTTTATTTGCGGGCGCACTCAACGAACATTCATCATGTCGCGACCCAAAATTCCATCCACAGTAAAGACGTGATAGCTGGTGTTCACCTGCGTGTCATAATTAAAGTTGGCGCCATCTTTATTGTCGGGTCCAGTGAAAAATCCACCATAATTTCCCCAGGGACCAGGCAACTTGTCCAAGGTTTTGTATGCGAAAAGCCCAGGTTCTTTCAGTAATTTTCCAGAAGCATTATTTGATTCTGTGACTTGCGCATTGCTGTCCATGCTGTCGCCTGGACTGCTGATTCCGATGTGGCCATCATAAAACATGGTGCAGGGAGCAGAGTTGATGCATTGGTTGAAGTAATAGGGGGTTCCGTTACCAGCAAACTTTGGATTGAACTCAGAGCCCTCTTTATTCTGAAGCCACCACATTTCAATCATGCGTGTTTTTAGTTCTGGAAACTTTGCCGCGCTTGCGCTTGGCGACCGGAAGAGTGCCGGCGGCAAAACGCTATCTAGCGCGATGCATCCTTCTCGGCTTCCAAATAAATCTGGGGTGAACAAACCCGCCGGACTAAATGAGTAGGTGCTTGGAACCCACTTGTCCGTCAAATTGCAGATCAGCGTGAAGTCATCACCTTTTTCAAATGCAGGCGCTGCTCGATCAAGTTGCACTTTATCCTTGGGTGCGTAAAAAGTTTTGTCATAAAATTTTCCTCCCACATACTGATTAAAATTTCGGATATTGGGAAGTCGCCATAGTCCAGTGCTGGCACCACCTTTGTAACCAGCCCATGTATCGCTCATAACAAATGGAAAATTTTCCAACACATTCGCCCAATCTCCACCACCGCCATCGCATGGCACCCAAAACCCCCAGATACCTTTCGTTAATAAATCCCCGCACACCCTGCTGCTATAACCACCCCAACCAACCACCAGTGATGGAGGGCAACCCCCAGTCTTTCGGTAGTAATCACGACCGCATGTAGAGGTGATTCGTGGAATGTGCTGAGCAAAGTCGTCATACAGCATTGTCATCTGACGATCGCTCCATGCGGCACCGTAATTGTTGCAGGCGGCGCAAAGATTTCGAAGATTGGAGAGGCTTTGTGTTTGCAAAGCGGAGTCACGCGCCTTTCCAATCGCCGGCACAAGCAACGCAAGTAGAAGACCGATGATTGAAACCACCACCAGCAACTCGATGATGGTAAAGCCACCGCGTTCATTAAAAACAAGAAGGCCGTGCCTTGGTAAGCACGGCCTTCGAATATTTTTACACTGCGAAATAATTACTTCACCGTTAAGAAATCACGACCCGTGATACCACCAACAGTAAAGATGTGATAACTGGTATTCACCTGAGTGTCATAGTTAAAGTCAGCACCAGCTTTACCATCTGGACCAGTGAAGAATCCACCATAGGTTCCCCATGGACCAGGCATATTTGAAAGTGTCTTTGACGCAAACAGACCAGGTTCTTTCATAGCGAGACCGGACTCAATATTCGAGGCCGTTACCGTTGCGTTTCCATCCATGCTGTCGCCAGCACCAGCAATCGAAATATGTCCGTCATAAAATAGGGTGCAAGGCGCCGAGGTAAATGATTCATTGAAGTAATACGGGGTGTAGTTTCCCGCGAACTTGGGATTAAATTCTGATCCTTCCTTGTTCTGCAGCCACCATACTTCAAGCATGCGCGTTTTCAGTTCAGGAAATCTAGCACCGCTCGCTGGTGGGCTTCGGAAAAGAGCTGGTGGCAAACTTCCGCCAAAATTAAGCACGCCATTCACGGCGTTAAAGACCTCGGAACTCCACATCCCTGCCGGGCTAAAGCCGTAGGTACTGGGCACCCACTTGTCTGGAAGGTTACAAATTTGTGTGTAATCATCACCTTTTTCAAATGCTGGCGCCGCCCTGTCAAGATTCACTTTGTCTTTAGGCGCGTAGAAAGCCTTGTCATAAAACTTTCCACCCACATACTGGTTGAAGTTTTGAATATTGGGCAAACGCCACAGGCCATTACCGTCCGTTCCAGGATCACTCCAGGTCTCCGTGCACACAAAGGGCAATTCATACATCACATTCGCCCAATCACCAACACCAGCTTGGCATGGAGTCCAATAGGCCCAAAGACCATAGCCACTACCGCACGCGTTGCTGCTGTAACCACCAAATCCAACAATCAGCGATGGCGGGCAACTACCGGTCTTTGCATAATAATCTTTGCCGCAGGTTTTGCTGAGCGAAGTGATGTTTGCCGCAAAGTCGTCATACATCAGCGTTAATTGTCGATCACTCCACGCCGCGCCATAGTTGTTGCAGGCAGCACCAAGGTTTCGAAGGTTGCTTAGGCTTTGTGTTTGCAAGGCACTGTCGCGCGCCTTACCAATGGCGGGCACCAACAACGCCAGCAAAAGTCCGATGATTGAGACCACCACCAATAGTTCAATGATGGTGAATCCGCGATTACGATTATGGAAGTGAAGATTCATATGTTTATTCTCGTGGAGGGTGAAGAGAAAGTAATTTCAGGATTACTTGGCACCAATAGTATCTCGGCCAAGAGCGCCGTCAGTGGTGAAGACATGGAATGAACATCCCTGCCCGCCGTTGTAAGCGCCATTGTCGTATGCGCCAAACTGATAAGAATTTGACATCGTACTAATTTTTCCATTGGGAAAGAAAGTTCCTAAAATCTTGTCTTTGCTGCCGCTATCTTTGTTCTGTTTGGCGATGCGTGCGTTGGCATCCGTGGATTCTTGCACACTGATCTGTGCAACATGGCTGTCAAAGAAAAGTGTGTTTGGAGAGGATTGATAGCCTTCGTTAAAATACCAAGGCATGCCCTGTGAAACACGAATAGCTGGACTGAATGAACTTGGGTTTGCAGTTCCAGAGCCCCATTTTGCACCATCCATGGTGTCGGTTGCAGGCTTATTTTGCAGCCACTGATGCTCCATGCATCGCGTCTTCAAATCTGAGAAACGAGACTGACTGACCGAAGGACTTTTAAAGGCACTTGGTAGACCTTTTGGATTTTGAAATCCATCTTTCGCACTTAACACATCAGGGGCCCACATCGCGGCGGCGCTCCAGCAATAACTACTCAATACAGTTTGTGGCAGCGTTCCCTCAAAATCATTTCCCGACTCCAAGAAGGGGCGAGCAGCTTCAAGCGTGATGCGATCCTTTGGTGCGTAGAAAATTGGATCGTAGAATCGTCCGCCCACATACTTATTGAAACTTTTTGCATTTGGAAGCCGCCATGATCCAAAGTTTCCAGTGGTTGTGGAGAAATCGCATGCCCAATAGGCCTGTCCATATTTACAGTCTCCACCATTGGCTTTGCCACCACAGAGCGCGGCCTGCGGGATAAAGAAACCGATCGAGTTTCCAGTGCTGTCAAATCCAAGAGTTAATTGCGAGGGGCAACTTTTGCTGGCGTAGTTTGTGCAGTCACCACCATATTGCCCAATGTCATCTTTGCATGCGGTCCATTGTCGATCTTGAAACTCAGAAGCATAAATTCCACATGCCTGACCAATCGCACGCAGGTTGGACATGCTTTGAGTGCCTTGCGCGGCTTCGCGGGCTTTGCCGATTGCGGGAAGAAGAATGGCAACAAGTAAGCCAATAATGGCAACTACGACGAGAAGTTCGATGATGGTAAAGCCCTTGCGCATGGGCGGGGTCTCCTAAAATGTCGCTTTGCGACTAGGTTTTTCCAACAACAGATGAGTGAAGATGTGAAGTAATTTCTGTTGCTGGCAGATGAGGAAGGACTGAACCTTGGCGGGCGGTTCGTTGAGGTATGTAAAGTATTCGGTTCAAGAATTGTTTGTGTTCCGCCTAGTTGGTGGCAGAATGGGGAAAGGCTAGCCATTGCCAGATGCCAAAGCAAGGCAATGCCGAATATGCGCCAAGCATTTCGCATCCATAGGCGACCCTGTGACCGAAGTGAAGTATGTATGAAACTCTACACACGCTCAGGCGACGATGGAACCACCGGTCTTTTTTCAGGAGCCCGAGTAAGCAAAAACCATCCCAGAATCGAGGCTTATGGCACAGTTGACGAGTTCAACGCCTGCCTTGGATTGTGCATGGCGGCATGCGGAAAGGCCGAGGTGGAACTGGTTATTCGGAACATATTAACCCAAATCCAGAGTCGACTCTTTGATATTGGGGCCGACCTGTCCACGCCAGAAGGCGCAAAAAACCAGTCAAAAATTGTGCGAATTAGCGACTCGCATGTGCTGGAAGTTGAGAAGTGGATCGACGAAATCGATGGTCAAAATGAAGTGCTTTCAACCTTTGTAATGCCTGGAGGAACCGATCTCGCCGCACGATTGCACCTTGGACGCACGGTATGCAGGCGAGCAGAACGACTTATGGTTGGGCTTTCGCATTCCGAACCAGTGACCAATGCCACGATGCGTTACATGAATCGAGTGAGTGACTTGCTATTTGCCATGGCTAGGTTGGTAAATAAGTCTTTAGGATGTGGTGATATTCCATGGATTAAAAACAATATCGTGTAAATTGAATACATGATCGATGCTTTTACAAAAAGACCTATAACCAAATTTAATAAGTTTAAGTGCCGGTGTCCTAAGGCGCTGGCTTAGAGAGTTGATTAAATGAAGCCTGTGAAGCCTTCACCTTGTTCTTCCAGTCCTCAATTTGGCCCTGCATCTTCTGCTTATTCGCCACCATTTGATTCAATTGACCCTGTAACGCGTTGCAATCTAAACTGCCGCTAGCGGTGGTTGGTGCTTTGGAAGGCATGCCAGGAAGCACCGAACTTTCTTGCTCATTAGGTTTGGCGGGAGTGCAAATGATTCGGTAGGTGCCCACGATTTTTCCATTTTCGTAGTAACTGGTGGTCCAGTCCATGGTGTTGGGTTTGCTTAGATCAAGAATAGTCGATACCTGGCGGGCCTTACCCGAAGCTGTTGGGATATTGCCGACCGATTGCATCAGGAACCGCTTCGAATTTGAATCCCACGATCCCTGCTGCCAAATGGTCGCGCTGTCGCGATCGGTCATGAGCGTGCGTTGAAAAGTTCCAGCCGCCGCATTAAAGCCAAGACAATCGATTTCCTGCAGAATTGCGCTGCCGTTTGACATCATGGTGTCGCACATTAAAAAGGCGCCGCCCATTGCCCATTGCCACACGCAACGGCCCGTGAGTGCGAACTCGGATTGCCCAGCGGGGCCAAAAGATTCACCCTTCATGTCCCAGACGCCGCCCATGGCGTTCATCAATGCCAACGCTTCTTCGGCTTTTAGCATTCCAGGCGAGTTTGGCGCGGGCATGGTTTGCGAATTTTGCGCGGGCGTGGCACCAGACTGAACACCCTCGGCCTGTGTGGAGATCAGCATGACGGCGGTCGTAAAGATGGCGGCGGCAGGAAGAGCGATATGTCGAAATGTGTTCATCGCAGCAGAATACTCAAGCCAAGGGTCGCTCACCCGCGTGTTAAAAATGCTCGATGCATCAACCTTCTTCGCCGCGCAGTCGCACAACCTCGTCGCGAAGTTGATGCATGATGCGCATCTTCGCGTGACGAACCGAGGCTTCGCTCATGCCCAACGCCTTGGCCACACTTTCGGCTGGCTCGCCGCGAACACCGTAGCGATCAAATGCTTCAAGGGTGGTGGGCTGCACCGAGCCCTTCACTTTTTCCATAGCGCGACGAAGCAAGTGTTGTGTCCATTCATGATCCCAGTTGGCTTGCAGCGAATCATCATCGTCCGCTGGCTCAAAATGTTCTGGAAGACCAACCCTGGGTCGTTTGCGACGATGTCGATCACGGATGCAATTGAGCGTGACGGTCTTCAAATAACCACGGAAACGACCGCGTTTTGGATCGTATTCAAATTTTTGCGACTGTCTGAAAAATCCCAGCATCACATCTTGAAGGATGTCGTCCACTTCCTGCGGCGCCACATTGGCGTTGCGAGCGAAGCCCGCGATCACCGGTCCGTAAATTCGCGCGAACTCATTCCAACCAACTTCACGGTCCATCGATCCGTCGGCGCGAAGTCGCAGCAGCACGCTGTTGCGGGTGCGGTAGGGATCAACCGGTTTTTCTTCAACAGCTGCCGGCGTCACATGCGTCTCTTCGGGTTCGTTGGTCACTCGGGCGACAAAAGTCCAGGGACCGATGGTCACCAGATCTTGATTGTGCAACTGCATGGGTTCGTTGGGTTCAAGGCGCGCGCCGTTGAGCATAGTGCCGTGCGTGCTATCAAGATCGGCCAGCGTGACTGAGTCGGGGGCGCAATTAATTCGTGCGTGCATGCGCGAGATGCCTTCGTTGTCGAGGGCGATATCAGCATCGCTGCCGCGACCAAGCGTGTTGGCACCAAGCTTTGAAATAACAATGGGTTTGCAATCAGGACCCGTGGCGCGTTGCAGTCGCAGCAAGACTGTCGGTTTCATGGTGAAGTTGTATCAGGTGGGGCGCAAAATTTATTTTGCAGGCGGGGTAGGCGCTGCGGATTGTGGCGAATCGAGTTCGGCTTGCACCTGCTGCAATTCACGCTGAATCGCACGCGTGTCACCCGGAGCGGATTGCAGCAGCAAACCCGCGCGTTGCAGCAATTGCACCGCGGATTCACGGTCGCGAAATGCGATGAAAGTTCGCGCAAGTTCAATCAGCGCTCGGGCCTCATCATCGACATCCGTTGGAACAGTCGCCGCCGCTTGTTTCAGCGCCAGACTTGCCTCGGCGCGAGAGTCCGCAAGGCGGCCAGATTTTCGCAGCGCGATCGCGCGGCCGATGCGAACTTCTTCAAGCTGCGATTGCATATCAAGCTGCAGAAAGATTTGCTCCGCGCGTACAAATTCCTGGTCGGCCATCTCAGGTCGCTTTACATGCAACCACAAATGTCCAAGTGCCGAGCGAACATGTGCTTCTTGAGGCGGATCGCTGCTCAGACGAAGACCAGCGAGCCGGCTTGCTTCGGTGAGAATGTCCACAGAAGAGCGCAGTGGTGCTCCTGGCGCATCGACAATTTCAGAGAGCAGTTCGACAACATAGCCATTGGCTTGCTGCACTTGACGGGCGTTTACCTGCGCTTGATCGCGTGCGGCCATCGCGAGCGTGCGTTCATGCAATGCCCAGAAGGCCCCGATGATTGCAACAACAGCGATCAGCAATGCCGACGCGATGGCGGAAGAGTGGCGCTTTGCGGCGGTGGCGCCGATGTACGCAAGCGATCCACCACGCGCCGTCACCGGTTCGCCGTGACGAAAGTGATCAAGATCTTGCGCAAGTTCTAGTGCCGAGGCGTAGCGTGCACGCGGATCATCGGCGAGGCAGTGCGCGACGATCGCGTTGAGATCGCCTTGCACATGATGACGCAATGAGGAGATGGTTTCGTGGCGATCTTCCGCCACTTGATGTTGCAGATTGGGCTCGAGAACATCCAACGCGCTGAGCACGCCTTCGCGTCTGTTTCCAAGATCGCTGCCGACAAGCATGCGACGCAACACCGCACCAAGCGCGAAGATGTCGGTGCGCACATCGGGGTCGTTGATGCGAAGACGAACAAGTTCGGGCGCCAGAAATCCAGGAGTGCCGATAATGGCCCCGGCTTTTTCATCGGGATCGCTTGGCGTGAAAGTTTCGTGCGCGACGCCGAAGTCGATCACTTTCACGCTGGTTTGGTCGGCTTCAAATGCAAGCAAAATATTTGCCGGCTTCAGATCGCGATGCACCAAGCCGTGTTCATGTGCGTGATGTACGGCGCGCGCAACATCCGCCATCAAGCGCATGCGGTCGTGAATGTTTAATCGCGCCGCGTCACAGGCCTCGGTGATTGGCGCGCCCTCGGCAAGTTCCATGGAGAACCAGGGACGACCATCTTCGCTTTCACCAGCGTCAAAAATTTTCACAAGCGATGGATGATTCAGCATCGCCAGCAAGCGGCGTTCGGTTTCAAAGCGCGCACGGCTGACAGAATCAAGGCGATCGGGCCGAAGAATTTTAAGGGCCACCGAGCGGCGAAGCGGTTCATCTTGCGTCGCCAACCACACCACACCAAATCCTCCTTCGCCAAGCACGCTGCGCAAAGTGAAGGCACCGATGCGCACGGCAGTCGCCGCTGGTTGCGCGCTTTGCAGCGGACCTTCGGGAGCGGTTCCGACGGTTGGCAACAAATCAAGGGCGCGTGCCAATGCAAGCGGCCTGCCTTGCAACATCGCTCTCAATGCGCCAGCGCGCCGTGCCGCTGGCAAAGACAACACTCGACGAACGGCTTCCTCGGGGCGGATCGACTCGGAGCGCATGCGCGCATAGTACGCATCCAAGCAACGCGCTTGAAGTGGGAGAGCACATGTTCGCAGCGCGGTTAACTTTATCGAATGAACTTTCAAGAACAGCTTTCTGGTCGTGTCGCGTTGGTGTGCGGAGCCTCGCAAGGAATCGGCCGCGCCTGTGCCTTCGCGCTTGCGGGTATGGGCGCGCGCGTGGTGGTGTCGGGTCGAAACGACGAGGGCTTGACGAAAGTGTTGTCGAATTTACCGGCGGTTAAATCCGGTGCGCACGAAATGTTGCTGCAAGACCACGGTGATGCGGCGGCGATGGAAGCCGCGGCCGATGCGTTGTCAGCAAAGTGCGGTGCCGTGCATCTATTGATTGTGAATAGCGGCGGGCCAGCGCCAGGGTTTTTGGTCGATGCTTCTGCGAATGATCTTGAAATGGCGATACGCCAACATGTCAGCACCGCGCAAGGACTGGTGCGCGCACTTGCGCCCGGCATGCGTGCCGCGAATTTTGGACGCGTGGTTGCGATCACCAGTACCAGCGTGGTGACGCCGCTGCGAGGTTTAGGGGTGAGCAATGTGGTCCGCGCCGCGATGAGCAACTGGGTTCGCACGATCGCCGGCGAACTTGGTCGATTTGCAATCACCGCAAACATGGTGATGCCGGGCAGCACCAAGACCGGTCGTCTCGACGCATTGATGCAAGGCCGCGCAAGTCGAGCGGGATCTACTCTGCAAGAGATCGAGCGCGAGATGATCGCGCGCATTCCTGTAGGCAGACTTGGCAGCACCGAAGAGATTGCGGCGGTGGTCGCATTTCTCTGCTCGCCAGCCGCGTCGTTTGTAAATGGCGCAATGATTCCGGTGGATGGTGGACAGTTGGCGATGCAGGGATGAAGCAAACAGATCGGCCATCGTTAGCATGCGCCGATGAAATTGAAAGCCATTCTTGCGGGGGTGATCGCGCCCGTTCTTGCGTGCGCAGTCTTGTTGTGCCTTGTCGCATGCGCCGCACCCGCAGCGGGCGCCGGTGCGAAGGCGAATGTTTCGCTCACCGGTCGTTGGGCAGGAAACTTTATGGCCAACAATGGCGCAAGTGGCGGCGCGATTCGCATGGTGATCGATCCAGATGGAAAAGTGCGCGGCTCGCTTACCGACACGGCGTCAACGCACGCCGATCCTAAGGCGCTGCCGATCGTCGCCACGCTTGATGGCAGCGTGAACGGTGGTGTGATGAAATTAAAAGTCACTTGGAGCGGCGGCGCCTTGACACATTATTCTGGTGATTGCAGCAACCAAGGGCTTGGATCACTCGGCGCGAATCTAAAACCCGCCAGCGGTAGCAGCGCGACCCCGATGGTGTTGTCGATGCATGAGCAGGGCATCTCGGGTCGTCCTCCTTATGGAATACCTGCGTCCACAGTGCAACCAGAATTTCAGCGGCAATGGATTGGAAGTTGGACTGTGAATTGGTACGACGGTGGAGCCGATTATGGAAATGGAACAGTGCGCATCGCGGTAGATGGATCGGTCGATGGCGCGTTGGTTGACGATGCGTTCAACACAACGCAGTGGAATCAAGCGGTGAGCGCTCTGTTCAAGGGAATGATTACGCCAGACGGCACGATGACCGCGGCGATTTCTTGGAGCGATAAACGCCCGGGATGGTCGATTCATGGCAAGGCATATTTTACCGGGCCAGAAAGTTTTCAAATTGAATTATCACCACCCAAGGCTGGCGATGATGCAGCGACAACAATTACGATGACATTTCATCGGTGAGCGAGTGCTGCTGCGAAACGATTCAAGCAGGGCGCGTGTTTGTCGGTGAAGCACGCGTGAATTTTAAGATGCATTTTGTTTATTTCGGCGTGGATTTCAGCGTAGAAAGATAGGCGACCACATCGCGAATTTCGCGTGGCGAAAGTAGCACACTCATGGTTGGCATCGCGCTGACGGGACCGAAGCCATTCGCAAGCTTTGCATTGGGCACGATCAAACTTTCAAGTAAACCCCGGCGGTCGTAACGAAGCGCTACGCCTTCCAGCGACGGACCCGCATGACCTCCGCCACCAGCGAGCGCGTGGCAGCGCAGACATTGCGCGTTGGCATGACCACTGAGCACGCGTCGACCGCGATCCGCGTCGCCGCCTTCGAGGCAGATCATGTAGGCGGCGAGTGGATCATTCGCAGGTTGCGCAGATTTCCAACGAGCAAGTGTTGCGCTGTTCGTGTCGCGTGTCGCGGCGGCTTCGACCACATCAAGCTGCAGCGCCGGCGAGAGTGAATTATTTTCAAGCGCGGCAACAAGTGTGGTGAGCGCCCCATCGGCTTGCGCGGATTTCATCGCGGCGAGTGAATGAATCGCGGCTTGCTGCTCCGCCATGCCTCCGCTTGCAAGCGCGCGTTGAATCAATGGCATCGCCGCGGGCGCATCGCGTCGAGAAAGTAAATCAACTGCAGAAGAACGCAATGCAACATGATCACTCGCCAGAGCAACAGCAAGCGCCTGATCAAATGGTGCGCCGCCATCAATATCAAGTTGCCGCAAGCATGCGATGCGTTCATTCACATCTGCGTTGGAATCAAGTGCGGTGCGAAGCGTGGCTTTGGCATCAAGTGCGATACCAGCCTTCGCAGCAAGGTCGCGTGCAGCTGCGCGAACAGATTCATCGGGTGCATTGGTCACAAGCGAAGGCAGACGACTCGCAAGTGCACGCTTCCATGCGGTGGCGTCATGCGATGCGGGATCGATCACGACCACGCTGCCTCGCACTGGTTCGCGTGGCGTTGGAGCTGGCCATTGAGCAAGCGCATCCATGGCAAGCTTTTGTGCGGCGACTGGAACCCGCGGACTTTGTGAAAGTTCGACAAGTCGCGAGACCGACGCGAGATCGTTTGACTGCAGGTTCGCCGCAATCACTCGTCGCAACAAAGGCAGTGTGCGTGCATCCTCGGGGGTGAACGCGCCAACATCACTAGATGATGCGTTTTTCGCGAAACGCTCACCAAGCGCGGCAAGTGCTGGCATTGCCGCGGGAATCGGCTGATCGTAAATCGCGCGCGCGGCCTCAAGCGCCACCGACGGATCGGGATCAAAGAGTAGTCGTTCGATCGCGGGATCACGCAACTGCCGCATCGCAAGCGTGGCGCCAAGTCGAACTTGCTGAAATGAATCGGCGGCCAGTACCTGCAACTTCGCGCGGTCGCCGATGCGAGCCAGCGCCGTTACGGCGGCGTGTCGAAGCCAGGGATCGTGATTTTCGTTTTCCCACAGAATGGCGGTCAGTTCCGGAATTGCCTCGGCGTCATGCAGACGACCAAGCGCGCTGCAAGCCATCGAACGCACGCGCAGTGAATCATCGGTGGCCAGTGGGCGCACCGCGTCGGCGGCGTTGGCGCAGGTGGCGTCACCCAACGCACGCGCGGCTTGCGCACGAATTTCACTGTCAATGTTGCTGCACAAAGCGATCAGCGAGGCGCAGGCTGCTTCGCCAACCTTTGTACCTACTTGCTTGCGCGCAATAATTTGCAGCGCCCACAGTGCATGGCGTTGCGCGCGATCGGAACTCGCGGCATCAAGGAGCACCGAATCAAGGGCGGTCATCGCGGTGCTACCGCGAGCGGCGAGTTCAAGATGCGCACCCTGACGCAGTCGACGATCGTCGTGATCAAGCATCGCGATCAATTCGCTGGTGGTGCGTTGTCGAAAACCTTTCGCAAGCACAGCGACCGCTTCCTTCGCGGCGGGCTTGGCCATGGACTCTGGATGCGCGACGCGATACATGCGGCCTTTACCATCGCTCTGCCAACCGTTCCACCAATCGCTCACATACAAGCGACCGTCGGGTGCGAATTCAACATCGGTGGGAAGCACATCTTTTATAAAAATCTGCGGATTCAACATTTCATATGCAGCACCTAGGGGTTTCACACCAAATCGCCAGACTTGGCTGTAGGCATCACCGCCAAGAAAATCACAAATCAGAAAAGTTCCGTTGAAGTCTTCTGGAAATCCAGTGCCCGGATATGCGGCCAGACCAGCCGGACCTGTGGTGAGATGCGCGATCGGCGGAGTGATCCACGCGGGTTGCAGTAAATCGTTCGCATCGAAAGTAAACCACAGATGTTCTTGCTCCCAAGGCCCGCGTTTGTTGTCGCCTTCAAGCGTTTGCGTTGGCATGTACCAACCACTCTCGCCACCATCTTGCAGATAGCAGAGGCGCGCCTTGTCGCCAGCGTCGGAATTATTGTCCACCGTGAACAAATCACCAAGGTCGTTGAAGGCGATTTCTTGTGGGTTGCGAAGACCGCGGCAGAAAACTTCAAGATGCGAGCCATCCTTTTCGCAGCGAAACACCGCGCCGGAACTGGCATCTTCAAGCAATGTGCCTTCTTTTGTTTTTACGCTGTAGCCACGATCACCAATCGACCAGTAGATGCGATCGTCAGGGCCATGTACAAGACCGTGCATGTCGTGGCCACGCAGACTGGTCTTCACGCCGAAGCCGGTGAATAATTTTTCGCGCACTTCAGCGACGCCGTCTCCATCGCGATCCACAAAGCGCCAGACATTAGGAATACATGTCACCCACAACGCGTCATCAACTTGCAATACACCCGCGGCGGTGCCGTCGAGTGGTTCGCGAAAATCCCCAGAGAAGTTAGTGCTTTGATCGGCTTTTCCATCGCCATTGGTGTCGCGTAAGCGTCGCACACGGTCGGCCCACTTTGAATACCAACCCATGCCGCCTTCTTTTTTAGAGGCCCACTTTTGATAGATGGTTAAGCGCTGCTCGGTGGTGGTGCTGGCCAGATCTTCAAGCAACCAATAGGGTGAATAGCGATTGTCCTCCACGCCACGGTCTTGTCGTTCGCTTTCACAGACAAACACTGAACCATCGGTAAGCACCGTGAATGAAACTGGATCTGGCACCAGCGGATCGCGCGCCCATTCATCCCAGACAAATCCCGCAGGCACGGTGATGCCTTCGTCATCGTGCGGAGGTTTTTTTGTTTCGGCAGCGGGTGGGATGCAGAAAATAAAAAGCAGCAGTGGCAGTGTGAGCATGTGTAAGTTTTAACCGAATTGCAGCAGCAGCATCGCAACATCATCGAAGCCCACAGAGCCGTCTCCAGAGAAATCATAGGGGCAGGGTGGTGGACACTCGCCAAGATTAAGCATCAACAGCGACAGATCGCCGAAGTCAACTACACCGCTTCCATCGAGATCGTAAATTATTTCGCCGCAGGCATCTGGAATTCCATTGCCATTGGTGTCGGCGAGCAAACCAAGATCAATATCGCAACGATCTGGAATACCATTCGAATTGCAGTCACTCGCCCACATAACGAAGCGCACGGCGCCAGAATCTACGAAAGCCTCGTCGCTGTAAGGGGCGCCAACAACAGCAAAATCACGCTGCATAGAGGGTGTTCCGCCTGAATATTGCATGGTCTGCCGCGACCAGCCCGAGCCATTGTCCAGGTACAGCGTGGTCACGCCTGTGCCACCCGAATCAGGTTTGTTGGAAATCAAAAGCCGCTCGCCAACCAGCGCGAGATTATTTCCAAAGCGCGTGCGTGTACTTCCGTATCCAGGTCGAATCACAGATTCATAATTCCAAGCATTGCTCAATCGATAGGTGAATACCGCGCCAGCGTCATAGCCATCGATTGCATCTGAATAGGCACCGACTGCAAGTCGATCTTCACTGATTCCAACCGATCCACCAAAGCGACTCGGTGTGTTGGTGCCTTGATAACGAATTTCCATTTGCCAAATTCCATCGATGCGTCGAAAGACATATGCAGCGCCGGTGGTATTGCCTGCGCTTGACTCAAATGGAGTTCCAATTGCAAGTCGATCACCACTGATCGCAAGCGAGTAACCAAAAAGAGCTTGTGCTTGCGGCGTTGGAGCGGTGATGCGTTGTTGATAGGTAAATTGTTTTCCAATGCGCTCGTAGATAAACACGGCACCAGCAGCGGCGATGGCATTCGGGCGATTACCGCGCGAGCCGATCGCAAGCGTGGTGTCACTCAGTGCAAGCTTGTCCCCGAAAAAGTCGCCATAAATCGGCGCAGGACATTCAATTGTTTGAGTCACAGTCCACACATTTGCACTGCATGTGAAGACATAAACGCGCCCTGTTGGAATTCCACCAGCGCTTGCAACCGACGCGCCAACAATCACCATACCTTCATCGACAACAACTGCGCATCCAAATTGCGCACCAGCCGCTGCATCGGGTGCGTACAAGGTTGCGGTTGGAACCCACACTTCGCCTGAGCGTTCATAGACCGAAACCTTGCCCGCAAAATTTCCGCGATCATCATCTCCAGGCGCACCCACAGCGGCAAGATGAAATGAAGAGGCAACTGCTTGTCCAAAGAAATCGCTCGCCGCAGGTTGCGGATTGCGTTGCGAAGTGACAAGACCAGATGGGCAGAAGGCGCGCGCCGCGGCGGTGGCGCAAGGTTGCGCGGCGGAGAAAGTGCATTGATCAAGTGCACCATCACCATCGCAGTCGCTTCCAAGACCGAATGCGATATCAACGGCGTCCACGCTTCCATTCGCATCGCAGTCGGCTTGCGCAACGGCTCCGCGTGAGCAACGAAAATTGCTAATGGTTTGCCATGTTGAATTGATCGTTGAAGCATTGTCAGCTTGATTGGCACTTCCAATCGCAACACCAGTCGCACGATTGTCATAATTCACCGCGGGATTGCTGAAGTAATCGATGCGATTGCCCGGCGCATACGCCATGATGGTTCGAAATTGCGTGCCACTTTGGCCATTCAAGCGCCAGCCAACGCTGTATGGATAAATGCCTCCACTGGTGCAACCACCACCATCACCAACTGCGTGACAACAACCCATGTTGTGACCAAGTTCATGCGCGAGTGTTTGCGTAGAGAGACAACTGAGCGCGGTCACACTAAACGGAATGACATCACCGCTTGGACTATTGTCATAAAGCAGATACGCGATGCCGCAATATTCTCCATCCACGCGAATCAGTGCGACCATGTCGGCGCCAACAACATCGCGGAGAGAATGGGCGAAATCAAGTTGACCATCGCCGGGAGAAGCGAGTCGATTCAAGTCGGTACCGAAGTCGCTGCTTACATAATCCGTCTCAACTTGCAGAAGCAGATTCAGCCGCGCGTTGATGTGGCTGCTCACATAACTGGAATTTGCAGCCGCAACGGCGGCGGTGATCTGGCCTTCAATCGCGGCCTTACCACCAACAGATGCGCGCGCGGCAGCGGTGTAGAGCACTAGAAGATCGATTGGTTTGCCGTCATCGCATGCGGCGAGCATGCCGGTTTCTCCAAGGCCGCCTTCAAAAAGATCGCCGTGGTTATGCGCATCGTGGCGAATCATGCGAGGCATCGCATCACGCGAAGGAATTTCAGCGCATGGGGGCAGACGATCGGCATCCACAAATTCAAGACGCGAGTCGCCGTTTTCAAGAGCGATGATGCGCCAGCGACGGCCATCATCGCCACGCAGAAAGCCGCTCATGGAAATATTTGAATGATCGGTGGCGGTTGCGGCGTGGTGAGCGGTTGGGTTTTGATTCGCGTTTGTGTTTGTATTTGCTTTTGTCTCGCGATTGATGTCGCTATTGATCTCGCGATTCGCACCGCCGCCGGCTTGTACATCTCTCCACACCAATACGCCGCTTCCAGCTTCAGGCGTTTCACCCGAAAGCGTCGCAGTGATCCAACCATCATCGGTGATGTGCGTGGAAGTAATCACCAATTGTTCGCAACCCGGCGCGATCAGCGACAGTGGTAGGAAAGAGCCGACTGCAGCGGCAACAGAAATTTCAAGTTGCGCTGCGGGCGCGATACGCGAAGTCTCCGCAGCAGCGGCTGGCGCAGTGTCAACCGCCATACTTACCGAAGTGATTGCAAAAATCATGGCCAGAGCCAAGGTGCCGATATTGGTGTGTCGATGTTGCATGGTGCTTGAGGTAGTTCACAGTACACCGAGAGCGTGGACTGGCAAAGTAAAAAGCGGCAGGATGGAGAAGAATGGGTGTAATAATTATAAATAAAGCAAAATGTATTCAAAATAGTCTTTGTATCAGCCGCCTGATTTGAAATGAAGAAGTGAGCGTAATCAATTTACTCCCGCAGTTGTGGGTTTACCCAGACTTCCCGAGCGGTTGCAGCGCGCAGCCAAGTTAAGTTCACCCGAACATCTACGACGCGTTGGGTGAGTTACGATTCATCTCATGTGGTTGATCGTGAAGACAGCAAGACCAATTTTGAAGGCAACCGGGTGACCATTCATACACGGCCACCCGTTGCGGTTGTTTATCACTTCTTCCCGCACTATCGCAAGGCAATTGTGGAGCAACTTGCGCGCAGCCTGCGGGCTGACTTCACATTTATTGGCGACGATCACGAATATTTAAACAGCATTCAGCCAGCGGTCTTTAGTTCAAAAGTAAAGTTTCATCTTGCTCCAACACACTTGATCGGAAAACCCTTCATGTGGCAGTGGGGCGCCGTTCGCGCGGCCATGAGCCGTGAATTTGAAACGATTATTTTTCACGCAGTGCCGCACTGGCCCTGCACATGGATTGGCGGCATTGTGGCGCGCGTACTGGGCAAGCGTGTTTTCTTTTGGGGTCACGGATATTTGTCACGACCACGCGGCTTAAAGGGGCTGTTTCGAAGGGCTTTTTATGCAATTCCACATCAGCACATGGTGTACAGCCGACTCGCAAAGATGTACTTCATGGAAACAGGCTGGTCACCCGAGCGCGTGCATGTGATTTACAACAGCATGGACACCTTGGTGCAACAAACGCAGCGCGACATGCTTACCCGAGAGAAGGCGTTGGCTTTGCGTGCGGAACTTTTTCATGACGCATCAAAGCCAGTCATCATCTGCACAAGCCGTTTGATTCCGATGCGCCGTCTTGACATGCTTCTTGATGCGATTGCTTCGCTGCGAGTCACCCCGTGCGATGCGAATCTAATCTTGGTGGGCGATGGACCAGAAAAAAATGCACTTGTAAAGCGTGCACAAGAGCTTGGACTGCATGTTCACTTTGAAGGTGCCTGCTATGACGAGCAGCGGCTTGCAGCCCTCATTTCCAGCGCCAGCGTCACTGTTTCTCCAGGCAAAACCGGACTGACTGTTGTGCACAGCCTGGTCTATGGCGTGCCGGTGGTTACGCATGGAGATGCGGATGATCAGGGACCCGAATGGGAAGCGATGATTCCAGGGCGAACAGGTTCATACTTTGAAAATAATAATGTTGCGTCTTTGGTTTCAGCAATCATGCCGTGGTTGCAGCAACCATTTCCTACCGATGACACAAGACGGGCGTGTCACGAATTAATCGATCGATTTTGGAATCCCACCTATCAGCGCCGCGCCATCGAACGCGCGGTGTGCGGCGCTGAAGCCGATGATTTATTTGATGTGCGGGAGAGTGAGAGTGAGAGTGAGAGTGAAAGCGAATCAGCCTAGCGCGCGGCGTTGGACTTCTGCCACTTCCACGCGTTACATGCAAACGCATACATCAGGTGATGCTTTGGACATTTTTAGGTTTTGAAATGCATGTTGCTGAAAAAATTTACCGCGGTTTCACTGCGCGCGAAACCACTCAATTGTTCGGCGAAGACCATCTTCAAAGCCAACCCGAGCACGCCAACCAAGCAGTTTGGCGGCGCGACTGGTGTCAAGACAGCGCCGCGGTTGTCCATCGGGCCTGCCTTCATCCCAGCGAATTTGCCCATCAAAATTGCAGAGGCGCGCGATCAGCGTGACTAAATTACGAATGGTGATTTCACTACCAGTGCCAAGATTAATCGGCGTGGGTTCGTTCATTACTTCTGCGGCGCGCACCAATCCATCGGCGGCATCATCCACATATAAAAACTCGCGACTCGCTGCGCCAGTTCCCCAACACACAATGTGATCACGACCAGCATTTTTGGCTTCAACACATTTGCGAATCAGCGCGGGAATGACATGTGATGTGTTTAGATCGAAGTTGTCGTGTGGCCCGTAAAGATTGACAGGCAACACATACGCGCTGTTCAATCCATATTGTCGGTGATACGCATCAAGCATCACCAGCGCGGCTTTTTTCGCCACACCATATGGAGCGTTCGTAACTTCTGGATATCCATTCCAAAGATTGTCTTCATGAAAAGGAACGGGGGTTAAGTTTGGATACGCGCAGATGGTGCCAGTCTGCAAAAACTTTTCTAAGCCGTGTTGGCGAGCCTGCTCGATCAAGTGCAGCGCCATCGCCATATTGGCGTAGAAATAGCGACCGGGGTTTGTCATGTTGGCGCCGATGCCACCAACTTCGGCAGCCAAATGCAACACAATGTGCGGACGCATGGCGTCAAACATTCGCTTTACATCATTTTCTACGGTCAGGTCAAACTCAGCGCGCCGAGGCACCAGCACCTCGGCGGCACCACGCACGCGCAATCTTTCACACACAGCGCGGCCAAGAAATCCGGCACCGCCAGTGACCACGATTCGCTTTCCATGCAGTGGGGAAGTCATGCGTTCGCACAAGGTAACGCACGAACGCGCAGTGTGGGCGTTGGCACCGCTTGTGCGTAGACCAACTATTTTTGCGCCGACTCGGTTAGGCTTGCGCACTTCACATCGTGCTTCGCTTCAAGCAGGCACCGCATTTGTATCGCCGCCACAACCAGCAAGTATTTCACGAAAGAAACATCTTGAAAAAAGCAATCATCACAGGCATCACTGGTCAAGACGGAAGTTATTTGGCGGAGTTTCTCTTGGCCAAGGGCTATGAAGTGCATGGCATTGTGCGTCGCAGCAGCAGCTTTAATACCGAGCGCATTGACCATATATACAGCGATCCTCACGAGAAAGGCGCACGCCTGAAGTTGCACTACGGCGATCTCTCCGACAGCAACAGTTTGCTGGAGATTTTGCGCAAGGTTCAACCCGATGAGGTGTACAACCTGGGCGCTCAAAGTCATGTGCGCGTAAGTTTCGATCAACCTATTTACACCGCGGATATCGTGGCCACTGGCACGTTGCGCCTGCTCGAAGCGTGTCACACATTTCAAGAGATCAGCGGAAGTGCCATTCGTTTTTATCAAGCAAGTTCGAGCGAGATGTACGGCAAGGTGATGGAGGTTCCGCAGCGTGAAAGCACGCCGTTTTATCCACGCTCTCCCTACGGATGCGCCAAAGTTTTTGCGCACTGCATTACTGTGAATTACCGCGAGAGTTACGGCATGCACGCCAACTGTGGAATTCTTTTCAATCACGAAAGTCCGCGCCGAGGCGAGACATTTGTCACACGCAAAATTACCCGTGCGGTTGGACGGATTAAGTTGGGCATGCAAAAAAAGTTGTATTTAGGAAATTTGGATGCCCAGCGCGATTGGGGTTTCGCCGGCGATTATGTAGAGGCCATGTGGCTGATGTTGCAGCAACCCAAGGCCGACGACTTTGTAATCGCGACCGGCACAATGATTCCGGTGCGCACCTTCTGTGAGATGGCTTTCGGGCAAGTTGGTCTGAACTACAAGGACTTTGTGGAGATCGATCCACGCTATTTCAGACCCGCCGAGGTGGAGCAGTTGCAAGGTGATGCCAGTAAAGCCGCCAAGCAATTAGGCTGGAAACCCAAGGTTGGTGTGCAGCAACTTGCCAAGATGATGGTAGAGGGCGACCTTGAATTAGCCCGCCGCGAAAAAACTTTGCGCGACGCAGGGCATCAGTTGCCCGCAGGTGTGGGGCATGATCAGTGAGGCGGGGGGATTTCGGTAGCGAATTTTAATGATTAAAAAAACAGGCTCATGGCATTGGTAAATTGCTTCTACAAATACTCCGAACTATTTTAAAATTCTGTTTCCGCAGTATTGTTTTGGCATAACTAATTTATTGTGTGCTAGATCTGACAGTAATAGCACCCAGATATAAATTGCTCTTAATCCAATAGCAACTTATGTATGCACATGACCGAAGCCAGCAGAATCTTCAACTTCAGAAATAGGATCTGTATACAGACTTTCTGAAGTTGCAATTCGCTCTACACGAGCCATGAGTAAAAAAGTTGTAAACATTTGAGTGGAAACCCAAACATTACCCTGTTTATTCGAAATTAAAAACTGAAACACATTAATAGCTACCAAGCTTGCAGCAGTTGCTCGCGTATCGGGATCGTCCCAGCACAATTTTAAAAGTCGAACTGCGCAGGTTGTTGTGGCATAAAGCATTGCCATAAACACTAAAAAACCAACAATTCCAAACTCTCCAAGGCTTTCGATAATCATGTTATGTACATAAGGCTCATGCGCACTTTTCTCATAAGCCGCAAATCCACCCGTTCCAAGTCCAAGTGCCCAAGCTTTGGGTCTTTTTCCGAATTCAATTAATAGTGTTCCAATATTTTCAAATCGGATTGCCGATGCATCAGAGAGTTCGGCGCTATCCCAGCGTTTTTCTGTACCCGCCGACTGGCCTTTAAATACCGATGCACCTATCAGCAACATGAAAGTAAGGGCAATAAATAATGTGGCTCGAACAATAAATTGATACAAACTTTTTACTTGCACAGAGACGGGATAAAATATTAATGCAACCATTCCCGCGGCTACCACCTGCCCTCGCGAGCTTGATGCCAAGAGCAAGCCGGTACCAACAATCCCGCCGACAACTCGAGCGAATAATATAAGAATTGATTTGCGGGTCAGGTTGAGTGTTACGGCAGCCAAAACCAAAAATGCACCGAGATCACTCATGGCAAGCGGATTTGATTCTTTTAATCCAACCCCTCCAAGGCGTAAATTAAATCGCCCTCGAATAAATTCCCCATTTGGGCTTGTCAGCACCATAATTGCAATAATGGTAGACAATACTAATGTCACAATAAAAAACTCACGCACTTCATCGATACGGTCTATGAGTAAGGGGCCTAAAATAATAAACATTAAAACATATGAGAGGCCAGGGCGAAGAATTTCGAAGGCATCTTGTTGGGTAGGACTCCACAAAATACTTACAGATGCTAGTGCGTAATATAAAATACAGAGCGAGCCTACCGAATTAAGTGAGGCCTGCAGAGGATTATGCCTAGAAAATAATTTTAGCCCCAAAGATGTTATCGCTAACAAACCAATGATCACATTAAACAATTCATTGCGTTGCACAAAGAATATAACATAAGATTGAATTAATTGCTCTAATGGATATTGAACCAGAAGCAAACTAAGTGCCCATGTCGGCCGCGTGATAGCGCCCATGAGCAGCACGCCCATAGAGACGAGAAGAAGATATCCAATCAGCGTGCTCATGTTTTAACTTGAGTGTCCACATGCATTATTTGTAAAACCAACAGTCACGATTTAGAAACTTAATTTAATGATTCATAGGCAGTCTATAGCACCAATAATTATTTGTATAAAGATCGAAACTCAAAGCAGTCCTAGACGATCATTCTGCCTTGCGCTTCTTTAAAACTTTCTAGAATTAATCGCAGAAATTTGGTGGGATTGTTGGGCCTTCTAGCAGGTGTTCGTGAGCTTGACTCTCTTCTTTGCTCGCAAATCTATCGCGTAGTTTTTTTGCGGGAATCCCAACCCAAATCTCACGGGGGGGAACATCACGCGTCACGACGGCATTCGCTCCAATAATCGACCCCCGACCTATACGAATGCCATTCATAATAATGGCAGCATGTCCAATCCATACATCATCTTCGATTACGGTTTCTCGGATTTCACCCCGGCCAGCAAATACCATTGGCAGATTTGGAAGATCAATCCTGTGATCGGCACCCACGATGCTGGCGCGTGGAGCCAGCATTGAGTAGCGACCAATTTTAGTTTTTTGCATAATCACGCAATCACAACCAATGAATGCATACGCACCAATGATGGTGTCACGATGAATATCAATATATCCCCCACGACTTATGTAAGCCGTTGGGTGGACATTGCGTAATCCATAGCACCAGCGAACCCAAGTCATTCGCAAGTTTCTAATCCACACAAATAACTTTCCGCGACCAATCAATTTTCTAAGCATTAGGTATTTCTCCGGTGGGGAGGGTCTGTGCGTATCCAAAATAAATCATCAGCGGGCTCGCGGTTCACTGCTCGCAAAATCACTTGGGTTTGAAACTCTGGGTTCCAAAAGCGATCAATGATATTTCGGCAGGCTTGGCGAGTTTCTTTACTTATCCATGAAGTTGCGATCCAAGGCTTGATCGCCATCGCCAAACTTGCAACATTTCCATCAATAAATAGCGAGCCCGTAACACCAGGAACGATCGATTCAAATTCCGGAGTTTGACGCTCATGGTTTCCATGCGAGATCACAGGCACCCCAAACGCAAGTGCATGCATAGCAGTAAGACCAACCATGCCAGGGGCTACGCATACATTTGATGCGAGCAAAACCTCGCCGATTCTTTCTTCGTCATAACACGCACCAAGAAAGGCCACCGTGATATTTAGTTTCTTCGCAAGCAACTCTAGATTCTTCCGCTCAGGCCCATCACCAATGAGAGCAATATTTACACAAAGCCCCTGTTCGCGCAACAGTGCTACAGCTTCAAATAATAAATCAAGCCTCCGAGCTCTGATCAGTCGCGTGGTGCAAACAATCACAGGTAAATCAACATCACCAAACAGTTCCTTGCGTACTTCGGCCGGCCGATCTTGTGAAATATGAGAGAGCACCTTTCGCTGAGTAGCTACATCCAAACTATTTCCCACAACATGCAAATGTGTCGGATCAAATCCCTGGGCAATCGCATGCATCTTCGCCTGTCTTCCATAGAGAAGGAGGTCATTTGCCAGGTGGTAAAATAAATTTCTAAAGATGGAGGAAATACCGCGGGGTGATCTGGTCCACCCGTGCGTCCAAAATAAAATATGCTTGCCAGTTAACCGAGCTAGAAAACTTGAGACCCACGTTGAAATATATTTTGGACTTCCCAAGTAAATAATGGTCTCCCATTGAGGAGATAAGGCGAGTCCTATCAATCCACTTTGCCACATAATCGGACCAAAGATTTTAAAGCATTTTATTTTTTTAAATCGCACAATTTGTGAAAATTCTGCGGGTTTAACATCAGAATTGAAATCTTTCAAATCACCCATGAAATGCCACTCGTTTTGATTGTCGGCTGCAAGCGATTCAATAACCGCCTTCCGGTAGTGCGCAAAGAAGTGATAGACGACCGCAATACGTTTTGGGGATTCTGGCATGGAAGAGCTTATATTTACCGCCTGTTGTAGGTGCAAGATTCACTCATACGCCTGTTGGATCGAATGTCTCGTAGTACCATCAGAATAACATGTGCGGCATCATCGGATACTTTGGAAATTTTGAACCAGAGGCTCTTCGCCTTGGAGTGTGCGCCATTGCCCATCGTGGTCCCGACGACAGCGGAACTTTCTTCGATCCGCAAGCCAAGATCGGCCTTGGCCATACTCGCCTTTCCATCATCGATCTCTCCCCGCTCGGTCATCAACCAATGGCGAATGATGATGGATGCGTACAACTTATCTTTAATGGAGAGATTTATAATTATCGCCAACTGCGTACAGAGCTTGAATCAAAGGGACACCAGTTTCGAGGTCAGAGTGATACCGAAGTGCTGCTGCACATGTACTTAGAACAAGGTGCTGAAATGTTGCCGCGTCTCAACGGCATATTCGCCTTCGCATTGTGGGACGCTCGCACTGAAAGCATGTTGATTGCGCGCGATGCGCTTGGGGTAAAACCACTGTATTTCACGGATAATTCACGGGGTATCGCATTTGGCAGTGAACTAAAGGGTCTCCTTAAATTGGTTCCCGAGGCACGCGAACTCGATGCCGCCTCTCTGCATCGCTATATGAGTTTTTTATGGTGTCCCGGCGACGGAACTCCATTGAAACAAGTCCGCAAAGTATTACCAGGTCAAGCACTCGAACTGCGTAATGGGAAAATTGCGCGCTCGTGGATTTGGTATCAACTTCCCGCTTTCCGCGGAGTTCAGCCCGATCTTTCCGAAAGCGAATCTATAAGTGGCACCGTCACGCATCTGCGTCAGGCTGTGCAGCGCCAACAAATGGCGGCCGATGTGCCGGTTGGTGCTTTTCTTTCTGGCGGACTTGATTCGAGCGCGGTTGTCGCATTTGCGCGGGAGCACAACCCCAAGATTCGTTGCTTCACAATTGAGGCGATTGGTGGACAAGAAGAGGGAAACACAGACGACCTTCCCTATGCGCATCGTGTCGCGAAACATTTGGATGTGTCATTGGATGTTGTGCGCATTGACTCCGATCGTATGGCGGGTGACTTGGAGGAAATGGTATGGCAACTTGATGAACCCCTTGCGGATCCAGCTCCATTGAATGTTCTTTACATAAGCAAACTTGCGCGGGAACAAGGCATTAAGGTGCTACTTTCAGGATCGGCGGGAGATGATTTATTTACGGGCTATCGTCGCCACCGTGCGATCATGGCTGAGCGAGTGTGGTCTTGGCTTCCAGCACTTGCGCGCAATGGTCTTGAAACCGCAACGGGGCGCCTTGACCAACGCCGTGCGTGGAGTCGTAGGCTTGCAAAATTATTTCGTGGAGCTGGGTTGGATTCGGATGAGCGGCTTGCAAATTATTTTGTGTGGAGCCGAGAGAACGATCTCTTTCAACTTTATTCACCAGCCTTTCGAAATGAAATTGGTAGAGCATCAGCGATGCAGCCGATGCTTAATTTCATTCAACCGCTTGACGGGAATACTTCGGCTCTTCAAAAAATGCTGGCGCTTGAACAACGATTTTTTCTTGCCGACCACAACCTTACTTACACAGACAAAATGTCGATGGCCGTAGGTGTGGAGGCGCGCGTTCCATTTCTTGATCTCGACCTTGTTGAGTTTGCCGCAAGAATTCCAGATCGTTTTAAACAGCGTGGAAGCGTTGGCAAGTGGGTGTTAAAGCGGGCGATGGAACCATACTTGCCGCATGATGTCATTTATCGCCCCAAGACAGGCTTTGGCGCCCCACTTCGTAAGTGGATGCGGTCTGATTTAAGACCACTTTTAGATGGAATGCTCTCGATAGAAAGCCTGAATCGCCGAGGTATTTTTGATGCTCAGGCGGTTCGGAGTTTAATTCAGGCAAACACCGACGGCGTTGTGGACGGCAGTTACACACTGCTCTCAATTCTGTGTGTAGAGATTTGGTGCAAGCGTTTTTTAGATGTCACATCGTAGTGTCGTGTAAATGAAGTTTGGGTATGAACAGACGCATTCAACGGAGAATCATTTGCAACCAAAGGACATAGAAAAAAAATCTATACATGATTTTTGGAACAATGCTTCATGTGGGGAAGATTTATATCTTGGTGGTCTTACAAAACAGGATTACAATTTGCAATCTGCAGAGAGATATCGCCTCGAGCCATATATTGAAACCTTTGCTCGATTTGCAGAAGCGAAACAACTTAGGGTTCTTGAAATTGGAATTGGTCTAGGAGCCGATCACCAACGATTTGCTGAAGCAGGCGCCGAATTGTTTGGTATTGATTTGACATCTCGTGCCATAAATCACACAAGTTGCAGACTTCAGGCCTTTGGGCTGACATCCGTTCTGTCAATTGGAGATGCAGAAATTCTTACCTTTGATCACGATTTTTTCGATCTTGTCTACTCTTGGGGGGTGCTGCACCATACCCCTTCAACGGATAAGGCTGTTGCTGAAGTTTTCCGCGTTTTAAAGACTGGCGGTATTGCGCGAATCATGATCTATCACAAGTGGTCGTTTGTCGGACTCATGCTTTGGTTTCGATACGGACTGCTTCATGGAAAGCCTTGGACATCACTGAAGTCAATTTATGGAAAGTATTTAGAAAGTCCTGGGACGAAGGCATATTCATTCAGCGAGGCCACTAAGTTGATGCACCAATTTAGAGATGTTCAAATTCGTACGGTTCTTACGCATGGCGATCTACTTTCGTCTCACGCAGGTCAAAGACATCAAGGACTATTACTTCACTTGGCTCGAAGTATTTGGCCCCGTTGGTTCATACAAAAACTATTTCCCCGTGCGGGACTCTTTATGCTGATACAAGCCACAAAGTAATCCATGAAACAAATTCTCCAATCACTAAAAACTGGTGCCACCGAAGTCGCCGAAGTTCCCTGTCCAACAGCTCGCCGTGGTCACTTACTCGTGCGTACTTCGCGCACGCTGGTTTCCGCCGGCACCGAGCGCATGCTGGTCGAATTCGGCAAAGCCGGATGGATTGAAAAAGCCCGCCAGCAGCCCGACAAGGTTCGCATGGTGCTGGACAAAATTAAAACCGACGGATTGATTCCCACGCTTGAGGCTGTGATGGGAAAACTGGATCAACCATTGCCTCTTGGCTATTGCAACATTGGCAGAGTGATGCAGGCCGGCTTCGGCGTGACGGGTTACGAAATTGGTGATCGTGTGGTGAGCAACGGGAAGCATGCCGAAGCAGTGTGTGTGCCCGTGAATCTTTGCGCAAAAGTTCCAACATCCGTCAGTGACGAAGATGCGGCTTTTACAGTGCTCGGGGCAATCGCACTTCAGGGCATTCGTCTTGTTCAACCAACTCTTGGAGAGACTGTGGTGGTCACTGGTCTAGGTCTGATCGGATTGGTCACGGTGCAACTGCTTCGCGCCCATGGCTGCCGCGTACTTGGTCTTGATTTTGATCCGTCAAAATTGGAGATGGCGAAAAAGTTTGGCGCAGAAGTTGTGAATCTTGGCGAAGGCGCTGATCCTGTCACCGCCGCGCAAACTTTCTCGCGTGGTCGCGGGGTTGACGCGGTGATTGTGACCGCAAGCACCAAGAGCAATGAGCCCATGCATCAGGCCGCACTCATGTGTCGCAAGCGTGGGCGAATTGTGTTGGTGGGCGTGACTGGCTTAGAACTTTCCCGCGCCGATTTCTTTGAGAAGGAAATTACATTTCAAGTTTCGTGCTCGTATGGTCCCGGCCGCTACGACCCCAATTACGAGGAAAAAGGCAACGATTATCCGGTTGGATATGTTCGTTGGACCGAGCAGAGAAACTTCGAAGCAGTTCTTGACATGATGGCCGATGGTCGGCTTGATGTGAAGCCGCTCATCTCTCATCGCTTTGGCATTGCCAACGCAGAGCAGGCTTACGAACTTGTTGGTGGCGGCGGACCATCACTCGGAATTTTGCTTGAGTATCCAACAGTCGCCGAAAAATCAGAAGCCATACTTCGACAAGCGACAGTGCAATTGCCCGCGAGTGGAGTGTCCATACACGGTGCTGCGTCCCTCGCCTTTATTGGTTCGGGCAACTATTCAACGGCTGTTCTTATTCCCGCATTCAAAGCTGCCGGTGCGCGCTTGAAAGTGGTCGCGAGCAGTGGCGGCGTGAGCGGATTGCATGCTGGCCGCAAGTTTGGATTCGAATCCACCACCACCGACACCAACAGTGTGTTCATCGATCCTGATGTGCAGGCGATTGTGCTCGGCACGCGCCACGACACGCATGCAGCGATGACTTGTCAGGCGCTTCGAGCGGGCAAGCATGTTTTTGTTGAGAAACCGCTCGCGATGACCCACGAAGAACTTTTGCAGATTGAAGAAGCCGTGAGTGCGGCCGCACAATCAGGTCGCTCGCCCATTGTGATGGTGGGTTTCAATCGTCGCTTCGCCATTCAAATACAAAAGATGAAGTCGCTTCTTAAGGGAGTCACTGGACCCAAGAGTTTTATGATGACCGTGAACGCCGGCGCCATTCCAGCCGAGCACTGGACGCAAGATCGTGAGATTGGTGGCGGTCGAATTGTTGGTGAAGGCTGCCACTTCATCGATCTGCTTCGCTTTCTCGCCGAGTCCGCCATTGTAGGTCATCGCGTGAATGTCATGGACTCAAAAACTCGCGACACTGTTTCAGTGGAGTTGTCATTTGCAGACGGAAGCATTGGCACCGTGCACTACTTTGCAAATGGCACCAAGGCGTTTCCCAAAGAGCGCATAGAAGTATTTGCCGCTGGCCGAGTATTACAGTTGGACAACTTTCGAAAGTTGACCGGCTTTGGTTGGCCAGGATTTAAGAAGATGAATCTGTGGAAGCAAGACAAGGGACAGAAGGCGTGTGCCGCCGCATTTGTGAATGCGGTGTCATCAGGCTCTGCTTCGCCAATTCCATTGAATGAGTTGCTTGAAGTTGCGCGCGTGACAATCGATGCGGCAGAAGCGTGCGAGGGTGGACGGTGAGAAATAAATTGATCGACATTATCGCTGGCGCTCGCCCTAATTTCATGAAGATTGCGCCGATTATTCGCGCTATGAAGGCACGCGAAGCCTCGGGCGGACCTCTGCGCTATCGACTGATCCACACGGGCCAGCATTATGACGCGAAGATGTCGGGGGACTTTTTCACGCAACTTGGTATTCCAGCGCCCAATGTAAATCTTGAAGTTGGAAGTGGTACACAAGCCGAGCAGACTGGCGGCATCATGACGCGCTACGAAAAATTACTGCTGGAACACAAGAGTGATCTGTGCTTGGTTGTCGGCGATGTCACCAGCACCATGGCCTGCGCAATTGCGGCGCAAAAATTGTGCGTGCCGGTGGCGCATGTGGAGGCAGGCATTCGCAGTGGTGATTGGACTATGCCCGAAGAGATCAACCGCATGGTGACCGATTCCATCACCAACTATTTTTTCACCACCAGTGAGGTGGCCAATGCCAACCTGCGCCGTTGTGGTGTGAGTGACAAGAGCATCTTTTTTGTCGGCAACACCATGATCGACACGCTGCTTGCCAACATGGATCGCTTGCAACCGCCAACATTTTGGAGCGAGCATGCCCTTGAAGTCGGGAAGTATTTTGTGGTCACGCTGCATCGGCCCGCGAATGTGGATGCTGGCGATACATTCGCGCAATTGTTGCAAGCCATTGCGTTGGCAACGCGCGGCGAGAAGGTGGTGTTTCCAGTTCATCCGCGCACCGCAAAAACTTTGCGCGATCTCAACGCGGTGCCAAAGAGTCTGCTGCTGGTTGAACCACAGCCCTATCTTGAATTTAATTATTTGGTGAAGCACGCCAAGGCGGTCATTACGGATTCTGGGGGAATTACCGAGGAAACCACGGTGATGGGTGTGCCATGCATGACACTTCGCAACAGCACCGAGCGCCCCGAGACCATCGCTCTTGGCACAAATGAATTGCTCGGCGTAGACCCCAAGGCTCTCAAGCCCGCGCTCGATCGATTGTTTGCGGGGCTTTGGAAGCGCGGATCAATTCCACCGCTGTGGGATGGGCACACGAGTGAGCGAATTGTGAAAGCGTTGGAGTTGGTGTTGGTGTCCTGATGGCGCCGCTTCGCAATGCACTTCGATATTGGAACACACTGCGCTATCTCAAGCCGACTCAAATTCTTGGTCGGGTGAAGTTTCGACTTGCGCGCCCTCGTGTTGATGCGAGGCCGGCGCCACAAGTGCGAGAAAATAAAGGTTCGTGGATACAAGCGGCTCGAAGGCGGAAAAGTCTTGATGCCTGCGACACATTTCGATTTCTTAACGAATCACATTCTCTTGCAGATGTGGGATGGAATGGAGATCAGGTTGCAAAGTTGTGGCGCTATAATCAGCATTACTTCGAAGATCTTCACGGCATCAATGCGGAGCAAAGAAGTCATTGGCATCACACTCTCATCGCGCGGTGGGTGCGCGAAAATCCCGCGGCTGTTGGATGTGGTTGGGAACCGTATCCCACTTCGCTTCGCATGGTGAATTGGATCAAGTGGGCCTGGCAAGAAAATAATCTTTCACCAGAGGCCGTGCAAAGTTTGGCGGTGCAGGCGCGTTGGCTTACGCAACGCTTGGAGTGGCATTTGCTGGGCAACCATTTGTTCGTGAATGCAAAAGCACTTATTTTTGCAGGGATTTTCTTCAGGGGCCCCGAGGCACAGGGGTGGCTCGAGCAGGGCTTTCATATTCTTCGCACGCAAGTTCCAGAGCAAATTCTCTCTGATGGCGGTCAATTTGAGCGTTCGGCAATGTATCACTCACTTGCCCTCGAAGACATGTTCGATATATGGAACGCAGTTCACGCCACGGGTTCGGCGCTTCATCAAACACACACAGACTGGATGCGACACCAGCGCGATGTGATTCAACGCATGCGTCACTGGCTTGCCGCCATGACGCATCCAGATGGAGAAATTGCGCTGTTCAATGATGCCGCCTTTGGTATCGCGCCTGCTCCCGCACAACTTGAAGCCTATGCGTTTCGCCTTGGGTTTCCAGCAATCTCACTGCCGCAGGACGGCGTCACTGAGTTGCAACCAAGCGGTTACATCCGCGTGCAGCAAAAAAATATGGTTGCCATTCTTGATGTGGGTCCGATCGGTCCCGACTATTTACCGGGGCATGCCCACGCCGACACGCTTTCATTTGAACTTTCCATGTATGGTCAGCGCGTGTTAGTCGACTCTGGCACTTCGGTGTATGGAGTTGGACCGGAGCGACTTCGTCAACGAGGCACGGCGGCGCACAACACGATGACTCTTAGCGGCGAAAATTCCAGCGAGGTTTGGGGTGGATTTCGAGTAGCTCGTCGAGCAACGCCGCGTGATTTGCAGGTGAACAATCACCACGAGCGCATTCAGGTCACCTGTTCTCACGACGGCTTTCTGCGTCTTGGTGGTGGAGCAATCCATCGAAGAACTTGGACATTTTCACGCCATTCACTCGAGGTGCTGGATGTCGTAACGGGCGCTGGAAAGCCTGCGATCCATTGGCATTGGGCACCGGGATTGCAAGTATCAAACGCGAATTTCATCACACTTTCAGTTACGCCCGAGCAGCAAATCACAATTGATCTGCAGAGCGCAGTCTGGTCGGTTGAGCAATCCACTTTCCATCCGGAGTTTGGGCGCGACGAACCATCGTGCGTCAGTGTTGCCATCCCCGAGGGCTGTTCGAGTATCGTTCGATTCAACTGGAGCTAGCGTGCATATCCTTTTTCTTACAGATAATTTTCCGCCAGAAGTAAACGCCCCAGCGAGCCGCACCTTTGAGCATTGCCGCGAATGGGTGAAGAAGGGTCATCGCGTAACGGTGATTACATGCGCCCCAAACTTTCCTAAAGGCAAGGTGTTTGACGGCTATCAAAACAAGGCGTTTCAGCGCGAGACCATTGAGGGCATCGAAGTTGTCCGTGTGTGGAGTTACATCACCGCGAACGAGGGATTTGTGCGCCGCATTTTGGATTACCTCAGCTTCATGGCGAGCGCGGTGGTTGCCAGCCCTCGCGTGCGCGGTGTTGATGTGGTCATTGGCACATCGCCGCAGTTTTTTACGGCATGCGCCGCCTACATCGTGAGTCGAATGAAGCGCATTCCATTTGTCTTTGAGTTGCGTGATCTCTGGCCGGAATCCATCAAAGCCGTGGGCGCCATGAAGAACGAGTTTGCCATACGCATGCTTGAGCGTCTGGAAATGTTCCTGTATCGCAAGGCCGCCCGCATTGTGTCGGTGACAGAATCATTCAAGAAAGTTCTGGTTCGCCGCGGCATTGATGGCAATAAAATTGAAGTGATCACCAACGGAGTAGATGTTGCGCAATTCAAGCCGCGTCCCAAAGATCCGCAACTTACCAAGCAACTTGGCCTGGAGGGTAAGTTTGTCGCCGGCTACATCGGCACGCACGGAATGGCGCACGCGCTGGAAACCCTCGTTCAAGCGGCCAACCAACTTCGCGGTCAAGACATTGCATTTATATTTTTAGGTGATGGCGCGCGCAAGCAGGTGTTGCGCGATATGGCAACTCAAATGCAGTTGGACAATGTGGTGTTTATTGATTCGGTCTCCAAGGCCGATGTGCCACGCTACTGGTCCTTGCTTGATGTATCGATTATCCATCTTCGCAAGACAGAACTTTTTACCACGGTGATTCCGTCAAAGTTGTTTGAGTGCATGGGCATGGGAATACCCGTGTTGCACGGTGTGGAGGGCGAGTCGGCAGATATTGTGCGCAAAGAATCTGTTGGAATTCCGTTTGAGCCAGAAGGAGTGGAGCAACTCTGCACTGCTCTTCAGTTGCTGAAATCAGATCCTGCCAAACTTGCGGCATTTGGCAAAGAATGTCTGCGTGCGGCCGGCAACTACGACCGCACCACCCTCGCCCTGCGCATGCTGAAGGTTCTTGAAGACACCGCTGCATGCAGAACGACGGGACCATTGAGAGTGTTGTTACTCAATCAAGTGTTTTGGCCAGATGTCGCGGCTACAGCGCAACACGGTCACGATCTTGGTCGCTATTTAGTCGAGCATGGTGAGCAGGTCACCGCACTTGCATCGCGAAGTCTGTATAGCGAATCAGGTAAAGCACTTGCTCGCACGGACATGGTTGATGGAATTAAAATTGTTCGTGCGGGACAGGCAATCTTTGGCAAAAAAGGAATTGCATCTCGCGCTTTTGACTTTGTGTCTTTCTATTTGGCGGCAATGTGGAAAGTAATTTGGCTGCCGCGCCAAGATATTGTGGTGTGTTTCACAACTCCACCATTCATCGCGTTTGTCGGCATTTTGCTGCGATGGCTGAAGGGCACAAAGGTTGTGTACTGGACCATGGATTTATATCCCGATGTTCCAGTGGCGGCGGGGGTACTGCGTCGTGGCTCACTGGCGTACAAAATTTTTGAATCTATCGATCGGTTTTGTTTGCACCACGCAGATCGCGTGGTTGTGCTTGGTCGATGCATGCATGATCGCGTGCTGCAAAAAGGAATCGATCCCCTCAAGATAGAAGTAATCAATGTCTGGGCGGATAGCGATGAAATTCCAATGCAAGCTTCCAGTCACAATCCGTTGCGAGCCTTGTGGAATATTGGCGATCGATTTGTTGTCGAGTACTCGGGAAACTTTGGAATAGGTCACGATAGCGAAACCATGTACAAAGCGATGCAGTCGACACAAACAGACGATTCCATTCGATGGGTGATTGTTGGTGGCGGAACGAAACGGCAGGAATTAGAGAGTTTTGTTCATGATCACGCAATTCACAATGCAATTCTGAAACCATATCAAACTCGTGATTCATTGGGCATGCTTCTTACCCTCGGCAATGTGCACCTTGTTTCGGTGGCGGAACAATTTGCGGGACTCTTAGTGCCAAGTAAATTTTATGGAGTTCTGGCTGCGGGCAGGCCCATTTTATATGTGGGCCCATCATCGAGTGAGGTAGCTCAAGTGATTGAAGAAACTCAATGTGGAATCATTATTGCGGAGGGTAATTCAGAGGGACTGGTCTCCGCCTTGCAATTATTGCGTGACAATCCAGCATTGGTGCAGTCGATGGGGCTGCGCGCTCGAGCTGTGTTTGAGGAGAAATTCACGCGCACAGCGGCGTGTGAGCGTTGGCGACAATTGCTTCGTAAAATTTGAAGAGGCGTGAAGCCTGTTGAAACGATATGTTTGATTCAAAGAGTAAAATCTGCACAAGAGTTTATGTAATCAGAGAGCAATAGCATTTTTGGAAACTGAAAATCAATCACAAACTCCTCATAATCATTCAGCACACTTCCAAGATTATTTGTGAGATTTTTTGTGGTTGACATTGAACCAATTGCAACTGGTGATTCTGTGAAAGCACGCAAAGGCTCCTTCTCCACAGTCGCCGCCAAGGGCTCGTTCATCAACACGCTTCAGTGGTTCATCAACAAGGTGGCTACGGCGGTGGCTATGTTGGCGATCGCGCACTACCTCACGCCTGATGATTTCGGAATAGGCGCACAGGCGTTGGCCGTGGCGCAATTTCTTGTCATTTTAATTCCGCTCACCATGGGAGACATTCTCATTGCGCACCCGCGGCGACTGGAGTTGCTCGCACCAACCGCGCGCACACTTGCTACCACGATTGGGTTTGTAATCTGTTTGCTCACGCTTGGATGCATTCCAATTATTTTGTTTTTCTACACAAAATATCCAGCCGCGTGGCTTGGCGGTCTGATCGCCGCCGCCTCCATCCGGCCACTGCTTGATTCGCAATTGATGGTTCCGCTTGCGCGGCTGCGCACTGAACTCGGGTTTAAAAAGATTGCGCTCATTGACGGCGTTGTACAACTCGTGGTCACAGCGTTCAGTGTTGTCGGCGCAGCGCTAGGTATGCGCGGAGCCACCATCGTGGTTCCACAACTTGTTGGCACGCTTGCACGGGTGGTGTGGTATCGAAAAGTCGCGCCGCAAACCACCATGGTTCCCACCGATCGCCGCATCGCCTTCATGTTGATGAAGTCATTCCTTCCCGCATCAAGCGCGCAGTACCTACACAATGTGATTGTGATGCTGGAGATTCTGGTGCTGGGCTTGGTGTCTGGCGATGTACAGACTGGGCTCTTTGGATTTGCATTTATGATTGCGGCGCAAGCCAACACGATCATCGCCTACCAACTCGGCGTTGTTCTACAGCCAATCTTTGGAAAATTACAAGACGAACCCGCGCGACAAGTCTCCGGATTTATCAGAGTGCAACGCGTGTTAGCGCTGGTGTGCGTACCAGTATCGCTCGCGCAGGTTGTGTTGGCGGAACCACTTTTTAGAATCGCATTTGCTGAAAAATGGCAGCCTGCGGTTCCGGTTTTTCAAATGATCAGTTTGGCGCAGGCATTTTATTTTGCCACTGGTCCCAGCATGTCTTGCTTGCGCTCACAGCGTCGCTTCGCAACTTTCTTCCGGTGGCAGGGCATACAACTTGTTCTTTCGGCGCCGCTGTACTGGCTTGGCTCCGCATGGATGGGTGCGTTGGGTGTAGCCACTACGAGCGGAGTAACTTGGGCCATCAGTTCACCGATTGTTGTTTACCTCTGCACGCGCACGGTGAAATCAGTAAAGCTCACCAGTGTGATTTCTATTTTCGCAAAGCCTTGGTTGATAGGAGTAGCCATCTTTGCACCTGGTCTGCTTGCTATTCGATGGCTCGCTTCGTTTGGAGTTGCAGGCGATGTGATTTCGCTAGCGATTATTGGACCAGTACTTGTTGTGGCCGCACTATTCGCTGCGCGCCAGACCGATTCTGAAATGCGCCAACTCAGTGACCGGGCCATTGGTGCATTGCGTGGGCGAATGCGGCGTGGCAAAATGTGATTCAGTATTCCATATGGAGGCCTGCTCGTCACCAGCAGTACTCATCGCGAACTCAAAAAGTATTTTGCATGTGGTAGTGTCTTTCCAAAGCATCCTGCACTCATGTCCTCATCCATCCTTCCCATCACTGTGGCAATTCCTGTGCGCAACGAGCAGCGAGGGCTCGCGGCTTGCCTCGTGCACTTGAAGCGTTTCGCGCGCGTGATGGTGATCGACTCTGGTTCCACCGATAACACATGTGACATCGCGCGCGCGCATGGCGCCGAGGTGCTTCAGTTTGTGTGGGACGGACACTTTCCAAAAAAACGCAATTGGTTTTTGCGCACTCACGCGCCTACCACACCCTGGGTTTTATTTCTTGACGCTGACGAATTGCTTGACGATGTTTTCTGCGACGAATTGGCGCGCACACTGGGCGCCACCACGCACGCGGGCTTCTGGCTTACCTACGACAACTGGTTTCTTGGAAAGCGTCTTAGACACGGCACGCCCAATCGCAAGCTGGCACTTTTTCGCGTAGGGGCCGGCGAATACGAGCGCATTGACGAGGCGCGTTGGAGCAAGTTGGACATGGAGATTCACGAGCATCCGATTTTGCAGGGAACCACTGGCGACATCCACACGCGCATCGATCATTGTGACGACCGCGGACTTGAGCATTGGAAGCGCCGCCATGATGAATATGCCGCGTGGGAAGCGCGGCGTTGTCTGGCTATGCGACATCAACCGCCTGCGGAATTATCTTCCCGCCAAAAAGCGAAGTACGCATTGTTGGACACACGGTGGCTTCCCATTCTTTATTTTATTGATGACTATTTTCGCCGTCTGGGGTGTCTTGATGGCTGGGCTGGATTTCAGCACGCGCGCCACAAGGCCGCATATTTTTCCACCATCCGAAAAGAGTTATTGAAGCTGGACAAATCACAAAAACAGTTGTAAGGCTCGCGCTTGGGTTTATTTTCCAGCCAATGATTGCGCCGGTTGCTTTCCATAAAAAATATCGAGCCACAACAGTGTGGAGTAGATTCGAAACTGAATATTTTCCGAGAGTTGTGCAAACACCCTTGGATCGCGCAGGAGCGGCCGAAAGAGCCCGATTTCAATTGCAAATTCCAACGGCTTGCTTGGCAGGCCTTGTTTGTGCACCAATGCCCCAATGTTTTTTGTTGTCGAGTTTCCAAAGCCATCTTTTTTTCTGCGCCAAGTCAATTCTTTCGGCAGATTCGGTTCCACAAGTTTACGCAGCAAATACTTTCCAAAACCATCCCGAAAGAGCAACTGGGTGTCAAGAGAGAAACAAAATTCAACAAGCCGATAGTCCAAAAATGGACAGCGTGTTTCAAGGTTGACAGACATGGAGACAGCATCCCCATATTGCAGCAGGTTGGCTAAATTTTCGCTGTGCCAAAATTCAAGCGAGTGTGCAAGGTTGGATTGTGACAAGGCGAGTTGGCGAAAGTTGAGCGAAATGGCATTCATGCATTCGCTACCCAATAATTGCGCTGCCCTCCATCGGCGTGCTTGCATGGCGTACAACCGAGGACTCGCAAAGCGTGCAAGGTCCATGAACATAACTTTTCTTCCAACAGACAAAATATTGGAGTAAAGAGATTGCATTAGCGATGGCAATTGCCCACGCAGAAGTTGATCGAGTCCAGCAAAGAGGGCGAATTGCGGGTAACCCGCAAGTAATTCATCGGCTCCCTGACCCTCAAGCATGACTGTGAGGGTTTTTCGCGCCGAGCGGCAAAGATTTAAATAGGGCACGATGGCGGGGGAGCTATGCGCTGAATCAAGGTGATAGATGCAAGTACGCAGATCCTCAACCAACTCTTGATCTTTGGTCTCGGCAACGGCTGTTGATGTGTGACCAAATTCGCGAGCCAATCTTTGCGCCATTGGCAATTCAGATTTTTCTACTGGCGGATGCCAAGCGGTGTATGACTCAAGACTGCGTTTAAATTGCGAGCTTGCTAAAAATGCAATTGTTGCAGAATCAATGCCGGCAGAAAGGCTGAGTCCAATTGGCACATCGCTGCGCAGGCGAATCTTGGTGGCATCAGATAAGAGTTGCTCAAACCGATTGATCGCATCAGAAAGATTCTTTACGGTTCGTTGTTTTGGATACTGCCAATACATCACCGAGGGAGCATCTGTAAAACTGGGATGGTGCAGATCTACAATTTGATATGTCGACTTTGGAAATCGGTTGATGCCACTGAACCAAGAAAATTCGCACTCGCCGCCAATTCCATACTTGAGAAAGAGACCAATCGCATGCTGATTGGGCTTTGGAACCGCGCCAAGCCAAGCAAGAATTCCTTTGGCTTCAGAACACAACACAAGCATGCCATCATGTTCATAGGTGAACAACGGTTTCACACCCCAGCGGTCACGCGAGATCACAAATTGATTGGTGAGTGTGTCGCCATAGACAAATGTCCACATCCCATTGAAACGATTGATCGCCGAAGGACCCCAGCGCATTAGTGCGCGTAGAAGAACCTCAGTATCGGAATGGGTCGAAAAAGTTTCACCCTCTATTTCTAAATCAGCCTTGATCTCGACATAGTTATAAATTTCGCCGTTAAAGATCACGAAGTACCGACCGCAATTTGACCAGAAAGGCTGGTTTGCCAAGGCCGATACATCAATCACCGAAAGGCGAACATGGCCAATGGCAAACCGATTGGCTGCATCGATAAATGTTCCTCGCGCATTTGGACCTCGATGCCGAATGGCATCAAGAGCGCGATCGGTGCGCGCTTGGGCGTCGCCCGGCAGACGACTAGAGTTGTTACAAAGAACCGCGAATATGCCACACACCGGATTTAGGACCTTTTTGAAAGAAATTGTACGGGGGCTACATTCAAATTCATGGCGCTTCGCCCGTGCGTTCCCACGATCGTATTGCAAAGAGCGCATCTGTAATAGACCGAGATGTTTTTTTAATTAATTGTTGACGAATAAAGGGATCAGACCAATTCTGCGGAGCCACCCCGTTGAAATAATCGGCAGTCAATGCCGAGCGCCACTCCGAAACACCAAAATTTTGTTCGGTTGATTTGTAGGCAGGATTCACTTCCGCTTGTGTCACCTGTTCAATCCTATAGTCCATGCTTGTCCATATGGCAAAGCCATTTGCCCCAGCTTTTACAGCGGGCGCAACCTGATCAAGAACAAAATCCTTTAGGGGAATTAGCCGACAATAAGGTGCGATACCTGTTGGCGCCCAAGTAGGACAAATTGTTGGAATGACCGGCTTGCCATTGGCCATTAATTTTGCGAGTCCCGTGCTGGCCATTCGCCACGCCCTGCCGTCTTCACGAACACTTTCTGGCGTGCCGCGAACACTCTTGGGACTACCGGGCACCACCATCTTTGGATCGTAAACATCATAAATACTTACACTGACCCAATCGACCTCTGCAACAAGACTTTGAAAAGTGGCAACGGCCCGTTCAAGTGCCAACTTTTTTTCTTCTACGCTTGCCGTAGCCCATCCCCTGTCATTCACCCAATATGAAATGCTTGGGATGCCATAGAAAGTCCACTTGCAATTTGGATACTGCATTTTCATAGCACGAATTGCAGAAATCATCGAGGCCAGAGACTTTTGCCGCTCGGGTGAGTCTGGCGCCTTGCGCAGATTTGCCATAAACGGATCTTCAAGATCCAACATCATCCACTTTGGCGGTTGACCACCACTTTTATTTTGTACCTGACGAATTGCCGCATCGATATCAACTAGACCAGTCTTGAAAGATTCGGGATCTTGTGTCACATTCATCCACGGTTCAGCATTCATAGACTGAACTCTTACAGTCGCATCAGGATCTGGAAGCGAGTCGTAGAGAAGAATGAGCGGAGGTTTTTCAGGGGTTTTCTCTTGCTGATTGTTGATCTGAGTTGGAGAAATCGCCAAACACACCAGCATACTAAATGCCAATACAAATGAAATCGCAATTTGATTTGGCATATGTCGCAAGATGTTCGATTCTAGGGACGGTAGAAGTGTCCTGCATAGTTCAGCTGCAAGTTCAGGCGTGCAATAACGACCCTATTATTAGGTGCATGCCTGACCAACTCGAATCACTGCAACACTTCAAGAACAACACCATCGACTTGTTGATGAAGTTCGGTCCCAAGGCCCGCGCCCGCATACGCACCAGGCATCGCTGGCACTTATGATCGTCGCATGCCCGCCGTGCACATTCACAACACGCTCACTGGCGAACTTTCACCACTTACGCCAATCGCTGGCCCACAGGGTCCAGTCACTTTCTACAGTTGCGGCCCCACGGTCTATGACGACGCGCATATTGGAAACTTTCGCAGCTTTCTGAATGCGGACATCTTGCGGCGCACGATCGAACTCACCGGCTTGCAGGTGCGCCACATTATGAACATCACCGATGTCGGTCACATGACCGACGACACGCAGGCCGATGGTGGCGGCGAGGACAAGATGGCGGTCGCCGGTCGCAGATTGCTGGAGGCGAAAAAAGCCAGCACGCTTCCGCACGGCACTCAGATTGACGCGCATGATCCGCTGGCGATCGCCGACTTTTATGCCGCACGATTTCTTGAAGATGCGCGGCAACTTGGCTTGAAAGTCGCAACCGAAGTGCAGCACGACCCCACACTCATGCCACGCCCGACGCAGTGGGTTTCGCAAATGATCACGATGGTGCAACGCTTGATCGAACGCGGGCACGCCTATGTTGCCAGCGACGGTGTGGTGTATTTCTCTGTTGAAAGTTTTCCTGACTACGGTCTTCTCAGTGGCAATGCGCTCGATGCTTTGCGCGAGGGCGAGGGTGGACGCATTCGCGCACAAAACCAGGCGAGCAAGCGTCACCCCGCCGACTTTATGTTGTGGAAACCCGACGCCAAACATCTGCTGAAATGGGATTCGCCGTGGGGTGCCGGCTATCCGGGCTGGCATCTTGAATGCAGCACGATGGCTGCGGGATTGCTTGGAGAGCAGATTGATCTGCACTCCGGTGGCGAGGACAATATTTTTCCTCATCACGAATGCGAGATTGCGCAGAGTCGCTGCTGCTTCGATCGTTCCACCCTCGCGCGTTTGTGGTTTCACACACGCCATCTGATTGTTGAAGGACAAAAAATGTCCAAGAGCAAGGGCAACTTCTTCACCGCGCGCGATCTTTTCGCCAAAGGCGTCACTCCTGCCGCATTACGACTTGAACTTGTGCGCACGCATTACCGAGTGAATTCCAATTTCACCATGCAAGGGCTGGCCGATTGCCAACGCATGATCGATCGATGGAGCCGTCATGCACAAGCGTTGGCCGCTTCTGTAGCTGCGATTGCTGCGAAAGATGCTGGCACAACAGGGGCCCTCGTATCAAAGAGCAATGCAAGCAATTCCACAGCCGTGATACATGCAAGTGGTACTTCAAACAGCACACATACGGCACACAATGCAAATCGCTCGCATGCCAGCCAAGAAAATTCAGATGCACCAGCGGGGGCATTCGAGAAAGCCTTGCCACTTTTCACCGACGCATTATGCGACGACCTAAATGTCGCGCGGGCGATTGCGCTTATCAACGAGGCGCTTGCGAGTGCGGGTTCACAAGAACACACCACCGCCTGCCCCGCGCGCGAACTTGCCGCATTGCAACGCATGGATAGCGTGCTTGAAGTGCTCAATCGAAACAAGCCCATCGCCAAAGCGGGCAGCGAAGATTTTGAGATCGCGGTGAACGCTTTGATCGAAGTTCGCGCCGCCGCCCGCCGCAACAAAGATTTCGCGGCAAGCGACGGCGCGCGCGACCAACTGCTCGCACTGGGTGTGCAAATAAAAGATGGCGCCACTGGTACTACATGGTCGCGCATTGTGAAGTGAGCGGCATTTGCATGCACACGCGTTCGCCGCCGAGAAACATCTGGTGGGTAGACGCGTTCGTCAGACAGCAGATTTATTTATAAGTGGTAGTTCAGGCCTTGCGCCGGCGGCTTATCAAGCCACCAAGTCCAATCAACGCAATCGCCGATGGCGATGGAACAGCATAGGAGCCAACCAAGTCACCAGCGCCGTTCGAAGTCGAAGTGGTTCCCAACGTTAGTTCACCTGCGGGGGAAGATGCGGACAAAGTAATCGCAGTGTTTAAACTTGTGGATTGCGTAAAGTCGTAGGTGAAAGCAATGTAGTCAGCCATTGGATTCAGCGTATTTACTGTGATATTTGCTGTTGAAAGACTTATCAAGGCTTGTTGGGGTCCTGATCCCGAAGCGGTAAATTGTGCATTCGAACCAGTCGCAGAGAACACCTTAGTACTCGACTGATCAAAGGCCTCGAAGCTCCAATTTTGCAATGTGAAGGAACTTGCAGAACCTGCCGTATCCAAATCACTTGAGTCGATTGAGAGCACCATTGAATAACCATTCAGGCTGCTCCACGCATCGGTGCCCGAAGCATTCTTGTCAGCGGTCATGGTAAGCAAGCCAGCGTTCGCCACTCCAGCGACTGAAGCGGCTGCGGCAAGCACGAGAATATTTGTTCGGAAAGACATTGTGATTACTACTCCAATTTAGAGGTACAAAAGTCAAGAACGACGACGACGATTGGCCACAAGGCCAGCCATCACGACAAGAACAGTGGCGCCAGGGGCTGGAACCGTATAACCAGACGAACTAAACGAACCAAACGAACCAGGCGTTGCATTAGTGAGGACCACCAGATAGCCCTCATTGGTGCCCGTTAACCCAGCCAAGCTGTCACCCAAAGTGCCGTAGCCACCAGATACAGTGCGATCAGCCGCGTAGCCAATTTCGATCATGGTGGGTGCAGGCGAACCTATGCCAGACCAATTCGCAGATTCACTATTACCAAGCACTGCGGTGTATCGGCGAGTAACGCCCTCGGTTGCGCTGGTGAACCGCTTATAAGTGAGTGCATTGAGTGCGTTTCCAGAAGCGGAATAAAGCGTGGAGATTCCCTGCGAAACAGTGAGTGACCAAGAACCAAAGGCAGGCGCAAGTACCGAAGCGCTGTTGTCATATTGAAGCGTTAACTTCATCGTGACTTGGCCAAGGCCTGCATAGGTGCCTTGTCCAAATCCGCTTGCAGTGAAATCATTTATGATCATGCTCGCTCCAGCTGAACTGGTGGCGGCGGCGGTAATGAGTGTGATGAGAGTATTACGAAGCATTTTCTTTTCCTTCAAGATTTTTAAATTTCAGTTATTCAGGCTCGGCGGCGACTAACAATCAGGCCTGCGAGTCCGATGAGTGCTACGGCACCAGGCGCTGGAATACTCATCAGTGAACGCGGTTGCGGCAAGCGAGACGGAAACGACGGTTGAGATAAGAGCGAACTTCACCGTAAATTTTCCCTTCGAAATTTTGTAAGTAAGAACCAAAGAATGACAGAACAACAAAAAGAATCAAAAATCACGCGCGTCGACGCGAAATAAACATGGCCGAAAGTCCCAGCAACGCGGCGGCGCCTGGTGATGGAATTGGTGAGGCGATATCAGCGATATTTACATTTTCGTTGGAGGCCTTGGTCCAACTCAATTTCACCTGATGAAAGTTTCGTAGATCAAACGATTCTGTTGCCCGCCACGCCGACGCTTCGGCAGCCACTGGCGCCGAAATCGTGATGTATTGAGAAACAGCAGGTTTTGCCTTGTTCGAACTGATCACCGCGTAGGTGTCGTTGGGCGAACTTTGAATCACATCAGCGGAAACGCCTGAGCTGAATATGCCGACAGTGATAGTAAATGCAATTGTGTAAAGCATTTCTTTTCCCTCGAAAGAGGAGTTCAACGGGTTGGCTTGCGGTAAAATCCATGGGGATGGATTGGGAGGCAAGCCAGGATTTCGGACGGTTGAGGTGTACGCAGTGAAAGTGAGAACTTCGACTTTGAATTGCTGCTGAATGGGTCTGACAACAATGAAATAGACGAAGCGAACTTATCGTAGTAAATAAGGTTTTTAAGTATCCCTCCAGACACATTCGATTTAACAGACTCGAAACTTCTAGTCTTTGATCGAACTCTTGTAAAAGAGACAATCAACTTTTCCAAACTCGAAGCGAAGTTACATTATCCCCAATTTAGAACTTTGCAAATTAGTTTTATAAAAATGATATAAATTGTGGAACAATTACATAAACCTTTTCTTTACATGCATTTTAAGAGCGTTTATGCCACCTGCGCCTTTCAAGCACATCCCCATTGCGACCAAATGAACCCACATTAAAGCGGATACATTGCCATTGCATGGTCATTTCTAACAATCTTCCAACGATCGGCCTTGTCGGAGGAATCGGCAGCGGAAAAAGCGAAGTTGCCAGAATTCTCGCCTCTGAGGGTTGCCTTATCTGCGATTCCGACGCCCTCGCACGCGCTGAATTAAACAATCCCACCGTGGTCACTCAATTACAACAGTGGTGGGGCACTGGCATCTTTGATGAAGAGGGAAATATTGATCGAACATCCATCGCGGCCATCATCTTTCGCGATGCCACCGAAAGAAAGCGTCTCGAAGCGCTGATTCATCCGCGTGTGGAAACTGCGCGAGCCGTACTTTTTGCCACCGCTGCACCGAATACGCGCGCATTGGTTATCGACGCTCCACTTCTTCTTGAAGCCGGTCTGGCCCCGCAATGCACCCACATATGGTTTATCGAAACATCAGAAACCATTCGTCAGATGCGTGTGATGACCAGTCGCGGATGGAGCGCCGACCAACTTGCCCGCCGAGAATCCGCACAATGGTCACTTGACCGCAAGCGCTCCGCCGCACATGATGTAGTTCGCAACGAGGGCGACCCGGCGTCGTTGCGAGAACAAGTGCTTAAGTTATTGGGGTCGATCCCAGCGACTCTATAAGCTCAAATTCTTCGCGAGTCATTTCTGTGCAAGGTTCGCACCCGGTTTCATTCACATGTTCAGCATTCAAGACTCCGCGCGGAGCCTTGGCACCTGGACTTTCCCAAGGCGGTTGGCATCACCACTCGCACGCATACACAAGAGATTTCCATGAGCAAGCGTCGTCGTCGTCGAAAGGGTGGTCCCGGTGGACCTGGTGGTCAAGTCGGTTACTCGGGCCAGTCAAGTCAGCCCTACATGCCCACCATGACATTTGCACCAGGCATGGTTCCAACAGATGAGCAACTTGAAATTGAGTTGCAGCAATTTGTGGAGGAAGCTGGTGGCAAACTGAAAGTTGGAAAGAAAGAAGATCTTGATTTGCTTGGTCTTCAGCGGATGAACGGCGACGAGCTGGTGAAGGTCGCTCGCAAAGAAGGACTTGAAAACGAAGGCGGACTCTCCAAGCAGCGCCTGGTCTTTGAGATTCTGAAGCACCGCGCCTCGAAGCATGGCTTGATGACCGCGACCGGCACGCTGGATTTAATGCACGAGGGCTATGGCTTTCTGCGCAGCAGCGAATACAGCTATTTACCTAGTCCCGATGATATTTATGTAAGTCCGATGCAGGTGCGTCGACTGGGTTTGCGCAAGGGCCAGGTGATTACTGGTTTGGTGCGCGCCCCCAAAGACACCGAGATTTATTTCGCGCTGCTGCGAGTGGATCAAGTGAATGGTCACGATCCCAAGACGCTGCACGATCTTTCAACCTTTGAAGCGCTGACACCGTTGCATCCCAACAAGCGCATTCATCTTGAAATGCTTGATCAGCCCACCAAGATCGAGACTCGCATCATCGACATGGTGACGCCCCTTGGATTTGGTCAACGCGCATTAATCGTGGCGCCGCCGCGCACCGGCAAGACTGTGATTTTGCAACAGATCACCAACGCGATTTGCAAAAATCATCCTGAAGTGCATGTGATCGTTTTGCTGATCGACGAGCGGCCTGAAGAAGTGACAGATTTCCGCCGCAATACACCCGATCGCGTGGAAGTGATCGCCAGCACATTTGACGAAGAGGCTTCGCGCCACATTCAAGTCACCGAGATGGTGATGGAAAAAGCTCGTCGCATGGTGGAGTTTGGCCAGCATGTTGTGATTCTGCTCGACTCAATCACTCGTCTTGCTCGCGGCTACAACAACGGCATGCCGGGCGGCGGCAAGATCGGTTCCGGCGGCGTGGACACCGCTGCGCTGATTCGACCCAAGAAGTTTTTTGGCAGCGCGCGCAATATCGAGAACGGCGGCTCGCTCACCATTCTCGGCACCGCGCTTGTGGACACCGGCAGTCGCGCCGATGAAGTGATCTTTGAGGAGTTCAAAGGAACTGGCAACGCCGAACTTCATCTTGATCGCAAGTTGATGGAGAAGCGCATTTATCCTGCAATCGATATTTCAGCAAGCGGCACGCGTCGCGAAGAATTGTTGTTAGATCCCAAGGAGCACGAATTGATCGTGCGCCTTCGCAAGGTGGTCAGCGACATGAATGTGGTCGAAGCAATGGAGTTGATGCGAAGCCGCGTAAGCAAGACTAAAAGCAATGCGGAGTTTTTAATGACGATGAACATGGGTTGAACAGACTTTTGATTCTGGATCACGATGTGGCCGCGCATCGCTTCACAGACGCATCGGGCGTTGGGCATGATCGGATCATGGTTCGCGCGACTTGTTGGATTGATGATTGCAGCCATATCAAAGCATCCTCAATCAATGTGCCTTCGTATTCTTGTTGTTCCTTGATACGCCCAGTGGCCTTAGGAGACTCGCATGAACACCCGTCGCGGCTTCACCATTATCGAATTGCTCGTCACGCTTGGAGTGATTGGATTGCTTGTAGGCATCATTCTTCCGGCGCTCGGCATTGTGCGCGGAAACGCAGCGCTTACAAAAAGCACCAGCAACATGCGGCAAATTTTTTCGTTGATGCAGAATTATTCCACCGCGAATCGCGACCACATTGTTCCAAGTTTGTTTGATCGTACTTCTGCGGCAATTCAAGTGAAGGGCAAACCGCGCAGCGACAGTGTTGTGCAAGGCAGTCTGTACAGGGGCACCTGGTCGGACATCTTGTGGACGGATGCAGGATTTGGCCCCATTTCGTATTTAACTAGTAACGGCAGTGAAAACTCTGGCTATCGAACCGATAGTCCAGATGGCGGCGTCTACGAGTTCGTACCAAATTTCGAGCGCGGTCCCTTTCGTTCTGCAGTTCCAATGAAGAAGCAGTTCACAGGAAATGTGAGCGCTGATCCCGATATCAACAGCAACAGTTTTGGATCGCGGACAATTTTCGTCGCTGAGCCCGGCATGTTCGCGGCCAATAATTTTTTTGATGGTCGCAGCGCGACCAAACGCGCTTTCACCAATCACAAGTACGACGCGCGCGCAGAATTAAGTGGCGCCAATGAAACCTTTTTTACCAACGGCCAGATTGTGCGGCCAGAAAGCAGCGCGTATTTAGTCGACAGCATCTGCTGCGAAACCATCGATCCTGTTGAGGGTGGCACCATCGAACCTTTCGATGCCACCGATACAGAAGATGTGCAAATTGACTTTCGTTATCCCGGTGACACCTGCGCCATCTTGTTGCTTGATGGTCACGCACGCATCGAACAGCGCTGGGAAACCCTGACCGACCTTGAGGGGTCTGCAAATGACTTAAAAGATGATGGATCGATGAAGGCAACCTCGAACGCTGACAAAAAAGACCAGGGTCGCGGTATTCGATTCCGCCACCTAGACCTGCGATAACAGCCTATTTTTAAGGGTTTTGAAGTTCTGGTCACCGACTCCGCAGCAAAAATAGAATTCGCAATTGTTTTTGTCATAAGGGCTTGCAACCCCTTGACCGATTCGTCACTCGCGGTACCCTTTGACATTCACCGCCCGAATCATCGGGCGGTTTTTCTTCGGTCGGTCGCCACCGTAGCTCAGTGGTAGAGCACACCCTTGGTAAGGGTGAGGTCGAGGGTTCAAGCCCCTTCGGTGGCTTCGGCGAATACCGGCGTTCGGTATTCGCCAGCCGAGCCTCTCGTCGGGCACAACGACGGGGAATGCGGAAACATTCCGCATTCGTACCGGCCTTACTTAATCTGGAGCACACAACCATGGCAAAGGAAAATTTCGTTCGCAACAAACCGCACGTCAATGTTGGCACCATCGGCCACGTGGATCACGGTAAAACAACACTCACCGCGGCAATCACCGCGGTGCAAGCTGCTCGTGGTTTCGGCAAAGCCGTTCCGTACGATCAGGTTGCAAAAGCGAGTGAGAGTGAAGGTCGTCGTGACCCCACCAAGATCGTCACCATCGCAACCAGCCATGTGGAGTACGAGACAGTCAATCGTCACTACGCCCATGTGGATTGCCCAGGCCACGCCGATTATGTGAAGAACATGATCACTGGTGCCGCGCAAATGGACGGCGCGATTCTGGTCGTTAGTGCCGCTGACGGACCCATGCCACAAACTCGCGAGCACATTCTGCTTGCGCGTCAAGTCGGCGTGCCCAGCATTGTGGTCTTCCTGAATAAGTGCGACCTTGTCGATGACAAAGAACTTCTTGATCTGATCGAGATGGAAGTGCGCGAGCTGCTCACCAAGTACGGTTTCGATGGCAACACCGTGCCGATCGTGCGTGGCGCAGCCTTTCCAGCTCTGCAAGAGCCAGGAAATGCCGAGAAAAACCAGTGCATCTCCGATTTAATGGAAGCGATCGACAAGCATGTTCCAGAACCCGTTCGCGAAACCGACAAGCCATTCTTGATGAGCGTTGAAGATGTTTTCAGCATCAAGGGCCGCGGTACCGTGGCCACTGGTCGTATCGAGCGCGGCATTGTGAAGGTTGGCGATGAAATCGAAATCGTGGGCCTTCGTCCACAGTCGAGCAAGTCCACCGTCACCGGTGTCGAGATGTTCCAGAAGACTCTTGATCAAGGACAGGCCGGCGACAATGTCGGTTGCCTGCTTCGTGGCGTTGAGAAAGCGGACATCGAGCGCGGTCAAGTTCTGTGCAAGCCAGGCACTATTAAGCCTCACACGCTTTTTGAGGCCCAGGTGTATGTGTTGACCAAGGATGAAGGCGGCCGTCATTCGCCGTTCTTCAATGGTTACAAGCCACAGTTCTACTTCCGTACTTCGGACATTACTGGCAAGCTAGAATTGATCGGCGCAGAGATGTGCATGCCCGGTGACAATGTGAACTTGAAGGTGGACCTTGAAGGCAAGGGCGTGGCCATGGAGCAGGGCACTCGATTCGCCGTCCGTGAGGGCGGTCGAACCGTGGGCTCAGGCGTTGTGACCAAGATTGTGACCTGATATTTCGCGGCGAACTAGCGTAGTTCGCCGCATTCAACGAGAGGTTTTGTTCGCTCCCGTCTCTGCTCGAAAGATCAGAGACGGGGGTGGGCCCAACCAGCAGCCCTGCGGCTTGGAGATTGTCATGGCAAAGAAGTCATTGGATCGTGAATATGTTTGGCTGCAATGCACAGAGTGCGGCGACCTGAATTACCGCACCGAAATCCGCGTCAAAGGCGGTATTGCAGAAAAAGTGAAGGAAGGCTTTCGCAAATTCTCGCCACGCCTTCGCAAGCACACCTTGCACAAGATCAAACGAAAGTAATGACGGCATTACTTTCATCGCTACGTCGGTAGCTCAGCTGGTAGAGCAGCGGATTCCAAATCCGCAGGTCGTGGGTTCGATCCCCCCCCGGCGTGTTGAGCCAAGTGGCTCAGAATTCTGTTTTGTAATCGTTCGTTGATTTTTTTCTTTCCCCTTTATTCGGAGCACCACTGTGTCGATGGCAATTCGAAAGTTCGGTCAGGGCTACTGGACACGACTGATGTCGGTGATCGGCTTCGGCATGCTGTCGGTGCTTGGCGCGATCTGGCTGTGGCGTCTTGTTGAAACAGTCGATGTGGGTGTGCCGGCGATTTATCTTGCCAGCGGAAGCGCCTTCATGTTTCTCGCGGCGATCGGCGTGCTGCTGTGGTGGTTCGCCGGTTTCAATCCAAAGTCCGTCGACTTTTTGGTGGCCACCGAAGGCGAAATGAAAAAAGTAAATTGGTCTTCGCGTCGCGAGATTGTCGGCAGCACCGTCGTGGTGATTGCCATGACCATCATTATCTCGCTGTTTTGTTGGGTATGTGATTTTGCGTTCTCCTCACTCTTCGTGTGGATGCGCGTCTTGGATATGAGGAGCTAAAGCAATGGTTTCGAATGAATCAGAATTAAACAAGCCTGTACCCGTGATCGAAGGCGAGCAAGTCGCCAAGCCCGAGCCCAAAGCCAAGGTGGTGAAGCCCACCAATCTGTCGGTTGGTACCGCGGCGTTTAGTAAAACCAGCAGCCAAATGAGCGGCGGTGTCGCTACCAGTCGTGCGCTTGAGACAACTTCAAGCAGCAAGAACAAGGAGCAGGCCGCACGCGCCGCGCAGGTTCAAAATCCATCGGCGATTATGGAGGATCCAGCCGATCCAGATGCTGAATTGCCGATGTATCGCGACGGCATGGATTGGTTTGTGCTTCGCGTAGCTAGCAATAAAGAAAATCCGGTGCGCGACACGCTGCTTCGCAAGGTGCAGATCGAGTCGATGGTGCATTTGGTTGGTCGCATCATGGTGCCGACCGAGAAAACAAAAACGATGAAGGCCGGCAAGCAAAAGGTGACCGAAACCAAACTGTATCCAGGCTATGTCTTCGTTGAGATGAAACTTGAACCCGATGGTCGCATTCCGCAAGATGTTTTCTTCCTGATCAAGGAGACAACTGGCGTGGGCGACTTTGTCGGTACTGCGGGTCGGCCCACGCCGATGACGCCACCCGAAGTCGAGAAGATGCTTTTCGATAGTCGCAAGCCTGACGAGTCACCGACCGTGCGCATGGAATTTGTCAAGGGCGATCCGGTCACCATCAAGGAAGGTCCCTTCCAGAATTACGAAGGCACTGTCGAGGAGACCTTGCCAGACAAGGGTCTTGTGCGCGTAATCGTTACCATCTTCGGTCGTCAGACCCCAGTCGAACTGGAGTACTGGCAAATTGCGAAGGCGGAGAAGTGACGCCAGGAGGCTTCACCATGTTGCGAAGATTCATTCAAACCACAATCGTATTTGCTTTGGTTGGCTGTGCATCAACGGCTACCTATCCGCCAACCTCCGGTCGCTCCATGGTGACCGCGACCACGCCACCACTTCCACAAGTGATGGCAAGTTCGTTGCGTTATGCGCAGCAGCGTGGCAATCCAAATGCGCAGATGATTTTTAATTTGCCTCCCGACACACTCAGCACTGCGTGGGATGATGTTGGCAAGCGTCTTGGAGATGGCGCGAGACCGATGACCGCCACGGACAAGAATGCTTTCACGGTTCGACAGGTTCGTGTGAATGGTGGTCAAGCAGAGGTGGACATTATTTATCCATCACCCGAAGGCGTGTACCAAATTCTGACGGTACATCTGGAGGGTTATTTCGGCGGCGACTATCGGCCGATGTTTGCGCAGCGCTGGTTGATTCCAGTGAAGCAGCAGGCGTTTAATGTGCCAGTTGGCGGACCGTTCGCGGAGGTGCCGACAGAATCTAGGCCGACGGAGATCGATGAGCCGGCGTCCATGCCTGCAGCGAGTGCGGCGGCGGCAGCAGCGGCTGCACCAGCAGCGGCGGCAGCGCCTGCAGCGCCAATTGGGAAGCACTAAGCGCAGGCGAATTTGTGTGAAGCGCAACGCGGTGTGATGCTTCGTCCCAAGTATGCGTGACTATGATTTGCGCATGAGCCTGTCGCGGAATCTGCTCGCAGCGGCTGCGGATATAAAGTTACATCACAGTGTTTTTGCGCTTCCATTTGCGCTGCTTGGCGCGTGTCTTGCGGCTATGCAATCGGGGGGCTTGGGTGCGCAACGCGTCGCACTTGATGCGATCAACCAAGGGCAAATTGTGGTGTCGGCGCAATCTGTTGGCGTGGACTGGTCGCAAGTGCCTTGGGTTTTGCTGGTGGCTTGCATGGTGACCGCGCGCACTGCGGCGATGCTTTTAAATCGAATTTTGGATGCCGCAATTGATGGCCGAAATGCGCGCACGGCGCGGCGGGCGATTCCATCGGGGGCGCTTTCACGCAGCGCGGCGATTGCGATTGCGGGCGCGGCTTCGATTTTATTCATCGCATCGTGCGCGAGCTTTGGAGTGTGGCGACAGAATTGGTGGCCGCTGCGGCTTTCAATTCCTGTCTTGCTGTGGTTGCTTGCCTATCCGTTGTTGAAGCGACGAACATGGTTGTGCCATGTGTGGCTTGGCGTAAGTTTGGCGATCAGTGTTCCAGCTGCCGCGTTGGCGGTGCAGCCCGCGGCGGTTGCGCAGCCAGTGGTGTGGTGGCTTGCGGCGATGGTGTTGTTGTGGGTGGGTGGATTTGATGTGATCTATGCGTTGCAAGATGTGCAGGTGGATCGACGCGAGGGATTGTTCAGCATGCCCGCAACTCTTGGCGAGGAAGCGGCGCTGTGGATAAGCGCGGCGATGCATGTGGCGGCGGTCGCTTGCTTGGTCGCGGCAATCTTTGCAGAACCAGCGTTGGGCCAATGGTTTCAAGTCGCGGTCGCGGTGACTGCATTGTTGTTGATATTTGAGCATGCCACCGTGCGACGATGGGGCACCACGCGCATGGCGCTGACATTTTTTACGCTGAATGGATGCGTGAGCGTTGTGCTTGGAACTGCTGGAATTTTGGGGCTTTCCGGTTTTGCGGGGTAGCCTGTTGCCATGGCATTGTCGCTTGATACTCGAAGATCTGTGCCGGCGGCTCTGGGTTCATTTCTTGAGCGCGAGTTTGATCAGTCGATGCGTCGACTTAATCAGGCTTGCGGATGGAAGCCACAGGATCGCATTGAAGGTGTGCATGAATTTCGCAGGTCGGTGAAGCGTTTGCGCGCAGCGTTGCAATTGACGGCGGGGGTGGTTGAGAAGAGCGCATTGCATTCGCTTGATCGCGCGCTAGGTGATGCGGCGCGTCGGCTTGGATCACTGCGCGATGCGCATGCTCGGCGCATTGCAGCCGAGCGGGTGGCGAAGTTGCTTCCTCGACAGTGGCGTGCATTAGCGATGGATGCGTGGCGGGCTTCGGGTGGTTCTGTGGCGGAGGCTGCCGCGGGATTGTCCGCCGAAGCGGTGCAAGTGTTGGTGCAGGCGTGTCGCATCGAGATGGATTCGATTCGCAAGCGCACGCAAGCGATGGATCTGCGACGAGTAGATGCGGAGGTGATCACGGCGGCTGTCGCGCATGCGTGGGGGCGCGCCCGCGATCGCTTTGGCGCGAAGTGGGTGCGGCGTGATGAGGCGTGGTTGCATGCGGCGCGAAAGCGTGCGCAACGCGCCGCAAATGTGCTGGTGATGGTGAGTGGTTGGGGTGGTCGATTTAGCAGGGAAGCGGAGCGGCGCTTGCGTTTGGCAGCAGGTTTGCTTGGCGAGGCGCGCGATGCGGAGTTGATGCTTGAACGAATTCCTGAGCAGCCGGCGGAGTCGGTGTTGCATAATGTTGTGCATCGCGTTCGCGAGGCGGCGCAGGCGCGGCGAGTGAAGGTGTTGCGTCAAGCGCAGCGCGAGGGTGTTGCGGCGTTGCGTGTGGGTCGAGGCGAGTGCCGAAAGAATTTGCGTCGCATGATGAACTAAAAAAATTCGAAGGCGAGCAATTGCGAAGTGCAGCCAAGCACATGCGTTGCTGGCGGTCGCGTGCTACCTTCGCAACTTCCATTTGGAGCAGGCATGAGCAACACCACAAATTCAAATAATCAAACCAAACCACAGGGCGCGCCCCAGTCCGCCATTCAACCAACGCGAGAGCAAAACTACGCAGAGTGGTATCAGCAGGTGGTTCGCGCGGCGGATCTTGCGGAGAACAGTCCGGTGCGCGGTTGCATGGTGATCAAGCCGTGGGGATATGCGTTGTGGGAAAATATGCAGCGGGTGTTAGATCGCATGTTTAAGGCGACTGGGCATAAGAATGCTTATTTTCCGCTGTTTATTCCACTTTCTTTTTTAGAGAAGGAAGCGCAGCATGTGGAGGGATTCGCGAAGGAGTGTGCAGTGGTTACGCATCATCGTTTGCAAGTGGGTATGAAACCCGATGGCAAGATGGGGCTGATACCCGCGGGTGAGTTGGACGAGCCATTGGTTGTGCGTCCGACCTCGGAGACAATTATTGGCGCGAGTTTTTCGAAGTGGGTGCAGAGTTACCGCGATCTTCCATTGCTGATCAATCAATGGGCCAATGTGGTGCGTTGGGAAATGCGCACGCGTTTATTTTTGCGCACAACAGAATTTTTATGGCAAGAGGGTCACACGGCGCACGCCACCGAAGCCGAGGCGCGCGAGGAGACCATGCGCATGCTTGGGGTGTATCAAGATTTTGCTGAGAACTGGATGGCGATGCCGGTGATCACTGGTCGCAAGACCGATGGCGAACGATTTCCCGGAGCGGTGGATACTTTTTCTATCGAATCCATGATGCAGGATCGTAAGGCGCTGCAAGCTGGAACCAGCCATTTTCTCGGGCAGAACTTCGCTAAAACCAGTGAGATTCAATTTTTGGATCAGGGCGGAGTGTTGCAGCATGCGTGGACCACCAGTTGGGGCGTGAGCACGCGATTGGTCGGCGGTCTTGTGATGACGCATGCGGATGATGATGGGCTGGTGGTTCCGCCACGATTGGCACCAACGCATGTAGTGATCTTGCCGATCACGCCAAAGCCCGAGACGGCTGCGGTCGTGAACGAGGCGTGTGACAAACTTGCGAAGCGACTGAGCGAGGTTGTGTATGCCGGGCGCACTGTTGAAGTTGAGGTGGATCGTCGTGATATTCGCGGCGGTGACAAGATGTGGAGTTGGGTGAAGAAGGGCGCGCCGCTGCGTGTAGAAATTGGTCCGCGCGATCTTGAGCAGAACGCGGTGAGCGTGTGTCGGCGCGATCGCGGCACCAAGGAGCGCACAGCCATGAGCGCCGATGCGCTTGTGGCGGGGGTGGTGGAGTTGCTTGAACAGATTCAGCAGGGCATGTTGGAGAAAGCCAAGGCGCGCGTGCGCGCGAACACGCTGGTGATTGATGACCCTAAACAGTTCCGCGACTTTTTCACGCCGGCCAAACAGGAAACCGAGAACGCGCCAACCGAGATTCACGGTGGGTTTGCATTGAGCAGGTTCGCGATGGATGCGGCGGAAGAATTAAAACTAAAGAACGAGCTCGGAGTGACAGTGCGCTGCATTCCACTTGAAGGCGCGGAAGACCCAGGCCCCTGCATTCTCAGCGGAAAACCAGCAACGCGCCGCGTAGTTTTCGCAAAGTCATACTGAACCAAAGTCCTAATAACGGGGACTGTCCCCGAATTTTCCAGAATTTTTAAGAGTCCTAATAACGGGGACTGTCCCCAATTTTAAGGATTTTGGAACTATGGAACTGTTTTAATCGGATGATGCCCTGCCGCGAGGCGATTGGCGTGAAGTGCGTCTTTCAATGAGGTTGAGGAGAAAAGGCCATGAAGATTGGTTGTTTTGTTGCAGCTGTGATGGGAACAGTCATTGCGCAGTCCGTATTTGCAGGACTTGTGAACCCCCTGGTTCCAAGTTGGCATAGCGATGTCAACACGCAATATATGGGTTGGGACGAATTCACCGTGGCTTATGGTGGTGGCAATTCCGCCGATCTGCCTGGAAGTTCAAATCTCGCCACGCTGTTTAACTTTGGTCCCGGTGCGATCATCGCTGCTGCACCGCCACCTTCAACAATAAAAGGTATTTACAACCCGACTGGTGCAATTGTGATCGCAATTATGGGAGGCGTCACCAGTGCGCCGCGAAATCCAACCGAAGTCGTGATGAATGTTGCTTCCGCCGGCACTGGCATCAACAATTCTAGTGTCTCGCTGACGCTTTATGACAACGCCGGCAATTCCAAACGAGTCACTCCAACTTCCACACTGTTGCGCTCGCAACAAAGCGATGGCATGGGTGGACAAGCCATCACCACAGCATTCTCATGGGTGATCGATCCACTTTCATGGAATACCACCCGATGGCAAATTGATTTCTCCAGCACTGGCGCGCATGCAATTTTGGATGCCGTCAGTCTGGACATGAAACTCGTTCCTGCTCCTGGTGCGTTGGCCGTGCTGGCCGCGTTCTTGGGCGGAACATCACGTGGCAGACGGCGACGCTGAAAGGCGTCGTCACTCGCTCACGCCCTTTTTTGAGCGGGCGGGTCCAGACATCTGGGCCCGCTCGCTTGATTTTTAGCAATTTTTGCTGCGATTCAACGAGTTTCAGCGCGACGCGCAAGCCGTTCCGCTGCCACATGCTCATCCCAACTCGGCTGAATTTCATGCCACACCCCAAGCAGGTCCATCATGCGAGCCACCATGAAATCAACCAGATCATCCATGCTGGTTGGATTCAAATAAAATCCGGGCGAGAGCGGCATGATGATCGCGCCCGCAAGCGTGGCCGCGCGCATCGCCTCAATCTCGACAAGGCTGAGTGGCGTTTCGCGATGCGCGAGAATCAAGCGACGGCGCTCCTTCAGCGTGACCATGGCGGCGCGTTGCAGTTGATTATCTGTGAGACCGTAGGCAATCTTGCTGAGCGTGTTGCCAGAGCATGGCACCACGATCATGCCATCGTGACGAAAACTGCCGCTGGCAACCGGTCCACCAAGATCATTCTCATTGTGGATGGTGAGTTGCGAGGCGCGGCCAGCAGTCAGTGCATCGGGATCAAAGCGCTTGATGCCACATTCGTCTGCCATCAGCCTTCGACCAAGCGCAGAAACAATCAGATGAATTTCACATTGCGCGATCGCAAGATGCTCGATCAATCGCCGCGCGTACGGCGCGCCGCTGGCGCCTGTAATTCCGACAATGATGCGTTTGATGTGCATGTCAGTCATAGGTGACGATAGTTCGTGCGAAGCATGAGCGTAGAAGAATGCACTGGAAATACTATGGAAATCAAATGTTTTTACCGCATCTATGCCCCCGTGTTTGCCGCGGTGGCTTCCACCCGTGGATACAAGGCGACCTTTGAAATTTTCGACCCTACAGGAATTCCGCCCCACGCCACACGCCGATTCCACTCAGCACTGAGCGTGGGTTCGCCAATCATCGCGCGCAAGTCGGCCATGCGTTGGGGCAAGAATGGTTCGAGCAACAACGCTGCGATACGGATGGTCTCCATGCACTGCGCCACAATGCTGGCGACTTCACCGCGCTTCTCTGGATGCTTCGCTAATTTGAAAGGCTCCGTTCGATTGATGAAACTATCAATCTCGCGAAGCAGACCAATCGCAACCCCGGCAGCCTGCGAAAGTTCAAAGCGATCGATGTGACGCTGCCATGTTTGCACAACCTGCTCGCAGCGCGCAGGCCACTCGCCGCCATGCTGCGCGTCATCTGGCATCACGCCTTCGAAAGTTTTTGCAATCATCGCCGTCACGCGACTCGAGCAATTACCAACCGTGTTCACAAGATCAGCGACATAGGTTTCATGAAATGCCTGCATGCGAAAATCAGCGTCGGTTGCTTCGAGTGGACCGCGTGTCACCATAAACCATCGCAACGCATCAAGTCCATAGATCTGTACACGACCCTGCAGCGCGGCAAGATCAATGAAATTTCCAAGGCTTTTCGACATTTTCTGTCCTTCACGAATCCAAAAACTATGGGCATACACACACCGCGGCAGCGGCAGTTGAAGCGCCATCAACATGGCCGGCCAGATCACCGCATGAAACCAAAGAATCTCTTTTCCAATCACATGGAAATCAGCTGGCCAATATTTCGCGCGCTGCGGCACGCTGCCGTCGCCAAGTCCAAGCGCGGTGATGTAGTTGCACAACGCGTCGATCCACACATAAATCACATGCCCCGGATCGCCTGGCATTGGAATGCCCCATGCGAAATTGGTGCGCGTAATCGGCACATCCTGCAAGCCTTCGCGCAATCTTCCAAGCACTTCATTTCGCCGTGCAGCGGGGCGCACAAAATCCAGATTGGATGCAAAGAGTGCCTCCAGTTGCGGGGCGAACGAACTGAGTTTGAAATACCAATTCTCTTCCTTTGCTCGCACCAACACGCGCCCACTGACTGGACTGAGATAGGCGCACTCTTTCGCCCGCGTCTCGGTGAGATACGCCTCTTCACCTTCGTCGTACCAACCCTCGAACGAACCCTTTCGCAAAGCGCCCGCCGCCTGTAGCCGCAACACCAACGCTTGCACCTGTTGCATATGGCGCGGCTGGGTTGTGCGGATGAAGTCGTCGTTCGTCAGTTGAAAAATTCGCAGTACCTGCTCAAATTCAGCAGCATTTTGATCGGCCCATCCTTGCGGCGAAACCCCATGCGCCATCGCGCTTTTCTCCACCTTCACGCCGTGCTCATCTGTACCGGTAAGAAAAAAAGTATCGCGCCCACGCAAGCGCATGGCGCGCGCCCACACATCACAGAGCGTGGTGGTGAAGACATGACCGATATGCGGCTTGTCATTCACATAGTAAATCGGTGTGGTGATGCTGGCGGTTGCGTTCATATCAACAAAGTCTAGGAAATGCCGAGGAAGGTTGCGCATGCGTCGCCAGCGGCGAATCGCAGACGATCTGAACTTTGTGCGCAACGCGTCACGGCGCGTCGAGCGCATTACGAAGGGCGTGCGACTGCGCGGCATCTTCAAAACAAGCGACATACAACAGCGGACCGTCGCTCCAAATGAGTGCCACACCATCGTCGCTGGAGGAACTTACAAGCACTCCATCGAGTGCGCTCTCGGTCATTAACGGATGCGCCCGACCAACCGAATCAAACCAAAGAAATTGCTCATCATCTGCGGCAAGAAAAAGTACAAACCAGTGGCCAGACGCTTCGCCCTTTCCACGATAGACAAGCGCGACCGCGTGATATTTGGCCCCCGGAAGCTGCACCGAGTTCACACTTTGCAGGTGATATCCCAAGGCCGTCAGATCACGCGGCACCATCGTTCGGCCGGTGAATTGCCGAACTTGCCCAACAGCTTCTTGCATGTTGAGATCTTCGACACCCTTCAACTGAAGCGTGTCGAACACCACGCGCACGCGTAATTCGGCGGCCTCGTCAAGCACCTCCGCCAATGCCACGCCGCCTGATTGATTTAATCGACTGGCCACAGATGGACCATAGATTCCAAAAAGAATTGTGCCGGCGACCAAAAATAAACTGAGCGCAATCGCGAGCATGGATGGTCGGTGGCTAAACACGCCGTGTTGTGGAGCATCTGAATCGGAAGAGCGCATCGGCGCAGCATGCTAGTTGGATTGGAGCACAAAATGAATCCATTGAATCCTCAAGTTCAGCCGCTACGATGTGTTCATGCATCGCACTTCAGCCCTCATGCTTTCCATCGTTGCATGGACTTTATGTGTGCAGGGCGTCTGCGCACAGAATGCCCTCGACGCCTCGCTTCATGTTGGAAGTGGCGGACAAAACAAAGCGAAGCCGCAGGAGGATTATCGCTCGCGAAATCTTGTTGTGACCGGCGATGTGGCGAGTGGCCGAGGATTTCGCGGTAGTGTCGGCTACACCGCGGAGGGCGATTTTCGCGGAGGCACCGGCGGGGATGCATCGATTGGATTTCGAAGCAATTCAGCGTTGAGCAATCCTGCGGTGATTCGAAGCATGAGTAGCTCAGATTCTTTCTCCATGGCCCGCGACGCTGGTGCCACCGAGTTTCGCCGCGACTTTAGTGGTCCGAGCAAGACTGGGCAAAGTAGTTTCGCTGACACGCCTACTCAAACTCGTCAGCGCCTGGATTTGATCACCACGCAACTTTCAACTTCGAATCAACGCGGTCTTGAAGCAGCGAGCACACCAATCGCGCGTTATGCCGGACGCGATGAGGGCGATGCCGGTGTATTGACCGTGAGTACCGTTCGTGGTGTGAAGCGCGAAAGTGACCGTGATCGAAAGGGCATCGAGCGCTTGAGTTTGTATGAGGCGGCGCGCTTGCGTGAAGATTTTCGCAATGGATTATCGCGCATGGATTCTGTCCGCTCCACCGACACCAATCCGTTTCGCGTGGCCTCGCCGCAAGATTCCGTGAACATCTCGTCAACGCGCGACGCGCCACGACCCACGCACGGCGATGTTGCGGCGTTGGCAACCGAGGGCAGGCAGTCTGCATATGACCAAATTATTCGGCAAATCCGCGACAATTGGATGGCGAAGGAAAATGGTCCCAGCTCCGACGATGTCACCGTGAAACCCGAGTCGCTTGAGAAGACCAATGCCATCAATCAGCGGCTTGAATCCGCCTACCAACAACTGAAGCAACAACTGGAGGGTGGCGCAGTCGACGAATCCAACCCGGTCACCGCGACAGGTGCGGCGGGTTTGAAAACCGGCGATGCAACCCAGGTCGATTCCAAAAAAGAGGATGGCACCACGACCACCGAAAAACCTGGGGATGCAAAGCGTGCCGGCATCAACATGACGCTTGATGATTATGCAATCGTATTAAAACACGGAACCACGCTGCAATCATTTGGTGATGGTGATCGCGGTCGCATTGATGAATTGCTTGCGGATGGTCAACGCGCGATGCATGAGGGCAACAGTTTCATCGCGGAAAAGCGATTCGAAGTCGCGCTGATCTTGCGTCCAAACGATCCCCGCGTCACCGCCGGTCTTTTGCATTGTCAGATTGGCGCTAATTTACTGGGCAGTGCAACTGTGACACTGCGCGCGTTGCTGATCAACCATCCCGAAATGATGGATGTCACCTATAGCCCGGAAGCGATGCCACCACAGGCCCGCATTGACGCGGCCACGGCGGGCACGCGTGCGCGTCTGAAGTTGCAACAGGACGGTACTGATTATGGTGTACTTCTTGCCTATCTCGGACACCTGACAGGTGATCGATCCACCATGCAGGAGGGCATCGATGCGATCAAGGGCACACCCGCGAACGATGCGATGTCACAACTGCTTCGAAAAATTTGGCTCACGGGTCCGACCAAGTCGGGCATCGAAGCGGTGCCACCAGCAGGCGGCGAGAAAAATGCGGCGCAGGATTCGAAGTGAATCAGCCCCGCCACATCGCAACATACGCCTGTTTTTTCTGTGTTTTTAGCGCATGCCCGCGGCACTTTTAAGACCCAGATTCCTGAAAATTTCCTGGGTCGCAGCGCTGCGATTAAGTGTGTAGAAGTGAATGCCACGAACGCTTCGGTCAAGTAATTCTAAACACTGTTCGGTGGCCCAATGAATGCCCACGCGCTCCACGCTCTCCGCATCATCGTTGCAGCGATTCAACGCGCGCAGCAACTTGGCGGGAATCTGTGTGCAGCCTGCGAGTTCTGCCATGCGATGCAGATTGGCGACGCTGAGCACCGGCATCACACCGGCACAAATAGGCACTCGAATACCCGCGAGATCGCAACGCTCTCGCCAATCGAGAAACGCATGATTGTCAAAGAACAACTGCGTGCAAATCCAGTCGGCGCCAGCATCCACCTTCGCTTTTAAATGATCCATCAAGCGCAGCGTGTTGGGTGTGTCTGGATGACCCTCAGGAAAAGCGGCGACACCAATTCCAAATCCCCGCGGATCAGGATGCAGACCGCTGGCGTTGAACTGCTGAATAAAACGAACAAGATCAATCGCGTGTGGAAATTCACCGGGCGCACCTTGTGCTTCGTGTGGCAGATCGCCACGCAACGCAAGAATGTTGCTGACACCAGCTGTGGCGTAGGCTCGCAAAATTTCCTGCACTTCGTCTTTGGTGTGATTCACGCAAGTCAAATGTGGAACCGGATCAAGCGAAGTTTGCTGCTTCAGTCGCAATACCAATTCATGGGTGCGTAGGCGAGTGCTTCCACCAGCGCCATAGGTGACGCTGACAAACGAAGGAGCCAGCAGCTGTAGTTCGGTGATGGAGGCGAAGAGTTGCTCCCATCCAGCCTCTTTATTGGGTGGGAAAAATTCAAAACTTGCGGTGCGTGCGTCACGAGCAAGAATGTCGACCATGTGCATGGGTAGAGTCTACGGAACGGAAACCGCATGACTTCTCGCAATTCAATACCCAAGCCCGCGGCGCGCCGATTCAGCCTGTACTTGCGCGCGCTGCAAAATCGCGGCGATGAAGCCGCGACCAAGCAGGGCATCAGCAGTAAAGAACTTGGCGCCACAGCTGGTGTGGCGGGTTCGCAGGTTCGAAAAGATCTGGCAAGTTTCGGTGCTGGTGGTCAACCAGGCGTGGGCTATCGGGTGAGGGAATTGCATGATGGTCTTCGAAAAGCGTTGGGTCTTGATCAACCCTGGCGAGCGGTGCTTGTTGGAGCTGGCAACATTGGACGCGCGCTGCTCGCCTATCCACGATTTCACGAAGAAGGATTTGAATTGGTCGCGGTCTTCGATCAAGCGGCGGCGGTGGTGGGTCGACGCGTTGCCGGTCATGTGGTGCAACCCATGCAATCCATACAGGAAACCGTGCGCCGGAGTGGCGCGCGACTGGGCATCGTGGCGGTTCCACCAGACGAAGCGCAGGCAGTCGCCGATCGTTTGGTGAAGGCGGGCATTCATGGAGTGCTTAATTTCGCGCCGCGTGCGTTACGACTTCCGAGCCATATTGCCGTGGTTGGCGTTGATTTTACGGAGGCGCTTGAGCGTCTAGCCTTTGAGACTTCTATGAAACCAAAGATTACATCACGCGCGAAGGGAACATCATGATTCGACCAATCTGGATTGCTTTCTCAGTCATCGTGTTGGCCGGTTGTAAGGCGCGCATTCTTGCGCCAAGTCCCGGCGACGCGAAACGAGAGCAGACGCAAAATTTTATGGACGAGAATCGCGCGTTGCAATTGCAGAATCAACAATTGCTGGGGCAAGTCGAGGCATCGCATGTACAAGGACGAGTGATCTCGACAGAAGTGCAGCTTGCCACGCCGCGGGCAAGCAGCTTGTCTGTTGAAAAAATTTCGCGTGTGGTGGCGCCGAATGCCATCAGTGGATCGACGGCCACGGCATTTATTTTTGTACAGGTGGTGGATGGCCGAGATCGACCGATTCAATTGACGGGTGATATGTCGGCGACTCTTTCAACGATGGTTTCTACTACAACTTCTAAGAGCAACTCGGATTTCAATGCAACCGCGGCTTCTTCAAAAAATACTGCCGCTGTTTCACACACTCTCGCCACCATGGCTTGGACACCAAGGCAAGTGTGTGGCCTCTATCGAAATGGCCCAACCGGAAGTCATTACACCTTTGAAATACCCCTGCAACAACCCGCCGAGGCTGCGAGTGAGGTGAACCTTCAGATGACTTATCGGGACGGTTGGACCGACCAGATTTTGCAGGTAAAAGCAGTGCTTTTATGGGCAAAAGAATGACCGCCAAGGATTTCAGGTTCGACAGATAAGTAGAGAACTCTATGATCTGGTTGATGAAGCACGACAACCGCCTACCGCACGCACCAAGCATGCACCACAAGTTGTGGGGTGCGGGCTGCATGTCTGCGCTTGCCATGGTGATGGGATGTCAAAAAGTTTTGTTCCCCGCCGATGAACCGCGCAACCAATATCAGAAGACCGATACCTTGCGCGATCGATTCACGCCGCTGCAAGAGCCGGATGTCTTTGGCAATCCCAAGCCTGCGTTGCGCGCGCGCTTGGCGCCGCAGACATAAACATTTTTAAATTCGTAGAAGTTCGTCGAAGGAAGTGCAACCAAGCATCCGATAGTTGTTGCACGCAGGTGCGAATGATGACGAGTCAACTTCCAATCATCCGATGCACTTCAAACCCTGCACGAATTTCGCGGCGTACACGCATGGTATGGGGGGCATTTGGCGCGGCCATGGCGCTTGCATGCGGAGTATTGGTGCTTGGCGACTCGGAGGCACCGCGCCCGATTGTGTTGATGGCGCCGATGTTGCTTGGTGCCACCGATGCTGGCGTGATGCCGCGCGAGGTACCGCTTGACCGAGCGCGCTGGAATGCGATTGTGATTCATCACTCTGGAACGCCGGCGGGTGACGCGGCAACCATTGCGCGCATGCACAACAGCGAGGGACTCGCGGGACTTGGTTACCACTTTTTAGTAGGAAATGGGCAGGGAATTGCCGATGGATTTGTGCAGGTATGTCCGCGTTGGAATCAGCAACTTCCTGGTGCCCATGTGGCCGCTCGAAAGCGCAGCGATGGTTCAACTTTGGTCAATCTTCAAAGTGATACCACTGCCGATCAGTTGAATTTGCATGCGGTTGGTATTTGCTTGATCGGCAATGGTGATCGTCGCCCCTTCACCCCACAACAGTTGCATGAACTTGGTTCACTGGTGCGTCGCTTGCAGCGCGAACTTGGAATCCCAGCGGAGCGTGTATTTCTACACAGTGATGTCGCGGGAGTGGCAAGTCCCGGTAAATTCTTTCCGACAAGTGAATTCGAGGGTCAGTTGCTGCAGGCGAGTCGGTGACGAGCTGCATTGCGTTGGAGATCAAATCTTTCTAGACTGCAAGATGGCTGCGAAAGCAGGTATTGTGGGTGAGTGTTCACGAATCTGGTTGGCTCGTGCCCTCTTGCTACTTGATCCTCGTTATTTGGAAAGTTTCCAAATCGACCATGCATCTGAAGGTAGACTTACAGAACGAATTTAATGACTGGCATTCCTTACGAACTTTTCGGATATCGGGTTATAGCCAAACTTGGCAGCGGTGCTGCGAGCGAGTTGTACGCAGTGCAAGACCCCAAGACAATGCAGGTTTGGGCTTTAAAACATGTCAAGGTGGGACCCGCGCATAAAGACGATCGCTTTATCAAGCAGGTGGAACAAGAGCATGACATTGGCAGCAAATTGTCCCACCCCAATATCCGTCGGATTGGAAAGTTAAGTCGGATTAAAAAACTTTTCACAACCATGGAGATAGGTCTTTTGCTGGAACTCATCGATGCCGAGTCGATGGATCAGCGGCGACCAAAAAATATATTCGAGGCGGCCAGTCAATTCGAACAGGTTGCAAAGGGGCTTGCGCATATGCACGAAAACAATTTTGTGCATGCGGATATAAAACCGATCAACGCGATGGTGAGCGGGTCGGGCGAAGTGAAGATTATTGATCTAGGGCAAGCCTGCAAAATTGGAACCGAAAAAAAGCGCATCCAAGGCACGCCCGGATACATGGCGCCAGAGCAGGCGAACCGCCAGCCAGTGACTGAGGTGACCGACATTTACAATCTTGGTGCGACTATGTATTGGGTTCTTGTGGGGGAAGTAATTCCAACCGCAGTGCCGCCCCATGGCAATGGAAAACTGGGGGTTGTTAATGCGGCGATGATTCGACCTCCACAACCGCCGCACGAGCGAAATGCTTCAATTCCTCTCGCACTGAGTGAACTTATATTGGAGTGCGTGAAAGTAGATCCATCTGATCGCGTGCAGTCAATGTCAAGTGTGATTGACAGGCTTCAAGGCATTGTTGATTCGTTGCAGCAAAGTCGACCAGTTGTCTCGGGGGCTGCGGAGCGCTCAGGCAAGTGATGGTGATCGAACCCGCTTCAGAAAAGTGGGATCGACGATTTCTACAACTCGCCGACCAAATTGCTTCGTGGAGCAAGGATCCAAATCGAGGCGTTGGCGCAGTGATCGTGTCAGTGCATCGGCAGGTTGTGGCGACTGGATTCAACGGACTTCCACAAGGATTTGAAGATCGATCCGAGCGCTTGCAGCGACCAACAAAATACGACTTGATCGTGCATGCCGAGTTGAACGCGATTGTGCAATGCGCCCGCAACGGAGTGAGTCCGATTGATTGCACGATGTACACAAGCTTTTCGCCATGCGTGCAGTGCGCGCTGGCGGTGGTGCAGGCGGGCATTCAGCGCGTGGTGACATGGACGCCGGATCTGGCGGGCGCCGATGCGCACTGGTTGGAGAGCATTGAGAAAGCGCGGGTGGTGATGGACGAGGCGGGGGTGCAACTGGATCACCACAGCAAGTGACATGGCGACCACGACTGCGAAAATTACCGCAGGCCTGAAGCGCGAAATTATTTGCGATGCGATTGAATTTCTGACCACGCGCTACAAACTTAATGCGCGGCAACAAAGGTCGCTTGCGGCACTTCCAATTTGTTGGAAACGACGACGCGCGGCCAGTAAATTTTATATGCGCGCCACTCGCGGCTATGCGGGGCCGCACATTCTGTTGTGCATCGCGCGTGGCGAGGTAGCGAGGTGGCACACCTATCACCGAGTGCGAGCGGGATTGGTGACGCCCACGCAGGGCATCGAGATGCCGGTCGCGTTGTTTGCGAAGTTGGTGCTGATCCACGAACTTACGCACGCGCTTCAGCATGGAGTGTGCGATGGAAGCAAGCGGCGCTACAGCGAGGTGGAGACCACGCGAAATGAGATCGCGTTTATCGAGCAGGTTGCGCCGGTGATGCATTCGCGGTTGGTCTCCATTGGTCGGAGCGCGCGTGTGACAAATGGAAAATCAACGAAATTGTGCGGTGATTTAAAAATAAATGGATTGAAGCGGTCGCGAGGTTTGATGGTGCGAAAGCTGTTGCCGTGGCTGGGTCGAATGGCTCGCGCATTGCTTGCGAACAGGTGAATCACATTCGCGATGGCGCTTCGATGCCAAGCAAGCCAAGGCCCTCGGCCAGCGTGCGTTGTGTAAGGCTTGAAAGTCGCAAGCGCGCGAGGCGTGTGGTGTGATCGACGGCCTTCAACACCGGACATGCTTGATAAAAACCTGCGTAGGCATTGGCGAGTTCATGTAACACGGCGCAGAGTTGTTGCGGTGCCAGATGCTCGGCCGCGGACAACACCACGCTTGGAAATCGAAGCAAAGACAGCGCGAGCGCGCGTTCGGCTGGTTCATGAATCAAGAATGGCGCGGCCGCGATGGAGGCGGCAGAATCTTCTGATCGCGCCAGCAAACTTGAAATGCGCGCGTGCGCATACTGGATGTAGGGACCCGTGTCGCCTTCAAATGCGATCATGCGATCGAGATCGAAGAGATAATCCTTCACGGGGTCGCCGGAAAGATCGGCGTACTTCACCGCACCGATGCCAATGGCGGCACCGATGGCGCAAAGTTGGGCATCATCAAGATTGTGTGTGGAGGCGTCGCTTTGCGCTGCGCGTGTGCGCACCTGATGCACACCGCGTTCAATCGCTTCATCAAGCAAAGCCTTCAGCGTAAAATTTTCACCACTGCGCGTTTTCAGCGGGCGCTTGTCAGGTCCAAGCACGCTGCCGAAGGCAAGATGGCTCAGTTGTGCCTGAGTTCCGTCGCCTAGCCGATCCCAACCAATCATGCGCACCGCATCAAAAACATCCTTGAAGTGATCGCGTTGTCGCGAGTCGACCACATAGATCACCTCGCCGCCACCAAGTTCCTGCACGCGATATCGCACCGCGGCGAGATCGGTGGTGGCGTAGAGAAATCCTCCGTCGGCCTTGCGAATAAGCATCGGCCGCTCGCGGTCGGCGAAAGGCACCACGATGGCGCCGGCATCTTCCTTCGCCAGGTTGGCTTGCAGAAACGCCTCGACAACCGCAGCCAGTCGATCGCGGTAAAAACTTTCGCCACGAGAATGTTCAGCGCCAAGTTTTACACCCATCACCAGCGCGGTCTGCAGCACCTCGGCCATGGTGACATCGATCAGGCGTTGCCAATCGGCGACGGTTGCCGCATCGCCCGCCTGCAATTGTAGGAGTGTGGATTTTGCTTCGCGCTCAGCGACAGCGGCCCCTTCGTTGTGCGCTTCAAGTTCGGCGATACGGTGCGGTCCCGACTGCAGCGTGCGTGCAGCGAGCAAGCCGGCTTCATCGCCGCAGGCCTCAAATTGCGCGGCGCGGTAGGCGATGTTTAAGTCATCGAGCGTGATGCCTTTAAAATCACGACCTTGCTTTCGCAGCGAAGCCATGGTCATCGCGATTGGAAGTCCCCAGTCACCAAGATGATTTTCACGCCACACTTTGCGGCCAAGTCGTTCGTGCAAACGCGCGACCACATCGCCGATGATGGTGGCGCGCAGATGACCCACATGCATTTGCTTGGCCACATTCACTCCGCACAGATCGATCACGATGGCGTGGGCGCGTGGCGAGGGTTCAATACCCAGCGAGGGTTGATCCATCACTGAAAGAAGTTGTGCCAGCGCCGACTGCGAAAGCCACACATTGATGAAGCCGGGGCCTGCAATTTCGGTGCGCTCGGCAAGCGAACCACACTGCGTGCACTGCATAATTCGTTGCGCCAACTCGCGTGGGTTACAGCCCAATGTTTTTGCAAGTGCCAGCGCGGCGTTGCATTGAAAATCTCCGTGCTTTGAATCGGCGCTGGCCTTCACATGCGGGTCAATGGTGGCAGCGTCCCCACCGGTGGCCAACGCGATGGCATCGCGAAACGCCTTCTCGAGCAGTGAAGTTGGATCACACAAGGTCATGGTGCGAGTTTAGCGAGCGGTTCGCGCGGGCTTCAGAAGTGCACGGCCATTGCGATGCAGTCGATCCATCAGTTTCATGCAGTTGCCTTGCCAATACACTGCGTCGCGAAGTCCAGTTGCGGCGATTTCGATCATACGGATCAAACTTTCTAGATCATGGATGGAAATGATTTCACAACCCACACGGGCCTTCGCCTTGCCAGCAAGCACACCATCTATGTTCACCATGTTGTGATAGTTGCCAAGTGGAAGGCAGAAACAGGTGCTTTGGAATCCATGCGCGGCGAATGCGGTGGCTTCACAGGCGCCGCCAGCCATCAATTTGCGTTGGAAGGTGAAGGCGGTGTCCTTCTTTTGTGCGTTGGTGAAAAGATCAGCGAGCGTGTTGGTAAGGGCGGGGTCAAAAACGCTCAAGCGATCGCCAACACGCAGAATCGCGCCGGCGCCGATGGGACTGTCGTGTGGAAAACTTCGGCTGTTTTCCAGGCAAATCAAGCGCGCATCGCTGGGTATGAATCCATTGCGTGCGGCATGGATGGCGCCGACAAATCCAATTTCTTCGGCGCGCGTGAAGAGCAGCCCCACATGCGTGGCGTTGGGTATGCGTAAAATTCGATCGAAGGCGATTAGTGCAGCAGCCACCGCGGCGAGATCATCGCAGGCATGTGTGTGCAATAATCCCTTCGCGATGCGCGGCGTGGGAAGAAGCCAACGCGCGATGTCGCCTGGTGCGATGGAAGGGGCGTTGCCAGTCAGCCGCGCTTTCACTCGTTTGTGTGGTTTCGCTTTCGCATCCAACGAAAGAATCGTGGCGCCATGTGGCTGATCTTCGCTGTCGATCACCTGAATCTTCGCTCCGATAAAGTAGGCGTGGTGCACGCCGCCGCGAAATTCAAGTTCAAGGGTGCGCGTGTGAAGGTGCCGTCGTACGACAAAAGCCGGATGATCAAGATGCGCGGTGATCAGCAATGGAGGCTGCTGCGTGGGCGCGCCACGCTGTGTGACCATAATGTTTCCGCCATCATCTTGTATCACTTGCACTCGCTGGGAACGCGCGAAAAACCAGCCTTCAAGAAAGGCGACCACGCGATCTTCAAGCCCCGCAGCGGTAGGAATGCCAGTCAGTGTGAGTGCCAATTGCGTCTCAAGATGTTTTAGGGTCATTGCATTTTCTAGATTACTCGTAAACGCGATGCATCTACACTTCAGAGCATGCCTCTCTCAACCATTCCTGAAATTCTTGAAGACCTTCGCGCTGGCAAAGCGGTGGTGCTGATTGATGATGAGCAACGCGAGAACGAAGGTGATTTTGTGGTTGCCGCAGAATTGTGCACTCCGGAGATGGTGAACTTTCTCACTCGCGTTGGTGGCGGTTATCTGTGCGTGGCGCTCAGCGGAGAAATTTGCGATCGACTTGCGCTTGATCCTGCGGTAGCGCGCAACACAAGTTTGCGAGGCACGGCTTTTACAGTCAGCGTGGAGGCGCATGCGCGTCATGGCATTGGCACCGGCGTAAGCGCGAAGGATCGCGCGACCACAATTCGACTGCTTGCGCAACCCAACGCGGTGGCGGATGATTTTACAAAACCTGGCCACATTAATCCTTTGCGTGCGCGCGATGGCGGTGTGTTGGTTCGAACCGGCCAGACCGAGGGCAGCGTAGATTTATGCCGGCTTGCCGGATTGCAATCCGCTGCAGCAATCATTGAGATTGTGAAGCCCGATGGCGAGATGGCGCGAGTTCCAGATCTTGTTGTGATGTGCACACAGCACGGACTTCGCATGGCCAGTGTGGAGCAGGTGATCGAATGGCGTTTGCAGCGCGAGGCGATGGTGGAACGCTTGGAACCTCGTGACGGAGAATTGGTTCGCACGCCCGAGGGCGAATTTCGAATGTACGCATGGCGAACCGCCGTGGATGCGTTGCCGCATATCGCGCTGACCATGGGAGATATTGGTCGCGTTGATGCAACAGGTGGTTCGCGTCACGAAGAACTTTCTACGCTTGTTCGCATGCATCGCCGCGATATTTTCAGCGATGTATTTGCAATGGCTCGCGGCGACTCGGGTGGCATCGGTCAGGATGATGTTCGTGCAGCATTGCGTGCGATCGCGCGCGAAGGCCGCGGAGTGTTAGTGTATTTGCGTAGTGAAGGCAGTGGATTTGATCTTTCCGCCCGTTTGCAACGCATGCAGCGATCGGCCACGCTTGATGTAAACGCGCCAGATCTGACGCGACCCGATGGCATTGGCGCCAAGGCGCATCCGATGGATCTGCGGGAGTTTGGCGTGGGCGGTCAGGTGCTTCGCGATCTTGGATTGAGCACGTTGCGACTGCTCACAAACCATCCCAAGGCAACATTGCCAGGACTGCATGGATTTGGCTTGGAAATTATCGAGCAGGTTCCGCTGCAATGAAACGCGCAGCGGTGATCCTGTTGCTCGCGGGTTGCTCGTCGGTGCCGCAACCCCCTGCGACATCGGTCGCGAGTTCGGAGTCGGAGTCGGCGTCGCAGGTGACAATAGTTTCAAGCCCAGCTGCTTTGCCCACGGCTGATGTTGGGGATTTGGTTGTTACAGCGCCAACTCCTACTCCAGCGCCAACTTCAACACAGCCAACCGTTTCTGCCACGCCAACACAGCCTGCGCCAACGCCTTTGCCATTATCAATCATCTCAAAACTCGCCGCCGCAGGGATCACGCAGCCGAAAAATTTTCAGACTTCCGATCAACTGCTTGACGCGCTTGGACAAGCGACCAACGGCTTGCGAGATTTCCAAGCCAGCGTGATCTATGACCGACTTGATGCGATCACTGAAGATCGCGAGCGCCGTGTTGGTCGCATCGTGTTCGAGCAGAGCGAGACCGCAACCCGCAGGTTTGCGATTGCCTTTGATCAATTCATCGACGCGGCGGGACACGCTTCGCCACAGTCGCAGCGCTTTACCTTCGCCGATGGATGGCTGGTGGAATTTGACGACACTCGCCATCAGTGCATCGAGCGGCAACTGGTGCCACCGGGTCGCAATCTGGATCCGCTTCGTCTTGGCGAAGGACCGATGCCACTTCCGATTGGACAAAACTCTGATGATGTGCGTCGTCGCTTCGGCGTGTCACTGGCACCTCCACCCGAGGTGCCACTTCTGAAAAAACTGCAAAATGTGCAGGGTTTGCTGCTGATTCCACGCAAGGGCAGTGGCATCGAAGAAGACTTTGAGCAGGTCTGCGTGTGGTACGACCTGCACACACTCGCTCCTGTCGGTGTGGTCGCGCGTCTCAAGGGTGGCGATACCAAGACGGTGTTGCTTCGCGATGTTGTTGTGAACGGCGGCTTGGACGAAACATCAAAATCCATGCTGCGCACCACGGTGCCCGAAGGTTGGCAGCGTGATGTGCGTCCGTGGAAAAAGCCTGAGGCATGATGCGTGGCACCGCGAGAAGTGTGGGCGCGTTGGCAACGATCTTCATGGTGGCATCGATTGCGTTCGCGCAATTTATCCCGGCTGGCGTAAAAGTTTCACGCGCAGTTCAATCAGCGCTTGACGCGCCATCGTTGCGTGATGATGAACGCCGCGATCTTCGCATTCGTCACGGTCAATGGATGGAGAGCGATCTTGATACCCCAACGCGTCAAGCCGAAGCGGCGCTGCGAATATGGTCGTTGCATGATGCTGCGCTTGAAAATCCAGCGACTCCCGTGGAACTTCGCGCCCACGCCTTGGTGCGTCAAGGCCTGGCTTTGCAAGCGGTATCGTTGCTTGCGGGTTGTGCAAGCGCGGAAGGCGCATTGGTTCGGGCGCAGGCTTTGAACCTTCTCGGCAAGCCACTCGAAGCCATCGCTGAACTTCAGCCACTGGAACAGGCCGCCGCCGCACGCGATGCCACGGTTGACGCGCTTCGCATCGGCGCGCAGGCGATTCTTCTACTAAGCGAAATGCAGCCAATTTCCGCAGCGCGTTGGCAGCGGGCCGCTGACTGGCTGGGCGAGGCGCGGCAACGCGATCGCATTGATCCCGAAGTTTCGCGTATTGAGGCACAACTGTTGATCGATCGTCACAATCGCCCCGAGGGGGTGCCAGCCTTGCAGCAAGCGCTTCAACTTGATCCGCGTTCAAGCGAAGCGTGGTTTGCTCTTGGTCGCGCGGCGCTTGATGGATTTGATTTTGAATCCGCCGCGCTTGCAAGCGAGAGTCTGCGTTTACTGAATCCCTCGCACCCACTCGCCGACTTACTTGATGGCGAACGATTTATTTTGCTTGACGATGTAAGCCGCGCCGAGCAGGTGATCATCGGTCTATTGCAGCGCGAGCCAGATATGCCAGAGGCCCTGGCGCTGTGGGCAGTCATCGCCGCGCGTCAATGGAATGTGCAGCAAGTGGATGAGCGAATCGCGCAGATGGATGCGAAGTTTCCGGATCAAGCACTTGGCGCTGCCACAGTCGGTCGTCTGCTTTCTTCGCAACGCCAGTACGAATGGGCCGAGCGCATGTTGCGTCGCGCAATTGGGCGTCGCGCATTTTGGAGCGCTCCGCAAAGTGAACTCGGACAATTATTGATGCAGATGGGCCGTGATGACGATGCGCGCACCGCGCTGAAGCAAGCGGCGACGCTTGATCCCTTTGATAAACGCAGCGCTTTTAGCCTGTGGTTGCTTGACACGATGGCCGATTATCGAACCATCGACACGCCGCACTTTCGCATTCGCGTCAAGCCCGGTATCGACGAGGTGGTCGCTGAAGCCATGCCAGATGCGCTCGAACGAATGCATGACGAGGTGACGAAGCAGTTTGGTCATCAACCCACACAACGCACCACCATTGAAGTGCTGCCCGACCATGCATTTTTTGCTGTTCGCATCACAGGCATGCCAGGCATTCACACTATGGCTGCATCCACCGGACCCGTGATCGCGATGGAAGTTCCGCGCGGCGGAAATCCTCGCAAGCATCTTGGCACATTTGATTGGCTTGAAGTATTGCGCCACGAGTACACGCATACAGTCACACTGAGTCAAACCGGAAATCGTATCCCACATTGGTTCACCGAGGCGCTTGCGGTGAGCATGGAGACCAAGCCGCGTTCACTGCAAATCTGCGAGTTGCTCGCCAGCGCGTTGGCGACCGGAAAATTATTCACACTCGACCGCATCAAGTGGGCCTTCGTGCGTCCAGAATCACCGCAAGATCGTCCGCTTGGTTACGCGCAAGGTCGCTGGATGGTGCAATACATTGAAGAAACATGGGGAAATCAAGTAATTCCGCAACTGCTTGAACGCTATCGCCTTGGCGATGAAGAAGACGCGGCAATGCGTGCGGTTCTTCAAATCAGCGCGGAAAAATTCTTTGTGCAATTTCAAGTGTGGGCCAAGGAGCAGGTTCGGCACTGGGGCTTGGATCCCCAGCCGTCGCTTGATGCGCTGCTCGACACTGCTCGTGAAGCCGATCCGCAATTGCGAGAGCAAGCGGGCGAGGCGTGGCTTGACCGTGTTGACGCGGCAGCCAAGGTGATCGCGCAACGCGCGGGCGCGCCATCCCTCGCAGGTCGGCCACCACTTGATGCCAAGCGATGGCCCGCCGCAAAGTTGCCTCAGTTGCAGGTGACCGATGAAATGCTTGACGCATGGTTAAGCCAGCATCCAGACCATCCAGATTTACTGGAGATGAAAGTTCGCCGCCGACTTGAGAAGCAGCCCGAGGTGAATGCGACTACTCGCGCCATGTTGCAAACCTACGCAGCCTCGCGGCCTGTTGATCCATATCCAGACCGCATCTTGGCCGGCGCCGAGCGCGCCTCGGGCGACATGCAAGCCGAGCTTCCACATCTTCGCCGGTTGGATCTGCTTGAAGAATCCGATCCTGGCTATGCCCTGGAATTGGCGCGATTACTGCGGGCACAGAGAGATTTTGCCGGTGCGCTTGCGGCGGTTGAAAAAGCTGCGCGCATCGACAGCTACGACCCGTCCACCCATGAACTTGCTGCGGCCATCGCTATCGAAGGTGGACAACTTGAAGCCGCGCTTGTTCATCTGCAAGCATTGCAGCGATTAGAACCCAATCAAACACGCCATGCGGAACGAATACTCCGTGTGCGGCAGATGTTGAACCAACAACCCGCCGCAACCACCGGCGACTGATCGGTTACCGTATTCAACATGGGTGTTCGTCTTCATCTTTCTCAACCAACTTGGCGTAATGAGATTCCATTATTTTTTGGCGGAGTGATGGCCCTGGCGGTTCTCTTTCATGTAGGACCATCCTCGGCGGCAACATCCACCGCAAGTTTATTGTGGACCGGTTGGTTGTTGGCTTGCATCATCGCCTGCTCCGCGCGCGCGATGAGTCACGCGGATCGTCTCGCTGAACGCTTCGGAGAACCTGGCGGCACAATCATCCTTACGATCGCCGCGATCACCATCGAAGTCGCCGCCGTCTGCGCAATCATGCTGGGCTCGGCAGGCAATCCCACAGTCGCGCGTGACAGCATGTTCGCAGTCTTGATGGTGATCATGAACGGACTTGTCGGCGGTTGCATGCTGCTTGGAAGCTATAAACGCGGGGAGCAATCATTCAATCCCGACTCTTCTTCAGCCTATTTACCGCTGATTGTCACGCTTGGAACTTTTGCCCTGGTGCTTCCACGCTTCACGCAAAGTCAACTCGGCGGATGGATGAGCGACGGCATGCAAATTTTTGTTGGCGGCGGTTCGCTGGTTATCTTCGCGGCATTCCTGTGGATGCAAAGTTCGCGTTATCGTGGTTACTTCTCAGTAGGACATCCCGAGACCGCGGTGGTCGCAGTGCACACAGGCACAAGTTCGTTGAAAAAAACCATCACTATGCTTGTCGTGTCGCTGGTGATCGTGGTGGCTTGCGCCGAAGGCATTGCGGGGCGCGTCTCTTCGTTGCTCTTAGTACTCCATCTTCCCGCGGCATTTGGTGGCGTCTTCATTGCGATCATGGTGCTTGCGCCCGAAGGTCTCGCGGCGTTGCGGGCAAGCATGCGAGGCGATATGCAGCGCAGTATCAATGTGCTGCTTGGCAGCGCGCTTTCCACGATTGGCTTAACCGTACCTGCGGTGTTGGTGGTGCGATGGGTATCAGGCATTGATCCAGAACTTGGTCTTGAAGCGCCTTACATCGTCTTGCTGATACTCACCTTCTTTGTCTCGGCACTCAGCCTGATGCGGGGCCGAGTGAATGCCATCGTGGGTCTGATCCACCTGTTGATCTTTTTGGGTTGGTTGGTAACCATCATGGATGAGAGTCTTATCCCTGCATTGCCCTAATTTTTATGTAACTTTTAGGTATCGCAGTAGACTGTAAGCATGGTGGAAATCACCATCCTCGTTATCGCAGCCGCCTGCGCTGGCGTGCCAACCTTTGAGGCACCAGTCGATATCACATTTCCAAATCGGCAATTTCCAACCCAGCCTGCGCTCGCCGATTTTGATCACGATGGTCGCATGGATCTGTTGGTACCGGGTCGCAATCAAGCGGGGTTGGTCTATCTACTGCGTGGCGTGGCTGGTGGATTTGCGACGCCAGAGCCCATCGCCGTCGGATGTCAAACAGATTGGGCCGCGGCTGCCGATCTTGATGGTGATGGTTTGATCGATGTTGCGTTGGCAGCACGCGCGTCGATTGGTGGCGTGGTGATTCTTCGCAATCACGGTGACGGCACATTCGAGCAACCGCAAAGAATTTTTTTGGAACGCGAGACCCGTTGCGTACAGATCGCCGACTTTGATCATGATGGTCGCCCCGACTTGCTGCTTGCGAACTATGGCAGCGGTGGCCTGATGATTTTGCACAATGACGGCGCGATGCACTTCACGCCCATCTCGTCGGCACGGCTGAATCGCTGGACCGTGGGCTCAGCCTTGGCAAGCGTGGTATTTTGTGCCGATATCAACAGTGACGGGCAACCAGCAATCATTGATTTTGCAGGGGGTTCTGGTCGAATTGATATCCGCGCCATCAGTCAGGTACGCATCGGTGATGAATACGCGTGGAGTCTTCCAGTGGAAGCCAGTAGCGTTGTTGGCGTCGCGCTTGGAACGATGGCCGATTTGAATGGCGATGGCATTCCAGAATTGATCGCACCCGTGATAAACAGCGATCGCAGCAATCCAATCTATGTGTGGTCGATCTCCTCCGATAGTCACGCACTTTCATCAAAAAGATTTCCAGGTCTTGTGTCTGGAACCGCGTGGAGCGCCGCTACCGCCGACCTTGATGGTGACGGTGATCAAGATGTGATTTGCATGAGCGTGAATAACGGCTGTGTTTCTATTCTTGAAAATAAAACAGCGCCAGGTGGCCCGATTGTGTTGGCTGAACCGATACCAATTCTCACCAGCAATTTTGCGCGCCATGTTGTGCCAGTTGACTTCGATGGTGATGGTCGAATAGATCTTGTCGTGAGCGACTTTCTGGATCACCGCATGCGGCTTCTGCGCAACACAGGCATCGTGACATTCACGCCACCGATGCCACGCATGGCAATCATGTCATTGCCTGATTCCACCGTGGTCACAGCAGCGCCACATGTATTTGAAACCGAAGGTGTGGCAAGCAACACCAACGAAGCCGAGGCTTTACTGGCGTATGGCCCAGCGATGCAGCCTTTACCGCAGCCACCATCCACCACCGAAATTGCAACCGTTGAATTGGTCAGCGTCTGCGGTGCGCTCGCAGGCGATTGCGACAAAGTGCATGCTGGCCCGGGCTGCTTTACGCCGTTGTGTTGCGACACCGTCTGCGGTTTCAAACCCGAATGCTGCACGGTGACATGGGATGCAGAATGCGTTGCATTTGCATCATCAGAATGTCGCGGCATGATCTGTCCAAGTCGCGGCGACTGCGCCACGGCACATGGTGGACCAGGGTGCGAATCAGCAGAGTGCTGCGAGCGCGTGCGCCGACTAGATCCCAACTGTTCGTATGTCTGGGATCAACTCTGTGTGGAATTGGTTCCACTGGTGTGCGACAGCGCAGCGCCAGTTGTGATTGCGCCAGTTGATGCACTCGATGAATCTGAGCACTGCTATGAATCCCACAACGAAGGTTGCGGCAAACGCAGCGATCCCGCGCACACACCGCTGCTGACGGGTTTGCGTTACAAGGGCACCATCACAGCGGATGGCGTGCGCGATGTGGATGCGTATCTGCTGCAAGTTTCACAGCGTCAACACATTCATCTCGCATTGCACGCAGACTTTCCTGCGCAACTGGTGATTTCGCAGGGCGCCTGCGATGGTCCCTTGCACACGCTCGATGAAAGTCTCGCTGCCCCTGGTGGTTTCACATCCATTGATCGAATACTTGAAGTTGGTGAATACCGAATCACGATCAGTATGGCCGTCGCCACACGCACGCTACGGAATGGTCAGCCATGTCAAGAAGTGAATCCCGCAACAGGTGCAACAGATCCGCCACCCGTACCGGGTTTTTTCAACGGCATCTGGTGGTTGCAAGTGGATGCCGCCGCTGCCCCTGTCTTCGGTGATATCGACGGCAACGGCATCGTTGACTTTGGCGATGTGGTTCTGTTGCTGCTTGGATTTGGAGAGAGCGATCCCGCCCTTGATGTGGATGGTTCGGGCGAGGTGGATTTTGGTGATGTGGTGTTGGTGCTGATGTCATTCAGCGGGTAAGCCAGGGCAATCGATCCAGATCCACATTGCCTCCGCAGATCACCAACGCAACATTTTTCCAACCAGACTTCTTCGCCATGCTTTGAAATGTTGGCGAGCACAGCGCTGCAACACCGACTGCCGCGCTTGGTTCGATTACTAATTTCATCTGCTCGAATGCAAACTGCATCCAGTGCGCGATGTCATGCTCAGAGACAGTCACCACATCGTTGACAAATTTTTGCAGCAACGGAAGCGTAAGTTCACCAATGCCGGCGCGTAAACCGTCAGCGAGTGTTGGCGCGTTGGTTGCAGGTTGACGCATGCCCGTGCACTTGCTGCGCGCCGCATCATCAGCCACTGCAGGTTCCGCAGCGATCACCACGATCGAGGGCTTGCAGCATTTCGCCGCCAAGGCGATGCCGCCGATCATTCCGCCGCCGCCGATTGGCGCGACAATCACATCCACAGCCGGCCATTCATCGACAATTTCCAGGCCAATAGTGCCTTGTCCACAAATCACATCCACATGATCGAATGGAGGAATCACTACAGCACCACTGCGTGCGACCACCTCCGCAAGCGTGGCTTCTCGCGAATGCATGGTGGGCTCGCACATAATAATTTTCGCTCCCGCGTCCGTGACCGCCGCCCGCTTGCTTCGAGGCGCATCGTTGGGCATGATTACTGTGCATGCGAATCCCCGCGCACGCGCCGCCGTTGCCAACGCCAGCGCGTGATTGCCGCTTGAATGGGTTGCCACGCCACGCAAGCCCGCGGATTTTTCAAGCAGGGCGAGCGCGTTTGAAGCCCCCCGAAACTTAAAACTTCCAGTGTGCTGCATGGATTCCATCTTCATGCGAATGATCAATCCAGACTTGGAAGAAAGTTCCGCGCTTTCAAGCAGTGGCGTGTGACGAACAACACCACGCAGGCGTTGCGCAGCGAGGCGTACATGTTCAACCGACATCATGCTCATGCATCCAAGGTAGCGTGCAGCGCGGACATTGACAGTCAACACACCGATCAGTCTTTCGTGGCAGGCTCGCTCGTATCGCACCAGACAAAATCATCTTTGAACACTTGGCGATGCAGCGACAAGCTCACGCTTCGAACACTTGGTAGCGCCAACAACTTGCCGCGAAGTTCGTTCATTGCCACTTCGTCCGCACAGGCAAAATCACAGATAACACCGTAGGGGCCTGCGGTGGCGGCGGTCCAAATTGCGCCAGGCATCGATGCGACCGCTTGAAGCACAGGTCGAATCGGGCCTTTCATACGAATGGTGATCGAGACGCGAATCATCTTTCCAATGCGCTCTTGATTTGGAAGGGTGATGATTTGCACAACATTGTCGCTGTGTAGGCGACGAAAGCGATCCGCAGCGCTGGTCGCAGAAATATCGGCGGCCGCAGAAAGTTCGGCAAAACTTGCGCGGCCATTTTTCTGAAGCGTGCGGATCAAAGCACGGTCTACTTCATCAAGTTCATATTGCTGAGGTACAGCGATCAACTTTTGTGCAGTCAATCCACCGATTGATTCATTGGGACCCTTCGATGTGTAGTACTCCAGCACCGGGCAGGGAAGCACCTCTTCAAGGTGATGCTCGATCGCATACATCTGATCGATTGTGTTCAGAAGCGTTTGTTCATCACGGGTGACAACAAACATCACTAGATCAAATCGTCCAAAGGTTGTGCAACACCAATGCACTCCCGGTATTTTTGCCAAGCATTCAGCGACTGCCGCGGGATTCGATTGACAACGAATTAAAATGTAAGCCTGTACTTGCAAACCAACCAGAGCCGGGGGTATCAAGCCAATCATCCGCACCGATCCCTCATCAACCATGCGCGCAAGCCTTCGACTTACATTCGCCTCGGAGAGATTGGTACGCTGCGCCATGTCGCGTCCGCTCATGCGACCTTCCTCGCACAAGAGATCGATAATCGCAAGATCGATCTCATCAAGTTTATGGAAGGCGCGGGTTTCATCGGCTAACAAATTTATCGGAAGCATGATTTGAGTTCTCTCAATCGTTATATGTACAGTTATAGGTCTAAAAAATACATGCACACATTCGATGCGTGCATCCCCAGAAACGATGCCCCGATTATATAAGTAAATTTAAGACTAGCTTGTAGTGCACCATAATCAAGGGGTGTATGATGCAACTGCTCGCTCGGGGCGCGTATGCCATACGGGGCATTCGCTGAGAAGTACCCGTTGAACCTGATCCGGTTTGCACCGGCGTAGGAAAGCGAAATTGGCGTATTTCCGCCACATTTTAAGAGATTACTTGGATAGTTGTAATCTCATTTTTTAAAGATTGTCGGGTATTCAAATCCTGACGCAGAAAGATTCAGCGATGGTAAAACCACAGATAAATACGAATATTTTTAAGAGCGAGCCACGCTTGGCCGCCTCCTTGCCCTTGCATGGCGCGACGAATCCATCCACCAACCAAGAAGGCACCACTCCAGGCTCCTTCGCGCTTCGAGCAGATATTGGGGGACCGCGAGCATTTTCAAGTCCAGACACCCCGGGCATGCCCGATGTCAGCGACAAGACTGCGTGGGATTTTGTACCAACGGGTTGGCGACTGGTCGCTGGCACCGATCACGCGACCGCATGCGGTGGGCACAATCATCCACAGTTGGGCGAGTATGTGCGTGCCGAGGCGCCCGCGGGTTTCATCGCCATCACACAACTTGAACAGGCACGACTAGGTGTGATCACCCCACAGATGCGCCGCGTGGCGCAGCGCGAGCAACATCTCACAGCCGAAGGTGTGCGCGACGAAGTGGCCGCGGGTCGCATGGTGATTCCCGCCAATCGAATGCATCTTCAACATGGTCTGGATCCGATGGCGATTGGTCGGGCAAGCAAGACCAAGATCAACGCCAACATGGGCGCGAGTCCGGTTTCCAGCGGCACCGATGAAGAAGTTGAAAAGCTAAAGTGGGCCGAGCGTTGGGGGGCGGACACGGTGATGGATCTTTCCACCGGTGGCGATCTGGATGCCTGTCGAAGCGCGTTGATTCACAATAGCACGGTGCCCATCGGCACCGTGCCGATCTACAGCATGATCATTGGTCGCAAGTTGGAAGATTTGAATCTGTCGATCATCCTCGAGACGCTGCAACATCAAGCGCGGCAGGGTGTGGATTACTTCACCATTCACGCTGGCGTGTTGCGCGAACATCTTCCATTCATCAGGGATCGCTTGATCGGCATCGTGAGTCGTGGCGGAAGTTTGTTGGCCAAATGGATGTTGGTGCACAACCAACAAAATCCAATGTATGAAGCTTGGGAGCAGATTTGTCGGGTAATGCGTGAATTTGATGTGACCTTTTCAATCGGCGATGGGCTCCGTCCTGGCGGTTTGGCCGATGCCACCGATCGTGCGCAATTGGCAGAGCTGTACACGATTGGCGAACTCACCGAGCGCGCGTGGCGTGAGGGTGTGCAGGTGATGGTCGAGGGACCTGGCCATGTTCCCTTTGATCAAATTGAATACAACATGAAACTGCAGCGCAAGGTTTGCCATGGCGCGCCTTTCTATGTGTTGGGGCCGCTGGTCACCGATATTTTTCCTGGCTACGACCACATCACAAGTTGCATCGGTGCCACCGCCGCTGGCTATCACGGCGCGAGCATGCTTTGTTATGTCACGCCGAAGGAGCATCTTGGTCTGCCGAAAAAAGACGATGTGAAGCAGGGCTGCATCGCCTACAAGATCGCGGCCCATGCCGCCGATGTGGCGCTGGGCATTCCTGGCACGCGCGACCGCGACGATGCACTTACCAAGGCGCGGGCCGCGTTGAATTGGCAAAAACATTTTGAACTTAGTTTTGACCCCGACACCGCGCGCGCCTATCACGACGAGGATCTTGATGTGGACACGGATTTCTGCGCCATGTGCGGACATGATTGGTGCAGCGTTCGAATCAGCAAGGAAATTCAAGAATTCACCAGCGGCAAGGCCGAAGGCTTCGATCCCGGTAAGCCCGTGCTCAGCGCCGCGCTCACCAGCGAGCAACAGGAAATCCTGCAAAAACGCGGGGTTTTAAGCCCAGAAGAGATTCACCGCCTTGCTGCAAAAACCCGCAAAATTGTCGAGGCTGATGCAGGCAAAGCTTCGTGCCACTCTGATTATGTGGACCCAGACTCGGCGAAGGTTGTGCAGGGCGAGCACTTGGTTCAATTAAACACCGCACCCGCGCACAATCTTTCAAGCCATGACTCGGTGATTTAAGTAGCGCGCATAAGTTTGCGGTCATGTCATACTGTGTTCATGCAGTCGACGCAGGGGCTTCAAAATCCGCAGGGCCAACAACAGTCCGATGTGGAGTGGATGAGCTCTCCTCCGATGCGATATCAGAGCGGCTATACATGGCTGCTGTTGCTGTCGGCGGTGGATGTCATTTTTACCTGGCATATTTTGCGGCGCGGTGGCATTGAATTAAATCCAATCGCGAAGCTGATCATTGACAAGTGGGATTTGCCCGGCGCCATCGCTTTCAAGTTTGCGCTGGTGCTTTTCATGATCGTCTCATGTGAAATCGTCGGCCGAAGGCGAGATCGTTGGGGTCGCGCTCTGATACTGGCCGCCATCGTGATTTCAGCGATGCCAGTTGTCTGGAGCTTGGTGCTGCTGTCAATGAATGGTTTTTTAATCAAACCCCTTCCGCAGCGCGAGGTGTAGATCCTGTCGTTCGCGCACACGGGGTGATTAACGCCGCATCAGGCGTTCAACTTCATCGACCGAACTTGGAATATGCGCGGTGAGTGATCGCGGCCCACGCCGCGTGACTAATACATCATCTTCGATGCGAATGCCGATGCGTTCCTGTGGCATATAGATACCTGGCTCGATGGTGACCACCGCGCCGTCGGCGAGTGGCGCGTCGGGATTCGCATCATGCGTTTCAAGCCCAAGGTGGTGACCGATGCCGTGGATGAAGTAGTCACCGAATCCAGATTTTTCAATCACCGCGCGCGCCGCTTCATCCACCTGATGCAATCGCCGACCGGGCTTGCACGCTTTGATCGCCGCGGCTTGCGCACGAAGCACCACTTCGTACACCTCGCGTTGACGCTCAGAAAATATTCCACTTACAGGAAGCGTGCGCGTGACATCTGCGGAGTAGCCACCCCAGCGCGCGCCGCTATCAAGGCAGACAAGTTCGCCAGACGTCAGCGGTTGATCATTGGCGTGATAGTGCAGCACCGTGCTGTTAAAGCCGCCACCTGCGATGGTGCGAAACGCCAAGTCGCGCGCGCCACCGTGGTGATACGCCTCCTCGACAGCGCGTTGCAATTGAAATTCATTCATGCCGGGTTTCAGCGTGGCCATCGCCACATGAAATCCAAGGCCGGTGATGCGACCGGCATGCTCGATACAGGCTATTTCATCGGCGCTTTTGCGTGCTCGCATGTCAAGCAACACTTGCGAACGATCCACGATGCCGGTTCCGGGCACGCGTTCGCACACTCTGCGAAACGCCTCAAGATCGGCGCTCACAGGCGCAGTGTGCGGCGCCAATTGCATCAACAATGAAAGTTGTCGAGCCCTGCGCGCGGCTTCCAAAAGTTGCATCGGCAGCATGTTGCTACGAAAGATGGTTTCGATGCCAAAGCGTCCGCGAAGTTCCGCGCCGATCTCGGGTCGAAAGCCATCCCACTTCTCGCGCTCGGGATTCAGTGGGCGCAGAAAAAGCTGCACGCGCCGCCCCGGATTTGGATTTTGTGGATCCAGCAACAGCGATGCACCGGCCTCCTCTTCAATGCCAGTCAGATAGATAAAGTGGGCGTTCGCTTGAAAGGGATGGTGAAGATTTGGATCAGCATCACCCGCGAACACTAAACCAACCGATCCTTCAAGCGCTTTCAGTAGGCGCATGCGTCGCTGCTTCAACTCCGATGCTTGAATGCATGGAGGATTGGCGTGCATCGAAATTTCAGAGTTACGCGCAGTGGTCTTGCGGGTCTTATTCAAAGTACGAGTGCGTGTTGCGGTGCGGGCCATCTGTGAAAGGGTAAGCGAGTTGCCCTTCGGTTGCCCCCTCGTTGCCCTTCATCATGTTGGCAGATGCGCGACAGATTTAAGCCGCCGCGCGAGCCCGCGCCTTGGCAAGCAACCGTTGTGAATAAGTATTCATCGCGTCGCGAAGCTGCTCGAAACTCTCTAAAACATAATAAATTGGCTGGAAATGATCGATTTCAAAACCTGTGTCGCAGACATGATCAAGATTGAAGGGTCGTCGTTCCACCTTGTCGCTGCTCAGCGAGTGCCGACTTTCGCCAGGGCTTGAGATGAGTCCGCTGCCATACACCTTCACGCGTCCGCTTTCACGAATTAAGCCAAACTCCACGGTGAACCAGAACAGGCGCGACAGGCGTTCGGTTTCCACAGGATCATTCGCAGTTAACGCAGCTTGTCCATAGGTCTGCAAAAAATCGGCGAAGATTGGATCGGCGTGCAACGGCACATGTCCAAAGATGTCGTGAAAAATATCGGGCTGGGGCAGATAGTCGATGGATTCCTTAGGTCGAATCACAATCGTGGTCGGAAATTCACGCCGCGCCAGACAAGCAAAGAAAGCGCGTGCTGGCAGATATCCGGGCACCGCACGACTTTGCCACTTGGTCAGCGGAAATAAACGAGCGTTGATATCGACAAGGGGGGGAACGCACTCGCGTTGCAGGTTGATGATCTTGGCTCCCGACAAATAAGTTTGACTTGCATTGTCCTGGAGAAATTCCATCTGACGATCGAAGAGAACTTTCCAGGTCTCTTGATTCTCCACGGTGTAGCCCTCGTAGCGTTGTTCGATGTAGGCCTTGGTGATGTCATCGAAGCCGGGGGTTCCAAAATTATTCGCGTAGTGTTGCGCCGCGTCACCTTGCGGACCGCTGATCATGGCGTGATTCAGACTGCCGGCAAATTTTTGTGGACTGGTGTGGTGCGATCCTTCGATCATGGTGATTTCCTTGGCTTGTGTATGTGATGTTACAGGGTTTTAAGCCATGCCCGGAGTAAAAGGCGCGGCGTCGCCTTGGATAAAACTTCGCACCTGCGCTGCCTGTTCCAAGCGCATTGGAAATTCCAACCGCACCACATCGTGCGCTCGACGCACATCCACTCCACAGTCGGTCAAACCAACTGCGATCGGATTTTCGCAGGGCACTTTGTTCGTGGCGCAGAATGATTGCAGAAAAGTACGGGGCTGCGCGTTCAATAATTTCAGCAGCGACAACTCTTCGCGAGCCAGTGGATTGGGCTGAAGCAGCGCTTCACCATCCACAAACCAATCACGAAATCGCGAGGCATCAATTTCAACCCGCGCCCAACGCACATCTTCGGGCTCGCCGTGATACGCAGACCAACGATCGCACAGTCCCGCGAATGCTCCATCGGGGTCCATGCGTTGAAGTGTCACCATTAATTGCAGCGACTCGGTTCCATCATCGGGTAATTCGAGTACCACATCGGCGGCGTGCAGCATGGCCTCCATCACAGGCAAAACCAAATATCCATCAGGCGCAACAATCACCTTCACTGGAATGCGATCTCCGTCAAAGCGAATAAAGCCAGTGAGATTGGTGTGCAGAAATTCAAGGGTCTCGTCTACGGCTTGGTCGCGCATGGCGAGCATGTTACGAACGGCGGCGCGCACTTACACTGCGCGCATGCGGCGATCCCAATCCACCCACGCAGGCATCGGCGAAACGCTCGCATGACGCTGATCACCGTGGCAATCACCGTGGAAACTCCAGCGGAAGTGCTGGAAGCGCTCAGGACCGCCACGCAGCAGGTACAGGCGGGCGCGCGCATTGTGGAGTGGCGCGTGGATGCGCTGGCCGAAGATGCCGGAGCGCTTGATGCGATCACTCGGTTGGTGCGCGAGAGTCCGGCGCCATGCATCGTGACGATTCGCAGCGCAAGCGAAGGCGGTGGTTACCGTGGTGACGACACTGACCGCGTGAGTTTAATCGAAGCCATTGGCACCGCGGATCCCGGACCGCGTTACATCGATTTTGAATTGCTGCATCTTTCCCGTAGCGCCAACATTCGCCAGAAGGTGTTGCTCGCGGTGGATCATGCTCGTCAGGTGCGCGATTTGAAAACCAGTTTGATTCTGAGCACGCATGATTTCAAGGGCCGTCCCAACGATCTTGCGCGCCGCGCTGCGGCGATGTGGCAAGACCCAGCGTGCGCGATTGCAAAGTTGGCGTGGCGCGCGCGGAGTGTGCGTGATTGCATTGAAGCTTTTGAACTTTTGTTGCAAGCGCCCAAGCCAACAGTTGCCTTGTGCATGGGTCCGTTCGGTCTCGCCTCGCGCGTGCTGGCCGCAAAGTTTGGTGCATTTTTAACCTACGCACGGGCCGATGGTGATCCCGGCACTGCGCCTGGGCAACCCACTGTGCGGCAACTTCGCCAGGATTTTCGCTTCGATGCAATCAGCAAGAATACGCGGGTTTTTGGCGTTATTGGCTGGCCCATCGAACACTCGCTCAGTCCGTTGCTTCACAATACCGGCTTTAGCGCTGTTGGTTTCGATGGCTGCTATCTGCCGCTTCCAATTCCAACAGAGTGGGAGCATTTCAAAGCGACCATGCATGCGCTGATCGATTTCAAGCCGCTCGATCTTGGTGGCCTCAGCGTCACCTTGCCGCACAAGGAAAATCTTCTGCGCTATGTGCGCGAGAGTGGAGGCGTGATCGATGCGATCAGCGAGCGTTGTGGCGCGGCCAACACACTCTTGGTTGAAGCAAACGGTCGCCTTCGCGCGATCAACACCGATGCTCCGGCGGCCGTTGCCGCGCTCGCCGTTGGTATGCAGATGCGTGCACAGGCATCTGCTGCGCTTGCTGCGGGAGGCACCCCAAACAGCATCGATGGTGGTCTTGCGGCGCGCGTGGGATGGTCTGCGATGCGCGTCGCGGTGCTTGGCGCGGGTGGTGCAGCACGCGCGATCGTTGCGGGTTTATCGCTTGCAGGGGCACAAGTTTTTATCTTCAATCGCACACATGAACGCGCCGAGGCGATCGAGCGAGATCTGCATCGGCAGCCACTTCCTGGCGGCGGCGAATCGCATGTGGTGGCGGGGCGTCTTGGTGAAATCGCAAGTGGGCACTTTCACGCCTTCGTAAACGCCACATCAGTGGGCATGGAGGGTGGCGCAGATATCAGCGGAAATCCGCTGCCAAACGATATTCAACTGCATCCGCAGGTGGTGGTGATGGAGACGGTGTATACGCCACGCATCACGCCGATGTTGCGGATGGCCACAGAACGCGGTGCGCGCGTGATCGATGGCGCGCAGATGTTTGTGAAGCAGGCCGAGATGCAATTTCAACTTTTCACAGGCACTGAGGCGCCGGCCGGTCTCTTTCAACAACTTGTTCAACAGGCGCTGGCCATCTAAGTTTACGAATGTCACCACCCATGCGCATGCGGCGCGTACAAAACATTTCGAACATCCTGCACATCATTTTTTGTAGAGTGTGCGCACGAAACTAAAGCGACATGGATTCGACACCACACCACACTCCACAGTCCGGCAGCATGCTTGGCAAGCCTGCGTGGATTGCGCTGACAACGCTGAGTCTTCTCAATCTACTCAACTATGCCGATCGTTATGTGATCGGAAGTTTGCTGCCCTTTTTACAGAAGCCCGAGACCGAGGGCGGACTCGCCATCACCGACAGTCAAGGTGGCTGGTTGTATTCAGCCTTCATCTTGGTCTATATCGCGGTCGCTCCAATCTTTGGCGTACTCGCTGATCGCGGCCGCCGCCTGCACTTGCTCGCGATCGCCGTGGCGTTGTGGAGCATCCTCACCGGCGCTGGTGCGTGGGCGGTTGGTTTCTGGAGTCTGCTGATTATTCGCTCACTCACCGGCGTTGGTGAAGCGGCTTATGCAAGCGTGGCGCCCGCAGTTCTTGCCGATGAATTCCCTCCTTCTTTGCGAAGTCGCGTGATGGCCCTCTTCAACGCGGCAATTCCAGTCGGCGCCGCGATTGGTTTTTCCTTGGGAAGTTTGATCGGCGTGCGCTACGGTTGGCGCACCGCGTTTTTATTCGCGGGCGTGCCCGGTCTCATACTCGCGGCCACCATTTATCTTTTGCGCGATCCTCCGCGCGGCGGCATGGATAGCAAGCCATGCAACCACACACTACCCAACATGCTTTCGGCCATTCAACTGATCGGCCATGTTCGGTGGAGTCTTTGCGTACTGGGTTACGCATTACAGACAGCATGCTTTGGAAGTCTTGGTTTCTGGGCGCCAAGTTATCTGCAAAAAATAAAGGGCGTCAGCGCCGAAGAGAGCGGCACCATCTTCGGCGCGATCGTGGTGATCACTGGTTTGTTTGGCACGCTCGCTGGAGGTTGGTGGAGCGACCGATGGTTTAAAACGGATCCTGCCGCGCATTTAAAAGTGTGCGCCATTACAAGTTTTATCGCCGCACCATTGATCCTTGCGGTGGTGTTCATCAACAACCCGTATGTGCTGTGGCCCACAATCGGTGCGGCACTTTTTATGTTGGTGATGAGCGTGGGTCCGGTGAATGCGCAACTTGTGAATGTGCTCGATGCCAGTGAACGCGCCACCGGCATGGCGATGGCGATCCTGGGCTTGCATCTGCTGGGTGATGTGCCAGCGGTTCCGATTTTTGGCTGGATTTCCCAGCAATACAGCATGAATTTTGCCTTCGGCTTGCTGCCCATATTCGCACTGCTCTGCGGCGCCGTCTGGTGGTACGCCGCTCGAAATGAACCCCCGCGAGTGCGCGACTCAGCGCTCGTATGATCCAAAGATGTCACTTCGATACATGACCGCTGGTGAAAGTCACGGCCCTGGCATGCTCGCCGTGGTCGAAGGTCTTCCAGCGGGACTTCCAATTGATCAAGCCTTTATCGACACTGAGTTGCGTCGCCGACAAGCGGGCTATGGCCGCGGCGGTCGTCAACGCATGGAGACCGACGCAGCAGAAATTCTCACCGGCGTTATGCGTGGCGTCACTATGGGCGGTCCAGTCGTGATGCGCATTGCGAACCGCGACAGTCGACTTGATGACGCGGTGAAGACGCCGCCAGTGCATCAACCTCGACCAGGTCACGCCGACTTGGCGGGCAGCGTGAAGTGGCTGACCACGGATTGCCGAACCACGCTCGAGCGTGCCAGCGCCCGCGAAACCACAGCGCGTGTTGCCGCCGGCGCTTTGTCGCGTTGCATGTTGCGCGAGTTTGGCATCGAATGTTTCGCATTTGTGCGGGCAAGTTTAGATGTGCGCTGTGAGGCCGAAGTCACCGCGCATACTTGGCGCGCGCTTCGTGATGCTCGCGATGCCAGCGATGTTGGAATGCCTTGCGCCACCGCAACGCAACAGTTGATCGATCGCATTCATCAAGCCAAAGTGGAGAAGGACACGGTGGGCGGTCTTGTCGAAGCGCATGTCTTTGGGTGCCCGATCGGTCTTGGAACATGCGTGCAGTGGCACGAGCGACTTGATTCAAGACTTGCCGCCGCGGTGATGAGCATTCAAGCATTTAAGGCTGTTGAAATTGGACTTGGTCGTGAGTGCGCATTTCGAATGGGTAGCCAAGTGCATGATCCGATTGTCTTTGACGCATTGCGACGCGGCGAATCGCATCTTGGATTTGTGCGCACTACCAACAACGCGGGTGGACTCGAAGGTGGCATGACGAACGGCATGCCGGTGGTTGTCACTGGCACCATGAAACCAATTAGCACACTTTTGCGCGGCATGCCCAGCGTTGACTTAAATACCAAAGTCGCAGTCACCAGCGCCTACGAAAGATCGGACATCAGCGCGATCGCCGCCGCGAGCGTGGTGCTTGAAAATGTTGTGGCCTTCGAAATTGCTCGCGTCTTCATAGAGAAATTCGGTGGCGACTCGATGACGCAATTGCGCGCCAGCCACGCCTCGTTCATTCAGTTGGCCAGCCAACTGCCACTGCAAGCCTGAGTGTGCAGTGGTTTTTCGAGTTGCCTTCAAAGGTTCGATGAAAAATCTTGAAGTAATTTAAAGTTTTTGTTGCACATTGCCTCCGCAATTCCGAAGTTAGTGGTGCAGGAGGGACAACAATGGATCATGAAGCACATGAGACTGAAGGCACCGAGGCGAACGATGGTCGACCACAATTGGAATACCCATGCGAGTGGGGATACAGGCTGATCGCTGGCCAAGAAAGCCACATTCGGCTTGCGGTGCGACAGGCATTTGGTGGACATCCAGTGCGACTTGGTGAATTGCGGCGAAGCACAGGCGGTCGCTGGTGCAGCATGGGGGTGGACACCACGGTGATGAATGAGGAACAACGGCAAACCTTTTTTGAAAAATTGCGTGGTTGCGTCGGCATTCGCATGGTGCTTTGACTTATGACAGGCGGCGGCGGCGATAACGAACAATCAAGGGGATTACGCTGAGCCTTGAGAAGGTGAAAATCTTCCCAGGGCTCGGCAGTTTTTGCGCATGCAACCTCCCAGACCGAACCAACCTACAAACAGATCAAAGGAATTAGCCACCACACGCTTGACTATCGATGTGTGAATCGCAACCTACGAATGTTTGACAACCCGAAGACTGGACGCAGCCCCGCATGGGCCCCAGTCGAAATGTATCGAGTGAGTCTCCTGCAAAGCCGCGTCCGGCCAGTACAGCAGGAGCAACACGATGCAACGCATCTCTCGCAACCTCAGCCGTACAGAACAGAAAAATGACTGGTTCTTCCGCACTCTTTTTGCCGTGGTGGCAATGTGTGTAGTTGCGCAGCAAGCTTCTGCAACTGTGCAGGCGTGGGCATGGAAAAGCATCGATCCAAGTTGCTCTCAAAATATGACTGCCATGGTTGCGGCGTACCCACAGTTCAAGGTGGAGGATGTTGCTCGTCAGCTGAACGCACTTCCTGATGGCAAGCGCGTGTTGCTTCTCATGCGCTACACCGATCGCCTTGCGACGCATCCTTCAGATGCATGCCGCAATGTAGACGCGAGGGGCAAGACCAAACTCACCGCGTTCGCAGGTCCATGGTGCACAGCGGGTGAAGCCGAGGTGAAAGTAAGTATGCAGAAGTTTTTTGACGACCTTAAAAAAACCGGCGTAAAAAATATTGATGCCTTGGTCATCGACAACGAAACCAATTTCTGGGCAGGTCGCTATATCACCGCTGCTGGCGAAAATGTCACGGCGATTGAAAAAGACCCGCGTTTTCCAGTGATCGCCAAGCGCTTGGGATTCAGCAAACTGAACAAGCTTGCCTGGGGAAGCAAGGAATACTTTCGATGGAACGAGGTTGTGCAAGCCGACTTTGATGCGGCGCTGAATCGCGCCGTCGCAGTGCCCTTTCAAAAATACTGGCCCAAGGGCATCACCATGAACTATGGCAGCACACCAGTGCTTTCACAATACATGACCCCAGACATGAGTGGACTCGGCATTGTGTATGGCGGACCTGGTTTCGGAACACACAACAGTTTCAGCTTCTACGGCAACTCATTGCATTGGATTCGTGGCGCGGTTTTCGCTGGCACCACACTGAACGACACGCCCTTTGACATGTTTCGATTGAATGTGCATCGCATCCGTTCAGCAAACGCAAGCAGCCGTCGCATGATGATGCCTTGGATCGCGAACTACACCCTTGGACTTCATGATGAAGCAAACGAGCCTGGCAGCGACCTCGCGGGATATTCCTCGCCACTGGCCAACACCAAGTATTGGGATGAGAATGTGATTCAACTTGTCATGCATGGCTGTGACACGCTGATGCTGTTTAACCCACAGGCGTGGCGCGCGGATCAGAACGCGGCCAAGTGGAATTTGCTTAGCGATCAACGCAAGTTGGCTGACACCATCGATGTAGTGAACGCAAAACTTGGCGCAAAGCCAGGTGCTTCGCGTTGGTTCAGTCTGCCTGGTCTGCAAGATCGCGTGATGACCACTGGTCGGCTTGTGCGGGGTGGCACCATGTGGCGATTTAGTTTCGCTCCCGATGTAAGCAGCGTTGTACTTGCACTGCAGAACGGTAACACTCTTGAAATTCAACCTGAGCAAGGCAGTGCGGGTGCGTGGTATTTCGAATCCGACAGTGATCCGATTGCGATCAAGCAGGACAACAGCGATGTGGCCATGGTCGAAGCGCCACTCGGTAGCGAATGGCCAGATCTTGATGGCAGCGGCGAATTCGATGAGGGTGATATCGCGCTGCTCTCATTGGAGATGGGCGAACACAATGCGGAGGCCGATCTTGATAAAGATGGCATCGTGACCATTGCCGATGTGACACACTTCCGAGCAATTCGAAAGAATTGGTGGGACACAGCGCAGTTGGCTCGCAATAGTGGCAGTGGTTCAGTGATCGTGGCATCCACAAAATAATTCCTACCCCAGACTCACCGCCGGCGCATCCGCCGATGGTCGATGACGAGCTAGGCTTCGAAGCGCATCAAGAGCTGGGGCCAACTCGCGTACGGGAATCAGTCCTTGCATCGATCCAGGAATCGGTAATGGGCACCCCGCCGAAGCCGCGCGCGCGAAGGCGCTGGCAGCCGTGGTTGAATCCGATCGCATCGCCGCGGCAAGACCCAGCGCCCACCACGCATCGGCCATATCTGGCGCCGCATCTACCGCGGCGCGCAACGATCGCATCGCCTCGCTTGGATTTTTTTCGCCACCAAGAAACGCGATCGCCATATTGAAATGCACCGCAGCATTTTTGGAATCTCGCTGGCGCAACTCGCGCAAGCGCGACAACGCTTCTTGATGACCCGCGGTGCCAAGCCACAAACACGCGACCGCTTCGTTCATCGCCGCGGCGTCGCGCAAATTTTCAACGACACCAGCGATGCGAAATGCGTCGCGCGCCCCCGCCCACGAACGCGCGCGAAGAAGGGCGATTCCCCGCTGAAAATGCATCGCTGCCGCCGCGGGATCGTTGCGAAGGGAGGCGTGCGGCTCGACGCATTCCACCAAGTCTGTTTCTGCAAGCGAAAATTTCTCGATCGTCGTGGACACGGGTTGTTGAATGGGCAGCGATGGTTCAGCGGGCACATTCACCATGGGCGGTATTTCAATCTGGCGTGGCATCGTTGGTTCATTCTCAAATTGAATTGCAGAGAGTGCGTCAAGTTCTTCCAGCGCATCGCTCTCGTGCGAAAGCGTTGCCATCGGCGCGACCTTCGCCTGCGTCTGGATGTTGCGTGGGAAAAGTTGATCTCCAAGAATCGCGATGTCATCAGGAAGTTCGATGCGCGCGACGCGAATTCTGCCACCTTTCAGTCGACCTACGCAGGTGCGTCGCCTTCCGCCACCAGCGGATGCCACCAGCGTGTCCGCCATCGTTGTCAGCGTAAGCACCGCGCCTTCGCCATAGGCGCGAAACCAACGATAACCCTCAGGCGCAGCATCTTGGCCGCGAATCATGCGGTCAAGCGGCGCATCAAAGAGCTGTGACAAAGTGCGCAGCGCGGCGCGAAAATCTTGCACACCACAGATCACACCACCTTCGCGTTGCGCGGCATTTACAAAATTTTCCCGCAGATGCAGACGCCCAAGAACAAAATCACGCAGCGCGGCGTCGGCATGTTGAAGCGATTGCAAATCTTTTACCGACCGCAAGCGCGACGCCCGCGGCAACGCTCCATGCGCGAGCACAGTTCCATCCGCAAGCACAACTGCAACCGGAAGTTTTTCCGCAATCTGCGCAACAGTATGTACCAGGTCGTTGCGCAAGGATTTCAAGTGCGCGGCGACTGACATGGAATGCAAGCCACTCGCGGCGACTGTGGATTCAAGCAACGCAGCCACCGCATCGTTCAGCGCCCATTCGCGATCGCCGCGAAGCAACAGCGTGCGCCCCGGATGGGCGGTCAGTCGTTCAAGCACCATCGCAACACAGGCGGCATCTCCACAAAATCCACCGGTCCAGTCGCCTAGAAATGCGATGAATGCAGCTTCGCTTTCGCCATCCGCTTCATCGATAAATGCCAACGCTGTCGCCAACGCCAACGCATCGCCGCGCACATCTCCAATAATCCACAGCGGCCGATCCTGTGGAAGCGCGCGCGCGCGAACAACAACGCCCTCTTCCAGTTGCAATGCACGACCCATATTCGTTGGATCAGCAAGCACCGCCAACGCGCTCTTTGCGGCTTCGAGCGCGCGACGAATGGCGACGGAGTGTTCACCGAATGCTGCAAGTCGTTGACGAACCCTCTGCAACATCGACGCCGCTCTGGCATGCTTCATATCCACCGCGGCAAGAGGGCCGGGTGGCGGCGGGGTTGGATCCGTTGCCGCGCTATCGTTCACAGGGATTATCTTAACGCTTCGCTGGAATTCATTTACGAATCTGGAAACTTCGCTTGTGCGAATGGAAACACACCAAGACCGTCACGATCACTACGATCACACTACGATCACAACGACACACACCCTGACCACCACGATCATTACGACCACCATGACCAACACCCTGCAAAAAATATTACTCGCCGCCGCCACAGGCGTGGCAGCCATCACTGGATTCGCCTGCGCACAGAACGCGCCGCAGACACCCGATCTCACCCACAAATGGAAGGACCGAACTTTGTACACCATTCAGACAACAACGCTTGAGGGTCAGCCCGCAAATCTTGCCGACTACAAGGGCAAGGTGGTTTTGATTGTGAATGTCGCGAGTCGATGTGGATTTACCCCGCAATACACCGACCTTGAAAAAATGCAGCAGCAATACAAGGACAAGGGCTTGGTGATTCTTGGATTTCCCTGCAACGATTTTGGCGGCCAAGAACCTGGCTCACCCAAAGAGATTCGCGAATTTTGCACCAGCAAATATCAAGTCACCTTTCCAATCATGCAGAAGGTGCAGGTGAAGGCGGGACCAGGGCAAAGCGAGTTGTATGAATTTCTCGGCACGCGCACCGGAAAATTGCCTGGATGGAACTTCAGTAAATATCTGGTAGGCAAAGATGGTCAGCCCATCGCGTTCTATGCGAGCGCGGTGAGTCCAAACGACGCCGCATTGCATCAGGCGATTGATCAGGCCTTGGCGAATTAGCGCTCACACATCACTGGATTGTTGTATCGCTTGATCAAGTCCCAACGCGGTGCGGCGTCGAAGTGGTTCGAGCAATTCAACGGCCGCCGCGCTGATTAAGATCGCCAATGCGATCCAAGCAGGAATTAAATTTGAAAGGTACGCCACCGATCCCAGCGCCGCTTGCGCCAAGCTGGCATCCGCCAGCGGCATCGCCGCGCGCAAGCAGGGTTTCCATGCGATGCGAGTCCACAGCGAAAGCCCCGTGCCCGCGCCTAGCCACCGCATGTCTTCCGCGGCGACGAATATTCCAAGCACGATCCAACTTTTCCAATCAACTTGCAGATCAATGCGTGTGATTGCGATCGCAACCACGCCCGCGACCGCCGGTCCCACAAGCCGTTTGAGCGAGCGTGGAGGTTCTGTAGCCAGTCCCCACGCTGCAAGCATTGCGCCCCAAGGAAGCAGCCATGCAGCGTCATGTTCCGCCGCGCACAATCCAGCGACCAACGCAAGCACACACGCGATCACGCCCGCTGCGCCACGCGCGGCATCGAGCGTGGATGCGAAATCACCAAGCATGCGCGATGCCACCCAACGATCGCGCTGTTGCATCGATGCGGCGCCGATACACAGGATTCCGATTGCATACATCCACCATGCATCGGGTTCAGGTCTGTCGCTTAAAGTGAGCGTGGCAATAATCACAGAGGCTGGCACCAGCATGTACAACAATCCAACCGCGAGCCCGCCGTGTCGCCACCAGACAATGCGTTCAATCAACGGCGATGCACCGATCATCACGAACGCCGCAAGCATGGCGGTGATCCACACTGCGGGCTGATTAAATTTCATCGTGGCTTCGCGAACGCGCTCTTGAGCGGCACGCAAGGTGGATTCCAATTTTGAAAGATCATCGACATCGACCAATGCGCCGCTGGACAGAGCGGCGAGATTCGCGATCTCGATCTCGCGCTCCGCCACAAATGCCTGGCGTCGAGCATCCATTGCACCTGCAAAGAATTGATCATGCCACGCTGGTTGCACGCGACCAAGTGCATCGCCACCAAGCAACGCGCCAACACACACGCCGGCCGCGATCCACGCGCCTCGCACTCCACATGCGCGCAACAATCCACCAAGCGCCGCGGCCAACGCCACGGCAATCGCGCATCCAAGCAAACAGTGCAGCAGTGTGTTGGTCGCCATGTATCTCGTACAGTAGTCCCAAACCATGGGTTCCTGCTTGCTGTGACAAGCCCCCAAAATGTACAAGTTCGGAGACAGCATGCAAAAATTAACCACGCCAAAAAAATATTTTCTATCACGCACCTTCGTTATAAGTTGCACCACCGCGCAGATACTCGCCATTTTTATAGTGTGCGCCACGGCGCAGAGTGCGCAGGAACCTGTTCGCCGAACGCCTGGTGCACAGGCATTTCAAGCCGCCCTAGATTTGGCGCCATCCAACGCCGTCAGCGTGGTGGTGATTCCCTCTCCCAAACTTGCCGCCGACGATCTCGCCGAATGCATGGCGCGGCTGGATCAAGCCGTCGGCGTGTTGCCGATGCGGCCGCTCGATCTTGCCAAGGCGCAATTCGGTTTTGGCGCAGGCATCGATGACGCTGCGAGTTTTGTGATGTGGTTTCAACCCGATGGAAATGGATTGCAATCCGCGATGTTGATACCAGTCACCAATGCGAAAGTTTTTTTGGAAAGCAACTTCAAGGCGATTCCCGGTGATTCAACAGATCAAGCTGTCGCATATGAGCATCCAAAACTGGGCAAGATTTTCGCGCGCGCGATCGATCGACATATTCTTGTCAGTCCTAGCGCCGCGATTGTGAAGGCGTATGTTGCTGCGCCAGGGCTTGCTGCTTCATTGCAGAAGCGTCTTGGCGAACGCGGCCTCGCACTGTTTTCTTCTGGCGACATGGGCGCATGGGCGGGTGACCAAGCATTGAAAAGTTTGCGCGAGCAGGCCGCCGCGGCAACATCTGCTGCAACGCCTGCGGCAACGCCTGCGGCAACATCTGCGGCAACGCCTGCACCAACTTCCACCTCACGCGCCGATCAACTCGCCCAGGGTGTTACCGATGGCGTGATCAGCATCGACTTAGATCCGATGGGCGTTTCGTTTCGCACCTTCGCGGTGATGGATGCCGCGAGCGAACTTGGTCGTTCGACACAGGGCGGCGCGCGCGGAAATGCCGCGCAACTCACGCGCTTGCCCAAAGGTCCCTTCATCTTCGCGGGCGCTGCGGATATGCAAGGTCTTGGTGGCGCCGACGCGTGTATCGATCTGATGAAACTTGTGCCTGGCGCACCGGAGTTGCCGGAGTGGGTGCGTGAAAATCGTAATCTGATGCAGGGTGCGCAGTTTGCGATCTATCCAAGCAAACTTGGTCTTGCCGGCGGCGGACTTTTAAACGAGGCGTATCTGTGGTGTAGCACCACCGACGCGGCGAAGGCGAAACAATTGTTGCGCGAGTGGATGCAAAGTCTCTCGGGCATCGAAGGCACAACCGAGCGCAAAGTTTTGTGGGAAAGCGACAAGGCCATCAAAGATGGTGCGATCGCCGATGCCTACGCCATCACCGAAGCCACTGCGGTGGAGCAGCAACCCGCGCAAGGCGAACCCGCCGCACCCAAGTCCAAGACGCGTCGCAACGCCGATCCGATGCAGCGACTTGCGCGCATGATGGTCTTCGGTCCGCGCGGGCCGATGGGTTTCGCAAAAACTTTTCCAGATGGCATGCTGGTCACTTTCAGTCAACGCCCCGATGTGCTGCAGCGCGGCATCACATTGACCGAGGGCGCAGAATCATTGCAAGCCGATCCAGTGATTGTTGCGTTGCGCGCATGGCTGAGCCCAGATCCGGACATGGTCGCCTATGTCGGCGTTGGTTCGCTGCTGAATGTTGTGCGCCAAGCCGCGCGCAGTTTCCCCGGTGCTGGCATTGAATTGCCCGACGCGCCACCAGGCATGGAGCCCATCGCAATTTCAATCGAAGTGCAAGATGGCCATGTAGAAACCGCGACCATGATGCCCACCGCTGTGATCGGCGTGCTTGCAGAACTGTATCGCATGCAAACCCGGCAGCAGGATGAAAGGCTCGACGCGCTCGATGCCGATGAAGCTGCCGACGCGAAACCAAAAGCGCCAGTCAAGAAATCCACAGCTCCCCTCGGCGGCGCGGCGCAAAAACCATCAACGAACAATACACGGGCGACTTCACCGTGAACACGCGCGATGCCAGGCAACACACCGACCACACGCCGACAATTTTAAATTCCGCGCAGTGGCCGCTGTTGATGGGCATTCTAAATTGCACTCCCGATTCATTTCACTCAGGTGGTCGCTCCATGCATGCGCACACAGCGATTGATCATGGAATATTGATGGTCGAGCAGGGTGCAGCGATCATCGATGTGGGTGGCGAAAGCGCGCGCCCCGGCGCCACACGCATCGGCGCCGATGAGCAGATTCGCCGTGTTCTTCCAGTGATTCAGGGACTTCATCGCAACACCAACGCCATGATCAGCATCGACACGACTCTTGCAGATGTCGCGCGCGCGGCGATCGATGCCGGTGCGACCATGGTGAATGATGTCAGCGCGGGCACCGAAGACGCCACGCTTCTTCAGCATGTCGCGAGCTCCAACGCGCATCTTGTGTTGATGCATCGTCTGGTGCCTCCCGATCAAGATCATTACAGCAACGCTTATGCGAAGCCGCCGGTGTATCCGGATGTAGTGGCCGCGGTGATCGCGCATCTGCACCAGTGTGTTGACAACGCTATGCGCGCCGGAGTGCAACGCTCGCGCATACTTGTCGATCCAGGATTCGGATTTGGAAAAACAGTCGAGCATAATCTTGAATTACTGCGGAGACTTTCCGAGGTTGTGGCGATGGGCGCGCCAGTGTTGGTTGGCTTCAGCAGGAAAAGTTTCCTTTCCCCCCACGAATCCGACCCGGCGCAGCGACTTCCCGCTACGCTGATCGCCGCTATGCAGGCGATGCAGCAGGGCGCCGCGGTTGTGCGGGTGCACGATGTCGCGCCGCACATGCAGGCGCGCGCGAATTTTCTCGCCGCCCGTGCTTGCTAGGATTTACCAACCAGCATCGAGGGCTGTTCCTGATGCCACACATTCAACTCACGCAACTCACGCGAGGCCATCTATGTCCAGTGCAAGCACTCTTGAATTTACCGAAGCAAATTTCGAAACCGAAGTCCTGCAAAGCGCCGTTCCGGTGCTTGTCGATTTCTGGGCTGAGTGGTGCATGCCATGCCGCATGCTCACTCCAACCATCGAGGCTGTCGCCGAGGCCACTTCTGGCAAAGCCAAAGTTGGCAAGGTGAATGTGGATCAACACCAAGGCATCGCGGTGAAGTACGGCATTCAAAGTATTCCCACCATCATGCTCTTTAAAAATGGACAGATGGTGAAGAAGTGGGTGGGCGTTGTGCAGAAGGACACGCTGACCGAAGCGTTGACGAGCGCTTAAATCACCGACGGGCATAATCAACACTCGCACTGACGCGGCCCACACTGGTGGGTACACTCGTTGATTCACTTTACGCAGATTCACTTTACGCATGGGCCTGTAGCTCAATTGGGAGAGCGCTTCCATGGCATGGAAGAGGTCGTCGGTTCGACCCCGATCAGGTCCACTCCAACACACGGTCGCCTTCAAGCGGCCGTGTGTGTTTTTACAGATTGACTTCGACTGCGCCAAACACACCCTTGGCGAAAGCTTCTTGAAAATATTCCGAGTTGGTGCCACTCACCGAAGTCAACTCGGCGTTGATATAAAACCAATTCACCCGCAAAATCTGCAGCGCGGCACCTTCGGTGTAGGTTTGAAATCCAAACGGTACAACATTGTTTCCAAAAAGCGGTTGCTGATCACTGCGTGTGTTCACATTGATGAAAGCCAACAATTGTTGTCGACTGTGATCTTGTTGACTCGCTTTAAGTTTTGATGCGATCACCTGCTGCAAACAATACAGGTCGGCGCTACTGTCTTCATCTGCATCCGGAGAGATTATCTACAAGCACTCGCCGCAACACTGCGCTGTATTGAACAAGAACTTCACAGTGCGCTTCGCATCTTGAGGCTTTGGCAGCGTAGGATCATTCAATGCCCTTGCATCTACAGTGTTTTTTAATGATGCTCGCCATCTGCATGGGGTCACCCATGGTGCGGGCCGACGAGCAACCACCATCGTTCGATCATGTGATTTTAATTTCAGTCGATGGTTTGCGGCCCGAATGCCTGCAACCAGAGATGGCGAGCGCGTACCCAGCACTCGCACGGCTTGCGCGCGGCCCACACACGCTGCAGGCTCGCTGTGATCCCGATATCAGCATCACACTTCCGAATCATTGCGACATGATCACGGGTCGACTTGCCGCGGGAACATCAGGTCACGGTTGGTTGAAGAATGAAGATCCGCCGGCGCGCAAGCATGGTGGCACACTGCACGCTAACAAGGTCGACTATGTCAGCAGCATCTTCGATGTGGCACATGACCGCGGCGCGCGCACGGCACTGATCTGTGGCAAATGGAAATTTGTGTTGTTCGAACAAAGTTATGGTCAAGACGCTGGCGGTCCCGACAAGGTTGCCCCGGACAATAGCCGCGACAAGATCGATCTGTTTGTCTGTGACTCGGAGGCTCTTTCGCAGAGCGATTCCGTGCTCGCAACAATTCGCCACGCCGCCGCGACAAATCAAAAAAGCCTTACATTGTGGCACATTCCAACGCCGGACTTTCAAGGTCACGCCACGGGTTGGGATGTGTCCGAGGGTTCGCCCTATCGGCAATCCGTGGCAACGGTGGATCACGGCATAGAAAATATTTTAACGCAAGTGGATGCCGACGCGCATGTGCGTGGTCGCGTGGCGATTGTGTTGACCGCTGATCATGGTGGTGGCGTTCCGGCCATCAGTCATGTCGACGCCGAAGCGCCGATCAATTTCACCATTCCATTTCTTGTGTGGCTTGCGAAGGATTCACAAGCATGCGATCTCTATGGAATGAATCCAGAGTGCCGCTCGTTGCCCGCAGCCAGTCAACGATTTGTTCCCGATGCGCGACCACCGATTCGAAATGCGGATGCGGCGAATGTTGCTCTTGGCTTGATTGGTCTGCCACCGATTCCAGGTAGCACCGCCAATGCGCAGCAAGAGTTGCGGGTGTCGCCCACGCCACACCACCCTATACAAGCGCAGGCGGCAGACAAAGGTGCCCCACACGATTCTTAAAGCCGTCAAAGGTGTAATCTTCAACGCATGGCAGACTTCTGGCTTCATTCAAAGCTTGATGATGAGCGTGAAATAAAATTTCAGTTACATGCCGCCGATCCCATCACCATTGGTCGCGCCCCCGGCAACACGATTGTGCTCGACAACATACAAGTCAGCCGCACGCACGCCACATTGGTATGGGTGCCCGAGACCGCCCTCGAAGCGGCGCACTGGCTTGTGACCGACGCGGGTAGTTCGGGTGGCACATTCGTGAATGAAACGAAATTAAAAACTGGCGAGACGCACAAGGCGCAACATGGCGACACGCTGATGCTTGGCTCGGTGCGAATGCAGTTGATGGATGATCAGTATGCGGAAGTTGGCGTCACCATGCTCGGCGCAGGCACCGATCCTGGCCAGCACTTTGAGAGGGTGCAGGTCGGCAGGGCGCAGGATTTAGCGCATAAACATTTGGCGCTGTTGCTTGAAGCCAGTGCAACTATTCATCAATCAACCAACGAGCAGAACACTCGGCGCATCCTGGTGGATTCGGTCGCGGAGGTGACACGATTTGAGAACATTGCCTTTGTGCGCAGCGTCAGCGACGCTGTGGCCAGTGGCGCCGAGGTGCAGGTTTTGGAGAGCATCGGGGAAGTGAAGGATCGCACTGGCAAGCACCGCATGAGTCGCACCATGCTTAAAAAAGCCCGCGAGTCAGGTGTGCCGATCATTGTCAGCGACGCCTCCAAATCCTCCGATGAGGCGATGGGCGCCAGTTTGCAGAGCATGTCGGTGAATCGAGCCATTTGCATTCCGGTGCAGTTGGACAAAATGCACTTTGGATTTTTATATTTGGATAATGGTCAGGCGCGCGGAGACGGTGGTGACGAGCAACGCTTGCGTGAGGCGGCCAGTGTTGCCGATGCCCTCACTCGTATGGCCGCGCAAAATCTTGGCAACCTTGCCAGTGCCGCAAAGATTGATGAACTCTGGCACGCCACGCTGCGACTGGTTGTTGATGCAATTGAATCCCGCGATCTGTACACGGGCGGCCACTCCAAGCGCGTCGCTGAGTTTGCGAAACTGTTGTGCACACACGCAGGTATGAACCAGCAAGAGACCACGCTCGCAGAGTGCTGTGCGCGCGTGCATGACATTGGCAAGATCAAAGTGGATGACGCGGTGCTTCGCAAGGAGGGCAAGTTGACCTCGGATGAGTACGCGCAGATTCAAGAACATCCAGAACATGGCTACAACTTGCTCAAGCATCATCCGCAGATGCAAGATGTGTTGCCGGGTGTGCGTGAGCATCACGAAAAGTGGGATGGCACTGGTTATCCGCACAAACTTGCTGGCGAAAAAATTTCGTTGCTCGGTCGCATCATTGGAATCGCCGATGTCTTTGACGCCATCACAAGCGAGCGCCCATATCGCCATGGATTTACCATTCAAAAAGCGCTTGCCATTATTCAAGCCGATGCAGGCACGCATTTTGATCCTGCATTAGCCAGGGTTTTCTTATCAATTCCGCATGAGCAACTTGAATCAGTGCATCAGCACTTCAAGTCAACAGCTCTCTATACAGGTCCAGCATCGGCGTGAGCAGCCCGATCAGTCTGAACAAAAAACAAAAAATACAATGCCTAGGATTCGCTGACGCCACCAGCGGCACCATTGTCGTGCGGGGTGCCTACAACCGACATGCATTCAGTCAGACATATGCTTCTCAATTCAACCACCTCTCAGAATGCACTCCGCCTACTCGCGTTCGTGCTTGGAATGTCTTCGCCCATCGCAATGGCGCAGACGCAATCCACGCCCAGCACGCCAGTCGCGCCGATCACTCAAGATATCGGCGAGCGTATTCCAACGATCCGCCTCACGCGGCTCTTTCCACATTGCACCCTGCATCGACCGTTGCAGGTGTTGCAGGCGCCAGGAGATGACACGCATCTGTATGTGCTCGAGCAAGCCGGCAGAATCGTGCGGCTTGATCTGGCCAACAACCAAAGCAGCGAGGCCTTCGAGTGGCTGGACATTCGCGAGCGCGTGAATTGCGAAGGCAACGAGGAGGGATTGCTTTCCATGGCGTTCGACCCACATTTCGAGCAGAACGGCGCATTTTTTCTTTACTACACCGCTCGCAAGCCGCGTCGCAGCGAGTTGACACGCTTTCAAATCGACATCGTCACCGGACTTGCAAACCCTGATAGCGCGAAAGTTTTACTGAAGGTGAAGCAGCCGTATTCCAATCACAACGGCGGCACTCTGTTGTTTGGTCCAGACGGCATGTTGTATCTAAGCCTTGGAGATGGTGGCGCCGCCAACGATCCGCACGGCAATGGGCAAAATATGCAAACACTGCTCGCGAAAATAATTCGCATCGATGTGCATCACGATGCGCACGCGAATGCATCGCAGCCAGACAAGCAACCTGAACAATCTCCTCAACCCACGCAAAACAAAGAGGCGAAGCAAGCACTTCAAGAAAAACCCTACGCAATCCCAGCCGACAATCCCTTTGTGAATACTCCAAACGCGGCGCCAGAAATTTGGGCAGTGGGTCTTCGCAATGTGTGGCGCATGAGTTTCGACCGCGCCACCGGCCTGCTGTACGCCGGCGATGTGGGACAAAATACCTACGAAGAAATCGATCTCATCACCAAGGGCGGCAACTACGGATGGAATGTTCGCGAAGGCTTGCATGCCTTCGAACAGGGGCACCATGGAAACGCCGAGCCACAATTTATTCAGCCGATCGCCGAATACTCGCACGCCGATGGCGTCAGTGTGACTGGTGGCTATGTCTACCGCGGCGCGAAATTTCCGGCGCTACAAGGTGTGTATCTCTACGCTGATTTCACATTCGGCACCATCTGGGGATTGCGTTGTGATGGCGTGCGCAGTTGCACGCCGACTGTGGTCTGGCATCGACAAGGTGGAAACAGCATGTGGTCAAGTTTTGGTCAATTGAACAACGGAGAATTGTTGCTCTGCGCTTTCGATGGTGTCGACAGCGGTCTGGGCAGCTTGTGGAAGATTGAAGCTGCGCAGTAGCGGCGCTTAACCGCCGATGTAGCCAGGGGCGTTCCACCACGGCTCGCTCATGTTTGGATAGGCGCCCTGATCCACACTGGGATCTTCATTGTCACCATCATCAAGGTCGTAGTAAGGCAGCGTCTCGGTTCCTGCGTTGTAATGTTGCTGCTGCAATTGCTTGGGCGACATGGAGTCTGGGAAAAGTTGCTTTTGACATCCAGGCAGCGCGATGCCTGCGCAGCTGAAGAATGCGACCACTGTGAATGTGGAAATCATGTTGGCAATCCGTCGAATGCAAAGAATCATTCCGCCACCTCCGTCCATGGTGTTGTGCCGCTGGGCTGCAGCGTGTGATCCATACCTGGCGACCAACTCGCCCCTTGTACCGCATCATTTTCGCGCGTCAGCATGGTGAACCATCCATCGCTCCAAAAGATCGCGGCACCAGTCGCCTGCTGTTGCCAACATCCAGTGTTGATCGCATCGATGCTTTTCACCGCCGCGCCATCGCTTGAGAGGCAGACGAACATCTCTTCGCCCTGCGAGTGCGCGCCCGAACTGGTGGTTCGCCACACACCGACCCAGCGTCGTGAATCATCTAGTAATTTCACCGCTTGTCCAAAGCTGCTGGGTAAATTCGTGTCGCGTTCGGTTGCCCCATAGGAAAGTTTTTCGTAGCCATATGTTCCAAGTCGAATCGTGTCCACCCAACCATCGGTGTAACGCACGGTAAGAATGCCTTCGCGAATACTCCATCCACCCTGTTCACCCTTGGCGCCATCCGCGCCACTGCTCCAGGTGCTTGTCGCCGAACCATCTTCGCGCAGTACCACATTAAAGGTAATGTTGCGATCATCGGTCAGCGTCCAAGTTCCAACCGCGACTTCAGAGCTGATCGGGACAAGCGGCGGCGAGCCGATCGCACTTTGCGTGTTCGCGCAACCAGTCACGCAACACGCGGCAACGATAAGCAAGGCGATTGTTCGGCACATGCGCGGCATGCTAACTCGCAAGATCGGGAAGTGCCGCAGGGTTTCGATCGCGTTGAAGTCGCGGCCAACCATCGGGCGCGTTGCATTCAATGCGCGTCATCCATTTCAATAACGGATCAAGTTCGATTGGTTTCCATTGCCAACAGTCCACACCAACATCCACCGATCGACCAAGCATCGGCAAGCCTCCGTGCGCATGCGCATGCAGCAGCACCGCGCCCTTGAATTGTCCGCGCCATAAACGCATCGGCCAGTGCGAAGCATTCACCCGCAACCGATCCTCGCCACTTCGCCACGACAGTAGATCGTTGATTGATTCAAAGAGTTGATAAAAACGCTCGCTTCGCCCGTCATGATTGCCGCGCACCAGGCGAATTTTTTTACAGCGGATTCGTTTGCGCACCGCGCAGGCATGGGAAAGTTGCGCCTTCTTGCCATCGGCATGCGGGCCGCAGAAGTCGCCCAAATGAATCAGTACATCATCGCGTTTCACCGATGCGTTGATGCCCTCAAGCAAGGCATCATCCATCGCTGCGGCGTCGGCGAAGGGGCGACCGAACATCGCGACCGCTTCCGGTTCTCCAAAGTGCGTGTCGGCGGTAATCCACACTCGTTCGGCCATCGCACCCCAAGGCTATCGCGGCGTCAACGCACCATGCGCACGCAAACGATTCTGCCGATATCGTTGCGGCTGTGAAGCGTGACTTTCTCAAGATCGAAGGCTTGTCACAAAACGAATTGCTTTCACTGCTCGACGCAGCGGAGGCCAATCTTCCAATTGCCGAGCAAAAACAACCGCGCAAGTCGTTGCTTGATGGCAGGGTGGTTGCCAATTTGTTCTTCGAGGACAGCACGCGAACCCGCTGCAGTTTTGAAACCGCCGTGCATCGACTTGGTGGTCAGGTGTTTACCCTTACTTCGGCGGGCTCAAGCACCAGCAAAGGGGAGGGCCTGATCGATACCGCCCTGAATGTGGAGGCGATGGGTGTGGGTGCGATCGTGATCCGCACCATTATCTCAGGCGGACCCGCCATGGTTGCTAAACGGGTTCGAATTCCTGTGATAAATGCCGGCGATGGCCGCCACGAGCACCCCACACAGGGACTGCTTGATCTGGTCACCTTGCGTGAGTCCCTTGGCAATCTTGCAGGAAAACGAATCGGCATTGTCGGCGATATTGCCAATAGCCGAGTTGCGCATTCAGCTCTGCAAGGCCTTACAATTCTGGGAGCGCATGTAATTCTGATTGGTCCACCAACGCTGGTTAACTCAAATCAATCAAAAGTGACAAAATTGAATGATCATGTATCAATCACGCATGATCTTGATTCAATAATTGAACAACTTGATGCCATCATGCTTTTAAGAATTCAAACAGAAAGAGGAGCAAACACTGGAATTTCAGATGATTATAGGACTATTTATGGGCTTACTCAAGAACGAGCAAAGAGACTTCAGCCCCACGCGATCGTGCTTCATCCTGGGCCAATGAATCGTGGAATTGAAATCGACGACACCGTTGCCGATGAGCATGGCGGCATTCGCATCCTGCGTCAGGTCACCCATGGAGTTGCCGCACGGATGGCAGTATTAGAAAATCTTCTCGGAAGCAGTAAGGTTTAAAAAATGATGGTTTTAGCGCAAATAATTTAATAAAAATGGTCGAATGAACCCGTTGCATTCAGAGATAAATGAACCAAAATTTTCTTAGAGGGGTGTAGTGGACAACCTTTGGTATATAAGTAATCTGTGCATCCTTCCGATAGAACCACGCTCGAAAAACTCTAAATGTATAGATGCATCACTCACTTCAAGACTTAAGACCCTAAGGCTCCACACTTGATCCAAACTCTCCGTCTACTTTGTTTCGGTTTGCTTGCAGCCACCCTGACAGGCTGTTGGGGCAATGAAACCGACGGCTTTATCGATCCAAGTCGCACGGGTTATTTTGAAACAACGCCCACATCGATTCCGATTCTGAGCCGCATCGATGTGATCGAGCAGGCCGCAGATACCAGCATCGAGTTCACGCTGCCGTCTCCCGAGGATTTGATTCCAAATCAACTGGAGTATCGCTTGGCGCCAGGCGACATCGTGAAGGTTTCGATTCCGCAGTTGATCTCTGCTCAGGACACCGACATCTCAACGCGCGTGATTGATCAATCTGGAAAGATTTCTCTGCCGATCATTGGGCAGGTAATTGCGGCTGGTTTAACAGTGAAGCAAGTCGAAGATGAGGTCACCAAGAAACTTGCCGGCATCATCACCAATCCCAAAGTATTTATGTCTGTTGAAGAGGCCCGTGCTTATCAGTTTCGTGTGCTTGGATCTGTTGAAGCCCCGGGTTTGTATGCGTTGAACAAGCCCGACCTTCGTGTACTTGATGCGCTTGCACTTGCGCGCGGAGCGGCACCAAGCACTACGCGAATTTTGCTCACTCGCGCGAAGGCGAATGATGAAAAGTATGAGACTGACTTTAGTGGTAAATCAAAGACAGAAAAGAAGGAACCACTTCCGGTTGTGAATACGGATGGTCAACCCTCAGCAAAGCCCGTTGATACGGTGCCAGTGACGCCAGAAATTCCAACAACTCCTGCGGCGCCTTCTGGAAGTGATATCGATGCATTGATCAACGAATTACCTGGTTCTGCACCAGTGTCCACACCGGCGGCGAGTGCGCCAAAAACGCCCGCGACAACACCGACCACCGAACCCGCAACAACACCAACCACCGAGCCCGCGACAACACCGACCACCGAGCCCGCGACAACACCGACCACCGAGCCTGCGACAACACCAACCACCGAGCCTGGCATGCTGTCGAACCGCATTCGACAAACGCCTCTGGTTGATATTGATCAACTGGAGCCAGCAACCGCAAGCGATTCAGCGGCGCAGACTGCACCAACCGCGGTCATCGCAGAAGAGGGTGATCGATTTGCTTTCGATAACGCCACGCAAAGTTGGGTGAAGCTCAGTCACGCGGAGGCCAAGTCAGCCACTCCCAAGACTGCAGCATCCAACGCACCCGCCGTATCCAAAACTTCCGACGCGATTACAACACCCCAAGTCGCTGGCGCTGCAACGGACACATCAACGCCTGGGCTTCGAACTGGCGATTCCGCCCGTGCGAAGGGCCGCTTGAAGATCGACGAGAAAAAAGCTTTCAGCAGCCGCGTGATTGAAGTGGATTACAACCAACTTGTGCGCGGGGCTTCCAATCTGAATGTGATCATTCGACCCAATGACATGTTGTACTGCGATACTGGCGAAGTGGGCGTGGTCTACATCGGTGGCGAAATTGCGCGACCCGGCGTGTACAACCTTCCCACCTCTGGCAAGCTCACACTGAGTCGTTTGGTGGACGCCGCGGGCGGTCTTGGTCAGATTGCGATCCCTCAGCGCGTGGATTTAATCCGCCGCATTGGTGGTGATAAAGAGGCGTGTATTCGCGTGAATCTTGCCGCAATTCGAAACCGCGCAGAGCCTGACATTTTTATGAAGAGCGATGATCATGTGATCATCGGCACCAACTTTTGGGCTACGCCACTGGCGGTTGTGCGCAACGGATTCCGCATGACCTACGGCTTCGGATTCTTGATCGACCGCAACTGGGGCAACGACATCTTCGGCGCACCACCCACCAACGCTATTGGTCAGTGATGAACGATTGGCGTGAACGCTGTAAAAACAAGGTCGTAGCCGTTGTGATTCTTGCGAAGTATTTGTTTTAATCGAGCATCTTGTGACCACCGCCAACGCTTCCACCCAATCTTCACCACCAAGCAACGACCAACTTTCGATCGATGGTCGAACCGCGATCATCGCGGGTGCGATCGCAACCATCATTTTTGTCGGAACATTCTTCGACTGGTTTCGAAGCCAAGTTCGCAACGCGATTGCCTCGCCATCAGATTGGGGCCACACACTTTTAATCCCGGTGATTGCGGGGTGGTTTGTGTGGATGAAAAAAGATCGGTTGATGGCGTTGCCAATTCGCCCAGCGTGGAGCGGGCTGGCGATCGTTGTATTTGGAATGGTTGCCTACATGGTGTGCACGCTTGGACCCGCTGGATTGCAACACCACAACATTCGCAGCGTGGGCATCGCGCTCGCGCTCTATGGATTCGTACTTTTGATTTTTGGATGGGGATGGATGCGTTGGCTTTGGTTTGCAATCGCCTACATGGTGGTCTTTGGTCAATATGTCAGCGAACGCTTCATCAGCATCGTCACCTATCAATTGCAGGACATCTCCGCAAAGGGTGCGTATTTATTTCTCAGCGTGCTGGGAATGGATGTGGATCTGACCGGTAATGTGCTCACCGTGCATTCTGGTGGCGCCGCCATCACGCTGAATATCGCCGAGGCTTGCAGCGGCATGCGCATGTTGGTCGCGTTTCTTGCGCTTGGAGTCGCGATGGCGTATGTCAGCTTGCCGACACTGTGGCAACGCGTGACTCTTGTTGTGATGGGTGTTCCTGTGGCGGTCTTTGTGAATGTATTGCGAGTGGTCAGCCTCGGATTTCTCAGCATGTATGACAGTGAATTCGCAGCCGGAGAGTTTCACCACTTCATCGGGCTTCTCTGGTTGTTGCCAGCGTTTTCGCTCTACCTGCTTGTGCTGTGGATACTGACCAACATGGTTGTGCAACAACCAGATGGCGCGGGGGTAAAGCGTGCAAGTTGATCGACGCGTGCGCACCGCATTCATCGCCGGCTGCGTCACACTTGCCATCGGCGGCGCGGGTTTTCGCGTAGCGCTCGGACAATTGCGTGTGTATTTGAAAAAAGAGCCGGTGCCACTGCGCGAATCGCTCGACAGTATTCCCGCCTCGCTTGGCACATGGAAGCAAGTCGGCAAAGATTCGGTTTTCTCCGACGCGCTTGTGGAAGAACTCGGCACCAGCAGTTATCTCGATCGCATGTACGCGGTGAATGGCGATCCCAGCAGGGGCGTGATGCAGGTGCATGCCGCTTACTACACCGGCATGGTAGATGCGGTGCCGCATATTCCTGAGCGCTGTTGGAATGCCAACGGCATGGTGATGCGCGGTCAGCCGAGTATTCGCAAGATGAAAGTGGATCGATCGGATTGGGATTTGCAGAATGGACCTATGCAAATCGGTACGGGTCTTCACTATCCAACCACCATGATCATCGACAAGATTACCCGCCACACATCGACAGTAGGTTTGCCCATGGGCGATTTGGAATTGACCGTCTCCACCTTTCAAGATCCGCACACGCCGAATTTGACCATGCTTGGTGGATATTTGTTCATCGCGAATGGATCGCTCACGCCTTCGGCGCTCGCAGTTCGTAACCTTAGTTTTAAGCTCTCCGACAAGTACGCGTATTACTGCAAGGTTCAGTTCTCCGCACGACTTTCTGGCGAGCCAGAAAAAGTTCTCCCCGAGTTTGACAGAATGACCACTGAATTGATGCAAAATCTTCTTCCACAATTGATGCGATGCTTGCCGGATTGGCCAGCGATCGAGAGTGGGCAATCAACAGACGGCTTGCAGCCGATAAAGACAACATAAGCCATGGCAAAGTCCACTCTTAATTTTCGATTTCTCGCAATCTTCTTGACCATTCTTGCGCTTGGTGGCGCCATCGGCTGGGGCATTTGGTACTGGCAAAAAGTAGCTGGTCCCGAGCGCAACTTCGCCGCAGGCGAACGCTATTTGAAAGAAGAAGACTTGCGCAAGGCAGTGAGTTTCTTTGGTCGTGCCGCAAACAAGCAGCAGACCAACATCAAATATCTGGATGCACTCGATAACGCGCTTGTTCGGTTGGTGCCAGCCACCGCAGATGAATCGAGGGAGTTTTACAATCAACTCATTGGCGTGCGTCAACAGCGCGCGCGTGCCACACCGACCGATGCGGGGCCATGGGTTCGCGCCATGGAAACACTCTATGAACGCAACAATGTTTTTAAATCCGATGTGTTATGGCGGGAGTTTGGTGATCAGGCCCAGCAGATTTCAGAGCGACTAGCGCCAAATGATCCAACACAGAATCAGTTCAAGTATTGGCAGGCGATCAGCAGCACGCGCCGTGGATCAACCATCACCGAAGCCGAGCGCATCAACAACGAAAAGTTGTTAAGCGAGGTGGTCGCAACCGATCCACACTTCGATCTTGCCTGGCTGGAATTGATGCAATCCCAAGCCGAAGGCTCAGATAAACTTCGCTCAGATAATCGCATGGCTGATGCCAACAAGCGGCTTGTGGAACTTGACAAGACGATCGCAGCAGCGCAAGCGGCACTGCCGGATGGTCTGGCCTGGAGAATCGGGGGGACGATGCGCCTGAACGGGCAACTGTCGCGCCGCGAACCTGGAATCACTATTCCGATGGTGGAAACAGCCCGTGAGGCTGTTGCTGCAATGGCTCCGAAGGTGATTGGCAATCGTGATGCAACATTCTTGGTTGCCAGCGAATTATTGAATGCGCGCACTAACGAAAAATTGCGTGAGGTGATCAAGCTGCTTCAGAAGCGGGTCGAAACTGCTCCTCATGACATGATCGCACGACGCGTGTTGATGCAAGCGGCCACACAAATTGATCCTGAGGTTGCAACACGGGTGGCCCAAGAGACTCGCACGATGCCCAATCTTCCAATCTCACTTGAATCATTGATTCAAGATGAAGCTCGCGTGGTCGCTGTGACCACTCTTTTCAACACAGCCTTTGAGCAGTGGCGCGCCGAGAAGGAACCATCTGTGCAAGCAATCGAGTTACCTAAGTTGAAAGCCTTGCGCGACGAAGCAGTGAAAGTGCTTGAACCACTTGGAGAACGCGGCACTGCGGACTTGATTCAGGCAAAGTCGGCGATCGCGGAAAATCGTCTCGCCGATGCGGTTGTGTTGCTTGATAATTTACTGAAAGGCGGCAGCAATCCACCTGCTGATGCCTATCTTTACGCGGCCTTTGCCAATCTTTTTCGCAAGGAATCCGGCACTGCCATGAAGATTGCGACAGAAGGCATCGAGCGCTACCCCAGCTACACCCCGCTGCTCACCATGCGCGCGGAGATCGAGGGCTCCACCGGAAAATACGAACAAGCGCAGCGAACATATCAGCGCGTGCTTGACATTGATCCTGGGAATAAACTCGCAGTTGAGGGCCTCAAGAATCTGAGTGGCGTGTCGACCAGCGTCGCCACCGCGGCGGTCGCCAACAAACATGATACGGCTGGCATCGCGCTTGGAGATGCCGAAAAACTTTTGCTAAAGCGCGATGTGGATGGAGCGCAGGCCGTCATTATGGAATCGCTCAAAACAACTCCAAATGATCTGCGTCTGATCACGGCGATGGCGCAGATTTATGTGACATTGAGCGAAGATCCAAAGTTGGCGAATGAATGGATTGACAAAGGGTTGGCGATCAATCCACGCGAAGAGCGCCTGCTTCAGTTCAAGGCGATCCTCTCATCCAAAGATCCACTCGACCGCATTCTGGAAGCAATGCGTTTGCAATATCCAAAGGCCGAGACCCAGGCGATTATGAAATACCTTGCCCTGCTCGATCTGCGCGGCCAATTGCAAGGCGCCGTGAACAATTCAAGATCGTTGCCCGAGCTCAAGACTGGCGCCCAAAATTCACTCGATCGCCTGAATGCCATGTTGCCTGAATGCTTTGAAGCAGCGCTGAAGGCTGGTCCAACAGAAGAAAATCTGCTCGAGCGTGCGGCACTCGAGTCGATCAATGCGAAGGATTGGCCGGGTGTCGAGCGAATCGCACAAATTGCGGACAAGGCAGGTGAACGCGGCATCGCCACCACACTGCGTTCACGATCGTTGTTGATGCAGGACAAGCCAGACGAAGCGTTGAACCTACTGTTGGTGACTCGCAAAGATGGTGTTCAAGCGCCGATCTTGCTTCGTCAACTTAGCCTGTTGCTCGAGCGCGAGGGCAGGATTGAAGAGGCAAAGGAAGCCATGTCTGCCGCGTACGAGCGCCGACCGAATGATCCGACAACCGCTCGCCTGTACGCCATGTTGATGGATCGCGCTGGCGAACGCACGCGAGCCATGGAAATTTTGCGCGAACTTTCGCGGGCAAACGCCAACAATCGAGAGATTTTGGATGCCTGGCTTACGATCGAGTCCCAAGCGGGCGATCGAACAGGAGCGATTGCGTTTCGCCGTCGCTTATACAAAGATATGCCAAGCTTTAAGGAAAACTCCTTGGCTTTAGCAAATCTTTTGTTGGAATCACCAGCGGATTTGGCGCTGATGATCGATGCGGAGGGTAAGCGCAAGTTCACACAAGAACAGTTGCAGGCTATGGTTCCCCTCAAGCGTCAGCAAGAGTTGCAACAAGCCGCTCAGAACAATCTTAATTTTGGTTTGGAAATTGTTCGTCTGCTTCAAGAGGCAGATCCCACGGATGCCAATTTGGCCCTGCTCAAGGCGCGCGCCCTTGCAAGATTTGGCAAGCCAAAAGATGGCGAAGATTCAATGCGCGCAGACATTGCCAAGGCCGGCGACGGCAATAACAGAGCGTTGTGGGTTTCACTTGGCGCATACATGGCCGAGACCGGCCGTCCCGAGTTGGCGATCGAACCCTTCAATGAAGCCCGCAAACAACAGAGCGCCGAAGGACACGAAGTTGATTTACAGATCGCGGATTTTTGGTTTAGCCGTCAGCAATGGCAGCGAGCGCGTGAAGCGCTTGAACCGATGTTTGCGACCGCGCCAGCCGATGCGCAGGCTGGTATCGCGGTGCGATTGGCTGAAATTTGCAACAACATCCGCGACTTTGATGCCGCGGAAAAGTATTTGGATCTCGCTGAAAAATCACTTAAAAAATCCAACCCAACACTGGAAATGCTCCGCGCCGTGACCCTGATTGGTCGTGGCGAAAACGCGATCGCCAGAGGCGATTCAGCCCAAGGCACGCAGTCGTACACCAAAGCCATCGAAACTTACCGCAGGGCCACCACCCTAGCTCCAAATAATTACACCGCATGGGCTGGCCTGGCGGATGCGGAGCGCGGCATGTATTTGCGCACTCGCGAACCAGCGATGCTTGCTTCGGCCGAAGCTTCGGCGGACAAGTCGCTTTCATTAGTCAGAACATATTTACCGGCGATTCGCGTGAAGAAAGATTTATTGCTTGATCGCAACGATCTTCCCGCCGCGGTCGCTTTGATCGAGGGCTATGTTCGCATCACACCGCAATCGAGCGATGGTCGTCGGTTGCTGATCGGGTTGTTAATGCGTGGCAACAATGCTGTGCGCGCGATTTCTTTGGCCGAAGATGCAGCAAAGATGGAGCCGGCAAATCCGGAGTGGCCGACGATGATGGGTGAGATGTATCAACTTGTGGGTAAGCAGGACGAAGCAGTGGAGGCATTTGATAGGGCGTTCGCAACAAGCTCCGATGAAAATACTTTGATGCGCGCGGTGAACGCGCGACTTCAGAAAACCGACCCAGATTGGGCAGGTATTTTCACGGTGCTTCGCGCCAATCCAAAGATGGTCGCCCTGTCACCTCCGTTGCAAGGGGCATTGGCCGCGGCACTTTCCAATACCAAGCAAGGCGATGCAGGCATGCAGGCTCTTCGCAACAACTACGCGAATATTCGAGATGGCATCGCCAAGAAAAACTATCGACCCGAGGCGTGGGATATTTGGTATCAGTCGGTGTTGCAGTCATTCAAAGATCGACCGCAGGAAGCGGAGGCGTTCATCAAGACCTTACTTGGTGGTCAGCCCATGGATATGTACGCCTCGCGCGGCCTTGCGCGTATTTGGCGCACGCAAGGCAAGCCTGGCTTCGAGAATGCGATGAAATATTTCAACGAAGCAATCGCACAGTTGAAGGATTCACCCGCGGTGGCCTCCCTGGTTTTGATGGAGGCGGGCGAGATGGCGTACACCCAGGGCGAGTGTGAGAAATCGTTACCACTGTTTGAACAGGCGATCGCGCTACAGCCAAACAACGCCCCATCATTGAACAACGCGGCGTTTGTCGCGGCGAAGTGCGGCAACGCACCGGCGAAAGCGTTGGAATGGGCGCAAAAAGCAGTTGAACTTGCACCACAATTGCCGGACATGCAGGACACGCTTGGCTTTGTGTTTCTGCGCATTGGAAAACCCGCCGAAGCTCTGCCGCCGTTGCAGAAAGCGGTCACTATGTCTCCAACAGTCAACACACTACTGCATCTTGCTCAGGCGCTGGCCGAGACTGGGCGCAAAGAAGAAGCCAGAAAAACATTGGAGCGAACTCGCAGCATGCAACCAACCGCCGAACAAACGGCAGAGTGCGATCAGATCGAAAAGACTTTGCAATGAATCAGGAGCGACACCGATGACACGAGCCACCCCACCCCCCGTCACACGATCAGCGCCCCAAGCCCCACAACGGCCCCGCACAACCGGGCCAGTGATCGATCCGATGCGAATCCTGCGGCAGAACATGGTTCGCATCGTGTCGGTGATGATTTTGGGCGCCGTGCTTGGTGTTGGGCTGAACTATCTCTTCAACAATATTTATCCACTGTGGTCTTCGCAAGTGTTGTTTGAAATAAAAAGCCAACTTGAGAGCGCCAATGAATTGAATGCCAAAGACATCGTTACCGAAGACACCGTCGTTCGCCTAGCACAGACCGAAGTCGCAAGGCTGACGCAAAAAGACAACTTGGCTGCCGCAATGCAGCGGCCAGAAATTTTAAAAACACAGTGGAGCGAGCAGTTCAAAGACGCAAAAGGTATTTTTATCTCCGAGGAGGCGGTGCTTGATTTAGAAGACACGCTTCGTTCAGGCCATCGGCGTGGAACCCAAATCTTCTTCCTTGCTTGGAGTACGCATGTTCCAGAAGATGCGCCAATTGTTTTGAATGGCATCGCCGATACCTACATCGCCACCCGTCGTCGCGTGGATGACGCGCGATTTGCTGGCACCCAGAAGGTCTTTGAATTAAAGCGTGATCAGTTGGACTCTTCGATCATGCAGAAAAAGCAGCAAGTACAAGACTTTATTAAGAATAATGGATTGACAAGTTTGACCGAAGCCAACAGTGAGAACCAGCGTTCATTGGAGAAGTTGCGCAACGATATCGCCCAAACAACTGCCGACTTGAATGTGGCGCAGTCGCGCCGTGCGCAGGTGGAACAGAAGCAACGAAATGAAAGTGGATTTACAGATGATGACAAACGCAAGGCGCAAGACGATCCGATTGTCTTGCAATTGCAACGCGACTCCGAGGACCTAGGTCGCAGGTTTAAGTCAATTGAAAAACAATTTGGACCAACCCATCCAACCTTTATTTCGCTTCAACACGACTACGAAGAGGTGACGACTGCGTTGACCCGAAAACTTGCCGAAGTGTTGGCGCGAAATCTCGCCGCCGAGTACAAGGAAACTTTCAACCGCGAGGAGTCATTCACATCGCTTCTCAAGAAGCAGACCGACGACTTCACTGCCGCCAGCAAAAAGGTTGAGGGTTTCACCGCCAACATGTCGGAGATGCGCACCTTTGAAGATCAGGTGGCCGTGCTTCAAGATCAACGACGCGAAATCGGAAAGACCATTCAAGACATCAATGTTGCATTGGCTCGTGAAGAACGAAATCGCGTGGAAATTGTGCAGCGTGCGTTGCGTCCACGCGAAATCAGTTTTCCACAATTCAAGTTCATGATCCCCGGCACCTCGGTGCTGCTGACCAGTTTGTTTCTACTGATATTGTTTATCCGCGAATTTTTGGATCAGCGCGTAAAGTATCCAACCGACTTAATGTCGGTGCCAGGCAAATTGCTCGGAGTGGTGCCGGAACTTGCCGATGATCCAAGCAAGCCCAAACGCGCGGAGTTGGTGGTGACAGAATCACCGCACTCCATACTCGCTGAAAATTTTCGCCAACTCTCCATACAAGTCACGAAGGGCATGAATGCGATTGGCGCCAAGACCCTGCTTGTTCTCTCTCCGATGCCTGAGGCTGGCAGCACCACAGTTGCGCTCAATCTTGCGGCATGCGAAGCGGCGGTTGGTCGTCGCGTTCTGTTAATCGGAGGCAATTTGCGACGACCAGGAATGAGCCGTGCCCTCGGTATCAGTCTTGGACTACAAGGGTTTGGTGATGTGCTTGCCGGAATCGAACCCTCCTTGGCTGTTGTGGCGATCACGCCGAAAATTGATCTTATGCCAGCAGGCACGCCAGCGAACAGAATCTTTGAACGACTGAGCAGTGATCGTGTTGATCAAGTGCTGCAATGGGCGAAGGACAACTATGACCTTGTGATCATCGACGCCCCACCAAGCGTGGTTGCCAGCGAGGCGCTCACCCTTGCAAACAAGGTGGACGCATCGATGATCGTCGTGCGTGCTTGGCAGGACCAACGCGGACTGGTGATGAAACTCGCCGGTCAGTTGCTGGATAGTCAAAGCAATTTCCTTGGAGTGATGTTGAATCGAATGCACATGACCGCGGGCGGTTATCTGAAGAAGAATGCCGAGGCGATGGTCGATTATGCCGAGCACACCACGGCGTTGGGTGGTTCGGACAACAAGTCAAGCGCCGGAAAGAAAGCTGGTCGCAAGACCGCCTGAGTGGAAGAATCGATGAGTATTTCGCGTACATCTTTGGTCACTGGTGGCGCAGGCTTTATTGGCTCGCACTTGGTTGAGCGCCTGCTTGCGCGCGGTGATCGCGTGACCGTGGTTGATGATTTGTCGACAGGTTGCGAGGCCAATCTTCGGCAGGCACGCGCTCAAGCCGGCGATCGGTTGGTGTTTCTTCAAGCCACGGTTTCAGATGCCGCGCATCGTGCAGATCTTCCGCGCTTTGATCAGGTGCATCATCTCGCGGCGGCGGTTGGAGTGCGCCGCGTGATGCAGCGACCGATGGAGTCGCTTGAAACCAATGTGATGGAAACCGGCGCGGCGATTCGTATCGCACGGAGAAATGGGTCTGCGTTGTTGCTCGCAAGCAGCAGCGAGGTCTACGGCAAGTCGAATAAATTACCATTTCATGAATCGGATGATGTGGTGTACGGACCGACCACTATCACGCGTTGGAGTTACGGATGCTCCAAGGCGTTGGATGAATACATGGGTCTTGCCGCGCATCGCGAGGATGGTTTGCGTGTGGTGGTCGCGCGGTTGTTTAACACAGTTGGGCCGCGCCAAGTTGGCCAGTGGGGCATGGTGCTTCCGCGGTTTGTGCAAGCGGCGCTGACCAATCGACCGATCGAGGTGCACGGGGATGGCTTGCAGTCGCGCTGTTTCGCCGATGTGCGCGATGTGGCGAGCGGACTTGAGCGCCTGCTTGATTTTGCAGCCGCCGCGGGCATGGTGTTTAACATCGGCTCGGATACGCCGATCACCATTCACGCGCTGGCAGAATTGGTGGTGCAACGAACTGCTTCGCGGTCAACGATCGTGCATGTTCCCTACGAAACCGTCTTTGGAGATGGCTTCGAAGATCTGCGCGCGCGTCAGCCAGATCTTTCGCGTATTCGACAGGCCATCGGATTCAATCCCGCAATTTCATTGCAACGCACGATCGATGATCTTGCCGCAAGTCTATCTTTGGTTCCCCATAAGGAGCATGCGGCATGATGGATGTGATCACCAATCAAGGTTCCGCCGTCACCGATGCTGCGAATAGCGGCATTCTGTTTCCACCAATGGATTTGCTTAATGGTTACGCGCCAGTATTTTTAGTGGCGTTCACCGTGACGCTGCTCGCGACTCCGATTGTTCGCAAGATTGCGGTGAAGTCTGGCATCATCGACACGCCTGATCGGCAGCGAAAGTTGCACGCCTATCCAGTCGCGTACCTCGGTGGTTTGGCTGTATTTCTGGGGGTTATCGTCAGTATTTTGTCGGCCACCTTTCTTACTCGCGGTGACGCCTCGCTGCTGAAAGTAATTCCGTTCAGCGTGATCATCGGCATGGTGGCGATTGTCTTCACAGGTCTTGCAGATGACATCTGGAAATGGGATCCGCGATTGAAAGTAGCGGGGCAGTTGATCGCGGCCGCTGCGTTGGCGATCGAAGATGTGGGACCGAAATTGGCACAGGGCGCACTGGTGCCACTCTTTGGCACTCCCGAAGAGGTAATTTTCTCGATGGGTCAATACGCCCTGCACAATGCGGAGTTGTATTACTGGATCGGTACAGCGGTGATCGCGATCTTTGTCATTGGTGGCTGCAACGCCGCGAATCTGATTGATGGCCTTGACGGATTGCTCACGGGCTCAACCGCGATCACCGCCATAGGACTGCTTATAGTGAGCTTGTTGATGGCGATGACTGACCGCGTTGAAGACCCAGAACAAAGTCTTGTGGGTATGCGCGTGGTGCTTAGTCTTGCGTTGCTTGGGGCCACGCTTGGTTTCTTACCGTTCAATTTTAATCCGGCGATGATATTTTTAGGGGACTGCGGCAGTCTGCTGCTTGGTTATCTCTGTGTGGTGATCATCCTGAGCTTTGGCGAGAAGGGGCAGACCGAGTTAGTGATCGCTGGATTGGTCATATTTGGTCTTCCGATTCTTGACACTATTTTAGCGATTATCCGCCGAAAATTAGCGGGTTTACCCTTCCATAGCGCCGACAATAATCACATCCATCACCTGCTCAAGCGCTCGCTGGGCACCGTTAAGCTCGCGGTGTTTTCGTTGTATGGCATCACGGGGTGCTTCATGGTGTTGGGTGTCTGCATGGCGGCCACCCGCTTGCTGACTCAAACGCGGGTGTTGGCGGTGGTCTCGCTTGCATTCGCTTTCTTTGCGTTCATCTCTGCGATTGCGATCAAGGTCGCGCGGCAAGCGACATGGCAGGTGCAGGAAAAAGTGGCCGAGCGTTCCGAACAGGTCGGTGACCACGCAGGCCACACCGCATCAGCATCTTCAATCCCTCTGGCTGCACCGCCCGCGGCAACGCTTCCTCATAAGTCGGTTTGACCGCATGCACGAAAGCGGTCACCTTCCAGTTTTACTTGATGAGATTCTTCGTCTACTCCAGCCAATGCCTGGTGAGGTCGCAGTTGATTGCACCGCGGGTCGTGGAGGTCATGCGAGTGCGATCGCCCACGCGATCGGACCCACTGGAACATTAGTGCTGCTTGATGTTGATCAAGGCAATCTTCAGTTTGCAGAGGCACGGGTGCGTGCGTTGCCAGCGCCACCCCGTGTGATCGCCATGCGCGGCAATTTCGAGCATGTGGGCGAAGTGATGTGCGCGGAAAAACTATGCGCCGACATCGTGCTTGCGGATCTTGGTTTTTCTAGCAACCAGATGGACGACCCTTCGCGCGGTCTCACCTTCAGTGGGCACGGTCCGCTCGATATGCGACTGAATGCGACCACAGGACCGACGGCTGCAAACCTATTGGCAACAATCACCGAATCACAACTTACAGAGTTAATATTCGAACTTGGCGAGGATCCATTCGCGCGCAGGATTGCAAAGAGTGTGCTTGAGCGCCGCGGTGAAGGTAGACTTCAAACCACCCAAGACCTTGCGGAGGCTGTGCTTAGGGCGTATGGACAACGCGGTCGCGAAAGCAGAGTGCATCCAGCGACTCGAACATTTATGGCGCTGCGCATCGCGGTGAATCGTGAACTTGAGTCGCTCACAAATGTGTTATCGGTGCTTGGTGATGCTGTCTCGGTTGCGGCTTCCAAGCCCACATGGATTTGTAAAAAAGCGCGCGTGGCATTTGTGGCGTTTCATAGCCTCGAAGACCGATCCATCAAAAGGACTTTTGTTGAATGGGAAGCTCAAGGATGGGCGACCCGCTTAACGAAGAAACCTATGGTGGCGCAAGAGTTGGAACAAGCAGAGAATCCCCGCTCTCGATCGGCCAAGCTGAGGGTCGTTCGAGTGCAGTCGCGGAATGAGGATGATCCACGACAAGGAAGTTGATGAAATACTCGCCTCGCCTGCAGCAGGTTGGGCCAAACGCAAGGATGCGATATGACACGAGAAAATAAATTAGCGTTGGTTGTTGGATTCGGACTTCTGTTGTTCGTTGGCATTCTTGTCAGCGATCACTTCAGCGCCGCACAAAGACAAGACACAGCAAAAATAAGTTTGACGGATCGCGGTCGTGAACGAAGTGCGCGGCCCATCACCATCGCGGCGATGCCAGTGGCAAGTGCGACCATGTTGCAACCCGAGCCGAAGAGCGCGCAAGCAAGCGTTGTGCAAGCCACTCGCGGCGTCACGCCGATCGCATCACAAGCTGGCATTTTTCAGCCTGTTGTGATTGGTCAACCCACGGTGATAGCAACTGCGACCCCTGCAAAAACAGCTACAAAGTCGCAGGAAAGCGAGGTTGGCGTGCGCCTGCACCCAATCGCCGAGGGCGAAACGATGTATTCCATCTGCAAGAAGGAATATGGCGATGGCTCACTCGCTGAATCGCTGGCAAAGTTCAACAAGGCCGCGATTCCGGATCCCAAACGAATCCGCAAGGGCGTCACAATTCGCATGCCGTCGGCCGAGGTGTTGCGTGGAGGAGAGTCGAAGACGCGTCGTGCCGAGGCTTCGGTGAAAGTTGCTGCGCCACACTCCACCCCAAGTGTCGAAGTGCCGGTGCTTGCCGCGGCCGATGTGATCGGTGGCGAAAATCGCATACCCAAAGGTGGCGTGGTGAATATTGAATTGGCCAACACCGCTTCACGAGGCAGCTACACCGTTCGCAAAGGCGACACACTTGCCACCATTGCGCAACGCGAACTTGGCAACAAGAATCGTTGGCAGGAGATCGCTTCACTGAATGCGAGCGAGTTGCCAAATCCTGCAGCGTTGTCACCAGGCACCACGCTGAAAATTCCTCTTCGTCGCTAAACACTTTCGAGGTACGCGCACCATGTTCGGAAAGAGCATCGCCATTGTGCTGGCCCTTGGCGTGATGGCCATGGCATTGCTTGCATTTCGGCAGCAGCGCTTCGAATTGGCGGCCAAGATTTCGCGCGCCCACTGGAGAATGCTTGAACAAGAACGGGCCCTAGGTCGCAGTCGCGCCGAAGTGGCATCTGCGGTGAAACCCGACGCCATTCGCAAAGCAATCACCGCGACCAAAGTGCAGTGGGAACCGATTCCACATCGACTTGATGCTCCGAACGCGCCAACCCTTCCGCGGCTCGCCACTCGGCAAGAGCCTGAGGCCGAACGCGATGAACCGCTGGTGCAGTTTGGCGGCTGAACCTTCGCGGATTTCCAATATGCCCATGAAGTTGAATACCCCCGTGATGCAATCCACCACGCCACTAAGCGATACGCAGTCATGCCGCGTGCGCGCCTGGAGTCGCTGCATGGTGATCGGTGTTTTATTTTTGTTGATGGCGACCAGTGCGCGAATCATTTGGCTGAAAGTTGTTCCCGATGCGCGCTTAATGGCCGCCGCTGGTTCGCATCGCAGCGACGCGCGTGAACCAGCAGAGCGTGGACAAATCGTGGATCGTCGAGGTCGAGTGCTCGCCGCAAGCCTGATGGCGCGACGGGTGTATGTGGATCCGGCTTTTATTTGGGATAGTGGTTGGGAGCGGGTGCGCAAAGCCAATAAAAACGATCCCACATCCACCGCCACCGCCAATCCATTCCGCGATGTCAGTCTTGCGCTTGGAAGCATTTTGAATATTCCAGCTGCGAAATTGCAGGCCATCTTGCAAAAGCGTTCTGATGATCGCTATGTAATGCTCGCCGAAGGCTTGACCGATCCGCAGGTGGAAGAGCTTCGACAGTTGCATCTGCCTGGCGTTGGTGTGGAGAGTTATCCCGAGCGCACCTATCCAGCCGGCAACATCGCATCGCAAGTTGTTGGTCGTGTTGGCGCCGAGCGCGTTGGTCAATCTGGCGAAGAACTGCATCATGAGCAGGCGATGCAAGGTGTGGATGGAAATCTAGGCTTCTTGCGCGATGTGCAGCGTCGGCCCTTATGGATCGATGAAAAGGATTACCGTCCATCCAAGAACGGCGGAGATGTGCGCCTAAGTTTGGATCTCGTTGTTCAAGAAATTGCCGAGCGAAATTTGCAAAAGGCTGTGAAAGAGTTCAACACTGGCGGCGGTCGCTGCGTGGTGATGGATGTGGACACCGGCGACATTCTCGCAATCGCCGATATTTTAAATCCTCGTCATGGTTGGCATGAAGTGACTACCGATCCGGCTCGAAGCATTCACGCATCGCTTGGGCGCAATCGAAATGTGACCGATCCGTATGAACCCGGTTCAACATTCAAGCCGTTTGTCTGGGCCATGGCGACAGAACTGGGCAAGTACAAACCAGAATCCATCGTCAATCTTCCGCATGGACCGTATGTGACCAGCTTTGGCCGCACGATTCGCGATGTGAAGTATTACGGCCCGGTGACTTGGAAAATGGTGTTGATTAAAAGTTTAAACGGCGGCATGGCCAGCGCCGCCGAGAAGATGACTTTCGGGCAGATGCAGCAAATGTTGGATCGCTTTGGCTTCGGTCATAAATCCGGCGTTGGAATTCCTGGCGAGAGCGAGGGGCTTGTGACTTCGCCAAAGAATTGGTCCAAGTACACGCAGACCAGTGTGTGCATGGGTCACGAAATTGGAGTCACAACGGTGCAGATGGTGCAGGCTTTCAGCGCCTTCTGCCGCGATGGCACCATGATTCCAGCGCGGCTTACTCTTGGCGAAGATGGTTCGGAGCAATCTTTTCCATCACCCGCGCATCGCGTGTTGCCCGAGGCGATCGCGCTTGAAGCCCGCGAGGCGATGGAAGGCGTGGTCACCGAGGGCACTGGTCGCAAAGCGCAGAGCGAGCATTACCGAATGTTTGGTAAATCCGGCACCGCGCAGTTGCCAAAACCCAAAGGTCAAGGCAAGGGCTATTACGAAGATCGCTATGTCAGTTCTTTTATCGCCGGTGCGCCCTACAAAAATCCACGCATCGTTTGCTTGACAGTGCTTGATGATCCAGACAAATCCAAGGGTCACTACGGTGGCAGCGTCGCTGGGCCAGTCTGCCGTGATGTGATCGATGAAACCCTGGAGTACATGGGGGTTGCGCCGGATCAAGATGAGAAAAAAGCCCAGCAACTTGCGACGATTCGCAAGGAACCTACTCGACATTAGCGTGGGAGTTTGGGTGCGATCTGTGTGACTGCAGGCGCGTTCGTTGGGATGCACGATAAAGAATCGCAGGGGAAAAAGATTCTGCAAAAATAATTTGCGCACATAGATTCGTAACAAAATCTGATCACCCCGTCGCGCAGGCAACACTTACACACCAAGCAGCAGCAGTTCCGGTTTTTCGATCGCATTTTTTACCTGCACCAGAAAGCTGACTGCCTCCGCGCCGTCCACAATCCGGTGGTCGTAACTAAGCGCCAAGTACATCATCGGACGAATCGCGACATGTCCAGGTTTGCTTGGATCTTCAACTGCACGATTCTTGATCGCATGCATTCCCAAAATGCCCGACTGCGGTGGATTCAGAATTGGCGTGCTCATCAAGCTTCCGTAGATGCCACCGTTGGTGATGGTGAAAGTTCCGCCAGTCATCTCCTGCACCGACAATTTTCCATCGCGCGCCTTCAACGCAAACTCTTTGATGCTTTGCTCGATCTGGGCGATCGACATGCGTTGCACATCGCGTACGACAGGAACCACAAGGCCCTTGTCCGTTCCCACGGCGATCGAGACATCGACATAGTCGTGGTATTGCACCTCGTCGCCCACGATGCAGGCGTTCACGCGCGGGAATTTTTCCAGGGCGATCACAGTGGCTTTCATGAAAAATCCCATGAAGCCAAGACCGACGCCGTGGCGTTTCTCGAAACTTTCCTTATGTTCGCGGCGCAGTCGCATCACCTCGGTCATGTCCGCCTCGTTAAAAGTGGTCAACATCGCTGCGGTATTTTTCGCCATCACTAAACGCTCAGCGATGCGTGCGCGCAACTTGGTCATGCGCTCACGACGAACTCCGCGCGGAGGGGTGGTCGCGGTGACAGTGTTGCTTGTCAAGCTTGAGCCAGGGTTGTGTGAAACGCTGGAAACAGCGGAAACACCTGCAATATATGGTGTTTTTACAACGCCTGCTTTCTCAATATCCGCCTTGGTGACGCGGCCGCCGGGGCCGCTGCCTTCGACAGAACCAATGTTCACACCCATGTCTGCGGCCATCTTGCGCGCCACGCTGGTGGCTTTGGGTTCGATCGTTTCGGTGGCGTGGGTGTTGGCGGTGGTTGTGGGCTTCGTGGTTGTCGATGTGACAGCGGGGCGTGCGGCTTTCTCGTCGATGCGAGCCACCACGGCGCCAACTTTTTGATCGCTGCCGCTTTGCGCGGTTACCTTTAGCGTGCCCGAGGCGGTGGCGAGAAGTTCAAGGGTGGCCTTGTCACTTTCGATTTCATTTAATAACTCGTCCTTCTCTACCCAGTCACCGTCGTTGTGCTTCCACGCACCGATGCGAACTTCGGTGATGCTTTCGCCTGGACTTGGAATGGTTACATCGGTCATGAAATTCTCCCTGCGCTTCGCGTCGTGATTCGACGCGGTTGGCGATTAGTGCTTGGCAGCGGGTGCCGCGGTTTCCTTTGCATTCTGATTATTTTCACCAGCATCTTTGGCGACGCCAACGGCATCACCAAGGATGCGATCCTGTTGATATTGGTGCATTTTTTGGCTGCCAACGGCTGGACTCGAGGCATCCTCGCGGCCGATGTATTGCACGCTTCGCGCAGGAAAGTGGTCCATCATCTTGCCTTGGATAAATCGCCACGCGCCAATGTTGCGCGGTTCTTCCTGCGCCCACACCACCTCGGCTTTGGCGAAGTTATCCAGAATAGTTTTGAGTTCATCGGCAGGAAATGGATTCAACTGCTCCACCCGCACAATGGCAATATCTTTGGCGCCTACCTTCGTTCGTTGCGCGGCCAGCTCATGGAAAAACTTTCCACTGCACATGATCAGGCGGCGCGTGGCTTCGGCAGTCGGCGCCGCGTCATCGGTGATCACGCGTTTCCAGCATCCCTTCACAAAATCTTTCACCGGGCTGCACGCTGCAGGCAAGCGCAACATGCTTTTGGGTGTCATCAAAATCAGCGGCTTGCGATAGTTCACCTTGATCTGTCGACGCAGCAGATGAAAAAGTTGCGCCGAAGTCGTGGGCTGACACACCACCATGTTGTCGTTGGCACAGAGTTGCAGGAAGCGCTCGATGCGTGCCGAACTGTGCTCGGGACCTTGACCTTCATAACCGTGCGGCAATTGCAGCACTAAACCGCTAAAACGATGCCACTTGGCCTCGGCGCTGGCGATGAACTGATCGATGATGACCTGCGCGCCGTTCCCAAAGTCGCCGAACTGCGCCTCCCAAATAATCAGCATGCGCGGATCGGTCAGCGAGTAACCGTACTCGAATCCAACCACAGCTTGCTCGGAGAGCGGACTATTGTGCACGCAGAACTTGGCTTGATCAGCACTGAGTTGATTCAACGCGACATGTTGCGCCCCGCTGTGCTGGCAATACAGCACCGCATGACGGTGACTAAAGGTTCCGCGTTCCACATCTTGACCGGTCATCCGAATTGGATGACCTTCGACAAGCAGCGAGCCGAATGCCAACAGCTCGCCCATCGGCCAGTCAACCCCGACATTGCCACCAAGTTTGCTGCGCGCATCGAGCATGCGTGCGAGATTTTTGTGCGCAACAAATGCAGTAGGCGTGCCGCCAATTTTTCCAGCGATCGCGCGCAGCGACGCTTCAGACACACCGGTCTCGACCGCAGCTTCGCTGTAGGTGCCAGAGAGTCCCGCCCAAATATGTTGAAAGGGATTGACCACTGGAACCACTGGTTTTTCCTTGGTTCTTGTCTGCGAGGCATCCATGCGCTGATGCAATTCCTGATGCATCGCGTCCACCTCAAGCTTGGTGGCGACACCTTCGCTTATCAGTTGCGTGGAATAGCGATGGATTAAACTGGTGTGGCTGCGCACACGCTGGTACAGCATCGGCTGCGTGAAACTTGGCTCGTCGGTTTCGTTGTGACCATTCTTGCGGTAGCACCACAAGTCAATCACCACATCGGTGCCGAATGATTGACGCCAATCAAGAGCAAGTCGTGCGACCCATGCGCAGGCCTCGGGATCATCACCATTCACATGGAAGATTGGCGCCTGCACCATCTTGGTGATCTCAGTGCAATAGCGCCCCGTAAAAAGATCTTTTTGATCAGTGGTAAAGCCAACTTGATTGTTAATCACAATATGAATGGTGCCGCCCACCGTGAATCCATCGAGCAGCATCATGTTGAAACATTCAGCGACCACGCCTTGACCAGGCAAGGCTGCATCGCCATGCAAGATCACCGGCACCACACAGGTGCGTCGCTCGGTGTCGCCGGCAAGCCGCTGTTTCGCGCGGCAACGCCCCATCACCACACTGGTGACAAACTCAAGATGACTTGGATTTGCCGCTAATGTGAGATGTACCTGCTGACCAGTGGTGGTGATCACATCGCTGGAATAACCCTGGTGATATTTCACATCGCCGCCGCCGGAGAGAAACCCCTCGGTCCACGCCTCTTCAAACTCAGTAAAAATTTGATCAAACTTTTTTTCTAGCACATTCGCCAGCACATTGATACGACCGCGATGCGCCATGCCAAATGCGAATTCGCGGATGCCATGCAAAGGTGCCTGCTGCACGATGGTGTCAAGCATGGGGATCAGACTCTCGCCGCCCTCCAAACCAAAACGCTTCTTGCCGATGTAGCGCTTCTCAAGAAAAGATTCAAAACCTTCGGAGGCGACAAGACGATTCAACAAACGCTTGCGCGTGGCGGGGTCAAAGGTGGGTTGATTGCGAACACCTTCCATGCGATGTTGCAGCCAGCGACGCTTCTCGCGGTCTTGCACATGCAAATACTCGACGCCAATGTGTCGGCAATATGTTTCTTCAAGCAGATTTAAAATCTCGACAAGCGGCGCAGGATTTTCCAAAGGCAGCGAGCCCGGATCAAACTGCGTGGCAAGATCCTCATCGCTTAAACCAAAGGATTCCAAGGTAAGTTGCTCAGGAAATGCATTGGCAGCGCCCAGCGGATCAAGCGCAGCGGCGAGATGCCCTAGATCGCGATACGCGTAAATAAGGCTGTCGACTTTGCTTTGCGCGCCGCGCATGCCGGCGGCGGTTGTGTTGGACGCGATGGCGGATGAAAAACTTTCGGTGCTCGGAGGTGCGACCACCTGCGTCACCGCAACAACCGTTGGAATGCCGTTGGCACTCGGCGCGATGTCGGCGCCGGGTTCGGGCGCTCGTTCGTAGCCAAGTTCAAAGCCTTGGAAAAAGTTTCGCCAATCCGCGGCCACACTGTTGGCGTCGCGCTTCCACTGCGCGTACAGATCATCCAGAAATGCCGGATCGAGTCCGTTCACTTGCGGTGGCATGGCGTAGTCATGATTCGACGAAACGGGGGTGGTCACGAAGGCTCTCCCGGGATCGGTCATGGACACGAACGCGTGTTGGCTCCGTGCCAATCGCGCTGGTGGCGCACCGTCCCTGAAACAATTTTTATTCTAGCGATCTTCACGAAAAAGATCGCTTGAAATCGCGGCGTGTCGCAAAAAATCTTTGACAGCCATCCTCATGAAGAAGGCGTTGAAGGATGAATTCGTAGGTGTTTCCAAGTGGTTTTCGCGGCTTTGAGTTCGACTATTTCAGCAGCGAATCACAACAGAGCCACCGGGTCCACATCCACCGCCGCACGCTCGCCGCTTGGAAACGCGCCAGCGTTGCGCGCGGCGGTAATCAATCGTTGCAGCGCGGCGGCGTCGGCGGCGAAAATTTCAACCTGCATCCGAAAGCGATCGGCAACACGCGTGACTGGACAGGGGTGCGGCCCACGAATATCGCAACCCTTGGATTCGGGCAAACGGTCGAGCGCGTCGCGAATGTTTTGCGCCTCGCCGCGACTTTGTTTTTCAGATGTGTGACGAACCACAATCCGCGCCATGCGGCGATAGGGTGGCAATCCAAATTGTTTGCGAGAGGCAAGTTCTTCAGTGGCGAAGCCTTCAAAATTATGCGCGGCGGCCATGCGAATCGCCGAAGCATCGGGCTGGAAAGTTTGCACGATGGCGCGACCACCGCCGGTACCGCGACCACACCGACCCGCCACTTGACTGACCAATTGAAAGGTGCGCTCGGCGGCGCGAAAATCTGGAAGGTTGATCGCGGTGTCAGCATTCACCACGCCGACCAATCGCACATTTGGAAAGTCAAGACCCTTGGCGATCATCTGCGTGCCCACCATCACGCGAACCTCGCCAGTGGCGAAGCGACCAAGGGCATCGTGTAAATCGCGGCTTGATCGCATGGTGTCACCATCCACACGCAACACCGCACCTGGCAGTGCAAGGGCAGGATGCACGCGGGTTAATTCCTCCTCCACGCGCTGGGTACCAAGACCAAATACCGTTACTTTTGCCGCACAATCAGGGCATTTTTCAGGAAGCCGTTGCTCGGTTAAGCAGTGATGGCAGCGCACAAATCGAGCGCGCGGACCCTCGTGGCACACCATGCCTGCGTCGCAATGTTCGCAACGCATCAGCCAACCACAACGCGCCGAGCAGCTGATCCAGTTCGCATAGCCACGGCGATTTAACAAGACGATTGCTTGACCATCCTCACTCACCACTCGCGCCAAACTCTCGGCTAATCGTTCGCCAAGCAAGTGCACGCGGCGATCGCGAAAGCGTCGAACATCGCGCGAGAAATCAATGATCTCAACTTTGGGAACGCTGAGCCCGGGGGCGCGCGTTGGCAATCGATGCAGCGTGCTCGCGTGGCGCTCGACGGCGTTGAACCAACTCTCCAAACTTGGTGTGGCGCTTCCAAGCACCACTGGGCAGCCGGCGATTTGTGCGCGACGAATCGCAAGGTCGCGTCCGTGATAACGCGGCGCTTGATCTTGCTTGTAACTTTGATCATGTTCCTCATCAACAATGATCAGGCCAAGTTGCCCATCGGGAATCGGAGCAAAGATCGCACTGCGTGCGCCAACCACGATGCGCGCCTCTCCTTGCGCGACCAATATCCATTGCTGATTGCGTTGCGCAGCGGTGAGTGCGGAATGCAAAATCGCAACGCGCTCGCCTGGGAACCGATCCAGCACACGCCCAGCAGTTTGCGGGGTGAGAGAAATTTCTGGAACCAGCAGCAACGCGGTGGCTGTCCGCGCCAAACATTGCTGCATAAGCCGCAAATACACCTCGGTTTTACCGCTACCGGTTACACCGAACAGCAAGTGCTGCGAGAACCCGGATGACAGCTTTGCGCCGATCTGGCCAACCACACGAGTTTGGTCAGCAGTTAATGTTGGAAGTGTTGGCGACTTCACTTCAATGCGCGCTGCTTGCTCAAGCCAATCCGCCTCCACATGCGTGCGCGTAGTCAGCGTGACCACACCAAGAGCGGCGAGTGATTTGAGTGGCGCCTTGGTCGCAACAGTCGCCGCCAACAGCAGCGCGTGTGCTTCCATTGCATCTGCATTCACCGGTCGATCGGTAAGCACTTCCAACAGACGCTTCTGCGAAGGTGAAAGACGCAGCAGCGTTGGTCCGCTCAACGATGCATTTTTCGGAGAGAGAGTGTTGGACTGCGGCCCCTGCTGCGGCGCAGCATGCGATTCATCGCCGACAATTTTTTTCTTGCCACGCTTGTGCTTCGCGATGGATTGCAAAGCGTTCACCACATCGCGACCCTTTGCGTGCATCTGCACGAAGGTGCGATCCACGCGGCCAACACCTTTTTTTACCGCCGCTGGCAACACCCCCGCAAGCGACACACCCAATGGCGAGGCGTAGTACGCGCTCATCCATCGCGCCAAATCCATCACCTGCGATGGCAACGACACGGTGTCGTCAACACTGCGCACCGCCTTCAGGCGATCAGCGGAAACTCCTGTATTTTCCGATGTTTTCAGAACTTTTATAATCCAGCCAGGGGTCGCGGAGTCGCCTCGACCAAGCGGCACCATCACGCGCTGACCCGCACGAAGTGGTGCCAGTGACGCGGGCACGCCATAGGTAAGTCCGTCGGGGTAGGCGTCCACACCTCGCTCGACTGCGATCAGAACGCATTGCGCGAAAGCGATATGTGCGACGGCGGTTTTTTTAATTTCGACCGCATGCTTACGCGAATTTTTCAAGCGAGCTTTCGCAGCGCGCGCTCCAAGCGCCTCCAGCGGATCATCTCCAAAAAGCCCCATGTGTCGTGTTACACCACAACCGCTGCGGCAGCTCGCGCGGCGGCGGATTGATGTCGCTCCATAATTTCGGCAGTCACCGCAGAACGGCTGCACATGATCTCAATGAAACAGTCGAAAAGATAAGTGCTGTCGTGCGGACCAGGGCTGGCCTCGGGGTGGTATTGCACGCAAAAGATGGGCTTGTAAAGATGTCGAAACCCCGCAAGCGTTCCATCATTCAGATGCACATGTGTGGGCTCGCCGCCTGATGCGCGCAGCGATTTTTCATCTACACAGAAGCCATGATTCTGACTGGTGATTTCCACGCGGCCAGTGAGCACATTGCGCACCGGCTGATTGGATCCGCGGTGGCCAAATTTTAATTTCCATGTGGAAGCGCCCATGCTTAGCGCCAAAAGTTGGTGACCCAGACAGATGCCAAATGTAGGTATTTCCCCTGCAATTTCGCGCAAAGTACCTACAACAGTTTCAACCGCAGCGGGGTCGCCGGGACCATTGCTGATAAACAATCCATGCGGCGCGATGGCGCGAATATCCGCGGGTGTGGCATCGTGCGGAAGGGTGACAACTTCACAACCACGATCAACAAGATTGCGATAGATGTTGCGCTTGGCTCCGCAATCAAGTGATACCACAACCCACTTTTTTCCCGGTGCCTTCGCTGATCGCATGCTCCATGCGCCAAGATCTTCTGTGAAAGCGCCGCGCGTTGAAGGACTGACGCACGCGGCGAGATTTTGACCAGTCATGCCTGGAATATTTTTCGCGCGCCGCACAAGTTCGTCGTCGCTTGGCGAATCACCAATCGCCACCACGCCCCGCAACGCGCCTTGTGTTCGCAACTGTCGGACCAACGCACGAGTGTCGATGCCAGCGATGCCCGGTATTCCAAACTTTGCAAGCCATGAGGAAAGATCGCTTTGGGCTCGATGATTGGAAGGCGTGCGCGCCAACTCGCGCAGCACACATGCTTTCACCTGCGGCTTTGCGCTTTCAATATCTTGCTCGGTGACGCCGTAATTGCCAATTTGCGTCGCGGTCATCGTTAAAATTTGACCGCTGTAACTTGGATCGCTGAGCGCCTCTTGATAGCCGCACATCGCGGTGTTAAAGACCACTTCACCTTCAGCGACAGTTCCGGAATCGACGGCACCGAAACCAGTTCCATGAAACACGGTGCCATCTTCAAGGGCTAGTCGAGCCAAAGGTGCCTTGGGTTGCATCATGTTTTGCGAGTGTAGCCATGCAACAACTTGCTTCCGAATTATGGATAGTTCTGCGGTAAATTCATGCAATTTTGCTGAGTGGGTGAGCGCACAAATGCATAGGAACGCATTCATTAGAAGATAAGTTGTTGTCGCATCATGCTTTCGGTGTGGGGCAGCATTCTTGGCAACCTGTCCACACATTTTCTGTGCATTGCGGGTCACCGTAGTGATAGGTACCTTCCCGTGCTTGCTCTGGAACTTTCATGCTGTGAAGAGCGAAGTATTCAGACAACATCACCAGACCGCGCTGGTCTGCACTCACTAACTAAGAGACCCTCACCGACCACCTTTATCTCTCGGAGTCCTCGCAAGATGCATTGTCTTTCGACGCACCTTCAATGGTGCCGCCGTGTTGGAATTCTGCCGATCACCTGCATTGCCATGTCAGTGGCAACTGTTGCGTTTGCGCAAGCACCGCCACCAGTGGATCCGCCGCTTGACACGCCTCCAACAGAAGTGCCGCGCAAGGTGAAACAAAAGACACCGGCGACTCAGCCTTCAACAACTACACCGTCAACTCCAACGCCGCCGCTGGTTGAGCCAACAACAGAACCAGCACCTGTAGTTGCACCGCCAACCGAGCCGCCAACAGAACCAACGCCACCACCGGCTGCCCCGCCAACAGAACCAGCACCTGTAGTTGCACCGCCAACCGAGCCGCCAACAGAACCAACGCCACCACTGGCTGCCCCGCCAACAGAACCAGCGATTCCAGATTTGACTGACAGTAAACCAGTGACTCCTCCATCACTGAATCCAGTTGGCGATATTCAATCTCTTCGCGCACAAGCCCGCAACGCTGCCGACAACGCTAATTGGTCAGAGGCCATTGTTGCGTGGAATGCGGTGTTGATAAAAAGTCCATCGGATGCCGAGGCAATGGCGGGATTGCAGGCGGCTAAAACGAATTTGTCCGAAGTTCCGCTTGTCGATCAGGTGCAGGAAAACCTCTCCATTCGTCAGCAAAGACTGAAAGTTCAGTTTGACGATGCATTCATTCGATCAGGCGAAAAATTAAGTTCGGGTGACTACGCCGGTGCGATGAACGATGTGCAATCGGCCCAGCAGATGCTCGACCGGGATCGAATGGTTCTTTCGCCAGCGCAATATCAGCAAATGTTCAATCGAACGGCCGAGCGCATCGATCAGGTCACCTCTGCGCGAGTTGCTGCCGAATCAACCAAGGCAAATGAAGCGCAGTCTGCTGCGCAAAAGCAGGTGCAGGCGCAGCGTCAGAAGTTGGCAACCGAGAAGCAGAAAAGTCTCAACGAAAATCTGCTGCAAGTTCGCAAGTTGCAGATGGAGATGAAGTACGACGACGCGCTGCAGGTTCTGGATCAGATTTTATTCACCGATCCCAACAATGCAGCCGCGCTCACTCTTCGCGATGTGATTGAAAGTGCGCGCGTGTATCGCAAGTACAGCGATGTGCAGCGACAACGCGCCTTCGGTTATGGACAACTCACCCTCGACACGCTTGAAAGCACTGTGCCCCCGGCTGAAAATATAAATGGCAGTGGTCCTCGCAGCCTTTCTGGAGTGATGTCCTACCCAGAAGATTGGCCGAATATCTCTTCTCGCAGATGGCGTGACTTCGCGCTTGGAAGCAACGCGGGTTCGGAGGCAGATCTTAATTTGGCTAAAAAGCTCGATGAAACACTCGATAATTTGCAGCCAGAGACGCCACCAGAAAACCTTGGCAAGTGGATTGATTGGTGGGGCAAGGCCGCAGGTGTTCCGGTGTATCCAAATTGGGCAGCATTAAAAGCCAATGGAATTGAAGAATCCGCGCCTGGTATCGATTTGCAGTTGCCCGTTGCGGCAGAATCCAATCGCGTCACCATGAGCAAGCGCGATGTGTTGAACAGAATTCTTGAGCAAGCAGGAGGCAAAGACGACGAGGGCAAACCCAAGGCGTTGGCTCCTGCGCTTGAACCCCGCGTTGAATTGGTGCATGGGTATGTGCTGATTACTACGCAGCAAGATTTGTTTCGCGCACCCACCGCGCGTTCACCTCGCGTGTATGACGTTCGCGATTTAGTTTTTAGAGAGAAGCAATTTAAGTCAACAGGTGTGCCGACTCCGCAGGGCGGCGGCGGTGGTGGAAGTGGTGGTGGCGGCGGCGGTGGCGGAAGTGGTGGCGGCGGCGGTGGTTCAGCTGGCGGTGGCGGCAGTGGTGGCGGCAGCGGTGGCGGTGGTGGTGGCGGTGGTGGTGGCGGTAACACCATTGACAGCGAAAAAGAAGCGCAGGTAAAAGATCGCATGACCCAGATCAAAAACTTGATTAAGGCGGTTGTTGATACCAACACCTGGGAAGCTGACACCAACAGCGACGATCAAAATGACAGCAGAATGGAGGAGTTTGATGAGAAATTGATCATTACGGCGCTTCCAGAAACGCATCGCAGAATTGTGAATCTGCTTTCGGATATTCGTCAGGTGCAGGCTCTTGAAATCAGTCTCGAAACTCGCGTGCTTACGATCAGCACCGATTGGTTCGAACAAATCGGCATCGATTTTGACATGTACTTCAACACCAACAGTGCGATGTACAGCCAGGCACGCCAATCCGATCCTAATTTCCAGTTGCGCGATTTCTTCTTCCAGAAGGGCAACTCCGCTGGTGGACCAGTTGGCTCATTGAAGAACCCAGTTGTGTTTGGTGGTATTGCAGGTACATCCAATGGCACACAAAATGCGCAAGCATCAGGTCAAGCAACTGGATTACCTGGAACAACGGCGGGTCAGATCACCTATCAAACCGCGCCAGTGGGAACACCGATCACCAATCTTCGAGCCGGCGACACTTATGCCAACGGCGAGAAGAGCACGGGCTTTGCGCCAGTGCAGGTGCAACAAGAAGGTTTACCACTTACCAATAGCATTGCCGGAACTGGCATTCAAGGCGCAATGGGATTGTTGGCGTTAGCAAATCCCGCGATGACCGTTGGCATGACATTCTTGGATGATGTGCAAGTTGACTTGCTTGTTCAAAGCACGCAAGCCGATCAGCGCAACGCAGTGTTGACTGCGCCACGATTGACGCTGCTGAACGGTCAGCAATCAGCGCTGAGTGTCGGAACGATTACCAATTATGTCAGCGGTTATACGCAGGGAACTGGTCAGTCGACTGGTATCCCCATTGTGACGCCGTTTAATAGTGGAATCAGTATCACACTCGAAGCTGTCGCCAGTGCGGATCGTCGCTATGTCACTGTGACAGTTCAGTTTCAAGAGAACAGTTTGATCAAGTTCACTTCACAAAGATTTGAGCAGGCTGTTGCAGGCACTGGAACCTTCTCAAGTGGAACTGGAAATGTGACGAATACTTTCCAGACACCTGAATACCGAACTACTTTCATCAACACCTCGGTGAGTGTGCCAGACAAAGGCACCGTGATGCTAGGTGGTCAGAAGTTCTCCACGGATTACGAAGTAGAGGTTGGTGTTCCGGTGTTAAGCAAGATTCCTGTGGTGAATCGGTTCTTCACCAATCGCGTGAACTCGAAGCAGGAAGTGAATCTTTTGCTGTTGATTCGTCCGGAGATCATGATTCAGCGTGAGAGCGAAGATTTACTTTTCCCAGGGCTTAAGAATTCAAGCGACGCGCCTGGTGGCGTGATCAAGGAGTAAGCATGGCACAGAGTCCCTTGAAAGTTTCGAATATTGGTGGCGTGACCAAGATTGAATTTATGGAACGATCCATCATTGACGAAGTTGTCATTGCGCAGATTGGGCAAGAGCTTTCGCAATTGGTTGAGTCGTTGGCCAAGCCCAAGATTGTGCTTTGTTTTGCTGGTGTTCAGCATCTTTCTTCGGCGGCGCTTGGTATTTTGATCACGCTTAACAGCAAGGTCAAGACGCGTGAAGGCCAGATGTTCCTCTCCGATGTCGCCAAGCCAATCTTTGAGATTTTTAAGATCACCAAGTTAAACAAACTTTTTCAGATGCATGACACGCTGGATCAGGCGATGGAAAGTTTTGCCCCATAGTGGTGATGCGATGTCCTCGGGCATTCCACACGATGCTGGGCGTTCTGATGGCGAGCCTCTTCAATTAGAGATCACGCTGCATGACATGCGGGGGGATGTTGAAAAAGTGCAACAGATTGTCGACGCGGCGTTGCGCGAGCGTGATTACCACGAAGATTCGTTGTTCTCGATTCGTTTGTGCCTTGAAGAGGCTTTGGTGAATGGCTTTCGCCATGGAAATCAGTTTCAACCAGGATTGGTCGTGCGTTTCTGGGCGACAATTTCACTTGATGAAGCAATCTTTGAAGTTGAAGATGAGGGCGAGGGATTTGATTCTTGCGGTGTGCCCGACCCGACTGCCGATGAGAATTTGGAGATTCCAAGCGGTCGCGGAATCATGCTTATGCGTGCGTACATGAGCGAGGTGGAATACATCGATCCCGGCAATCGCATTCGCATGGTCTTTCGCAAGCAGGCTGAGTGAGGGTTGCGGTGTGAATGCGGGGACTGGAGAAGATGCGCAGAGGTGTGAGTGAATGCGCAGGGAAATGTATGCATTCGCATCAACGCCTGGAACGCGTATTTACAGGCCGGATGCAAGCACAACCCACTCTTGTGGTGAAAGTGTTTCAGGCCGACGCATCGTGTTAAACCCTGCAGGAAAGGCGAAGTCGGCACCGAGTGAGCTGCGCAATTGTTTGCGCCGCTGTTGAAACGCCTGATCAATGATCCTGCGAAGTTGTGATGGAAGCGTGGGACGAGGAACGCGTGGAACGATGCGAATAATTGCGCTTGTCACATCGGGTGCAGGCCAGAAGCAGCCGGGCTTCAGTGTCGCCACGCGTTCGATAGTGGCCAGTAGTTGCGCGGTGATTGTGAGCGGACCGATTTCGCTGGTGTCGGGCATCGCCGCAAGTCGGTCGGCAACTTCGCGTTGAATGGTGGCCACCATTCCAGTGCAACGCGGATGCGATTCAAGCAGTGTTGCAAGCAGGGGAGTGGCGGCGGAGTATGGAAGATTCGCGACAAGACGGAAATTTGTTTCGCCCAGTGCCTCGATTATTGCGGCGTTCAGGGTGTGCTTGTCCTGCAAGCAATCGCCTTCAATCAGCGTGATGCGTTTGCCCAGGCGATCGCGCAGCAGCGCGGCAAGATTGCGGTCAAGTTCGCAGGCCACCACGCGCGCGCCGGCTTCAAGCAGACACTCTGTAAGCGCACCGGTGCCCGGCCCGATCTCAAGAATGGTTTCGTTTGGCTGCACCGTTGCGGCGGCGAGCAGTGTGCGCATGGCATTCTGGTCGTGTAAAAAATTCTGCCCAAACCTGTGCTTAGGCTGAAGGTCGCGGCTAGCTAAAAGGTCTTTAATCGTCCGTAAATCTTGCATAATGTCCATATAACAGGGACTGTCCCCATTATCCGGACCTTCATTGAATGTCCAGATAACGGGGACTGTCCCTGTTATTTACCAAGTGTATTGCACGGTGTAGGTCAGGGTTTGCACGGCGTTGGGCGCGGCGTCCATGGTGAATTGCGCGGTGCTTGCATTGATCTTTTCAAAGGGCAGGCTGTTTGCAGAGATTTGCCAATGACTCCAGCGATACAACGGTTCGCGCACAAGCACGGTGACAGGGGTGTCTTTGCGATTTCGAATTTCAATTTTAAAACTCTCATTGATCTGCCGCCTTGCGCGATCCACCTTAAAATCCGTCTGCGTTCGTTCACCGATCACATCAAACGCGCTGCCAAGTCGAATCAGAACCTTCTCATCACGCGGCGTATGCGAAATCACATCCTCGCCGATAAATTCCAAACTTCCATCGGCTTCATCGCGTTGAAAGACACGCATCTTGCCAGCAGGCAACGGCATGCCAAGATTTGAAGTCTTGTCATTTGTAAGACGCAGATAGATGTCAACCTTGGTGCTTCCAACCTGTCCAAACTCGCGCACATCAATCGGCTGTCCACCACCGTTCCACCCCATAGTCGCGCCTTCATACACCAAAAGTTTTTCAACAGGAATTGCCGCCACCGATGGGAAGAGTGAAATCTGCTCGCTGGCGTTATGCGGAAGATCAATCGGCCGCGGAAGTGTGTACAAATGAAATTCACCAAAACTTTTTTCTTGAAATCCTGCGGCTTCATCGGCCATCATGCCCTTGGCCATCATCGCTGTCCGCGGGAAACGCTGCATATTTGGCTGAATTCTTTGCACATCACCAGCAATCAACTTTAGATTGGCCTTATCAAACGAGCGACCGCAGACATTCAGCAGCGTTACCCACGCCGAAAGATCAGCCTTGGTATTGGCGCTGTTCAGCGTGATGTTGTAATCACTGCGCCATGTCAGGCCATCCGTTTGATATCCCATGCGCACTTGATGTCGACCGGCCTTCGGGCTGTTCACATTCCAAAGAAGTGTTGGACGCGTGCGAAGACCGCCGGGCAATTCACCAAGCGTGATCGCGCTTGTGCTTTGCGGAACCATGTCCACACCACCTTCGCGTTGCATCACCAGCACACCGCCGCGCGCCGCAAGAAGCGTGCCCTTCATTGTGAGCGGCCCGCCCTGCATGTCCACCATCGCCACGATGGGTCGATCGATATAACGCTCGAGCAACTTTTCAGAACTCACCAAGTCAAATTCAAAGCGCTGATCCAGTACCACGGTTGTGGGTTCGGTCAGATCGTTGAAACTCACCGTGGTCGGATCCATGCTCGCCGCGACATCGGTGAATGAAAGTTGTCCAACACCCATCGGCATCTCCATCATGCGCGTCTCGCGAACCAATCCAAAGCCTGGAACGCCTGTGACTGCATTGCCTCCCGCCCGCGCTTGATCGAGAAATTGGCGCGGATCAAATCCAGCAGGATCTGCGCTTGAATACAGAGTTAAACTGACGGATACAGTCTCGCTGGCGGCTGGCGTTTGTGGCGGCGCATCGGCAAATACAGATGCGATCGGAAGCAGTAGTGCGGTTATGAAATTGCGCATATGCGAAGGTTACTCCAGTTGCCCTTCTCTCCGCCAACAGCAACAATGAACCACTTGCAACAGAGCAGCCCAATCCTTTTTGACGCGCTTGTACTGTTGCTTTCAGTCTCGGCAGGTTTCATCGGTTCGCTCATTGGGCTTGGCGGCGGCGCGTTGCTGGTGCCAGGTCTTGTTCTATTTTTTGGCGTGCCCATGAAAACCGCCGTCGCCACAAGTTTGCTCGCGGTGGTCTTCACAAGTTCGGCTGCCGCCATGGTGAGCGGTCGAGATGCGCTCACAAATTATCGCGTGGGTTTGCTGCTTGAAATTGTCGCGGGCGCAGCCAGCGTTGTTGGAGCGTTGACAGCGTTCATGGTCAGCGCCGCGCTCTTGCAAGTGATCTTCGCTGTGGTGCTTTTAGCGACGGTCGCGTTGTCGCTGCGCCGCATGACGGACACCGACACCAGTCAACTTCCTTCAACAGGTTTGGCGAAGAAACTGAATCTAGATTGTGTGGAACGCGGCGCGCATGGCTTGCAGATTTTTCGTCTGCAAAATGTTCCGCTTGGTTTAAGCATCATGGGCATCGCGGGCGTGATCGCCGGCATGCTGGGTTTGGGCGCCGGCTCGGTGAAAGTGCTGAGCATGGATACCTGCATGAAGATGCCGTTTCGCACCAGCACCGTGACCAGCAACTTCATGATTGGTGCGACGGCCGCCGCAGGCAGCGCGGTTTTCTTTCGGCTTGGTGTGATTGATCCAGGAATCGCCGGACCCGTCGCCGTCGGCATCGTGCCTGGTGCCATCCTGGGTAGTTGGATGGTCTCGCGCATCAAACTGAAATCACTGCGACTTGTTTTTATCACCATCGTCACGGTGATGGGTGTGCAGATGCTGCTGAAAGTATTGGGAGTGATGTCATGAACAACGCATCGCAGCAACAAGAAATCGAACGCTTGATCAAATTGCATCTGGATGCGCGCACCGGCACACATCAACGCGTCATGATCCGCGCACTGGTGCTTACCAGCGTCGCATTGGTGGTCGCCGGCTTTGTGATCTCAAAGTGGAACCATGAAATCGCTCCGCATGACAATGACCTGTTACAGATACTCAGTCAATTGCCCAACGGCGCCGCACTGATGATGCTGGGATTGTTGTTAGGCGCCATCACTCCGTTCGCGCGCACACTTTTGCTTGCGACATGGTTCGCGCGTCGCGGTGAGCGGGCGATGGTGATCATCTCACTGCTGCTTGCGGTGATCATGCTGTCGGGCTTGTTCATTCGCCAGTAATCGCCGCCACCATCAGCGTGCGCAGGCTTCGGCGCGCATCTCGCGCAGCACCGTCACTTTAATTTCGCCAGGAAAGGTCATCTCCGCCTCCACACGCTTGGCAACCTCTTGCGCGATCACAAAACACTGGGCATCGTCGGCTTTATTGGCGTCCACAATCACTCGCACCTCGCGACCAGCCTGAATCGCATAGGCCTCTTGCACACCAGGTTGCTGCTTGGCGATCTGCTCGAGTTGCTCGAGACGCTTCACATAATTTTCCATGCTCTCGCGACGCGCGCCGGGTCGAGCGCCACTCACCGCATCGGCGCTTGTAACAATAGGTGTGAAAGGCGTGGTCGATGGAATATCGCCGTGATGTCCACCGATCGCGTTCAACACAGCTTCCATTGTCTCGCCGTGACGCTTGGCGAAATCCATGCCGATCGCCGGGTGACCACCTTCAACCTCATGATCCATCGCCTTGCCAATGTCGTGAAGAAATCCTGCGCGCCGCGCGGTGGCGCCATCGAGACCAAGTTGACCGGCGATCAATTGACAAAGGAATGCAACTTCAATTGAATGGCGCAAAACATTCTGTCCATAGCTGGTGCGAAAGTGCAGTCGCCCCATCATCTCAATCACCTTGGGGTGTAAGCCGCGCACATCGGCTTCCATCGCCGCATCCTGACCGGCCTTGATCATGCGCTCGTGAATATCGCGTCGACATTGCTCGACAACTTCCTCGATGCGCGCAGGATGAATGCGCCCATCATTCACAAGTCGCAACAGTGACTCGGCGGCGACAGCTTGCCGCACACGATCAAAGCAACTGACCGCAATCACACCAGGCGTGTCATCGATGATCACATCCACGCCGGTCACCTTCTCAAAGTGGCGGATATTGCGGCCTTCTCGACCAATGACACGGCCCTTCAAATCATCACTTGGAATCTTCACGCTGCGCACCGTGCTGTCGCTGCTGCACTCGCCGGCGTAGCGTTGAATGGCCATCAGCGTGATTTCGCGTGCTTGCTCGCGGGCTTTTGTCTCGGCCTCTTGGAGTATTTTTTGCGCGAGCAACGCCGCGTCGCGTGTGACCGTGGCGCGCACCTCCGCAAGAAGTTGTTGCCGCGCCTCTTCGGTTGTCAAACCACTGATCTGCGAAAGTCGCTCGCGAAGAGCTGTGCGCTCGCGATCCATCTGCAGGCGTATCTCAGCATGCTGCACCTCGGCGGCCTTCACAACGATGTCGCGTTCATCAAGCCGTTGCTCACGCTTGGTAAGTTGCTGCAGTTTTTGATCAAGCGTCTCTTCACGCCGAGCCGCTCGCATTTGACTCTCTTGAATCTCGGCGAGCGAGCGGGTGATCTTGGCGTCGGCCTCGGCGCGGCGGTCGGTGGCGCGGCGTTCGGCATCCAGTTCAATGGTCTTGGCTTTGCTTTCGGCAACGGTGGTCGCGGTCTGCACAAGTTGCCCGGCTTCGCGACGGGCGCGCGCGAGGGAATACATCGCGATGATGAAAGCGGCGGCCGCGATCGCTACCGCAATGCCCACAATCACAATCGATGTGGTCTGCGGAGAAAGTTGCGATAAAAAAACGATGGAAGTTGTCTGCGTTGCGGTGTTGGTCATGCGAGTGGCTTAAACGGCCACCGCCAGTACTGTGGCGGTGGGCGGAAAGAGAGGAAATTAAAGTGATCAAGCGATAGGTTGTGAGAAGAATGCAGTATCGGCTTCTTGCGAGCGGTGGTCAATCTCACAGAGGGCAAAGAGACGGGTTTTTCCCTTTAGAAGTGCTGTAAAACCATAAACTTCGGAAGTTCATGGCTGGTTCGTTGGCAGTTCCTGGGATCAGCGAAAAAATTATTCGCACATTACCCGCAGCGCGTACCGCGCATCTTGAATCTTCATGCTGCCCATCCGCTCATTCGTACAATCCCTCAGCGCTCGAAAAATACTGCCAATGCCCTAAACTTTGCGAGTGCCCTCCGTGCTGCGAAAAATCTCCAACTTGCTGCCCACCAATCCCATCGTGATTCGCCTGGTCAGTGGTGCCGGGCGCAGGCGCCGCGATTTGTATGTGCGCGGCATTATGCTGGGCGCGTTGATGTTGCTTGTTAGTTTCGCCATGCTTGGCTCCGGCGGCACACTAAAGGACATGGCGCAACGCGGTGCCAGCGCCTTCACACTGATGAGTTACGGCCAGGTCGCCGCGATTTGCCTGCTGACGCCGCTGTTCATGGCTGGTGCGATCGCGCAGGAAAGCAATCCACAGACATGGGAGGTGATGCTGACAACACCATTGAACAGCGCACAGATTGTGCTGGGAAATCTGGCAGGACGATTATTTTTTGTGCTCGCGTTGTTGCTCGCGACACTTCCGCTGTGTTTGGCCACGCGCATCTTTGGTGGCGTGCGCGGCAGCAGCATCATCGCCAGCATGACGGTGTCGGGTTGCAGCGCGATTTTTCTGGGCAGCGTGGCGGTGATGCTGAGTGTGATGCGAAGCACTGGAAAGCGCGGTGTTTTTGCTTTTTACGCCGCGACCGTGCTTACGCTTTTCGCAACCGCCGCCGCGGATTTAGCTTTTCGAACTCGCGTGTCTGTGGGCTCCGATGCCATGCACACCACATGGCTTACTCCCTTCAATCCATTTCTCGCGCTGCGCAGCGAGCTTGATTCCAATACCTATCAGCCCTGGGAATTCGCCAGCGGCGAGGCTGGTTGGCTAAAGCGTGTGTGGTTTGGAAATCCGCTGGCATCGATGGCCATCGGATCATTGGTCGCATCAACGCTGCTGCTGGCGATGGCGATGCTTCGCGTACGGCTGGTGGGTTCGCGCACCGAGGCGAGCACCGGATATTTTTCGCGCATGATTCGTCAGGTGAATAAATCTGGTCAACGCGCGCCGCGACGAGTATGGAACAATCCCGTCGCGTGGCGCGAGGCAAGCCTGCGTCTGTCAGGACCGGCCGCGAAATTTTCGCGTTGGGGATTGTTTTCACTTGGTGTCATCGCCGCATTGATCGTGTTGATGCTGCATCGCATGGGCTCGCTCAGCATCGCCAGCACCAGACTGACCCTTGGCGCGATGGTGATGAGCGAAGTGGTGCTGGCGTTGCTGGTGGCGATAAGCACCAGTGCCACCGCGGTCAGTCGCGAGCGCGAAGATGGTTCGTTGGACATCTTGCTCACCACACCGATCCAACCCGGACCCTATCTTGCAGGCAAATTACGCGGTTTAATCGTGGTTTTATGGCCCGCGATCGCCACGCCATCCATCACGCTCATACTCGCGGCGCTCTATGTGATCTTCGATGGATATGGTGGTTCGAATGTCACCACACAAGTGGTCAGCGGCACCAGCACAATCATGGTGCCACTGGTGTTGCCCGCTGCGGCCTTCGCGTTTCCACTGGCCTTCACAGGTTTCATGGCATTCACTGTGATGACGGGATTGCAATGGAGCGTAGGAAGTCGCGGCGTGATCGGCAGCACCATCGGCGCGCTCGGGGTGATTGTGGCGATTGCACTTGCGCTTGGATTGTGTGGTGCAGCGAGTGGTTCGGATATCGCCTTTGTGGGTCCGGTGATCAGTTGCTTAAGTCCGATCAACTTGGCGCTCGCGGCGGTCAGTGCCGAGACCGCAGTCGCTGCCACACTCCGCGCGCCAGACTCCATTTTCATTTCATTCGCCGTGGGTGGGGTGATCGCCTTCATTGGATACGCAGCGATCACCTATGCCATGCTGGTCGCGATCCGACGAAGCTTTATGATGACGGTGCGGAAACTTGCTGGCTTGAAGTAGCGGTCGCGGCCGCCTCTCGCGCCGATTCTTTGATCGATTGATCAAGCAATAAACGAATGTGCGCCATCATGGTGCGCTCTGCGGCTTCGTCGCGACCGACCGGCGTCCACAGCGTCGGCGTGCGATCCGTGCCATCATATTTAGAGATTGGCGTGGGAATCGTTGATATTGTTATAAGTTGCGCGCTCCATGTACTGTTGCGAATGCCAGGGGTGAAACCACGCTCGATGAAAACGCGCGTGCGCAATTCCAACAGGCCTTGATAGGTTTCCAAATCAAAGCGCGCGGTGTCGCTGGGCGAACCTGGCAACGATGCACCTTGAAAAGAATTTTTTCCATCGATGGCTTCGGGCTCAAAGTCGACGGGCACGAAGATAAAGCGCATGCGGCGGCGTTCAAATTGCAGAGTGGATTCAAGAGACTGCTGCGCTCCGCTGGTGTCCCAACGCCATGGTTCGATCAAACTTCCCATGTTGCGCGGCTCAGTTTCGATCAGTCCGTTGCTGCGGTCAGCGAGGGCGGGGGCCATGCTTTGCGCGCGTCCCTCTTGAATACACGCGTCAAAGGCGCGCCCGTATTCGTTGCTGTTCAATTGCATCGAAGCTTCGCCGTTCATCGAGTTACAACCACAGAGCACCAGCAGCGCGCTTGCAATGGCGACCGCGTGTGCAATGCGGGTGCGTTGACCAAGCGCATGATGAAGGAATCTCCGCAGCATCGCGTTGCAGTGTAATGTGCCGATGCCAACTGGCACACGCGTATGCTTTCCACTTTCCTACGACGCCTCGCCTTGCTTCCGCCGCTGCTGCTGGCGATCTACACCATCACATTTACATTGGCGTGGATTGCCCCAGGAAATCCGCTGGAAAACCCTGAGGGTCGGCGTCCTCCACCCGAAGTTGTCGAGGCTATGAAGCGTCAGTATCGACTGGATGATCCCATTGCTTTTTACTTTGAATATTTAGGCAAGGCCTCGGGGATCAGTTGGGTGATCGGCGACGCGACACGGCCTTTCGATTTGGGTCCAAGCCTTCGTCAACCTGATTGGACTGTGAATGAAATTCTCGCCGACGCGTTGCCGGTGAGCATGACCCTCGGCGCTACGGCAATGTTGCTTGCGATGCTGATGGGTCTCACCGCTGGCACGTTCAGCGGACTGCATCCCCGTAGTTGGATTGACGCGGCTGGACAAGTGCTTGCGATGATTGGCATCAGTGTTCCCAGTTTTGTGATTGGTTCGGCGTTGCTGATTGTGTTCGCAGCGAAGTTGCGTTGGCTTCCAGTCGGTGGATGGGGTTCCATTTCACAACTCGCGTTGCCCGCGATCGCGTTGTCGCTTCCATTCGCGGCCACCATCGCGCGGATGATTCGAGTGGGCATGATTGAACAGATGCATTCAGATCATGCTCGCACGGCCAGAGCGAAGGGTTTATCGCGCGGGCAAGTGGCTCGGCGGCACGCGCTTAAGAATGCTTTTTTGCCAGTGCTAAGTTGGCTCGGCCCCGCGATTGCTGTGGCTTTCACAGGCAGTTTTGTGGTGGAAAAGGTTTTTGCCGTACCAGGACTCGGCAGGCACTTTGTCGATGCGGTGCTTGGCAAAGACCTCACCCTTGTGATGGGCATCACGCTCACCTACGGACTTCTTGTGGCCCTTCTGAATCTTGCGGTGGACATGTTGTACGCCTGGGTCGATCCACGCATTCGCGCAGGTTAGTGTTGTGGCGAATCAAGCATGTCAAACGCATGCACAACATCTTCACTCGCGCCACGCAAGCGCGCGAAAGATTGTTGTGTTGGTCGCGCCACGCAAGCGTGCGAAAGCGATCTTCAAATGCAACATAGATCCGGTCTGTTGTTGATGCGTTGTTGTGCATGCAGCAGCCACGGCGCTGCGCTGTTGTAGCAACGCTTCCAGTCACATTACTGCATTGTTGGCGCGATCGGTTTCACCGCAAGCCTTCCAAGATATTGCTCAAGGCGCGGATGACGGCTGATGCCCGTCAACGATTTTGGCTCATACATATACACTGTCACATAATGGCAAATTGGAATCATCGGAAGATCCTGCTCAACTAAAATCGTCTCGGCCTGCCGCAGCAGCGCGAAGCGTTTCGCGGCATCAATTTCAGTCGCCGCACGATCAAGCAACTCGTCGTAGCGCGGGTTTGAGTATTTGCGATCGTTGTTGCCGTCGGTGCTGCGCGCAAGATCAAGCCAGGTGGTGGGGTCGCCGTAATCGCCATACCAACCACCGCGGGCGATCATGAAATCCCCTTGTTGTAGCGCATCTTTGAAGCCTCGTGGATCGCGGCTGCGCACCGAACATTGCACGCCGAGCGCTTGTTGCCACATGTCCGCCATCGCCGCGGTCATGTCGCGGTAGCGCGGACTATTGGCTGAATACAAAATTTCAACCGTAGGAAATATTTCGCCACGATCGTTTCGCAATTCGCCGTCGACAAGATGCCAACCCGCGTCGGTGAATTCCTTTTTCGCGCGCTGCACATCAAAGGCAAGTCCAGTGGGGCTGGTGTATCCAGGGATCGCACCAGGCGGCACAAGCGTAGTCGCGACGCGCTCACCAAGACGCGTGATGCGATCGATCATCACCTGTTTGTCGATCGCCAATGCGAATGCGCGACGAACGCCAGCATTCGCAAATGGATTCACACGCCCATCCGCAAGGAGTGGCCTGCAATTCAAGCTGAAGAAATCTGTGCCGAAAGCATCCAGCACATGCAAGTTGGTTCGCAAGCCGGCTTTGGTTTGCTCAAGCATGTCGCCGCGGTACTCCACCAGTGTGTCCGTGACCCAGTCCACCGCGCCGTTCTCAAAAGCCAGCACGGCGGTGTTGGGATCCTCGATCGGAATGCTTTCAACAGTTGCAGTCGCAACATTCGCAGCATCATGAAAATATTCATTGCGCTCGAAGCGCATCGATCGTTTGGGCCGCCACGCGGTGAGTCGATAGGGCCCGTTGCTGATCAGTACGCCGGCCTTGGTCCAGCCTGGGCTTTGCTGCACCATGCCGGTGGTCGGGCTGATACGCGTAAAGCGCTCGACCAACGCACGCGGCACTGGAAACATCGCTGGAAACGCGCATAAATCAAGCCAATATGCGACGGGGTGTTCAAGTTCAACCATCAGCGTAAGGGTGTCGGGTGCGCGCAAACCCACGATCTGGGTGAATCGCAATTGCGTTTCTTTCCACAACGCATCGGCGGCGATTGCGCCACCACCGTGCTTCGCAAATTCTGCAAGTGCGTTGGCTCGCCACATAAAAAAATCTTTTGCACCACGAATGTGAAAGAAGAAGCCCGCGTAGTCCGCGGCCAAGTCTGGCAGCAACGCGCGTTGCCATGCGTAGACAAAGTCCGCACTTGTCAACGGCGATCCATCGCTCCACTTCAGATCTGGTTGCAATGTGAAGGTCCATATTTTAGCGTCGTCGCTGCGACTCCAGTGCACCGCCGCAGCGGCCACCACTTCGCCAGTCGTTCCGTCTATCGCGGTCAGTCCCTCGAACAATATCCGAGCGGTTCGCACATCGTGTTGATAGGAAAGTCGCTGGGGATCCAGTGTAAAAGTTTCCGCGGAGTTCGCGAAGACCAAGTCGGCGCGCGCTGGCGCATGGTCAAGCCATAATGCTCCCAGCATCAACGCAAGCAGTAGCACTATGGGTGTAAGCAGGCGCACGGTGTACGGGCCATGCAGCGGATTAGCTTTTCGGCTTCCTATTGGAATCGGAGAGCAGCGAGTGAATCGCTCTCGCCACTGTGCGGGCACTGGTGATTTCAGCCTGAGTTCCAGACTCTGTGGTCTCGGCTGCATCGGGCAGTTTGATGATGCGATCTAAAATCGGATTCAGCGATGGGGCAAGTGTTGTCCGACCTTTTTGCGGCATCTTCAAGACTTGATCTCGAAGGGAAACCAGTCCCCGCACCAAGGCGCCCGCCATCGCCAGATCATTTTTTGTTTCGATTCGATTCTGTACATTGCCGATCGATTCCACCATTGTGGCCCGCACCCCCGCCGCCTGCGAGGAAAGTTTCGCTCGATCCGCTTCCGCCACCATCTTTGAAAGGCAATCAAAGTCCTCGGAGGCGGCAAGCCATGAACTTTCAAGTTCAATTGCATTGCCAACTTTCATCGCGGTCGAATCAAGTTGAGGTGGCGGCACAGCTCCGCGCGTCACCATCACGGACAACATGCCCGCGGCAGAAATTCGAATACGGTCATCGGGTTGCGTGTTGAGCGTGGCCTGTGTCAGAATGGACTGCACCGCCTCGACCGACCGAATCTGCCGGATCACAAGCAGCGCGTTGGTGATGCGAAACGCATCCTTGCTTTCCACAAGAGTGTTCAACTTGGGCAAGGCAATTCCAAGAAATGCCTGCTGAAAAACTGGCGTGACTTCTGATTTCGCAAGCAGAACAACAAGCGTGGTGCGAGCCGATTTCACATCGGCGGAATCTCCCTCCTGAAGGCGCTTGAATTGGTAGCCCACATAATCATCAAGTATTTTTTGCGTGGCCGCATCGGGCGCCGAAGACATCGCCAGCATTTTTAATGAAGGCGATGGCGGCGGTTTGGCCTGGTCACTTTCAAATGAGAGGAGTGAAACGGACAATACGGCGATCATCAGGCGTGTGTACATGAGAGATGCGCACGCTACCTGTTTTGCGTTGCAAGTGTCAATTCGCTGATGGTTACACTTCGTGCACGATGCCATTCACAGCCGCCTTGTTGCTGACCAGTTTTGCCTTGGGTTCAGATGCCATCACTGATCTTGATGCGAAAAATCGGCTCAGTATTGCATGGAGTCGCTCGGCAATAAAACTTGTCGCAGATCCAACGCAACCTTCGCCCGCCAGTTTTCAAAGTGCGATCGATGTGGCATTGGCGGCCGCGGAACTTACACCAACAGATTCTCAGGCTTGGCGGGTTGTGCAAGGCATCGCGGAAACTTCGGATGATGGTCTGCCTTCGGCGCAGGCCGCGTTGAGAGTGGCGATCGATCAACTCAGTCGTTTGGATGCGTCAGATTCTGTGATTCGACTTGCGCGTCTTTCGGAAGCGGCCGAGCGTGGCATGGCTTCCGAGAATCGAGTCGCTGCGTATGAAAAATTACTGCAACCATCCGCGCGCCAGCGTGTCGGCAATCAGATTGCATCTCGATTGTCCTTTGATCTTGCACTTCTGCAAAAACGCCGCGGTGATTCTGATGGCTGGAACACTCGGTTGCGCGAAGCGGTCTCATTGGATCCCAATTTTCCAACAGCTGCCGAAGCATTGGCTGGATTTGAAGCGGGCTCGGGAGCGAGCACCGCGCTGATTGCGAATGCGTTGGTGACGGCGATCACTGCGGATCCCGGAAATATTTCCAGCTTGTATGCGCTCGCCCGCATCTGCATGCGCGAGGGGCTTTACGACGAAGCCGATCATTTAGTGGAACTCGCGGCGCAAATTGGTACCCTCGATCTGGATTATGTGCTTGTTGATGACATGATCGCGATGCGCGTGCTTGCGCAGTGGGGAATGGGCAAGCATGAGGAAGCCAACAAGATCGCTGGCGCACGACAGTCGGAACTGAATGCGATTCTGCGTCGACGCATGGGCGATTCCGCAGCGACAGATAGACGAGAAGATGAAGTGGGTCCGCGCGTCACGCTTCCATCTTCATTGGCTTGCGTGCGCGCCGCGGCGTGTAAAAGTGGCGCTCTGCCCAACGCTGAGAAAGTCATGCAAGAGGCGATTATCAGTTTGACCGAAGATGAGAAAAGCGCCGGCACAAATGCCTCCGCTGTCGCCGCGATACGGTTGCAAAAAGCTTGGATGCTTTTGACCATCGGTTCGTCCGCCGATGTGAAAGAGGTGCAGCCACTTCTGGATCTGATTCAAACCACAACTCCACTGAATGACGCGGCCAAGACACGCTTTCGTGGTTGGCTAAAACTGCGGGCAAATCAGCCAGAAGCCGCGCTCGCAGAACTGCAACCGATTGCTGAAATGGACACGGGCGCACGGGTTGGTGTTGGTCTTGCGCAGATGGCGTTGGGTCGGACAAAAGAATCTGCAGTCAATCAACTGGCCGTAGCCCGCGCCAATCGCGACACCGCTATCGGTCTGTACGCATCGGATCGGGTCTTTGATATTGTGAAGTCTCGTCCAACTCCCACGCCTGAGGCGACTGCGATTCGTGAGGCGATCACGCGCATGCCCAAGCAAGTATGGAAACTTGCGACCGATCAAGGGCAAGCGTTGTTGTGTTCAGCAACATTCGGAACACCGCTGAATGCGTTCGATTCAATTCCACTCACCATCACCCTGCAAAATCGCTCTGGCCTCACTCTCGCGATCCTTCCAAGTGGTCCAATTGAAAGTCGCGCGGCGTTGCTACTGAACGCATCGGTGATTGGAAAGCGACCAATCTCTCTGCCGCCGTGGATTTTTCCAATCGATCGTAAACTCCAACTGAAGCCACTCGAAACACTCTCTTTCGAAGTGGACATGGCGCGGACACCGTTAGCGGATGTGCTGTTGGCTGATCCACTTTCTGGTGCGATTATTGAAAGTCATGTGGTCAGTAATTTCCGCCTCACCATCGAGCGTGTTCAGGCTGGATTCATGGGAAATATCAGTGAATCGGCGGTGCTGCGTAGTCCATCTTTGCGAGTGAACGCGGGTTGGCGAGAAGATGCGTTGAGTGAAATTCGACATCCAGATAACATGGGCGACACGCTGAAGTTGGTGATGTTGGCTTACGACCTTGTGGCACAGGCGCAAAAAAATTCTACGGCTCCACCGGATGCTGCATGGAATGAAATCACAGAAGCCTGGAAAAAATTATCCGCGCCAGCGCAAGCGTGGACGCTGATGGTGCTTCCAAAAAGCAAATTAGATTTGATTGCGCCACTACTTGAAGCCGCGAAGGCCTCCACGGATTCGATGGTTCGCATGAGCTACTTGCTTCGTTGGGTGGAGTCGCCAGATGATGTCATGCTTGCGGCGGCGGTTCGATCTGGCGGCAGGCTGGCATCAGTTGCGGAAGGTGTGAAGGCGCTCTTGCAATCGCGCGCGCGTGACGCAGCCGATGTGAATCAGCAGACGGGTGGTGGCGGTGTCATGGGCGGCGATCATTGATCGTTATTCGATCCTGCATCGCGCCGAATAAAGTTTGACAACATGCGCATCGAAATATTCGCGGCGAAGGGTTGATCTGGCGTGATGCGTCTGGTCTTCATCGCTTCGCTTACGCGGCGTGCGATACCGGGTGAACTTGCCAGGCCAGTGGGAATAAAAACCAGCAATTCCACCCCACGATTCACCAATTCAGCGGCGAGCGCGTCGGGCGTTGCGATACCCGCCACGGTTGGCGCGAGAAGACCAATCACCCATTCGCGGATGCCGAGTCCGTTGCCGATCATGGGCAGACAATTCGCGGCGTTGGCGGCGCAACCAAACACCAGCGCCGAGAGTGGATCGATGGGTTTGCCTATCAGTGTAAATGCTGCGTAGGTTCGAACCGCGCTGAGCAGCACTTCAACAAAGCGCCATGCGAAGGCGGGCATCATTGCGCTGTTGCGATTGGAAAGCAGCATCGGCGTCAGCAATAAAATCGAAGTCGGTGCCGCAAGCCATGAAAGTTGTCCCGCATGCACCAACAAAAGAGCGAGGCCAAGCCAGATCACCGCACCAATCGTAAGCAGTGTGGATTGCAGGGCGAGTAGCAGACTGATTGCGACTGGAATGCCATGCACTTGATGTTGATAGGCAACGCGACCGACAAGTCCGGGTTGCAGGGGGATAAAATTTCCAAGAGTGCTTGCGCATGTGAGAGCGAGCATTTCGGAGAAGCCGACGCGGGTTTCGCGTGCCACGCGGTTGGTGAGAAGTTGCAGACCTGCTGCAGTGCACAGTGCGGTCAGCAACATGCAGATAGGTAGTGCAATAGCCCACATTGGATTTGGATCGCGAATGGCATGCCACGCGGCGGTGGCGACTTCATGGTTGCGCAGTACCGACCACAGTGCGGCGGTGAGAAGTAAAAAACTAATGAAAAACAGCAGTTTTCGTCGGGTTTGAGCGACGAGCAGGTTCATCGAATGGTGGCGTGCGTTGTGGAAATGGAATGCTTAAAAATCATGATGTGGGATGTTGTGGGTGTGGCTTGGGCACTCAGTATGGGTTGGTCCATTGTTCCCGTGCACAATTCCTTGCAAGCCATCTCCATAGAGTCCGCGTACAGGAAGAATGCGACGGTCGCGCAAGGTTTGTTGAAGTCGTTGCATGTTGTCGGATTGGAGGGAGCGATCGCGCTCTTGATGCCATAAGTGCAGCACAGTCGTGGCCGCTGGGGCGCGCTGAATCCGAATCCCCGCATTCAGCATTCGCACGCAAAAATCACTGTCTTCAAATCCCCAGCCTGTGAAGTTTTCATCAAAGCCACGCACTGTAATCAAGTTGTGCTTACTCACCACAACATTACATGTACGAACACTGCGCCAGTGAGCAGGTCGAAATCGAGCGGTGAGGTTGCGTAGAAAATCTAGTGGGCCTTCTTGCATCGGATGCACGCGGTTCAGATCGCCAGCACGGTGATGTAGAGATAGCTGCTGCATTGTGAGTGCGTGCATCGGAATCAGATCGTGCAGCACTTGTTGTGTGAATGCTTCCGACATCAGCACACGACTTCCGCGGCTAATCCAGCCTTCTTCCGCGATTTTTTGGTGGGCAGCTACAAAGTGATTGCGAGGCACGCAGTCACCATCTAAGAAACAAAGAAACTCTCCGCTGGAATGTTCCGCCGCAAGATTACGAATCGCAGAAAGTCGAAATCCCTCATCGGCATGCCAGACATGCTTTAAACGACCATGAAAGCGTTGAGCAAATGCATCAACCACTTCTCGTGTAGGTGTGGTGCTGCCGTCATCGGCCACGATGCATTCAAAGTTGGTCTCGCTTTGATGTAGCAATCCCTCAAGTACCGCGCGTAATGCGTCGGGGCGATTGTAGGTGCTTACAATCACGCTCAGTAGCGGGGTGGGCATGGGCTAGCGTTGCGCCGCGGGGGGTTCGGCTTCGATGCCAAGATCATGCACCGTGAACAGCGAATCGAAAGTCACACCCGCGGCTTCGATATTTGCGCGCGCACCTTCCATTCGATCGATCGTGCAAATCACATGGGTCACGATGGCACCAGCGTCTTGCAGAACCTTCACCGCCTCTAATGCTTGGCCGCCAGTGGTGGCAACATCTTCAACAAATACCACGAGGTCACCGCGATCAAGTTTGCCCTCCAGTTGTTTCGCGGTGCCGTACTCTTTCTTCGCATTGCGAACAAACAAGCAGGGCAGGCCGCTCACCATGCTCGCCGAGCTCACCAGGGGAATACCGCCAAGCTCCGCACCGGCAAGTCGTGTGGTGCCGGCGGGAATGCGCGCGGCGAACATCGCGCCCAGCGCGCGCAAGATCTCCGGTCGCGTGCTAAATAGATATTTGTCTAGGTAATAATGACTTATTTTTCCGCTGCGCAAAGTGAATGTGCCGCGTAAAAGTGAAACCTTCGCAATCTCATCAGCAAGCTTTAACTGATCCATCTCTTCAGCATAATCCTTTATCACGCGAGCCACTTACAACCAAAAATCCAAAGTCCGAATAACGGGGACTGTCCCCGTTATTCGGACTTTGGGTGGCGGTGGCTAGGATGCCGCCCCCATGGCCGCAGTCTGTTTTTACTTTCAAGTGCATCAGCCCTTTCGTCTGCGCCGATATTCGGTATTTGACACCGATCCTTTTTACTTCGATGCCACCGCAAATGAAAGCATCATGCGCAAGGTGGCCGACAAGTGCTATCGACCAGCCACCATCAAGATTCTTGATCTGATCAAGCGCCACCAAGGCCGCTTTCGTGTCAGCTATTCCATCAGCGGTGTCGCTCTGCAGCAGTTTGAGCAATGGGCACCCGACATCATTGATTTGTTTAAGCAACTCGCCGACACCGGTGCGTGCGAGTTCATCGCCGAGACCAGTCATCACTCACTCAGTTTTCTTTTTAGTCGCAGTGAATTTGAAGAACAAGTTGCGATTCAAGAGGGCATGATCAAGCGCCTCTTCGGTCAAACTCCCCAGGTCTTCCGTAACACCGAACTTATTTACTCCAATGAAATCGGCGGCCACATCGCATGGATGGGTCGCCATCGTGGCGTGATCTGCGAGGGCGTGGATCGCCTGCTTGGTTTCCGCAGCCCCAACTATCTCTACAGCGTGCCCGCGCACGGCATGCCTCCAGGAAAAAAACCAATCTCGTTGATGCTGAAAAATTATCGCCTCAGCGACGACATCGCCTTCCGCTTCAGTGATCGCAATTGGAAGGAATGGCCGCTTTCCGCCGAGAAATTCGCGCGCTGGGTCAATCAAATCAACGGCGACGGTTATCTTTGCAACCTGTTCATGGATTACGAAACCTTGGGCGAACATCAGTGGGCCGAGACAGGCATCTTTGAATTTCTCGATGCGTTGCCTGGTTACATTTACGATGTGAATCCTGGACAAAACGAATTTCTCACTCCCACACAGGTGCTTGACAAGTATCAGTCCGTTGGTGAATACGATGTTCCAAAGCCGATCAGTTGGGCCGACACCGAACGCGATCTTTCTGCGTGGCTTGGCAATCCGCTGCAAGACAATGCAATTCAAGAGATCTTTCGACTTGAACCCGCAGTGCGCGAAAAGCACGCCAAGGGCGACGAATGGATTTTAGAAGATTGGCGCAAGCTCACCACCAGCGATCACTTTTATTACATGTGCACCAAGTATTGGGCCGACGGTGATGTGCATAAATATTTCAGCCACTACGACAGTCCCTACGACGCCTACATCAACTACATGAATGTGCTTGACAACCTGCGCACGCGCGCCGGTGTGTGAGTGATTCGCTTACAAGTTGGGGTTGCTACAAAGCGCATAATTGAATTCAACCTGTCATCACAGGGATTATTTGAATTGGAAAGTTTCGTGCAGGCTCGGTTTACCGTGCCCCGACACCGAGAGTTTTGCCTGGTATTCGCCGAGTACAAGGGCATACCGACCCACACGCCACCCATCGCACGCACCGCAATTTCACTTCACACTTCGGATTCAAGTCTCTCAATCTCGATCTGCGTGCAAACCACTTACTTCCCCTCAAGCGCGCACAAAACAATCTCATCGCAAACCTTCGCATCAAATACAGTCTCTGCAAGTTTGCGCGATTCATTTCCAAAGGCGCGCATCGTCACCACATCGCCAGCGATCGACTGCATCGCCGCAGCTAACGCCATCGCATCAAGCACCGGCACCAACAAACCATTCGTATCGTGACGCACCGTCTCGCGGCAACCCGGCGCATTCGTGGTAATCACCGCGCGCCCGGTCGCCAGCGCTTCAAGCACAACTTTACTGGTGCCCTCGCGATGACTGGGCAGCACAAACACACTGCACGCCGCAAGCCACGGCTGAATATGCACTTGTTCCTCAACATGCTTTACCACGCCCTCGGCAAGCCACCGCTGCAATTCTCGCAGATCAATCGCTGAAGGATTCGTATCCCGCAACGGGCCGATCCAGGTGAAAGTTGCAGAAGGCAGCGCGTGTTTCACCAAGTGTGCTGCGGCAAAATATTCTGGCAAACCTTTTTCTCGCAGCGGTCGTGCGACCATTAAAAAATGCGCAACTGGCGGCACATCAACTTGCGGAAATGCAACAAGATCAACTCCAGACCCCGGCACATTCCGAACACGCGATTGCAACGCTGGTGTGATCGCACCAGCGCGTTCAAGTTGCGCTCGATCGTCAGCGTTCTGCACCAACACCACATCGCAGGCAGCAAAGGCGCGGCGATACAAGGAAATTTTCGCCGTGCGCACCAACCCCTCGCGCCAACTTTCACCGATAAATCCATGGCCAAGTCCAGTCACCATGCCCACCACGCGCCGCACACCCGCCTTGCGCGCCGCACCGGAGGCATGCGCAAGAGGCTTAGGGTTGTAAGCAAAAACGGCTTCAATTTGCTCTGCTTGTAAAATGCGGCGCACAGCGCGTGCGTAAGCGAAATCTTTCAACGGGTTCATACTGCCGCCCTCCAGCGGCGCGCCAAACCAACGAACACTTGCTGCTTCAAGAGCATCTTGCGACTCACGCGTGGTGTACCCAGTAATCGCAATCACTTCATGCCCACGCGCTTGCGCCGCACGAATGAAACTGCCTCGAAACGCAAGCACGCGGTGCGCATCGCGGCCAATCAACGCAATTTTCATAACGCGCGCCTCCACCGATCGCTCCACGCGCGGTACATCACCAGCGTCCAAATTTGTTGCGCCGCAGCATTTGCAAGAGGTGCAGAGCCGCCACGCGCACCACCAAAATTATCCGCACCTTTCACCTCACGATTGCCTCGATCAAATGCTTCAAACAAACGCGCGACAACATTTGCATCAAGCACATCATCACTCTGCGTTCGCGAAAGTAAATCACCCGCCCAATCACGCAGCGGCCCACGAAGCCACGCAGCCAGTGGAACAGCAAATCCACTCTTAGGCGACCGCATTAATTGCTTGGGAACATGACGCGCCAAAACCTGCCGAAGCAGCCATTTTCCGCGACCATTACGCACTTTCATGTGTGCTGGAAGTGCCCACGCAAACTCCACCACTCGATGATCAAGCAGCGGCACACGCACCTCCAAACTATTCGCCATGCTTGCACGATCTACTTTCGTCAGCACATCGTCAACCAAATATCCAGCCTGATCCATGTATTGCATTCGCCGCAAATAATCAGGAAGTTGCATCGCAGCGTCCGCGTGCCACCATGACTCCCCGACAACTTCACTTCGCTCATCCATATCGCCGCTTCGCAACAGCGCGCCACCGACTTCGCCTCCTTCAGTGATATCACCGCTTTGCCACAACGCACCACCATCAAAACTGCGCACAACTCTGTCATCGCCCCACAACGATGTCACTCGTTCATATGCCTGCGCTTCATCGCGACTGCTCAACATGCGCGCCCACTTATGAACACGCTCACCGGCATTCGCAACACGAAGTGAACGCGGCAACACAGGGCGCACCGCCGCAGCCAGCGTATCCCATGCACTCGCAGGCACGCCACCCACCACGCCCGCAAACGCACCACGCAGCGGCGCGGGAATATTTCGCAACGCACCCCACGCGTTTGCCGCATGCACATGCCGGTGATAGCCACCAAATACTTCATCGCCACCATCACCCGACAGCGCAACCTTTGCATGCCTACGCATTAACTTGCATATAAAATAAGTTGCAATTTGACTTGAATCAGAAAATGGTTCGTCATACACATCGGTCATCAAGGGAACCGCCGAAAGTAAGTCGCTGGGCGTCGCATGCAACTCTTGCAATTGCACACCCAACGCCGCCGCAGTGGCGCGCGTTGCGTTGCGCTCGTCAAATGCAGCATCATCAAAACCTACTGTAAATGCCTGCAAGGAATGTGCTCCCGACGCAACCGCTTGCGCCAACACGCTTGCAGAATCCACGCCGCCAGATAAGAAAAATGCCAGCGGAACATCTGACTCAAGATTTTCTTTCACCACTCCACGAAGTAGCGCATCAAGTTTATCTGCTTCATCTGCTTCATCTGCGGCGCCAATCTTGAAGTGCGTGGAACGCGAGCAACCAGACTTCGCCACCTGCAGCGCATCCCAATAACAACACACCTGAATTTTTCCTGATGCGCAGTCCAACTGAAGTCGATGTCCAGCACGCAATTTATGCACGCCCTTCCAAATGCAATCGCCACCCGTGACGCATCCATGCTGAAAATAGCCAGCGAGTGCCCCGTGATTTAGTTCGCGATTAAATCCTGGAACTTGTAGCAACGCCCGCACCTCACTCGCAAAGGCAAACACGCCGTTCGGCTCGCCACCAATCCATGCAAAGTGCATCGGCTTAATTCCCACGCGGTCGCGCACCAGATGCAACACGCGCTCGCGTCGATCATGCACTGCAAATGCAAACATGCCAGCGAACCGCTGCGTTGCTTCGTTCACACCCCACGCTTCAAATGCCGCCAGCATTACTTCGGTATCAGAGTGGCCACGAAAGTTCACGCCAAGCGCGCGCAACTGCTGCGCTAATACAGGCGCATTCACAATCTCGCCGTTATAAGCAGTCACAAATCGTCCGCTCGCACTGTGCATTGGCTGATGTCCAAGCGGCGAAACATCAATCACACTCAAGCGCGTGTGCGCAAGTCCAACTGCATCATGTGCATGCCACAGCACCGCTGCATCATCAGGACCGCGATGGTGCAAACTTTTTTGCATCGCACGAAGCACCTGCTCGGACTGCGCAAGGTGTCGATGTGTGTCTATAAATCCTGCGACTCCGCACATGCCACCATGCTAAGAGGCGCACACAAAGTTTCGTATTGCAACTTGAGTGCCGCAACGATTCGGGTTAGCATTCAACCGCATGTATAAATCCGTTCTCCGGCTTCCAAATCCCGCCAAATTGTCAGTGGCTGTTTTAAGTGATGCCGCAATTTTAATGGCTGCCGTCGCGGGAGCCTACATGCTAAAAGTTGATGGATTTGCGTGGTTCAGATCGAACGGCACCTTCTCAACCGGCGCCTTCACCATGTTTGCCATCGCAATACTCGGTCCGATCGTGTTTCACTTCACTGGCCTGTACCGAGAGATCACGCGATACATCGGCCCCGTCTTTGCTCTGCGAATTGTGAAAGGCACTGCGTTTCTAACGCTATGCATGTTTGCAGGAATATTCTTAGCTTCACGCGGCGAGACAACTCCGCGCACTACGCCCATCATTTTCTTTCTACTTGCAACACTTGGCGTCGGCGGTACGCGACTGATCGCGCGTTGGCTTCTGCTTGGTCGAAATGCCGGCACCACTGGTCCACGCGTGATTATCTTTGGAGCCGGCGCCGCAGGTATCGGCTTGCACGCCGCACTTGCACACGCCCGCACACACAACATTGTTGCGTACATCGATGACAATCCTCAGATGATTGGCCGCACGATTCGTGGCGTGCCTGTTCGGCCCTACTCTGAACTCAACACCATCGTGCAAGATCACGGCGTTCAAGCGCTGTTGCTTGCGTTGCCATCTGCAAATCGCGAGCGTCGCCGCAAACTTGCCGAGACCGGCGTAAAGCTGGGTATTCAAGTGCTCACGGTTCCAACTCTTGGCGAGATTCAAGATGGAAGTTCACGCGTCGATCAAATTCGTCTAATTCGAATCGAGGAATTGCTGGGTCGCACGCCTGTAACCCCCAAGACCGAATTGCTGCAAAGACTGGTGATTTCGCGCAATGTGCTTGTCACTGGCGCCGGCGGCAGCATCGGCTCTGAGTTGTGTCGCAAAATTATCGCGTGTCGCCCCGATCGTCTGGTTCTTGTCGACGCTTGCGAGCACAACATCTACAGCATTGAGATGGAACTTCGCACATGGATGGCCGCCAACAGTTCGGATGTTCGTCTTGAAGCGGTGCTTGGTTGCGTACAAGACGCCGTGATGATGGAGCGCTTGCTACAAAATCATCGCATTCAAACGGTGTATCACGCCGCTGCCTACAAGCATGTGCCAATTGTCGAGCGCCACGAAAGCGTGGGTGCCGAGACCAATGTGATCGGCACGCATGTGATGGCGAATGCTGCACGCAACGCGAAGGTGGAAACTTTCGTCTTCGTCTCTACCGACAAAGCGGTGCGCCCAACAAGCGTGATGGGTGCTAGCAAACGCGCAGCCGAATTGGTGCTGCAAAGTCTCGCCGCACTTCCAGGCTCAACCCGTTTCTGCATGGTGCGCTTCGGTAATGTGCTCGGCTCATCGGGCTCAGTGATTCCACTTTTCCACGAGCAGATTGCGCGCGGCGGTCCAGTGACGGTGACCGATCCTGAGATGGTGCGCTACTTCATGACCATCTCAGAAGCCTCCGAACTTATTTTGCAAGCTGGCGCCATGGCCAAGGGTGGCGAGGTATTTGTGCTTGATATGGGTGAGCCAGTGAAGGTGGTCGATCTTGCGCGCAACATGATTCGCCTTGCAGGTCGCAGTGTGTGCGACGAGAAAAACCCCAATGGGGATATTCAAATTCAATTCACCGGTGTTCGTCCAGGCGAGAAAATGTATGAAGAACTTCTGATCGATGGCAATGCCCAAACCACAGAGCATCCCTCGATTCGCCTTGCACACGAGCCGTTCTTGCCATCAAACATTTTAGAAGATCACATTCATCGCCTTCGCGCTTTGATCGATCAACGCGATGATCACGCGGTGCGAACTTCTCTTCAAGAGATGGTGAATGAGGCCGCATCGCATCCAATCATCGCTGCTACGACAGCCACCGCTCAGGTTGACCAGCCTCGTCCCAACAAGCGATAAGCCGCAAGCCCAAGCCATTCCTTCAGACATGTTTCGGTCACATCTAACGCAACACCGCGTGGCAGAAAAAGTTTGAATGAAAAAGTTTCAGCCTCGCCTCGACTTCTAAAATCGCAAGGCAACGCGGTCACTGTAAAACCCTGGCGTTCATACAACAACTTTGCACGCGGCATGTGATACGCACTGGTGCACAACAGCACACGCTGCACCGCACGCTCACGCAATTGCTTAGCCAAGTCTTCACTCTCATCTTCTGTGTACAGCGCCTTGCCACCAGTGATGATTGCGCTTGCAGGAACACCGCGCGCGACAGCTTGCGCACGAAGCCAATCACTTATAAGCGGCTCACTAGGCAGTGGGGAAGCACCGCCACCCACCGCAAATAGCGGCGCCTTATTTGCACGAAACGCAGCAATTCCACGCTCAAATCGATCACCGATGCGTTCATAGATATCTACTTGTCCATCTTGGGCAACATAAACAGATTCGCCACCACCCAGTACCACAATTGCATCGACACGCGGCGCATCAGCTACTGCAAGGTAGGGCGTCTGGCGCTCAAGCCCTCTTGCAAGCATGGTGGCGACAAACGGAGTGCATGCCGCATACAGCACCACAACTCCAACACCTACAAGCCACATTCCAACAATCGCGCTGCGCCGTGCACCACCCGCGCGCATAGATCGCCATAATAAAAATAATCCCAACGCCATCAACACCAGCGAAAGTGTTGATGGCATACATAGCGATATGTACCAGCGATTGGTAACAAGATTCACAGCGAAAGAGTAACGCCTAAATCACTCGCGGTGAACTTTGCAATCGCCCGCCCGCTGCACCTCGCGCTTGTATCCTGCCCGCATGACAACTTCTATCACACCATTTATGGGCGAACTTGTTGGCACGGCGATCATGGTGATGTTGGGTGACTCGATCGTTGCAAATCATCTTCTCGCAGGCACCAAAGGCAACGGCGCGGGTTGGCTGGCCATCACTACAGGCTGGGCGCTTGCGGTATTTGTCGCCGTATATTGCGTGGCAAGTATCAGCGGCGCGCATCTCAACCCCGCGGTCACAGTGGGCTTGTGCGTGGCGGGAACATTTTCTTGGAGTCTTGCGCCCACCTATATCGCTGCACAAATGCTTGGCGGATTGATCGGTGCGGTGTTGATGTGGGTGATTTATTTGCCGCATTGGAGTCGCACCGAAGACCCAGCGTTAAAGCTTGCATGTTTCTGCAACGCGCCGGCTGTACGCGGTGCGCCACTTTCAAATGTGCTTACAGAAATGATCGCTACAGGATTACTTATCTTTGGAATTCTCGCGCTGAAAGATTCGCAAATGAATATGAGCGACGGCAGCGTGGTAAAATTAAGTCTTGGCGCCGTCGGCGTGATACCCGTCGCGTTGCTGGTCTTCGCGATCGGCTTGTGTCTGGGTGGTCCAACGGGTTACGCCATCAATCCCGCGCGCGATCTTGCGCCACGCATCGCACATGCGTTGCTGCCAGTCGCCGGCAAGGGCGCAAGTGATTGGGGCTACGCATGGATTCCAGTGGTTGGTCCGTTGCTCGGAGGGCTTGGCGGCGCGTGGCTGTACAAGTCGCTCTTTAATTTCATTTGCACCGCGTGATTTTTAAATTTAATTCTGCTCGTACGATCAACATATGAAGACTCGATCAGAAATTTCGGCGTTGTTGATCGCGCTTGCATGCGCATTGGAAATCTTCGCGCAGCCACGACATGCTGCAGATGCAACACAGATTCAGCAAGCGGCGCAAGCTGCTCAAGTAGAGCAAGCACAGCAAGCTGCTCAAGCAGAGCAATCGCAGCAACCATCACCATCGCAACCCTCTGCAGAACCTACGCAAAAAACATTGCCGTGGTCGGCACTTCTTGGCGTGCGCGCCGCTGAATTGCAGCAAAAAGTGCCGACACAAGATCGCGTGGTGTTGGTGCCAGATGAAGCAACATTTATCGATGAAATTTCAAAGTGGAAACTGCAAGGTCGTTGGCCAGTGCTGATTGAAGACGAAATCTACACTCCCATGTTTCTGCGCGCCTTTGCTCCCAAGCACATCGTGCGCCGCACCGAACGCGCTGCGCCGCTTGTGGATGATGCCGCGTTGAAAGCAGCGATCGAAGCCGCGGTGACCAAAGCTTGGGGCGGTGATCCATCAAAGCAATCGCCGCAACAAGCGATCCAGTTGCAGGGATACGCGCCACCGGGACTTTGCGTGTATGCATGCAAAGATCGCGCCTTCGTCGCCGCAGTAGCACTTGGCGCTGGCCGCGCACTTATTCCTGTTCAGATCGAAGGCGAGTTTGGCGCCGTGAATGACCAGATGGATGCGGCGACATTTTCTAAACTTGATACCGCGATCACCAACGCATTCGCGGCGACGCAACTTCCATTTGGTGATCTTGGCGACACGCTTGAAGTACTTGCGTTGTGCCGCAGCACCGCGCATCGCGTCGTGCTCAATCTTCCGCCCGCGATGCAACCATCGGCGCAGGGCTTACCACCCATCAATCCAGCCGAGCCGCTTTCGGTTACCGACGCGCTGTGTCGCACACCCACAGGCAAGCGTTACGCCTTCTGCTCCGCAATCTTTGGCAGTGCGCCGCGCAGTGCGTACGCCGCAATGTGCAGCCTATTTCTGCAGCGAAACAGCATCATGGCGATCGACTGCTATACCGGCGCACCGCAGTTTGCGCCCTATGGATTCACCGGCATCGCAGAGGGTCTTACCAACGCCGGCTTTCAAGCAGAGGTGTTTGGTGGCAACGAAGCCAAGCTTGATTCGTGGCGTGATCGTTTAATGGCAGGCTTTGCATGCGACATGCTTTTTCTAAACACCTCAGGCAACGCCGACTTCTTTGACCTTGGCACACCTGGCGCAACGCCCGCTTCAAGTCGCGGTGGGCCTGGCGATATTCCAGTGCTGACTAAGCCGCTTGCGTTGCACATGATTCATTCATTCTCTTTGCAGCAGCCCGATTCAACAGAAACACTCGGTGGTCGTTGGCTGAACACTGGCGTGTACGCCTATGTCGGAAGTGTGCATGAACCCTATCTGTTCGCGTTCTTGCCGCCCGCGCAAGTGATCGAGCGTGCCGCCAATCTTGTTCCATTCGTGGTCGCCGCGCGTCAATGGGATGGTCCATTCTCCATGCCGTGGCGCGTGGACACGCTTGGTGATCCATTGATGTTGTGCGCGGCGCCGAAGTCATTGGTGCCGAATGCGCGTGTGCCTGCCACGCCGATGGTGCCGGGACAAATTGATGTGCTTGCAAATTGCCGAGCATTACTTGCAAAATCAAAGGGAGACACCAATGGCACGGCGAGCAACGCCGCGATGCATGAACTTGCGATCAGTGCGCAAGACCGCGTAGCCGCGCAATTGTGGAGCATGTGTGCTAGGCAATCATGGTCAAGTCGTGTTGCTGCCAACGCGTTGCCTGCACTTTTCGCACAGCGCGACATGGATGGATTTCTCAAGGCTTACAGCTTGACCGCGCAGCCAACATCTTCCCAGAAGGACATGCTGTGGCAACTCTGGGGTCAGCATCTTGATCGTGTACAGGGTGCGGAAATGTTGTTGTTGTTTGAGCGCTCGGTACGACCCACATGGCCTTCGATGGATTGGCAACGGTTGATTGGGCCGTTGCGCATCGCGACCAACTCGGCGCGTGTGCAATCAGGATTATTTAAGGCGATCGAGGCGACGAAGAACCCCCAACAAAAGGCGGCGCTGCAGGATCTTGCGAAGGGTTTGTAGAAGTAGGTGAGGTGGATGGAGTTGGCTTGGTTGATGAAGTAGGCTTGGTTGATGAAGTAGACGAGGTTGTTGATGTAGACGAGGTAGTTGAATCAGCGGCATCGCTCGATGCACCCAAAGTTTCTTTCACGGGCGCACTCGCATCGCTCAACTGCGCCTTCTTCAACTGCTCAGTTAAACGCTCGCGAATGAATGTCGGATCCAAGTTAAACTGTGTCGAGACTTTTGCTTCTTCACCTTTGCCGCGATCGGCCGCATCAAGCGCCGCAGCGATCACCGCCAGCGTTCCATTGAGAGTTGGATGCAGGCGATCTTTCTGCAACATGGGTCCAAGATCAGCCTCGCACCAATCACGATTACCTGCATGAATCGGCTGCTTTATGGCGGTTTTTTGAACCACATCCGACAGCGACATCAGCACGACCGTTGGTTGCGTCGCCGCCCACTCACGAAGCTTTGCATTGAGTGCGGCAAGACACGCAGCATCAGGCACCATGCTTTGCGAAATCATTCCGCCACCCACGGCCCCCTGCATATCTGGAATATCGCCAAGCACAATCATCGTCCCTGTCGCGATCAACGGTTGCAGCGCCACAAATCCAGATTGAAGCAGCGCCATGCGATCGTCGCAGTTCTGGATTGTCTTGTCGTCAACGCCGTGCAGTCCGTAGGTGTTCCAAAAAATCCAGTCGATGGCAAGCACCATCGTGGGTTTATCTTCGATTGCACTTTGCACTGACTCGCGCGAGAAGCGTTGTGGATTTCCAAAGAAGCGACCGGTTGCATGACTGGTAACAACAATAGTTGGATCATTCGCAGCGAGCCGCAGTAATTGCGCAACATTCATATTGGTTGTTGGCCGACTTCCATCTGCAAGCGTGGTACGAAAGCGCACGCCGAATCCATCGCTCACACTTGCGCCGATCACCACCACCCGCGACGAAGTTGCCAAACCACCCATCGCAAGGCAGAGTGCAGAGACAATCACAAATATAGATCGCACAATCATCACTTTATATTAGGCGATTGTTCAGCAGAGACACTTCAGCGCTACGCTGAAAGCCCGCGAATTACACGCGGTAATACTCGCGATACCACTTCACAAAATTGCGTACACCAACTTCGACAGTAGTTGTTGGTTTGAAGCCGAAATCACGCTCCAAATCACCAACATCGGCGGTGGTATCCGGCACATCACCCGCCTGCAAAGGCAGCATCTGAATCTTCGCTTTCACGCCAAGGCACTCCTCAATCACCGAAAGGTAATGCATCAGCGGCACAGTCTTTCCGCAGGCAACATTATAAATTCTAAACGGCGCGCTGCTTGTTGCTGGATCATGGTTGCTTGCATTAAATAAAGCCGATGTCTTTGCAGGTTGATCAAGTACACGCACAACTACCTGCGCTACATCTTCAACATAGGTAAAGTCGCGGGTGCTTTGTCCATGATTTAAAACCTGAATCACTTCGCCTCGCAACATTGCACCGACAAACTTTGTCAGCACCATGTCTGGTCTGCCCCACGGGCCATACACCGTAAAAAAACGCAGGCAAGTGCAGGGCAATTGAAAGAGATGGCTGTAGGTATGCGCCATCAATTCATTGGCACGCTTGGTGGCGCCATACATGGTGATCGGATGATCGCCACCGTGATGCGCCGAAAACGGAAGCGCGCGATCAAGCCCATACACAGAACTTGAACTTGCAAAGACCACATGCTGTATATCGCGTTGACGACATTCTTCAAGCACATGCCCAGTGCCAACGCAGTTGCTTGCAATCGTTCGCGCAGGGTCTGTGATACTCGCGCCAGCACCAGCCTGCGCAGCAAGATGAATCACATGCGTGGCGTTTGCGTGATCGAATGCCGAGGCAAGAGCAGCTTGATCCGTGATATCGCCCCGCACACATTCGAAGCCACTTTGCTGCTGTAGCAGCCGCAAACGCGCCTCTTTCAACGCCGGGTCGTAATACGCATTCATATTGTCAAAGCCAATCACTTCATCACCGCGATCGAGCAGACGACGGGCAACAAAGCTGCCGATGAAACCCGCGGCACCGGTAAGTAGAACTCGCATGCTCCATAGGATAATCATCGCCGCGTCGTTACACTATTAGGTATGACTCAAACTCCGATTTCTTCCGGGTCGTCCTCTCGATCGCAACGCATCCAGCCATCCCCAGTGCAGTCACCCGACGGGGGGTATGTCCACTCGCCGCAAGAGTTTGCACAGGAAGACGGTATTTCGCTTTGGGACATGATGGCGTTTCTGGGTCGAAACGCCGTTTCGCTGGTAGCGGTGGTTGTGTTGACGGGGCTTGTGGTGGGAGGCGGCGGGTACATCGTTCACTCGATGTTGTCAGTGACCAGCGTAGCCAGCCAAGGCGTTCAATTTACCTTTGACGGCGCCGCGAAGGGGGAATACCCAAACGGCATGCTCTTTAGCCCGCAGGATGTGCTGGCTGGACCCGTGCTTGCCAGCGTGTATAGCAATTCAGGCATCGCAAGTTATATGAAACCTGAGGAATTTACCGCACGGCTGTTTATCTATCAGGGCGGCGTAGATCTGTCGATATTACAAATAGAGTTTGACTCAAAACTATCAAACATCAAACTCACCCAAGCCGAGCGCGACAAGGTCGTCGAGGAATATTCCGCGCGCCGTAAGTCCATCGCGAACAATGTGTACACATTAAGTTTAAATTCCACTGGCAATTCAGTGCCAATCGCGGTGCTAGGTCAAACGATGGCAGCCATTCCCGCCGCGTGGGCGGAATTTGCGCAGAAATCTCGCGGCGTGCTGAAGTTTGATATGCCAATGGCAAGCGGTCAGTCGTTGGTGATTGATGACAAGGCGGATTTTCTTGTGCAGGCGGACTTATTACGCAACACATCGACGCGATTGCATGAATCGGCCAAGGCACTGACTTTGATGGCTGGGGTAAACTTGATGCGCGATGACAGTGCTGGAACAATTCCTGATTTAATTGATGAAATTACCGCTAACTACAGGGTGCGGGTTTTGCCCAATTGCATCAGTTTCGTGCAGTTGGCTTACTCCATCAATCAAGCACGCGTGACCGAGATGCTCAACAACCGAATTACTAGCCAGCAGCGAGATGTCGACTCGATACAAGCTCGGGCAGTGCAGATGAACGAGGCATTCCAGCGATATATTATGCTCAATAGCGGTGCGTCCGCGGTTATGCAGCCAGGCTCGGCAGGATCAGGATCAGGATCAGGATCAGGATCAGGATCAGGATCCGCAGCAGTGGGGTCGTACACGCTTGGACCAGGTGGTTCGATGCCAGCGATCATGAATCTAAGCGAAGGCTTCTTCGACAAAGTGATCGCACTAGGCGTCGCGGCACGAGACATCGAATATCGGCAGAAACTGAACGATATGCAAATGAAAGCCAACGAAGCGGTGTTGGTAGAAAAGCTCAATCTTGACTTTGACAAGTGGGTGCTATTGCAATTGCCAACGGTTGTAGGCGAAGGCAAGCAGGCCGGGCAATTGGGCCAACCGGGTGTCGCAGTGACCCAGCTCGATCCGGTGGCCATACGCAAAGAAGCCACCATCACCGCCGAAAGCCTGCAAAAATTCGCGGGGCGATTGCAAGCGTTCTATGACATGCTCTCGGCGCGCAATCTCAATCCATCAAGCAATCTGTATCGCCTTGATGGACCAGTGTTGGCCAGCGCGCTGAATCCGCTGAGCTTGGGCAAACTCGCCGGCATCACGGTGGCGGCGCAGGCGGTTGCGTTTGCAGTGGCAGTGTTGGTGCTGGTGGGCCGTGCGCGCGGGCGCGGGCAGGGGCGGTACCAGGCGGCGGGGGTGTAAGTAAGCGGCTGAGCCTGCGCCGATTGCTCAACCAACCATTGCATCGCAAGCAGTCAGCGCGGCATTCAACGACATCACCTCCACTTTGGGTGATAATTGATAGCCCGCACCCAGCGGTTTCACAACGATCAGCCTGTCGAGCTTTAAATCTTCCACCGCAACTGCGATGGACTTGGTCATCGTGGGTGCGTCGGAAACCTTAAACTCAAAGCCCACGCGTTGGCCGCCGGGTTGCACAAACAAATCCAACTCTGCTCCGCCCTGCGTACCCCAGTACCACGCATCAGTGCCCGCAAGTCGGTCGCAAATTTGCTCCATGGCAAAGCCTTCCCAACTTGCGCCCAGCTTTGGATGGCCCAGCAATCCATCGCGGTCTGTGATGCCCAGTAGTGCATGCAATAAGCCGCAATCGCGCACATATATCTTGGAAGCTTTCGCTACGCGCTTTCCAACATTCTCAAACCACGGCTTCAAAATTCGCACCATAAACGCGCCTTCCAAAAGTTCTAAATGTCGCTGCACGGTTTTATATGTTTGACCGAGTGAGCGCCCCAGCTCCGAAGCATTTAGCGTCTGGCCGTGATAGTGCGCAGTCATCTGCCAAAGTCGACCAAGACTTGAAGGCGTCACGCCAACGCCAAGCGTCGCAAAGTCCTTCTCGATAAATGTTCGAATAAAATCGCGTCTCCACTGAAAGCTTGCAGCATCACCTTTGGCAAGAAACGCGCGCGGGAATCCTCCGCGAGTCCACAGCTTTTCCTGCTCACTGCCGCCGACCTCAGACATATTAAATCCTTGCAAATCTAAAAACTGCACGCGTCCAGCCAGCGACTCTGTTACGCCGCGAACAAGAAATGGAGAAGCGCTTCCAAGCAGCAAAAATTTCGCCGACGCATTTGGACGGTCCATCAATACACGCAACACTGGAAACAACTCCGGCTTGCGCTGCACCTCATCAAGCACCACAAGGCCACGCAACGACTCCAACGCAAGCAGCGGATTCTCGAGCGCGGCGCTATCGCTTGGATGCTCCAAGTCGAAAAATTTTGCACCTTGATCAAGTGCGACTTGCCGAGCGAGCGTCGTCTTGCCGCATTGTCGTGGTCCGAGCAACGCCACGCCAGAATTGTTCTCCAATCCGCGGGCGATGGTTTGAAGGTGGTGAAGTCTTTGGATCATCCAAGTAATATAGTAGTGCAACTTCTATTTAGTATGAAAAAAGTCCTTTTATTGCAGATAAAGGCGTATCGCTGTTTGCGATGATATCGACATGAAAAATCCACCCGTACATCTGGAAGGTGAAGATTGATGAATGAACAGACAACGACTCGGAGTGAAGATCACTTCAACGCTTGCGCTGATTTTGGTCAGTGCGCCACTCCATCGCGCCGAACGACCTTCCACAGTGTCATCCAGCACCACCGATGCGTGCCGGTCCGACACCCACCACCCATCACACCCCGTAATACTCTCGATACCACTCGACAAATCGGCGCACGCCGACCTCAACTGTCGTCGTGGGCTTAAAGCCAAAGTCGCGCTCGAGCTCCGTCGCATCCGCCTTTGTATCCGGCAAATCACCCACCTGCATGGGCAGCATGTCCATCTTCGCTTTGCGCCCAAGGCACTCTTCAAGCACCGCAATGTAATGCAGCAGCGGGACGGGCTGACCGCCACCAATATTGTAAATCCGCCACGGCGCGCTGCTTGACTGCGGGTCGGGAGTGTTGGCATCAAATGATGGATTGGGCACAGCCGGACAGTCACTCGCTCGCACGACACCCTCAGCCACATCAGCGACATAAGTGAAATCTCGCGTGTGATGCCCGTGATTGAACACCTGTATCGACTCACCCTGCAAAATCGCTTTGGTGAAACTGAAGAGAGCCATATCGGGCCGACCCCACGGACCATAAACAGTAAAGAATCGCAGGCCAGTCGTCGCAAGATTGAACAGATTGCTATATGAATGCGCCATCAATTCCGTCGCACGCTTCGTTGCAGCATAAAACTGTGCTGGATGATCCGCGGGCTCGCGAGTCGTAAATGGCAGAGCGCGATTGAGCCCATAGACCGAACTCGTACTGGCATAGGTCAGATGATCCACACCCCCTTGGCGACAACACTCAAGCAGATTCGCAGTTCCTACGAGATTGCTCTGCACATAATCCTGTGGATGCGTGAGCGAGTGCCGCACACCAGCTTGTGCTGCGAGATGGATAACTCGCTGAGGCTTGTATGCATCAAATGCCGAGCGAAGGGCAGGGGCATCCGCAAGATCGCAGCGGAGCAAAGTGAAATCTTTACTCACGGTAAGTCTTTGAGCGCGTGCTTCCTTCAACTTTGGATCGTAATAGGCATTCATATTGTCCAGCCCGATGACTTCATCACCACGATCAAGCAGACGATGAGCAACGAAACTGCCAATGAATCCTGCCGCACCAGTGACGAGTATTCGCATGGCTAGAAACTACCTCAAATGCAGAGCAAACGAGTGATTGCGCCACCGCTCATAAGCGCGTTCACTGCGCCCAATCACTGCCATATCCAGTAATACAAACTGCCCAGCATTTCGTGCAGGGCGACTTCGGTTTGCTTCAGGGCCTACAAATCATCTATATAATTTAGAAGTCAGATTTCTAAATTCAGTGCGCCACTCCATCGCGCCGAACCACCTTCCACAGTGTCATCCAAATAATGCGCAAGTCAAACCATAGCGATCGCCGGCGCGCATACTCCACATCAAGCGCAAGCTTGCGCGCGCAAGAGGCATTCAAAGCTTGGCCGCAGACGGAGGAGCGATTGCAGCGGTTAGAAGCAGCGGTGAGCCAGCATGATGTGGTGGCGGTTCGGCGGTTGGTGATGCTGGAGGAGGCGGGGAGCAAGGTTAGTCAGGCACATGATTTGTGATCCGAGGAGACACTCGCAAAGGTTTGACTCGGCAACGAGCTGGTGAGCAAACCCATCCGTTCAAATCACCATCCAAAGGGTAATCCCGAGGATCTTGAGGTCAAACCAGAATGATTGTCGACGGCAAGGTAATCATCCACTTACCAAATTTAACGCCGTAGAGCCTTGCGCTCGATCGCTAACAAAGTTCGCTTGACCAATTCTTCCGGCGTCAATCCAGCTTGATTACGCATGAAACTCTGATCTCCTACCTTGTGCATTGGTTCCTGCGGCACTCCGACAATGAGTACCCGAGCAAGAACACCCTCCCCTGAAGCACAAACCTGCGCTACACGGGTTCCAAGTCCACCGAAGAGTGAGTGCTCCTCTACCGTCACAATGAGTGGGACTTCACGCGCGAGGCGCAAAACAGTTTCTTGGTCGAATGGTTCGATCCATGGCGCCGACCAGACACCCACAGAAAGCCCCGCAGCTTTTAGAAGTCTCTGAGATGTAATTGCAATATCGAGTGCACCACAACCAGCGACGAGGGCGACATCCATCGAAACCGAGGGAGAGATCTGCAGCAACTTCCCGTTGGCGATATCAACTGGTGCCGCATGTAACTTCGTTTCACCATTTCGTCCGAGACGAAGATAGGTTGGACTAGGAACAGTACCCGCGAGGCGCGTGCACGCGGTTGTTTCTGCGGGATCATTTGGAGACAGCACACGCATTCCTGGCAGAGCGCCCATCACAGCAACATCCTCGCAAGCATGGTGACTAAAGCCGAGCGCTCCATACGCAAATCCACCCCCGATAGAAACCACAGTTACTGATAGGTGGTGGTAGCAGACATCATTTCGAATCTGCTCAAGGCATCGCAGCGTGGGAAAGTTTGCAACGGAATAGGTAAAAACTTTGTGCCCAGCCAAAGCCATACCGGCCGCAACACCAGTCATATTTTGCTCGGCAACGCCTGCATTGAGGTACTGTCGGGGAAAGCGCTTTGAAAATTCAGTCAACACTCCAAAGCCCAGATCACCGGTGATCAACATGATTGAAGGATCAACTTCAGCAAGCCGAGTCAATTCAGCGACAAATGCATCACGCATTGGGCGTGCCTTCAAGTTCGGCCATGGCCGCCCTAAATTCATCACCTTGCGGTGTCCGATTGACCGGGACCCCAACGAAGGTCCACGTCTTATGAGATTTTGTGCATCGTAGATTCATCTGCGTAATCGTCAAGTCGGGGCCGCGGAGGCGAGCGGAGCGAGCCGCAGCGGCGCCGACTCTTCAGCG